>MRWF01007822.1_pt1 | contig 10118 bp, 8 predicted proteins | sample 1013331 | NCBI WGS metagenome assembly MRWF01 (sample SAMN06117577, study PRJNA244670) | biofilm metagenome | biome: Water; feature: Cathode Biofilm; material: Biofilm; isolation source: microbial consortium enriched at the cathode of a solar microbial fuel cell | place: USA: District of Columbia ... | reverse complement strand
GCGGTCGTCGACGATGCGATCTCCACCGGTCGTTCCACGGCCGCCGTGGTCAGGCTGCTCGGCAAGGCGGAGATCGCGCCGGTCGTGCTCGCCTATGCGATGCTGCAGACGACCCGCTGGCGCACGGGGCTTGAAACGCTTCAGGCCGGTCTTTGCCAACGGGTGCGCGGCGCGTTCGAAACGCCGCTGCTGGAGGCCGCGGAAGACGGGGGCTGGCGTGCGGTCGACACAAGCCGCCGAAGCCCGGGCTCTGCCGTCGGCACATCAAAATGAATGAAGCCGGGACGTGCCCGGCTTCATTGATCGTCCCCCGACAAAACCGACGAGAAGCAACCAGGCTCCACCCCGCTCCCGGCATCCGCTGCTCGGCGGGCTTTCCGACGGACGCCGTGCCGCGAAAGCCTAGCTGTTGACGGCGTCCTTGAGGCCTTTGCCGGCCGAGAATTTCGGGACGTTGCGCGCCGGAATCTGCACCGGCTGACCGGTCTGCGGATTGCGTCCGGTGGACGCTTCGCGCCGGGACACTTCGAAATTGCCGAAGCCAATGAGACGGACGTCACCGCCTTTTTTCAGTTCGCCGGTGATTACCGAGAACACGGCTTCCACGGCCGATTGCGCATCGCCCTTGGAGATGTTCGCCGCCTCGGCCACGGCCGATACGAGTTCGTTCTTGTTCATGAAATCCTCATTCGTTCAAAAACCGCATTTATGGCGACTCAACCCGCCGCGCCCGAACTCTAGTGACAAGTGTGGTTCTGACCAAGCAGCAAATCGGCTAAAGACCGCATTTGCGGGGTTTTTCGATCGTTTTCCAACGAAAAGCCGGGCCAAGGGCCCGGCTTTTGCTGTTGTGGCCTCGCCAGAACGGCGAAGGTTAGTGCGCCAGGTTCTGCGCGCCCGTATCGTCGGCCTTCGCCTTGGCCGCCTCCGCGGGCTCGGCCGGCTCGGTCCATTCGATCGGCTCCGGCATTTTCATGAGCGCATGCTTGAGCACTTCGCCGACACGGGCGACCGGGATGATCTCCAGACCGCTTTTGACGTTGTCGGGGATCTCGGCCAGATCCTTGGCGTTCTCCTCGGGGATCAGCACCTTCTTGATGCCGCCGCGCAGCGCCGCCAGAAGCTTCTCCTTGAGCCCGCCGATCGGCAGCACGTGGCCGCGCAAGGTGATCTCGCCGGTCATGGCGACTTCCTTGCGCACCGGAATGCCGGTCAGAACCGAGACGATCGCCGTGACCATGGCCACACCCGCCGACGGACCGTCCTTGGGTGTTGCGCCTTCCGGCACGTGGACGTGGATGTCCCGCTTGTCGAAAACGGGCGGCTCGACGCCGAAATCGACCGCACGCGAGCGCACATAGGACGCCGCGGCCGAGATCGATTCCTTCATGACGTCGCGCAGATTGCCGGTCACCGTCATCTTGCCCTTGCCGGGCATCATCACGCCTTCGATCGTCAGAAGCTCGCCGCCGACCTCGGTCCAGGCCAGGCCGGTGACGACACCGACCTGATCCTCGCCTTCGGCCTGACCGAACCGGTAGCGCGGTACGCCCAGATAATCGGCCAGATTGTCGGCCGTCACCTCGACCGACGTGGTGTCGGTCTTGAGGATCTCGGTTACCGCCTTGCGGGCGAGCTTCATCAGTTCGCGTTCGAGATTGCGCACGCCGGCTTCCCGCGTATAGGTGCGGATCGTCAGGCGGATCGCCTCGTCGTCGACCGAGAACTCCTTCGGTTGCAGCGCGTGATCGCGGATCGCCTTGGGCAACAGATGGCGCTTGGCGATCTCTACCTTCTCATCCTCCGTGTAGCCGGCGATGCGGATGATCTCCATGCGGTCCATCAGGGCCGGCGGGATGTTGAGCGTGTTGGCCGTGGTCACGAACATCACGCTCGACAGGTCGTATTCGACCTCCAGATAGTGGTCCATGAAGGTCGAGTTCTGTTCCGGATCCAGCACCTCAAGCAAGGCCGAGGACGGATCGCCACGGAAATCCATGCCCATCTTGTCGATCTCGTCGAGCAGGAAGAGCGGATTGGACTTCTTCGCCTTTTTCATCGACTGGATGACCTTGCCGGGCATCGAGCCGATATAGGTGCGGCGATGGCCGCGGATCTCGGCTTCGTCACGCACGCCGCCGAGCGCCATGCGGATGAATTCGCGACCGGTCGCCTTGGCGATCGACTTGCCGAGCGAGGTCTTGCCGACGCCGGGAGGACCGACCAGGCAAAGGATCGGACCCTTGAGTTTCTTCTGCCGGCTTTGCACGGCCAGATATTCGACAATGCGCTCCTTGACCTTCTCAAGCCCGTAATGATCGGTGTCGAGCACCTCCTGGGCAAAATGCAGGTCCTGCTTGACGCGGGAGTTCTTGCCCCACGGGATCGACAGCAGCCAATCGAGATAGTTGCGCACGACGGTGGCCTCGGCCGACATCGGCGACATGGTGCGCAGCTTCTTGAGCTCCGCGCTCGCCTTCTCGCGCGCTTCCTTTGACAGCTTGGTCTTTTTGATGCGCTCCTCGAGCTCGGCCATCTCGTCGCGGCCGTCCTCGCCCTCGCCGAGCTCCTTCTGGATCGCCTTCATCTGCTCGTTGAGGTAATATTCGCGCTGCGTCTTCTCCATCTGGCGCTTGACGCGACTGCGGATACGCTTTTCGACCTGGAGCACCGAGATCTCGGCCTCCATGAAGCCCATCGCCTTTTCCAGGCGCTCGCGCACGGCAAGCGTGGCCAGCATTTCCTGCTTTTCGGGGATCTTGATGGCCAGATGCGAGGCGATCGTGTCGGCCAGCTTGGAATAGTCCTCGATCTGGCTGGCGGCGCCAACCACTTCGGGCGAGATCTTCTTGTTCAGCTTGACGTAATTTTCGAAGTCGGCGACGACCGAGCGCGCCAGCGCCTCGATCTCGACCTCCTCCTCCTCGGGCTCGGCCAGCGTATCGGCGCGAACCTCGTGGAAGTCGTCGCGATCGGTGAACTCGGTGATGCGCGCACGCGAGACGCCCTCGACCAGCACCTTTACGGTGCCGTCCGGCAATTTCAGGAGCTGGAGTACGTTGGCGAGGGTGCCGACATCGTAGATCGCGTCAGGCGCGGGGTCGTCATCGGCGGCATTCATCTGGGTGGCGAGCAAAATCTGCTTGTCGGCACCCATCACGTCTTCGAGCGCCTTGATGGATTTTTCACGCCCGACAAAAAGCGGCACGATCATGTGCGGAAACACGACGATGTCGCGCAGGGGCAGTACGGCGTAAACACCGCCGGGGGCAGAGCCGGTGGACGCTGGGGCTGTGGTCATAGTCTTGCCTTTCATTCCGCGGTCACCCGAAAGCCAACCGCGAATCCCATTGTAACGGCACCGACCCGTTCCGCCTATCTCCGCATCGCGCCATGCGAGGCCCAAGCACGGATGGATAAGACGCCGTCTCGTTCAGCCTTAGTTGGAGCCGCGGCGGACAAAGATCAAGGGTGGCGGGCCACCCGGGCAGACCGACGCCACGACAAACGCAAACGGTACGGGGACAGACAGGAACCAACGCCGCTTTTATGCGCCCGCAACGCCGAGGCCCCGGCACGCAGGCCGAGGAGACGCCACGGGCTACCGCGACCGGCCCGGCGCCGGTCAGGCGCTGGCGTTGGCCTTTTCCTTTTTCGGCTCGGCGTAGATGTAGAGCGGCCTTGCCTTGCCGGTCACCACATCCTCCGAGATCACGACTTCCTGAACGCCTTCCAGGGCCGGCAGCTCGAACATCGTGTCGAGAAGGATCGATTCCATGATCGAACGCAGGCCGCGCGCGCCGGTCTTGCGTTCGATCGCCTTGCGGGCGATCGCCAGCAGGGCCGATTCGTGGAAAGTCAGCTCGACATTTTCCATCTCGAACAGGCGCTGATACTGCTTGACCAGGGCGTTCTTGGGCTCGCTGAGGATCTGGACCAGTGCTTCCTCGTCGAGATCCTCAAGGGTCGCCAGGACCGGAAGGCGCCCGACGAATTCAGGAATAAGCCCGAAACGCAACAGATCCTCAGGCTCGACCAGTCGGAACAGTTCGCCCGAGCGGCGATCTTCCGGCGAAGCCACTTCCGCGCCGAAGCCGATCGAGGTCTTGCGGCCGCGGTCGGAGATGATCTTGTCGAGGCCTGCGAAGGCGCCGCCGCAGATGAACAGGATGTTGGCGGTGTCGACCTGGAGGAACTCCTGCTGCGGATGCTTGCGGCCGCCCTGCGGCGGAACGGCTGCGACCGTGCCTTCCATGATCTTCAACAGCGCCTGCTGGACGCCCTCGCCCGACACGTCGCGGGTGATGGACGGGTTGTCCGACTTGCGCGAGATCTTGTCGATCTCGTCGATATAGACGATGCCGCGCTGGGCCCGCTCGACATTGTAGTCGGCAGACTGCAGCAGCTTCAAAATAATGTTCTCGACGTCCTCGCCGACATACCCCGCCTCGGTCAGCGTGGTGGCATCGGCCATGGTGAAGGGCACGTCGATGATGCGCGCCAGGGTCTGGGCCAGAAGCGTCTTGCCGCAGCCCGTCGGCCCGATCAGCAGAATGTTCGACTTGGACAGTTCGACATCGTTGCCTTTGGAGGCATGGGCCAGGCGCTTGTAGTGGTTATGCACGGCAACCGACAGCACGCGCTTGGCGTAGGATTGGCCGATGACGTAGTCGTCCAGAACCTCGATGATTTCCTGCGGGGTCGGCACGCCCTCGCGCGACTTCACCATCGAGGTCTTGTTCTCCTCGCGGATGATGTCCATGCACAGCTCGACGCATTCATCGCAGATGAACACGGTCGGGCCGGCGATCAGCTTGCGAACCTCATGCTGGCTTTTGCCGCAAAACGAGCAATAGAGCGTGTTCTTGGAATCGCCGCCACCGCTGCTGCTGACCTTGCTCATGCCTTCAGTCCTTTTCGGTCCTTCCCGGCAAACGCCGGCGAGGAGGATTCGTCATTGGGAAAGCGGGAGGACGTGTCGGCCCCACCCGTTGCCCCACTCGACTACGAAACATACTTTGCGCGAAGCGGCAACAACTCGCCAAACCCCGCCCGAGGGTATCCCCCCGAAACTCAACATACGCTTAACGTAGGGCTTCCCCCCATGGGAGGGAACACCCGAATGTGACAGAATTGCCGCAGGATGTTTCAATTCTGCGTCAAGCGCGCGCCTCGACGCGCGCCTTTGCACATCAGCTTTCCGGCTTGTCCTTGGCTTCGGTCTCGATCGCCGAGCGGCTTGCGATCACCTTGTCGACCAGACCGAAATCGAGCGCCTCCTCCGCGGTCATGAAATGGTCGCGGTCGAGCGTCTTTTCGATCGTCTCGTAGTCCTTGCCGGTATGTTTGACATAGACCTCGTTAAGACGGCGCTTGAGCTTGATGATGTCCTGGGCGTGACGCTCGATGTCGGAGGCCTGGCCCTGGAAGCCGCCGGAAGGCTGATGCACCATGATGCGCGCATTGGGCGTGGCGAAGCGCATGTCCTTGTGGCCGGCGCACAGCAGGAGCGAGCCCATCGAGGCGGCCTGGCCTATGCACAGCGTGGAGACCGCCGGCTTGATGAACTCCATCGTGTCGTAGATGGCCATGCCGCTCGTCACAACGCCACCGGGCGAGTTGATGTAGAGCGAGATTTCCTTCTTGGGGTTCTCCGCTTCCAGGAACAGGAGCTGGGCGCATACCAGCGTGGCCATACCGTCCTCGATCGGGCCGGTGATGAAAATGATGCGCTCCTTGAGAAGGCGCGAGAAAATGTCATAGGCCCGTTCGCCGCGATTGGTCTGCTCCACGACCATCGGAACGAGGTTCATCGCGGTCTCGACTGGGTCTTTCATCAGGTATCCCCTTCCGGAAGCTGGTTTGCGCCGGTGGCTTGATTCGGCGACGCTCAATCTGCGCTAGATAAGGGGCGTGGTCCCGCTTTCGCAAGGCCGGGAGCGCCGCGGGCCAAGGAAACGGCCGGAATGGTTTATACCAGCTCGGCCCTCAACCCGGCCTGCAGGCGACAAAAATCGGGCCACTCGACGTGATCGGCCACGCGCCGGCCGACATAGGCGCCGAATTTGTAGCCGTGGCCGGAACAGGCCGACACCACCAGGCAACGGCCGCGCTCAGCGGCAAAGAAGGTCTCGTCCCGGGTAAAGGTATAGGCACAGGTGACGACCGACGAGACACGGTAGTCGGCTATGCGTGCCAGCGGCGGCGCAAACAGGTCGCGGATCGCCTCGCCCTCGCCGGCCTCGGGCGTTCGCCGCGCGTCGGCGTCGGGCGAGGCAAAGCGGTGCAGGCCGGAGCCGAATTTCAGCCCGCCATCGCCCGAGGGCGGGATAATGTAGCCGTCGGTCGCCCCGCCGACATCCAGCACGACGGGTGCGGCCGCCCAGGCGTCGGCCAGGTCGGCGGGCGGCTCGAGATAGACGACAGCGGTCCGGTAGACGGCCAGCGAGCCCGCGAGGTCGGGAAAGAGCCTGGTCACCCAGGCGCCGGCGCAGACGACCACTTTCTGCGCGGTGAGCGTGTCGCCGTCGGCCAGGTGCACGTGGCCCTTGTCCTCGTCGACGGCGACGACATGGGTGTGCTCGCGCACATCGACGCCCTTGTCGCGCAGCCAGCCCAGCAGGTCGGCGGCGATGCGCCGGCAGTGCAGCGCACCGCCCTCGGGCGAGGCATAGGCGTAACGGATCGCGCCCGCATCGAGGAACGGCCATCGCCTTGCCGCCTCGTCCGGCTGGAGGAGCTCGAACGGGTAGCCGCCGGCTTTCAACCCATCGAGAAAATCCTCCGCCTCGTCGCCTTTCTCGCGCGACACGCACAGGAAACCGCGCGGATCGAGATGATTGCGGCCGAGATCGGACCACAGCGCGTCCCAGGCATCATAGGCCTCGGTGATGGCGTGGCCGTAGCCGCTGGCCGAGCCGTAGGCGCGACGGATAATGCGGTGATGGTCGCCGGAGGCGGCGAGCGGATTGGGGATCGGCCCCTGTTCGAGCACGGTGATGACGTGGCCGCGGGCGGCGAGCGCCCAGGCCGTGCACAGACCCGCAATGCCGGCGCCGACGACGATGATCTGCATCCGTGCCTCCCCGACCGCGCCTCCGCCAGCCCGGTCGCCGACAAGCACGATCTGGATCGCTGATAGCGGCAAATACGGTCCCGCGAAAGCCGCGGCGGCCTGCTTCAGCTGTCGTTAACCCGCGCCCAGTCTATATTTCGCACAAATCATGGAAAAGGCCTCAATGATCCGCTCATGCCTGATTTGGCTGTCGCTGCTGACGGTCCTGATCCCGGCGACGGCGTCGGCAAAAACGCTGTGCACGGTGATCGTCGATGCCGACACCGGTGCGCGCCTGTTCGAAGACGGCACGTGCGATCTACGTGCGACGCCAGCTTCCACGTTCAAGGTCGCGCTCGCCGTGATGGGGTTTGACGCCGGTTTCCTGACCGACATGAAAGCGCCGGTGCTCGCCTACCGGGAGGGAGAGGTCGACTGGGGCGGCGAAAACTGGCGGCGGCCGACGGAACCGACGCGATGGCTGAAATATTCCGTCGTCTGGTACTCGCAACGCATCGCGCGCTCGCTCGGCCAGGATGCGCTCACGCATTATGCGCGCGCCTTCGGCTACGGCAATGCGGATTTTTCCGGCGATCCCGGCAAGAATAACGGGCTCGAACGGGCCTGGATCAGCTCGTCTCTGGCCATTTCACCCCGGGAGCAGGTGGCGTTCCTGCGCAAGCTCGTCACCGGACGCCTGCCCGTCAGCCAGGCCGCGATGGATAAGACGATGCGGATTGTTGCGACGACCCGAGCCGGCGGCGGCTGGCGCGTTTCGGGCAAAACCGGCGGCGCCTATCCGCGCAAGGCGGACGGCAGTTTCGACCGGGCACGCGGTTTTGGCTGGTTCGTCGGCTGGGCTGTCCGCGGCGAGCGTCGGCTGGTCTTTGCCCGTCTGGCCCAGGACGAAACACGCCAGGCCGGCTCGCCCGGCATCCGGACCCGCGACGCCTTCTTGAAGGCATGGCCTTCGCTTGCCGCGACGATCGCCCCGTAGACCGATCGCCAGAGACCGATTGCCGGGCGTGCGCGCCCCGAGCTCTTGGACCACAACACAAACATGGCGCCGAATGGCCCAGCTGGGCTATGGGTTGGGGATGAGCCTTGAGACCGCCCTTGTCGCCGGCGCCGACCTGACCCAGCGCCGGCTATCGCTTTCGCCGCGCGACGCCGGCTTCGTCCAGGACCCCTACCGGGCCTATGGCTGGCTGCACGCCCACATGCCGGCCTTTTACTGGCAGGAATACGGGTTCTGGTGCTTTGCCGGTTTTGATGCCGTCAACCGGTTGCTGCGCGACCGGCGCTTCGGACGCGAAAACCGCTGGGGACCGCCGGCGATCGTCGGCGACAACCGCGCCCATCTCGCCGATTTCGACGCGGTGGAGGCGCGTTCGCTGCTGGAACTGGAGCCACCCGCCCATACACGCCTGCGCAAGCTGGTCAACCGCGCCTTCGTCTCGCGCCAGGTCGAACGCCTGCGCCCGCGCGTCGAGCAGCTCGCGCACGCGCTGATCGACCGTTTCGAGGCCGACGGCGAAGCCGACCTGCTACCGGCATTCGCCACTCCGATCCCGGTGACGGTGATCGCGGAGATGCTGGGCGTGCCGACCGAGATGGGCGACCGGCTGGTTGCGTGGTCGAACCGGATGGTGGCCATGTACACGCTGACCCAGGACCGCCGGACCGAAGAGGAGGCCAACCGCGCGGCGCGCGATTTCGCCGCCTTCCTGCGCGGCTATGTCGGCGAGCGGCGCGAGGCACCGGGCGACGACCTCTTGAGCCTGTTGATCGAGGCCAGCGCGGACGGCGAGCAGCTCGACGAGGACGAGTTGATCTCGTCGGTGATCCTGTTGTTGAACGCCGGCCACGAGGCGACCGTGCACCAGACCGGCAACGCGGTGCGCACGCTACTGGCCGAGGGCGGCGATCCACGCCGGTTTGTCGACACGCCGGAAACAGCGGAGGCCACGGTCGAGGAATGCCTGCGGATCGACGCGCCGCTGCACATGTTTACCCGCTACGCCTACAAGACGGTGGAGATCGAGCCCGGCATCACGGTGAACCCGGGCGAGCGCATCGGTCTGCTGCTGGGGGCGGCCAATTGCGATCCTGCCGCCTTTTCGGCGCCGCGCCGCTTCGACCCGGAGCGCGCCGACCAGAAGAACGTCACCTTCGGGGCCGGCATTCATTTCTGCATCGGCGCGCCGCTCGCCCGGCTCGAGCTCCAGGTCGGGCTCAAGGTGCTGTTCGACCGGCTGCCCGGGCTCAAGCTTGCCGACACGCCGCGCTACCGCGACATCTACCATTTTCACGGACTGGAACGGCTGAACGTACGCTTTTAGCGCCGTTCACCTTTCGGGAAGACCGGCCAGCAATTTGGCAAGCAGGGCGTCGAGTTCCTCCTGCTCGGCGCGGCTGAGCGCCGACGTCACCATGGCCTCGTTTTCGACATGGGCGGTCACCGCCTCGTCGATCAGCGCCCTGCCCTTTTCGGTCAGGCCCGCCCGTAGGGCGCGGCGATCACGCGGGTCGGGCGCGCGGGCGATCAAACCCAGACCTTCCAACCGGTCGAGCCGGCTGGTCATGGTTCCAGAGGTGACCATGGTGGCCGTATAGAGCTCGGTCGGGCTCAGCGCATGGGGCGCGCCCGCGCGGCGCAGAGTCGCCAGTACGTCGAAATCGCCCGCCTGGAGTCCGAACCTGGCGAAAACCGGGTCGAGATGATCACGCGCGACGGCACGGGCCAAGACCGCGATGCGGGCGAGAACAGCCATCGGCAGGGTATCGAGATCGGGACGTTCGCGCTGCCATTGCGCGATGGCGAGACTGACGCGATCCAAATTTTCCTCCTATTTGACTTGACGAAAAGTATCTTGGTGTCAAGATATATGTCAAGCGATACCGACAAACCGGACCACACGCCATGCCCCTTCCCGCCACACCCCGTTCAGCCCCGCTGCTCGCGTTCGGCCTGCTGGTCGTCGTTGGCCTGTTCATCGGCCTGACGGCCAATCTGGTCAAGCTCGCGACGGCGGCCGGCGCGGCGCCCTTCGCCTTCCTGTTT
>MRWF01002692.1_pt1 | contig 10126 bp, 10 predicted proteins | sample 1013331 | NCBI WGS metagenome assembly MRWF01 (sample SAMN06117577, study PRJNA244670) | biofilm metagenome | biome: Water; feature: Cathode Biofilm; material: Biofilm; isolation source: microbial consortium enriched at the cathode of a solar microbial fuel cell | place: USA: District of Columbia ... | reverse complement strand
GGCGGGCGGCGCCCCGCCGGAGGTCCGGAGCTTCTGCCTGACGCTGCTCTATACCGGCTGCCGGCTCTCCGAGGCGCTCGAGCTGACGCCGGCCTCGGTGCAGCTCCAGGGCCGGGTGATCTCGTTCCGGACCCTGAAGAAACGCCGCCGGCACGTGATGCGCGAGGTGCCGATCCCGGCGGCTCTCGCCCGTCTGCTCGAGGAGACCCACGGGCTGGAAGGCGAGGGGGCCGGTCCCGGTCCGCTCTGGCGGCATGGCGCGGCGCCGCTCAACCGCTCCACCGGCTATCGCTGGATCAAGGCGGTGATGGCCCGGGCCGGCATCGAGGGCGCCCAGGCCTCGCCCAAGGGGTTGCGCCATGGCTATGGCATCCACGCCATCCGCATGGGCGTGCCGCTCAACATGCTGTCCAAATGGATGGGCCATGCGGCGCTCTCGACGACGGCGATCTACGCCAACGCCAGCGGCCGCGAGGAACTCGAGATCGCCGACCGCATGTGGCGCTGAGGAACCGTCAACAGAAAACCACCCGCCGATCGCTCGACGGGTGGTGGTGAGTTGGAACGACCATCAGTACTCGCTGGCGAGCATGATGGTGAGCACGCGCCGGGTGACGGCGGGATCCGCCGGATCCGGCGACATCATCGTCATGGAGAGATCGTAGGTATCGATCTTCCAGAAGATCTTCCGGCCCTCGAAGTCGAAGGCGCCGAAGTCGTGCTCCCCGTAAGGATCGTTGTCGGCGGTGAAGTCGTCGAAGCGCTGGACCGCTTCGTACACCGCTCTGGCCTTGTCCGGGCCGAGTCCCTCGATGCCGGCGGTGATCAACACCTGGCCGGCGCCGCCGGCGCCGGTCCGGAAGCGGTCGTTCAGCTCCCGGATGCGGGCCGTCCGGGCCTCTTCCGTCTCATCGGTCGTATTGTTCGTCTGGTCATGGGTCATGGCAGCCTCCTTGTCGTCGCCCGGAGACGCCCGACCACTTCATCGGTCAGGCGCATCCGGGCGGCGGGAGGCCGCCCTGGACGGAATATGGCCAGGGGAGAGCGTTGAGGGTGGTGGCCGGTTGGCGGAAGAACGCCGCTCTCCCCCGGGGCTCAGTCTCTCATCGATCGCGCTATCCCCATAACCCCGCCATCGGGCGAAGCGGCAGATCGCGGGGCCTATGGGAGAGCGGCGATCGTGACATGCTGGAGCCAATGAACCCGCTCGGTCGCCGCGTCACGCTGGGGGAGGCCCACCGCCGCTCGGGCCCGGCGCCCTTCGCGATGACGCTGGCCGACCGGCTGATGCACCTCTACGTCGTCGGCCAGACCGGGGCCGGCAAGTCGACGCTGATCGCCGAGCTCGCCAGGCAGGACGCCCGGGCCGGCACGGGCTTCTGTCTGCTCGATCCCCATGGCGATCTGGCCTCGGAACTGAGCCGGACGCTCGGGACCGGTCACATCTACTGGGATGTCGCCGATCCCGCCTGTCCCTTCGGCTACAACCCGCTCACCCATGTGGCGGTCGAGCACCGCCCGCTGGTCGCCTCCAGTCTGATCGACACGCTGAAGAAGCAGTGGGTCGACGCCTGGGGCGCGCGCATGGAGCATCTCTTGCGCTATGCGCTGCTGGCGCTGCTCGATCAGCCGGACGCGGATCTGAGAGACATCCTGCCGCTCTTCATCGACAGCGCCGCGCGCGAGCGGATGGTCGCCAACATCACCGACGACCAGGTGCGCGCGTTCTGGACCGTCGAGTTCACCGCGCTTCGCTACAAGGGCGCGGTCGACGGCGTCGCGCCCATCGCCAACAAGCTCGGTGCCTTCCTCTCGCATCCGCTGGTTCGCGCGCCGTCTGCGAGCCCGATCAACCGCTCCGCTTCCGCCGGATCATGGACGAGGGCCAGCACCTCATCGTCAACCTCGCGACCGGCCGGCTCGGCGCCGATACGGCCAATGTGCTGGGCGGGCTGATCCTCTCGGGCTTCGCCCATGCCGGCTACAGCCGCGCGAGCCTGGCCTTCCGGGACCGGCGGCCGTTCATCGTCTATGCCGACGAGTTCCACGCCTTCTCGAGCACGGCGCTCGCCGACATGCTGCCGCAGCTCCGCAAATACGGCGTCGGCCTCGTTCTGGCGCATCAGTATCTGGATCAGCTCGAGCGGCCGCTGCTCTCCGCGATCCTGGGCAATGCCGGCAGCATGATGATCTTCCGCGTCGGCGCCGCCGATGCGCCGATCCTCGGCAACCAGCTGGGCGACGTGCACCCGCGCGATCTGATCGGCCTCGCCAACTTCGAGTGCTTCGCCCGGGTCATGGTCGAGGGCCGGCAGTCCAAGCCCTTCACCGTCTACACCCGGCGCCCCGGTTCACCGGCGGAACCCGCCCGCGGCGGAGACCTGTCGACACCGCCATCCGGTGCACAATAGGCAGATGAACAAGGAACCCCTCGATCCCCGCCTCGAAGCCTATCTGGCGCTCTGCCAGCGGATGTACGAGCGGATGCGCCGCGAAGGGTCCTGGCCTTGGAACGGCGAGGAAAATCACACCGAGAATGATAATAATTTAGACACTTAATCAATTCGACATATGAAGAAGTGCTTCGGCTATACCCGCGTTTCCAGCGTGAAGCAGGGGGAGGGCGTCTCGCTGGAAGCCCAACGCGAGGCGATCCAGGCCTTCGCCGATCGCCATGACATCGAGATCGTCGAGTGGTTCGAGGAGAAGGTGACGGCAGCCAAGGGCGGGCGCCCCACATTCAACCGTATGCTGAAACTCCTGAAGGCCCGAAAGGCCGAAGGCCTGGTGATTCACAAGATCGACCGCTCCGCGCGGAACTTCGCCGACTGGGCCAGGATTGGCGAACTCTCCGATACCGGCATCGACATCCACTTCGCCACCGAGAGCCTCGACTTCCGCTCGCGCGGCGGGCGGCTCACGGCCGATATCCAGGCCGTCATCGCCGCCGACTACATCCGCAACCTCCGCGACGAGACGATCAAGGGCATCGAGGGCCGCCTGAAACAGGGCCTGTACCCCTTCAAGGCGCCGATCGGCTATCTCAACAACGGTGGCGGCAAGCCCAAGACACCCGACCCGGGACGTGCGCACCACGTCCAGGACGCCTTCCGCCTCTATGCGACGGGGCAGTACTCGCTGATGTCCCTGCTCGCGGAGATGCAGCGGCGCGGCTTCCAGAGCGAAACCGGCCGGCCCATCAAGAAGCATGTCTTCGAGACGATGCTCTCCAATCCGTTCTATTGCGGGATCGTCCGGATAAAGGGTACTGGTGCCACCTATCAGGGAATCCACGAGCCGCTGATCTCCGTCGAGCTCTTCGAGCACGTGCAAGCGATCAAGGACAACAAGTGCGGCAAGAAGCTCACCCGGCGTGACCATCTCTTCCGTGGGTTATTCCGATGCGGCCATTGCGGCGGCGCGATGATCCCCGAACTGCAGAAAGGCCATGTCTACTACCGGTGCCACGCGCGCGCCTGCCCCACGAAATGCGTTCGCGAAGAAGCGATTGAAAAGGCGGTGCAAGACAGGCTCTCCTCGATCAGGTTGACGGACCAGGACATTGAGAAGGTCGTGGCCTGGTTCGAGAGCTATATCGCCGGTCTTCGCTCCGAGGAGGTTGTTGGCACTCTGGAGGCGCAGCTTGCCCAAATCGATCAACGGATGGATCGGCTCACCGATGCCTATGTCGACGGCATGATCGACCAGGACACCTTCCAGCGCCGCAGGGAACGCCTGATGTTCGATCGGCGCCGGCTCACGGAACAACGCGACAACCGGACCTCCGCGCTCCCGAACCCGGATCAACTGGCCCAGATACTCGAACTGGCGAAGAGCCTTCCTGCAACCTACGAAAGGGCCGATGGCGCCGGTAAGCGGCAGATCCTCGAAACAGCGACCTCGAACCGATCGGTCCGCGGGAAAGAGGTCGAGATAGAGCCCTCGGATTGGGTAGCCGAGGTCGAGAATCTAGCCTCCACCCCTTTTGGTGACCCAGTCCGGGGTACTTCTCGAACCGGGGAGGGTGCATCCCAGCACCTGTGCGAACGGCTCTCGAAGATCGGTATGAAGCTGCAGGTGCGAACATCATAGCTCGCATTTCGCGATCCGCCGCCGATCAGTCCCCGACGATTGGTCCGGGGTGCTTCAGGAACAGCTCGTCGATCCGCCGCATCAGCGCCAGACTCGAAGGGCTCTCGCCCTTCGGCGTGTAATAGAACGACGAGCGGCTGATCGACAGGATCTCGCATTGCCGGCTCAAGCTCAGGCCGGGAACGTCGCGGCGGACCATCGCCTTGCGTTCCACCCGGCTCATCGCTTGAGCCCTATGGCCAAAAAGCTTGTCCCCGACCTGATCGGGGATCCCGCTCCACCGTCAACTGGCCGATCTTCGCATGCAGCTCGTGGACCTCGGCCTCAACGTCCCGCCGAGCCTGGTCAGCGCCGTTCGAGAATACCTTGCCCAGGCCGTTCATCGCCTGGCGCTTCCACGTGCCGACCTGATTGGGGTGGACCTTGTGGCGCGCCGCGATCTCCTGGATCGCCTTGTCGCCCCGCAGCGCTTCCAGCGCCACCTTCGCCTTGAACTCAGGCGTGAACTTCCGTGGCTTCGCCATCTCGCATTCCTCCGTACCCGGCGGAATACACCTTAATTCCCCGTCCGATTTTCTAGGACCACCTCAAGGGACGCGATCCGCATATCTCTACACAGGCCAGCGCCGCATGACGGTGGCATCAACAGGCCAGATACATGGCCGCACCTCACCCGTCTGGATTCCGCTTGCTTCCTAGAGGGAATCCACACACAACGCGGATCAATTCAAACTGTGTCTTGCGGCGGGTTCACTCACCTTGTGGACGAGGGTGACTAATACCCGGACGGCATTGAGCGAAGCCAAACGCACCAAGAATTGAGCAACTCATTGACCATCACAGCCTGTCGTAGAATAATCCGAATCAGAGGGGGCAAGCATGGACGATTTAACCGGCGCCATTCGCCGCGCCCTAAGTTTAGCGGTTAGGGAGGCAATAGACCCTAACGCCGAGGAGCGGCTCTACGAACTTGACGCGAACATTTTTATCCGCGCGTTTAAGGCGGATTGGTATTACAGAAGTGGAATGTCATCCTATGGAAGTGAGCCAGATTTCGCTGACTTTGCGGGCTCATTTTTTATTCTTTCACAAAAAAATGCATCAGTTACCGATCTATTTTATAATGAAATAGAAGCTCTCGTTCGCGCTAATCTTAAAATACCACCTAAAAGACAGAAGTCTATTTGTATAGGAACCGACTATTATATAACCACTCTGCTAAGAAATGCAATAAATGAGATCGATTTTTTTAACAGAACGCACATTGAATCCAAATTTTCCGACAATTCATTGGATTTTATCGAACATTTTCGCGCAATATACGCCGATCTATTCAAGAACTCTATCATTATAGAGCCGTATTTTACATCGGTTTTGATACATATTCCGAATGTTCTGAAGTGCGACATGATTTCTGTCGTCGCAATGTCCGGTTATGCGCATTCGGCCGGTTTGCCTCTTTATATACGCAATGCAGAGAAAGCCGAGCAGCACGTTATAACTAAGCGTTTAGATGAGTTTTTAGCAAATTTGGAAGAAGGAAAAAAAATATTCTTTACCGCCTATGCTGAAGAGCTTTTCTCCGATGATGAAAAGGTAATGTCCCCGGCATCTGTTAGGAATGGCCTTGATGGCATACGACTTCATCTACGAAAACATTATATTGAAGGAACGCCATTGTTAGACTACGTTGCTTTTATACAAAATAGATTTCAAAACAAGATTTTCGTCCCCCAGGGGATAAAAAATTATAAAACAGAAAAAATTGAGAGTAAAACTGTCGACGATTGCACAATTTGGATGATCACCGATGGTGGTATTGCAGACAGTCAAGCTGGAATATACGAAATAAATACACGAGATAAGTATCTCATACTATATGCGCAGTATTTTCGAAACGCCAACCCATTGCATACCTTTAAGGAACGAAAATTAGGGTGGTGTGCGCCTATAACAATTCCGCATACCCTTTCAGGCGCACTAATTAATCTGGCGGGCTTGGATCAACATCAGAATGAGCAGTTTGTTTTTATCGATCCATTTTGTGGAACCGGAACAACAATATTAGATGCGGCAATTAGATATCCAGACGCATGTATATTAGGGTTCGACAGAAACCCGCTATTCCCCCGTCTTGTTCAAGATAACGCGCATTTTTTTTCCTACACACCGTCGGAAATATCTAATTTGGAAACGGATCTTCGAGCAATAGTTGCAAAGTTGGAGAATTATAGCCCCTCTTTTCTGGTGCCCTACGACGACTTATTGAATGCGCAAAAAACCAAGTTGGCAGGGCTCAAGGGCAAAAGTGCAACAGAGAAGTTTTTGCAAATAGTGATCTATATCTATAGCGGTATCATGAATTACGTTGACGTCAAAAGTTGTGAAAACAGTCAGAGAAAAGTCGCATCTGCAATAAAAAGAATGATGGATGAAGGGTTTGGCAACGATATCATGCAATTTTTAAATGATGATGACAAGTGTGATTTAAGAACAAGGTGCATTTTTTACATAGTATGGCGCGCCATTGCTCAAAAATGGATTAGTATTCAAATCAGCCAAGAAAATTTAGACCATGTCATTAAGGAGGAAATCAATAGAACAATATTAGAACTTGAAGATCATTACGAAAAGACAAGTCTTGTGGAAGATGTTCGGTGGCAAGGGGTCGTAAAGGGGGCATTTTCAGTGAGTAAAGGGGGGAGTTATTCGGCAATCTTAAAAGTTCAGAGTCAAAAATTTTATGAAATATTGAAAAAGATTCAAAATGTGAAGCCGGGTGACGTGAAACATATCGTGGAAAGTAAGAGGCCAGGGGTTTTCTTGTGCAAGGTTGATGATTCGCTCGATTTAATGCGCAACCTTGAAAGATCTGTAGACCATATTGTTTGCGATCCGCCTTACGGATATAATATTCAGGAAGGCGGCGCTGAGAAAATGGCTGAGTTTTTTAGAAACTTACTTCCTACATTGATTGGAAGTATAACAAATAATGGGAGTATTTCGATTGCGATTCCGCGTAGGGCCCGCAATGGCCGAACTATTCCTTTTCATCAAACCTTTGAGTGGCTGGATCTTGAGCTGAGGCGTCATTGCATGAATAGCGGTATTAGATTGAGAAATGAAATTCGTGCGGGAAATCGCCATGCTTTTTGGGATAGCGGAGAGCCAAACTACTGGCGGTCTACTTCTTCTTTGGACCGAAGTATTGTAAAATATGAAGTAGAATAGAGAATGGAGGCATCTATGACTGATCGTGAGCGTCAAAAGCTTGTGGATGAAATAGCCATGGACTTGAAATATGCGCCTCGTGTTCAGGCGGACCCGGATAGGCGGGTGTCGAAAGTGGGCTTGGAAGTTGAAGAGACACTTTCGAAAATGACCGCGATATTTTTGCGGCAGTTGCGCGAATAGAAAACTGGCCCCGGTTTAACTGGGGCTTTTTTTGTGGCGCGCTTGACGTCTCGAAAAACCTCACTCTCCTCGGGCGGATTTGATTCACAGCGGTGATGGCGAGGAGGGAGGTTGCGATGGCGAGACATCCTGGGTTTTTCGAGCTTGATGAACGGTATGCGGCGCACCCGATGGTGCAGTTTCTCCGCCGCGCGGAAAATGCGGCAAGGTTGGCCAAGCTGGCGGTTCTGTTACCTGAGATGTTACCTATTAAAAAATTGAGTGAGCGATCAATCTCATTAAGCTATTGAAAAAAATGGTGCCCAGGGGCGGATTCGAACCACCGACACGCGGATTTTCAGTCCACTGCTCTACCAACTGAGCTACCTGGGCCGGTACCGCCGGAGCCGTGTCGCACCGCCGGTCACGGAGGCTGCGTATAACGGAGGCCGTGGCGGCGCGCAAGGGGCTGATGCGCCGCGGGAGGCTTGATTAAGCGTGTCCGATTGATCATGTTGCGCGCCAACGATCGAATAGGGAACTTGGTGCGGAATGGCGAAAGAGGAACTTCTGGAGTTCGAGGGTCACGTGGTGGAACTGCTGCCCAACGCGATGTTCCGGGTGCAGCTCGAAAACGAACACGAGGTGCTGGCGCACACGTCCGGCAAGATGCGCAAGAACCGCATCCGTGTGCTGGCCGGCGACCGCGTGATGGTCGAGATGACGCCATATGACCTGAGCAAGGGCCGCATCACCTATCGCTTCAAATAGCGCGGCGGGAGCGGGACCGGCGTGCCGCGCCTGATCCTGGCCTCCGCCTCGCCGAGGCGGCGTGACCTGCTTCGCCAGATCGGCATCGTGCCCGACGGCATCGTTCCCGCCGACATCGACGAATCCCCTCATCGCGACGAGCCTCCCCATCGGCTGGCGCTCAGGCTGGCCGAGGAGAAGGCGCGCGCGGTCGCGCCGGCCCATGCCGGTGATTTCGTGCTGGCGGCGGATACCGTCGTCGGCTGCGGGCGGCGCATCCTGCCCAAGCCGGCTTCGGAAGCCGAGGCGCGGGGTTGTCTCGACCTGCTCTCGGGCCGCCGTCACCGTGTGACCACGGGGCTGGCTCTGGTCCGGCCGTCGGGCGAGATGTCCAGCCGTCGGGTCACCACGATCGTGACGTTCAAGCGACTGACCCGGGCCGAACGGGAAGCCTATATCGCCTCCGGCGAGTGGGAGGGGAAGGCCGGCGGCTACGCCATTCAGGGCATGGCCGACGTCTTCGTCCGACAGATCAACGGTTCATGGTCGAATGTGGTCGGCCTGCCGCTGCATGACTGCGCGGCGCTGCTCGCGGGCGCCGGCTATCCCGTCTGGAGCCGGCGCGATGGATAGAGGCCTCTTCATCGACCGGGGACCGCTGGAGACCCGGGTCGCGCTGATCGAACAGTCCCGCATCGCCGAGATTCACATCGAAAGCGCGGAGCCCGGGCCGGGCCGGCCGGGAGAGATTCGGAAGGGCCGCGTCACGCATGTCTCCGGTGAGCTGCAGGCGGCGACGGTAGACGCGGGCGAGGGGCTGAGCCTTTTCGTGCGTGCGGCGGATGCGCGGGTGCTGGCGGCCGACGACGCCGGCGCCAGGAAGCTGTCCATCGCGAAACTGGTGCGGCGCGGCCAGGATCTTCTGGTCCAGACCGGCCGTGAGGGACTCGACGGCAAGCAGGGCCGGGCCAGCGCCGACATCGCCCTGCACGGCCGCTATCTCAGTTTCCATCCGTTGCGCGAGGGCCTCGACTTCCCCAAGGCCGTCGCCGGTCTCGACCTGCGCGAGACGCTCGGTGCGGCGCTGACCGATGCGGGCGGTGCGGGCCGGATACTGGTGCACCCGGCGGCGTCGCAGGTCGAAATTGACGTGGTGCTGGCCGAGTTGCGCCGCCTCCGGGCCGAGTGGGTGCAGATCGAGGCGGCGCGGACGAAGGGACCGGCGCTGGTGCTTCCCGCGCCAGACCTGATCGAGCAGGCCTTCATTCGCCTTGCCGGCCCGTCGCCGGAGGCGATCCTGACGCCGGACCGCGGCCTGCTGGCGGAGTTGCGGCAGCGCGCCAAGGCGCTTGCGCCGGACCTCGCCGACCGGATCGAGCTCTGCGAGGCCTCGCGTTCGCTGGAACTTGATGACGAAATCGACGCCGCGCTTGCGCCGGAAGTCGTCTTGCCGGGCGGCGGACGGCTGACCATCGAGACGACACGGGCCATGACCACGGTCGATGTCGACGCGCCGGGCGATCCGGTGAAGGCCAACCTCGCCGCCGCCCGGGAACTGGCGCGGCAGCTTCGTCTGCGGCGCATCGGCGGCGTGGTCGCCGTGGACTTCATCTCGCTGCGCGGTGCGCCGGAACGCAAGAAGGTCGAGAAGGCGTTGCGCCAGGCGTTCCAGCGCGACCCGGCGCAGGTGGAGATCGGCGGAATCGACCGGTTTTCCATCCTGACGCTGACGCGCAGCCGGGACGCCGCGGCGCTTCTGACGCAACTCTGCGAAACGGCGCCGGCGCGGCAGCATCTGCGGCCCGAGGCCGCGCTGGCGCGGGTGCTTCGCCGGATCGAGGCGGAGCTGGCCGGCGTCGGCCCGGTGCCGGTGGCGCTGACGCTGTCGGCC
>MRWF01021150.1_pt1 | contig 10146 bp, 8 predicted proteins | sample 1013331 | NCBI WGS metagenome assembly MRWF01 (sample SAMN06117577, study PRJNA244670) | biofilm metagenome | biome: Water; feature: Cathode Biofilm; material: Biofilm; isolation source: microbial consortium enriched at the cathode of a solar microbial fuel cell | place: USA: District of Columbia ... | reverse complement strand
ACGGGCAATTATCACCCCATCACCGCGCGCAATCTCCGGATCGCAGGTAAAATAAGACAGGTCGGTATAGATGCGCGCGGTGATGGGGTGATAATTGCCCGTGCCCAGATGCACGTAATTGCGTAGTTTCTGGTCCTCGCGCCGCACGACCAGCGACATCTTGGCGTGGGTCTTCAACTCCAGAAAGCCGAAAACGACCTGCACGCCGGCGCGTTCGAGATCGCGCGCCCAGCGGATATTGGCCTCCTCGTCGAAGCGCGCCTTGAGCTCGACCAGCGCGGTGACGGATTTACCGGCTTCCGCCGCATCGATCAGGGCGCGCACGATCGGACTGTCGTTGGAGGTGCGGTAAAGCGTCTGCTTGATGGCCACGACCTCGGGATCCTGCGCGGCCTGGCGCAGGAACTGCACGACCACGTCGAAGGATTCGTAGGGGTGATGGACGATGATGTCCTTTTCGCGAATGGCGGCCAGGCAATCGCCGCCATGATCGCGGATGCGCTCGGGAAAGCGCGGATTATAGGGCGGAAACTTCAGTTCGTCGCGCGGCACCGAGGCGATTTCCGAAATCTGGCTCAGTGCGAGCGGCCCCTCGAGCACGCTGATGCGACCTGGCAGGACGCCGAGTTCGCCGGCGACAAAATCGCGCAGCGCGGCCGGCATCTCGCGCTCGAACTCGATACGGATCACCGAGCCGCGCCGACGCCGCTTGAGCGCGGTCTCAAACAGCCGCACCAGATCCTCGGCCTCTTCCTCGACCTCGATATCGCTGTCGCGGATGATGCGGAACGTGCCCGATCCGGTGACCGTGTAGCCCGGAAACAGCCGGTCGATGAACAGGCCCACGACCTGCTCCAGCGTGATGAAACGCACGTTCGGCCGCTCCGCCGGCAGGCGCACGAAGCGCTTCAGCGCCACTGGCAGGCGCAACAACGCCGTCATCTCCGCGCCATCCTTGCGTCGGGACAGCTGCAGGGCGATCGAAAAGCCCAGATTGGGAATGAACGGAAAAGGATGGGCCGGGTCGATCGACAGCGGGGTGAGCACCGGAAAGATCGATTCGAGAAAATGCTCCTCCAGCCTGGCCTTCTCCGCGGGCGACAGCGCCGCACCGCGCACGACCTCGATGTTCTCGGCCTCCAGCAGCTCCATAAGCGTGGCCAGCGACTGGCGCTGGTCGTTCTGGAGACGCTCGACCTCGCGCAACACCTGTTCGAGCTGCTGCTCGGGGGTGCGTCCGTCTGGACTGCGCAACGAGATGCCCTCGCGGACCTGACCCGCGAGCCCGGCAACCCGCACCATGAAGAACTCGTCGAGATTGGCGGCCGAGATCGACAAGAAACGCACCCGTTCGAGCAGGGGGTGACGCGGGTTCTGGGCCTGATCGAGCACCCGGCGGTTGAACTGCAGCCAGGAAAACTCGCGGTTGACGAACCGCTCCGGCGTGTCCTCGCCCAGTTCGGCGACGGTCGAGACATCCTGCTGGAATTCGCTAGCGACGGGTTTTAGTTCGTTCATCACCGCACTCGGTTCGATTTCATGTTGCACGGGCGGCGATTCATTGCCAGTTTCCCGGCGCGCCGTCGGCGTGCGCGCACCGGATGCCCAGCCTTGCAAATACGCCGAATATGATACAAAGGCGAGGCGCGTGTCACGCGCGGCGGAAAGATCCTTGAGGAGCAGACAGATGGCCGGCCATTCCATTCCGCACTTCCAGAACGACGCCGGGCACGCGGCGGTCGAGATCGGCGTGAGGGAATTCATGTGCGTCGGCGCCTCGGATCCGTTCGATCATCCGCATGTCTTTCTCGACATGGGCGACGCGGACGAAATGGTCTGTCCCTATTGCTCGACGCTCTATCGCTTCAACGCCGCCCTGAAGGTGGAAGACACCAGCCCCGAAGGCTGTCTCTACCGCCCGCGGGCGGCGTGAGAACGAGGCGGTCTTCCCCGTGAAGACCTCCCCGCCATCGCTTCAGGTGCTGATCGCCGGCGGCGGCATTGCCGGCTTGACGGCAGCGGTCGCCTTCGCCAGCCGCGGCTATTCGGTGCGGCTGTTCGAACGGGCGCCGGGCTTTGCCGAAATCGGCGCGGGACTGCAGCTGTCCTCCAACGCGACGCGGCTGCTGCGACGCCTCGGCGTCCTCGACCGGCTGATGCCGGCGGCCGTCAGACCGCAGGCGGTTGTGCTGCGCGAAGCACGCGACCTGAGTGAACTCGGCCGCGTGCCGCTCGGACAGGTCGCCGAGCGGCGCTGGGGTGCGCCGTATCTGACCGTGCATCGCGCCGACCTGCAGAGCGCGCTCCTGGCACGTGCCGAACAAGACCCGGACATCACCATCGAGACCGGCGCGGCCGTGCGCGACGTCGCCTTCCATGCGCGCGGCGTGACGCTGTCGATCGACCGCAACGGCGCCATCGAGGAAGCACACGGCGGATTGCTGATTGCGAGCGACGGGGTGTGGTCGACACTGCGCGGCACGGCTGTCGACGGCATGAGCGATTCCTTCACCGGGCTCGTTGCATGGCGCACGACCTTGCGGCGCGAGGCGCCACCGGGCATTGCCGAGCGCCTGATCGGCGCGGATGTGGTGACGGCCTTCCTGCATCCGCATTTCCACCTGGTCGCCTACCCGGTGCGCGCCGGAGCAGCGATCAATCTCGTCGCGGTAACGAAGGGCGACGCGCAGAGCCAGAGCTGGGCGGCCGGCACAGACGCCACCGTCTTGAAGACGGCCGTGAGCGGCGCGGCGAAACCGCTTGCCGATCTGGTGGAGGATGTCGGACGCTGGACAAGCTGGCCGCTGCATGTCGTCGACGCCAAAGGACCCTGGACCCGCCCGGAAGGCGTCGCGCTGATCGGCGATGCCGCGCACGCCATGACCCCGTTCGCCGCACAGGGCGCGGCGATGGCGATCGAGGACGCCGAGGTGCTGGCCGGCATTGTCGCGCGCCACGACGACGACCTCCCGCTGGCCCTGCAAATCTACGAGACCGAACGCCGGCCGCGGGTGCTGCGCGTCGAACAGCGCGGCGCGTTCAACCGGTTTGCCTGGAACGCGTCCGGGCCGGTGGCGCTGGTACGCAATTTCGTGCTCAGGCGACGCTCCGGCGTCCGGCTGGCCGCCGATCTCGACTGGCTCTACGGCCAGGACGTCACCCAGTCTTCGGGCTGAGCGCGGTGCCCCAGGAAGACAACCGCGGCGCGGGCAGCAGCCGACCGTCCTGATGGTCATATCCGCGGCGACGGCGTCGAGCGACCGGCGGCCGCCCTTGGGGACGATCATGAGAAGGATGGTCCGCGCGTCGTCGTGGCATATTCGTCCGCGCCGCTACCGCTCCAAGGCCTAATGCAGGATCTGGCTCAGGAACAGTTTCGTGCGCTCGTGCTGCGGGTTGTCGAAGAACTTGTCGGGCGTGTTCTGCTCGACGATCTGGCCCTGATCCATGAAGATGACCCGGTTGGCGACCTCGCGCGCAAACCCCATCTCGTGGGTGACGCAGATCATGGTCATGCCCTCCTCGGCGAGGCCGACCATCGTGTCGAGCACTTCCTTGATCATTTCCGGATCGAGCGCTGAAGTCGGTTCGTCGAACAGCATGATGCGTGGGTTCATGCACAGCGAACGCGCGATCGCCACGCGCTGCTGCTGGCCGCCGGAAAGCTGGCCGGGATATTTGTCGGCCTGCTCGGGGATCTTGACCCGCTCCAGGAAATGCATGGCGGTCGCCTCGGCCTCCTTTTTCGGGGTCTTGCGCACCCAGATCGGGGCAAGCGTGCAATTCTCCAGGATGGTGAGGTGCGGAAACAGGTTGAAATGCTGAAACACCATGCCGACCTCGCGGCGGACCTCGTCGATCTTCTTCAGATCGTTGGTAAGCTCGATGCCGTCGACGACGATCTTGCCCTTCTGGTGCTCCTCGAGGCGATTGATGCAGCGGATCATCGTCGACTTGCCCGAGCCGGACGGGCCGCAGACCACGATACGCTCACCGCGCATGACCTTGAGATTGATGTCCTTGAGCACATGAAAGTCGCCATACCATTTGTGCATGCCGACGATCTCGATCGCCACGTCCGTGTCGGACACCTGCATCTTGGACCTGTCGACGGCGATCTCATCGGCGCCGACAGCATTTTCGCTAGCCATCGAGTTTCCCCTTTTTTTGTCCTTCGCGGCCGTGGATGTCGGCTATCTTTTGTGACCCGTGTCGAGCAGCCTTTCCATGAAAATCGAATAGCGCGACATGCCGAAACAGAAGCACCAGAATATGAACCCTGCGAAAACCAGCCCCGTCATCGGCGTTTGCGGCGAGGCCCAGGTGGCGTCGGAAAAGTTCTGCCGCACGGCGCCAAGCAGATCGAACATGCCGATAATGTAGACCAGGCTGGTATCCTTGAAGAGCCCGATAAAGGTGTTGACGATGCCGGGTATGACCAGCTTGAGCGCCTGCGGCAGCACGATCAGGCCCATTTTCTGCCAATAGCCGAGGCCGAGCGAATCCGCTCCCTCGTACTGGCCCTTGGGGATCGCCTGCAAACCGCCGCGCACCACCTCGGCCATATAGGCCGACGCAAACAGCGCCACGCCGATCAGCGCGCGCAGGAATTTGTCGAACGTGACACCGGCCGGCAGGAACAGCGGCAGCATGACGCTGGCCATGAAAAGCACCGTGACCAGCGGCACGCCGCGCACGGTCTCGATGAAGATGACGCAGATCATCTTGACCACCGGCATATGCGATCGTCGCCCGAGCGCGAGCACGATGCCGAGCGGCAGCGAAACGGCAATGCCGACGAACGACAGCACCAGGGTCACCATCAGCCCGCCCCATAGCGGCGTTTCGACATATTCCAGGCCAAACCAGCCACCGACCAGCAGAAAGAAGGCGACGACCGGAAAGACGACAAACAGCAGGATCGCGTTCAGCGCCTTGTGCGGCACGCGCGGGATCAGAAGCGGCACGATCAAGAGCACGAACAAAGCCCCGGTCAACGCGACGCGCCAGCGCTCGTCGAGCGGATAACGCCCGTAGAGGAATTGCTGGAACTTCGCGCCGACAAACGCCCAGCAGGCGCCGGACCAGCCGTCTGGCTGGACGCCGCCCTGTGCGACCGTAGCGCAGAAGGACCGGTCGCTGCCGGTCCATTGGGCGTCGAGGAATGCCCAGTTCAACAGCGGTGGCAGCGAATAGGCGATGAACAGCAGCGCCAACACCGTCAACACGCTGTCGAACGGGGTCGCGAACAGGTTCTTGCGCAGCCAGTGGCCAAAGCCTTTTTCGCCTCTCGGCGCTGGCTGGTTGGCGACCAGTTCGGCACGCACGAAGGAAAGATCGTGTTCCTGCATGTTACCGCTCCACCAGCGCCATACGCGCGTTAAACCAGTTCATGAACACCGAAGTGGCAAGACTGAGCCCGAGATAGACGACCATCCAGATCGCGACGACCTCGATCGCCTGGCCGGTCTGGTTGAGGATCGTGCCGCCGATGGCAACGAGATCGGGATAGCCGATCGCGATCGCCAGCGACGAATTCTTGGTCAGATTCAGATACTGGCTGGTTAGCGGCGGGATGATGATGCGCAAGGCCTGGGGGATGATGACGAGCCGCAATGTCGTTCCCGACCGCAGCCCGAGCGCATAGGACGCCTCGGTCTGGCCCTTGCTGATGCCGAGTATGCCAGCGCGCACGATCTCGGCGATGAAGGAGGCGGTGTAGAAGGACAGCGCGAGGTAGAGCGCCAGGAATTCGGGCTTTACCGAAATGCCGCCGACCAGGTTGAAGGTCGACAATTGCGGGAACTCGAATCTGAGCGGAAATCCGGTCAGCGCAAATGCCAAGAGTGGCAGGCCGACGAGAAGACCGAGCGAGGTCCACAGAACCGGAAATTGCTGTCCTGTCGCCATCTGGCGCGCGGCAGCGCGCCGCTTGACGAAGAAGATCATCGTGATCGCCAGAAGCAGCGCCAAACCGATCAGCCAGGCCCCTTCACCCCAGATCGGCCTGGGAAAGAAGAAGCCGCGGCTGTTGAGGTAGGAGCCGAATGGCAAGCCGATCGAATCGCGTGGCAGCGGCAGCACCGACAACACGCCGAAATACCAGAAAAAGATCACCAGCAAGGGCGGGATGTTGCGGAAGACCTCGACATAGACGGTGCAGATCTTGCGCACGAGCCAGTTGCGCGACAGCCGTCCGACACCGATCAGAAACCCGATGACCGACGCGGTGAAAACACCCAAAACGGCGACCATGAGGGTGTTCAACAGGCCAACGACGAGCGCGCGGCCATAGGTGGAATCCGAATCGTAGGCGAGCAGGCTGGTGGCGACGTCGAAGCCGCTGCGCCCGCTCAGAAAACCAAACCCGGAGGAAATATTGGAACGCTGGAGATTCTCGATCGTGTTGCCCACGATCCAGTAGACGAACGCGAAAAGCCCTACGAAGACGAGGACCTGAAAGACGATCCCGCGGACCTTCGGATCATAAAGCAACGAGGCCTTTGCTACGCCGTCGTCGCGGACGGTGTCCTGACTGGCCATGTGATCCCTCCCCGACCCAGATTATCCGGGAGGCGCCGGTTAGCGCCTCCCGGTGGTCCAGGTGAAGGTCAGCGGATCGGGGGCGCGTAGAGGATGCCGCCCTTGGTCCAGAGCTGGTTCAGGCCACGGGCGATCTTGAGCGGGCTGTCCTGGCCGATATTGCGCTCGAAGCTCTCGCCGTAATTGCCGACCGCCTTGATGATGTTGACGACCCATTCCTTGTCGAGACCGAGATCTGCCGCGAGCGTGGAATCGGCCTCCATGCCCAGCACGCGCTTGATCTCGGGATTGTCGGATCCCTTCATCTCGTCGACATTGGTCTGAGTGATGCCGAGTTCCTCAGCGATGATCATCGCGTTCAGCGTCCACTTGACGATGTCGAACCACTGATCGTCGCCCTGGCGTACGACCGGGCCGAGCGGCTCCTTGGAGATGATCTCGGGAAGAACCACGTGATCATCCGGGGCCGAAAGCGTCAGCCGGATCGAATACAGGCCCGACTGGTCGGTGGTGTAGACGTCGCAACGGCCCGAATCGTAGGCGGCGTTGACCTCCTCGAGCTTCTCGAACACGACCGGGTTGTATTCCATCTTGTTGGCACGGAAATAGTCGGAGAGATTGAGCTCCGTCGTCGTGCCGGTCTGCACGCAGACCGAGGCACCGGAAAGCTGCAGCGCGGAATTGACGCCGGGCAGCTTCTTGGCGTTGATCATGAAACCCTGGCCGTCGTAATAATTGACGCCGGCAAAGTTGAAGCCGAGCGATGTGTCGCGGCTGAGCGTCCAGGTCGTGTTGCGCGACAGAACGTCGATCTCGCCCGACTGAAGCGCGGTAAAGCGTTCCTTCGCCGTCGTGGGCGTGTATTTCACCTTGGTCGCATCGCCGAAAACGGCGGCGGCGACGGCCTTGCAGATATCGACGTCGAAGCCCGACCACTCGCCCTGGTCGTTGGGAGCGGCGAAACCGGCAAGGCCGGTGTTCACACCGCACTGAACGAAGCCCTTGGACTTTACGTCGTCGAGCGTCGCGGCGGACGCAGCCGATGCGGCGAGCCCGAGAACCGCCGCGCCAAATACGCCGGTCAGAAGTTTGGCTGTCATGATTGGAACCCTTTTCTGTTTCCCCGGGGTCTCGATCCCCGTTGTCTTTTCCCTCTCGGAAGCTGAACAGTTCACCCGGAACCCACCCGGGCCAACGCCGCGTAGCCGGGCGTCGTTCTGCGCCTCCCGCTCACCGGCGCATCGAAGGCCATTCTGCCCATTTGGTCAAGGGTGAATGGCTGGAATAGGGGCCGTCGGAGGGGGCTCGAAGCGGTTTTTGGCGCAACTTGCCTCCTACAACTCATCCGCGAGACGGCATCCCGGCACGATCCCGCCGCGTCCACACGCCTCTGAAGGCTCTGCGGAAGCGCGGGCGGGGCCAGAAGCGCCCCGGCGACAAACGAAAGACGATGCCGCGCAACGCCAGCCAACGCGCAAGGAACAGCGTATAGAGTGTCCCGACCAGAAAACCGGCGACGACATCGGTGGGATAGTGGGCGGCGACGCCGATGCGCATCGAGGCCAGGATAAGCCCGAGCGGCAGGATCGCGACGGCCGCGCGCGGAAACCACAAGAGCAAGACCATCGTCAGCACCCCGGCCACTTGGGCGTGGCCGGACGGGAAGGACGCGAAATCATACCCGGGCGAAAACGGATCGAAATGGGCCGGCCCCAGCGTATCGAGGAATTTCGGACGCGCGCGACCGACGACGAGCTTGACCAGGTTTGTGAACAGACCGGATACCGCGATGGCGAGAAACACGAAACCGGCCTGCCCCGAGAGTTTCGCCCAGACCGGCTTCCACTTTCGCTCGGCGCGGCGCCAGTCCACCACGCCGGCCAGCAGGAATACAGCCAGCGCGACGACGAGATAGACCGTCGACTTGGCGACGTCGGTAAATCTGGTGCTGAGGTCGACGAAGGCCGGGCTGGTGGTGCGCACATAGCCGATCAATGCGGAATCCTGGAAATGCAGCAGGAAGATCGCGTAGACGCCGAGGAGCGCGACGAGCGTCATGCGATTCGACCAAGCCGACGCGCCGTCCTGCCTGAGCGGCGGCGCCCAGAACCGGTCATGCGCCTCGCGCAGATAGGCCCAATAGCCGCCAACGCCTCGTGTCATCCGTTTATTGTCCCCGCGTTTTCAGTTCGTCCAGTTCGCGCCAGACAGTCGCCGCGCGCGCCCGGCCAGCAATGCACCAATCGGCGCGGGCCTGACAAGCTATGAAGGTTTGAGACCCGCCAGGCGGCACCAATCCTTGGCCCAGCCGGTCTGCGATATTGCCTCGCGCGGATGCCACGACTATGGCTTTGTCCGCCGCAACCGATGCGAGGACCGATGAGCAGCAAGACGCCGACACCCAAGACGCCGACACCGGGGATCAACACGCTGCTGACCCGTTGCGGGTACGATCCGCGCGACTATTTCGGCTTCGTCAACCCGCCCGTCGTGCACGCCTCGACCGTGCTTTTTCCCGACGCGGCGACGATGGCCTCGCGCAATCAGAAATACACCTATGCCACCCGCGGTACGCCGACCAGCGACGCGCTGGCCGAGGCGGTCGACGCGCTTGAGGGCTCGGCCGGCACGATCGTCGTACCCTCCGGCCTGGCGGCGGTGACGGTGCCTCTCCTTGCCTTCCTGTCGGCCGGCGACCATGTGCTGATCGTTGATTCGGTCTACCATCCGACCCGCAATTTCGCCGATACGATGCTGACTAGGCTCGGCGTCGAGGTGCAATATTACGCACCGGAGATCGGCGCGGGCATCGCCTCGCTGATGAAGTCCAACACCCGTGTGGTGTTCACCGAGGCGCCGGGATCCAACACGTTCGAGATGCAGGACATTCCCGCGATCGCCAAGGCGGCCAAGCAATGGGGCGCGGTGGTGATGATGGACAACACCTGGGCGACGCCGGTTTATTTCCGCCCGCTCGAGCACGGCGTCGACATCTCCATCCATGCTGCGACCAAATATCCCGCCGGCCATTCCGACCTGCTCCTTGGCACCGTGTCGGCCAATGAGGAACACTGGCCCAGACTGCTTGCGACCCACCACACGCTCGGCGCCTGCGCCGGCCCCGACGACGTCTACCAGGTGCTGCGCGGCCTGCGAACGATGGGCGTGCGGCTCGAACGCCACCAGCAGAGCGCGCTCGAGCTCGCGCACTGGCTGGAAGGCCGCGACGGCGTCGCCCAGGTGCTGCATCCCGGTCTTGAAAGCCATCCCGGCCACGCCATCTGGAAACGCGATTTTTCCGGTGCGAGCGGGATTTTCTCGATCGTGCTCGACGGCGGCGGCACGGAAAAGGCGCATGCCTTTCTCGACGCGCTGACCCTGTTCGGGCTTGGCTATTCCTGGGGCGGGTATGAAAGCCTCGCCGTGCATGTCTGGCTCGGCGACCGCACGGTGGCGAAGAAAGATTATGGCGGCCCGCTGATCCGGCTGCAGATCGGGCTCGAAGATGTCGCCGACATCAGGGCCGACCTCGAACGCGGGCTGGCGGCGGCGGCCGGATCGGGTTGAGGGCTGAAACGGCGGGCACGGTGGCGAAGTCTGAAT
>MRWF01016052.1_pt1 | contig 10149 bp, 8 predicted proteins | sample 1013331 | NCBI WGS metagenome assembly MRWF01 (sample SAMN06117577, study PRJNA244670) | biofilm metagenome | biome: Water; feature: Cathode Biofilm; material: Biofilm; isolation source: microbial consortium enriched at the cathode of a solar microbial fuel cell | place: USA: District of Columbia ... | reverse complement strand
GGCTATTCGTCCCTGCCGATGGCGTCGGGCGCCGGCCACGACGCGGCCTTCATGTCGCATATCGCGCCGAGCGCCATGGTATTCGTCCCGTGCCGCGACGGGCGCAGCCACGCGCCCGAGGAATGGGCCGAACCGGATGCGATCGCTGCCGGCGCGGCGGTCATCCACGACGCGGTGCTGCGTCTGGACGAAAGACACAACAAGACCGAATCCGAAGGGAGCCACGCCAGATGACACGAATTCTAAGGGCCCACGATATCGAGGCTGCCGTCAAGGGCGGCGCGGTCTATGCCGCCGGCGGTGGCGGCTGGGCCGATCACGGACGCATGCTGGGAACGGCCGCCGTCAATGCCGGCGAGCCGGAACTGGTGTCGATGGACGATGTCCCCGACGAGGCCTGGATTGCCACCGCCGCCGCGATCGGCGCGCCGGCCGGCACGACGGAATGGCAGATGCTGGGTGTCGATTACGTCAAGGCGGTCCGGCTGGTCGAAGAAGAGCTCGGCGCGCCGATCTATGGTCTCATCATCGGCCAGAACGGCAAGTCGAGCACGCTCAACGCCTGGCTGCCCTCGGCGATCCTCGGCACCAAGGTGATCGACGCCGTCGGCGATATCCGCGCCCATCCGACCGGCGACATGGGCTCGATCGGTCTGGCCAATTCGCCCGAGCCGATGATCCAGTCGGCGGTGGGCGGCAATCGGTCCAAGAACGCCTATATCGAGCTCGTCGTGCGCGGCGCGACCGCGAAGGTGTCGCCGATCCTGCGCACCGCCTCCGACATGTCGGGCGGTTTCATTGCCTCGTGCCGCAATCCGGTGCCGGCCGCCTATGTGCGCGAGCACGCCGCGCTTGGCGGCATCTCCATGGCGCTGGCGCTGGGCGAGGCGATCATCGCGGCCGAGCCGCGTGGCGGCACGGCGGTGATCGACGCCATCTGCAAACAGACCAAGGGCGAGATCATCGGCCAGGGCAAGGTCGTTGCCAAAGACGTCGTTTACACCAACGAGGCCTTCGATGTCGGCACGATCAAGGTCGGCAGCGGCAAGGGCGCCTGCGTGCTGCACATCATGAACGAATACATGGCCGTCGACGATGGCGAGGCAAAGCGCATCGCCGGTTATCCCGACGTCATCACCACGCTGAATACGGACGGCGTGCCGATGAGCGTCGGCGAGGTTGTCGAGGGCATGGAACTTCTGGTGCTGCGCGTGCCCAAGACCGTGATCCCGCTGTCCTCCAGCGTCACCGACCCGGCGGTCTACCCGTCCGTCGAGGCGACGCTCGGCATCAATCTGACAGACTACGCGCTCGGCTAGGGAGACCGTCATGAAGCGAGATTTCACCGTGACCAGCGGTTCGACGCTGCGCTGCAAGGGCTGGCGTCAGGAAGGGCTCTTGCGCCTCCTGGAAAACGTGCTTGCCGTCGGCGAGGACCCCGACAATCTGATCGTCTACGCCGCACTCGGCCGCGCCGCGCGCGACTGGCCCTCGCATGACAGGATCGTCGAGACGCTGAAGACGATCGACGACGGCGAGACGCTGATCGTCCAGTCGGGCAAGCCGATCGGCGTGGTGCGTACCCACCCCAAGGCCCCCGTCGTGCTGATGGCCAACTGCAATATGGTCGGCCAGTGGGCGAAGGCGGAGAATTTCTATCGCTGGCAGGAAGACAACCTGATCTGCTGGGGCGGGCTGACGGCCGGAGACTGGCAGTATATCGGCTCGCAGGGCGTCATTCAGGGCACTTACGAGATCTTCATGCGCATCGCCGAGCAGAATTTCGGCGACGATCTCGCCGGGCGTTTCGTGCTGACGGCCGGGCTCGGCGGCATGGGCGGCGCTCAACCGCTCGCCGGCGTGATGGCCAAGGCCGCGATCCTGTGCGTGGAAATCGATCCCAAACGCATCGAAAAGCGCATCGAGGTCGGGTATCTCGACAAGCAGGCCGAAACGCTCGACGAGGCACTGGCGCTGATCGAAGAAGCCCGTACCAGGAAAGAACCCCTGTCGGTCGGCCTGTGCGCCAACGCCGCCGACGTCTTCGAGCAGATCCGCCAGCGCGGTATCGTGCCCGACGTCGTCACCGATCAGACCTCGGCGCACGACCTGATCTACGGTTATGTGCCGGCGGACTACGATCTGGAGACGGTGCGCCGCATGCGCCGCGAAGCGCCGGACGAACTGATGGCCGCCTCGACCCGTTCGATCGTGCGTCATGTCGGCGCGATGCTGGCCTTCCAGAAGGCCAGCGCGGTCGTGTTCGACAACGGCAATCTGATCCGCACCCAGGCCAAGGAAGGCGGCGTCGACAACGCGTTCGACATCCCGATCTTCACCGAGGCCTTCCTGCGGCCGCTGTTTGCCCGCGCGATCGGTCCTTTCCGCTGGATCGCCCTGTCGAACGATCCCGAGGACATTCGCAAGATCGACGACTGGCTGCTGGAGGAGTTCAAGGACGATGCCGGCGTCACGCGCTGGATCAAGCTGGCGCGCAAGCACGTGCCGGTCGAGGGCATGCCGGCGCGCATCGCCTGGCTCGGCCACGGCGCGCGCACCAAGCTCGGCCTTGCGGTCAACCGCATGGTGCGCGAGGGCGTGCTGGCTGGGCCGGTCGCGTTCACCCGCGACCATCTCGACGCCGGCGCCATGGCGCATCCCAACATCATGACCGAAAACATGCGCGACGGCTCCGACGCGATCGCCGACTGGCCGCTGCTCAACGCGCTGGTCAACTGTGCATCGCAGGCCGATCTGGTCGCGATCCATTCCGGCGGTGGCGGCTATTCGGGCTATATGACAAGCTCGGGCGTGACCCTGGTCGCCGACGGCTCGGCCGAAGCGGACGAAAGACTTGAGATGACCCTGACCAACGACACCAGCACGGGCGTCATGCGTTATGCCGATGCGGGCTACGAGGAGTCCTTCGACGAAATCGAACGCAAGGATATCCGGCATTTCCGGCTCGACACGACCGGCAAGGGCGGGGCCGGGGCATGAGCATCGACCAGAGCATGCGCGGCTTCCTGGCCGCGCTGGAGGAAGACGGCGAACTGCATCGCGTCGGCCGTGTAGTCGACCCGCGCTTCGAGCTGGCCTCGGTCCTGTCCCTGCGCGACGACGGCGCCGCGCAACTGTTCGAGAACGTGCAGGGCAGCGCCATGCCCGTCGTCGGCAACCTCTACAACCACCGCAGCCGCTTCGCCAGGGCGCTCGCCATCGAGGAAGCCGACCTCGACGCGCATTGCCTGGCTGCGCTGCGCCAGCCGGTCAAGCCGGTCATGGTCGAAGACGGGCCGGTGCAGGAGGTCGTCCACCGGGCGCCCTTCGACATCGGCGAACTGATGCCGGTGCCGCATTGGTTCGAGAAGGAGGGAGCGCCCTATATCACCGCCGGGGTGATCGTGGCCAAGGATCCCGAAACCGGCCGTCGCAACGTCTCCATCGCGCGCTTCCGGCTTGAAGGCGGTGTGCGCATGATGGCCGGCATCGCCAAGAACCACCATCTCGCCCAGATGGCCGAAAAGGCCCGCTGTCTCGGACGCGATCTGGAGATCGCAGTGGCGATCGGCAATCACGCCGCCGTCCTGCTCGGCTCGCAGCTCTATCTCGAACTCGGCGATGACGAATTCGACAATGCCGGTGCGTTGCTCGGTGCGCCGATCGAACTCGTCAAGTGCAAGACGGTCGATCTCGAGGTGCCGGCCCATGCGGAAATCGTCATCGAGGGGCGGCTCAAGCCCGACGACCTGATCGAGGAGGGCGCGGTCTCCGAATTCCCGGGTTTCTACGTGTATTACGGCCCTGGCATCGGCGTCGAGGCGAGCTGCGTCACGCACCGCAAGGACGCGATCTATCAGGCGATCCTGCCCGGCTATGCGCGCGAGCATTGCCTGATCGGCGCGGTCTCGATCGGCGCCACGCTGACGCGCGATCTCAAGCGCGCCATTCCGGCCGTCCGCCGCGTCTTCGTCACCGAGGGCGGTATGGGCCGCCTGCACGCCATCGTGACCATGCACAAACCGCGCCTCGGCGAGGGCAAGCGCGCAGTGATGCTGGCCATGGGCTCGGTCAATCTCCTGAAACTCGTCATCGTCGTCGACGACGATGTCGATCCCGAGGACTGGCGCCAGGTCGAATGGTCGCTGGCGGCCCGGTTCCGGGCGCATGAGGACCTGATCGTGCTGCCGGGCGTCAAGGCGGACCGCTGCGATCCCGTGCATGAGGATCTGGTCGTCACCAAGATAGGCATGATCGCCACCACCCGTCCCGGCGACGGCGAGCAGGGCGGTCGCTCTGAATTCGTCCGTCCGCCGGCGGATATCTATGAAAGGGTGCGCCGCGACCTCGAATCCTATTAGGATCGGGGCCGTCAAGCGCCTGAGAGGGCATATGACCAAACGCTTCATCGTCGCGATCACCGGAGCCTCGGGCCATGTCTATGGTATCCGGCTCCTTGAGGTCCTGCGTGCGCTCGGCTGCGAGACACACCTGGTGATGTCGCGCTCGGCCGTCGTCGCGCTCGCCCACGAGACCGACTTGAAGCAGGCCGATATCCACGCCCTGGCCGATCACGTCCACTCCAACGACGACGTCGCCGCTTCCATATCCAGCGGGTCGTTCCGCGTCGACGGCATGTTCATTGCGCCGTGCTCGGCCAAGACACTGGGCGAGATCGCGTCCGGGGCCTGCGGCACGCTGGTCTCGCGCGCTGCCGATGTGAGCCTGAAGGAACGGCGCCGGCTGGTGCTTCTGTTCCGCGAGACGCCGTTGCATCTCGGCCATTGCCGCAACATGGTCTCGGTGACGGAGATGGGCGCGATCGTCATGCCGCCGGTCCCCGCCTTCTATCCCCGTCCCGACACGGTCGAGGAAATGGTCGATCACACGGTCGGCCGGGTACTCGACCTGGTCGATATCGATGCTGGAATCGTCAAACGTTGGAAAAGCTAGGCCGCAAACCGGTCGAGCTTCGTCTTTCGTGATTGTCCAGTTTCGCAAAACCTATTTCAGCGCGGGTGCCCGCAGACACGATAATTTTCGCCGTCATACGAACATAGCTGTGTTCCTGGTCGCCAGGCGCGAGCTTGAAAGGGAGAGACGATGACAACGATCAAAAAACTGACCATGGCTGCCATGATTCTAGGCAGCGCGTTCGTGCAGCCGGCCCTGGCCGAGTCGCCCGTGGTGCTGAAATTCGCCAGCGCCTTCCCGCCCGGCACGAAGACCAACTCGATTTCGATCCCCGCCTTTATCGAGGCCGTCGAAAAGGCGTCCGAGGGCACGCTGAAGATCGAGCACTATCCCGGCGGCACGCTTGGCGCGAGCCCGACCACCCAGCTCAAGCTGGTCGAGGACGGCGTCGTCGACATCGCCGAGGTTGTCGCGTCCTACACGCCCGGCCGCTTCCCCGAGCTGGAAATGTTCGAGCTGCCCTTCGTGTTTGAAAACACGCGCGAGGCCAGCCTGACCGCCTATGCGCTGTACGAAAAGGGCCTGTTCACCGGCTTCGACAAGCTCGAGCTCGTCGGCATCGCCGAGGTCGGTCCCTATTATCTGCACAGCAAGAAGGAACTCGCCACGGTCGACGACATTTCCGGCCAGAAGCTGCGTGCCGGCGGCCCGGTTCAGGGCGCGGTCGTGAAGGCGATGGGCGGCGTTCCCGTCGGCGGCATGCCGGCCACCCAGATTGCGGAAAACATCTCGCGCAACGTGGTCGACGGCACGCTGATGGATGTCGGCAACATGTTCAACTTCCGCATTGCGGATGCGGCCGGCTACCACGTCATCAATGCGCCGCTGGGCAATGTCGCCGTCATGTTCCCGATGCGCAAGGACACCTATGAGAGCCTGCCGCCCAAGGCCAAGGCCGCTTTCGACAAATATCGTGGCATGTGGTTTTCCAATGTTCTGTCCGAAAATCTCGACAAGCAGAACGAAGAATCCGCAGAGCGCCTCGCGGCCGACGCCGAGCACAATATGGTCGAGTTTTCCGACGAAGACATCGAAACGCTCAAAGGCGCCTTTTCCAGTCTCAAGGAACGTTGGGATGCCGACAAGGACGGCGTGAACCTGTATCAGGAAATGCTGTCCGCGCGCGACGCGGTGCGCGCCGACAAGTAAGAACCAGCCCGACGGTCGCGGCTTTGTCGCGGCCGTCGCGCCCACGCCGTGCGTCCGCGCGCGGCAAGCCGAGAGCGCCTCCCATGACATTGCTGGCAAATATTCGCAGACTTGCCCAGTTCGCGGCCACGATCGGGCTTGCCGCCCTCGTCGTCCTGTCGATCATGACCATGGTCGATATTGCCGGGCGGGAACTGTTTGGTACGCCGGTCACCGGCTTCAGCGACATCTCTGACCTGATCATCGTGATCGCCGCTGCCGCCTGTTTCCCTGCGTCTCTGGCCACAAACCAGCATGTCTCGGTTCGTTTCGCCGGCATGGCGCATTGGCGCCTGGGAGCGGTGCTCGATTTCCTCGGACATGGGATCATGCTCGCCGTCTTCGTGCTGATCGCCTGGCAGCTCTGGGTCTATACGATCGACGTCTACACGTCCGGCCAGACCACCTGGCTGATCTACATTCCCGTCTGGCCGGTATGGATGCTGACGACGGCACTGTTCGTGCTGTGTATTCCCGTTCAGCTCGCGCTGGTTGTTGCCGCGGCGCGCGACATCCGCCTCACGGCGCACAACCCGGCAGGCTTGAACGATGCCGCGGCGACGTCCGTGCACCCGGAGAACAAGGAGGGGCCCGATGGCACCGATTGAAGTCGGCCTGATCGGGCTCGCCTGCCTGATCGCCGCGATCCTGCTGCATGTGCCGGTCGGCATCGCCATGGCGGCGGTGGGTGCGGCGGGGTATGTGATGCTGACCGGCAATCTGTCGGGCATGGTCTCCCTGTTCGGCACCGAAACCGTCAACATGCTCACGAACCAGGATTTCGCGGTCGTGATGTTCTTCCTGTTGATGGGGGGCTTTGCCGGCGCGGCCGGCATCTCCGCCGACATCTACCGCGTCGCCAATACCTGGATCGGTCACTACCGGGGCGGGTTGTCGATGGCGACCATTCTGGGCTGCGCCGGTTTCGGCGCCATTGCCGGCTCGTCGATCGCGACCGCCGCCACCATGGCCAAGATCGCGCTGCCGGAGATGGAAAAGCGCAACTACGCGCTGTCCCTGTGCACGGGCACCTTGGCTGCCGGCGGCACGCTCGGATCGCTGATCCCGCCATCGATCATCATGGTCATCTATGCCGTCCAGGTCGAGCAGTTCGTCATCGACCTGTTTCTGGCCGCGATCATTCCCGGCCTGCTTTCTGTCGCCCTGTTCGTTCTCGCCATCCGCGTGCAGCTGATGATCGCGCCGCATCTGGCCGGCGCCGGCGAGCGCATAGCCTGGCGCGGGCGGATGCGCGAAACGGGGCGCGCCTGGGCGCCGATTGGCATCATCGTCGTGGTGATGGGCGGCATCTATTCCGGCTTTTTCACCGTCAACGAGGGCGCCGCGGTCGGTCTGGTGCTGACCCTGATCTTTGCTGTCGCGAGAAAGTCGCTGACGCGCGCCACCTTCACCGAGACGCTCTTCGGGTCGGCCGGTTCGATCGCCATGCTCTACATGATCGTGATCGGTGCCAATATCTTCGGCTATTTCCTGACACTCTCGCACATGCCCAGCGAGGTCGCGACCTGGGTCCAGGGGCTCGACATTCCGCCGCTGGCGATCGTCTTCATCATCATCGCCATGTATGTGCTCCTGGGCTGTGTTTTCGACGCGCTTGCCGGCATGGTGCTGACGCTTCCCTTCGTGGTGCCGATCATCAGCGGGCTCGGCTACGACCTGGTCTGGTGGGGCATCGTCAATGTGATGGTCATCGAGATCGGCATGATCACGCCGCCGGTCGGCATCAATGTCTTCGTCATCAAGGGACTGCGTCAGGACATACCGCTGGGAACGATTTTCCGCGGCATCACGCCGTTCCTGATCGCCAACGTCTTTGCGCTTCTGCTCGTTGTCCTGTTCCCGCAGCTCGCTACCTGGCTGCCGGATCTGTTGCGCTAGGGCTCGCCCGCGCGCGCACCAAAACTGGAGATAACAATGTCTTCGACCAAGCCCTTCGCCGGGGTGACCGTGCTCGACTTCAGCCGGGTTCTGGCCGGCCCGTTCTGCACCGCCATGCTGGCCGATCTCGGCGCGGAGATCATCAAGGTCGAGCCGCCCACCGGCGACGACCAGCGCTCCATGGGCGCTTTTTCGCAGGGCATCAGCGTCAGTTTCGAGCTCATCAACCGCAACAAACGCAGTATCCGGCTCGACCTGAAGAGCGAGGAAGGCCGGGCGATTGCGCGCCGCCTGGCGGCCAGAAGCGATGTGGTGGTGGAGAATTTCCGTCCCGGCGTCGCCAGCAAGCTCGGCATCGACGCCGAGACGCTGCGCGGCGAGCGCGCCGATCTGATCTACTGCTCGATCTCCGGTTTCGGTCAGGACGGGCCGCTGGCGCGTGCGCCGAGCTACGACGTCGTGGCGCAGGCGCTGTCGGGCCTGATGAGCATCACCGGCGAGCCCGACGGCGAGCCGATGATGGTTGGCGATTCGGTCGGCGACACGGTATCGGGCCTTTATGCCGGCTTCGCGATCGCTGCCGCTCTCTACCGGCGCGCGACGACAGGCGAGGGGGCGACGCTCGACATTGCCATGTTCGATTCGCTGTTTTCCCTTCTCCCGACCGCCCTGGCACAGCTTCAGGTCAACGACCAGGCGCCGACTCGGCAGGGCAACCAGCATCCGCTGTCGGCACCTTTCGGCGCCTTCGCGGCCAAGGGCGGCACCATCATCATCGCGATCGCCAACAATTCGCTGTTTGCCCGTTTCGCCGCCACCATCGGTCGTTCTGAACTGGCCGACGACCCGCGTTATGCCTCAGACCGCGAGCGCCGCGTCAATCGCGATGCGCTGCGCGCCGAAATCGAATCCTGGTCGCGTGATCTGTCGCCGGAAGCCGCGGTCGAACGCCTGGCTGCCGCCGGCATTCCGGCATCGGTTGTGTGGGACGTCGCCGAGGCTGCCGACAGTGCTCATGCCCGTCATCGCCGACTGATGACGACGGTCGAGCATGACAGGCTCGGCACGCTCAGACTGCCCGAGCAGCCGGTACACGTCGCTGGGCTGGACCGGGGCGAGGCGCGCCCCGCCCCGGAGCTGGGCGAGCATGGCGGCCCGATCCTGCAAGACATGCTCGACATGGACGCGGGCGAGATCGCGCGGCTGCGGGCCGCCGGCGTCATCTGACACCTGACAGCGGAACCAGACCATGACGATGATTTTTTCCGAAGAGGACAAGGCCTTCAGCGCCGAGGTCCGCACCTATCTGAGCGACAACCTGCCCGCCGAGCTGGCGCGCAAGGTACGTTATAATCAAAGGCTGACCAGGGACGACTACACGTCCTGGCAGGACGTTCTGGCTGCCCGCAACTGGTACGCGGTCGGCTGGCCCGCCTCGGCCGGCGGTCCGGGCCTGACACAGACCCAGCGCTATCTGTTCGAGCGCGAATATGGCGCGCTGTCCTGTCCGCATCCGTGCCAGTTCGGCATTGCGATGGCCGGGCCGGTCATCTTCACCTTCGGCAATGACGAGCAGAAGGCGCGTTTCCTGCCCGGTATCCGCGAAAACAAGGACTTCTGGTGTCAGGGTTATTCCGAACCGGGGGCCGGTTCCGATCTCGCCGCCCTGAAGACCACGGCGGTGCGCGAGGGCGACCACTACCGCGTCAACGGCCAGAAGATCTGGACCACCTGGGCGAACTGGGCCGACTGGATGTTCTGCCTGGTCAAGACCGATCTCGAGGTGAAGCCTCAGCGCGGCATCTCCTTCCTGTTGATCGACATGCGCTCCCCCGGCATCACCGTGCGCCCGATCAAGACGATCGATGGTGACGAGGAATTCAACGAGGTTTTCTTCAACGACGTTTTGGTGCCGGTCGAAAACCGCATCGGCGAGGAAGGGCAGGGCTGGACCTACGCCAAGTTCCTGCTGGAATTCGAGCGGTTCTCGATGTCGGGGGCGGCGCGCTCGCGGCGCGTCCTTTCCGAAATCCGGGCCGACGCCGCAGCGCTCGGCAAGGCCGATGACGCCCGCCTGGCCGAGCGCTG
>MRWF01025279.1_pt1 | contig 10216 bp, 11 predicted proteins | sample 1013331 | NCBI WGS metagenome assembly MRWF01 (sample SAMN06117577, study PRJNA244670) | biofilm metagenome | biome: Water; feature: Cathode Biofilm; material: Biofilm; isolation source: microbial consortium enriched at the cathode of a solar microbial fuel cell | place: USA: District of Columbia ... | reverse complement strand
CCGCCAATGCGGCGCACACGGAGCGGCGGGTTACGCTCCGCCAACCCGCCCTACGGATTGCTTTGGATTATCGGGTGTCAGTTCCGGTGACGGCGCGGGTGCGCCCTGCTCTCGCAAAAGGCGGCCAAGTTTTGCGTAGAGGTTCTTGTGACAGCGAATGCTGCCGTCATTGGCGTTGACGGTCGTGTGGAACCAGCCGGAGCCGGGAATGGTCAGGTGAATGTGGCCTGTGTCCTCATTCAGCCACACACCCACGCGCGCATATACGCTTTTGCCAGGTTTGCTGCTTTCCATGCGGATTCCTCCTCATCAGATCAGGGAGGATGCGCGCGAACTCGATAGAAAGCGTAAATGCTTTTGATCGAAATCGATGGAGTCGAATAGTGGGTATCGCTTCGCTATGCCGCCCTACGCTTGTTAGGCTTTGGATCCACTAGGCTTGTTGTCTTTCCGCGCATCGATCAAAATAACTCTTTCATCATCGTCCATTTGGAGCTCTTTCAAAATTCTACGTACACGGGCGAATTCCTCAGCGGTAAAGTATGTGATTACCGACAGGCCAAAGTGAGCGCTGCTTGCTTTTTTGTAGACGCCAAGTTGTTTTTGCAGATTGCGCTTCAATTGCGTGTTTGATGCCAGCTTGAATTCAATAAGGGACACGTCTTTTGCGCCAAAGGACACTTTGAAATCAACAGGTCCCCGTCCATCGTTGGCTTCTCTTGTGACGTTAGACATCGAACCAAACCAAACGAGTCGATACATAATTTGCACGTCTTCTTCTCGCCTGAATGGCTGCCCATTCTTGTCGTAAAATATTCTGTGCCCACCTTTGTTTTCGATTACGTCTCGCAAGAAATGCGCTCGCTCCAACGATTCATCATAAGTGAGTGATTGGTCCTGATTCACCCCCTCCGAAAGAAAAAGCTCTAGTAGCTTTCTCCCGCGCTCAGCAAAGAAAAGCTGAGCAAACTTTTGATGTTGGGCGCTGACCTTGTTGGCCTTTGGGGATTCTTTCTCTTTGAGTAAAATGAAGTAGTCGATTAACTCTGGGAACTGCTTAAGGGTATCTTCAATTGCGCGTTCGCGGTCCGCCTTTTTTGGGCGCGATTTCGTGATTTCCGAAAGGCGCTTTTGAAAGTAGTTTTGAACGGCAAATCGAAGTTGTTCGTTGGAGATCACTTTTGGGATCGTGGCGAACTGGGCGACCATATCTCCCCGGTTAATCCAAGTATCGTCGCGAGTGAGCATATCGATTGGGGTAAGAACAATATGATCGTTATTGTGCCAAGGCAAGTTGTACGTACGACTCTCCCACGACTCAGTGCTGTAGTTGAAAGCAGAACGTTCTATAGCCACCCGTTTGCAAAGAGATCTTGAGATATGTGCTTCAGCAAATCGCTCAGTGTACCTATAAAGAAAGTCCTTTATCAGGTTCGTGGTAAAGTCACTGATGTTGTCTTTTCCAACGCCCTTTTTTATGAGGCACACTTTTTCTAAGTGACTGCTTTTGGTTATGGTCTCGTCGCCAAAGCTTTGCAGGATAGCATGAAGGTTGCCGTGTAACGACCGAGCGAAATCTACTCCAAGGCCACTGCCACCATTTCCGACTTTGGAAAATCCGAACCAATTTTGCTTCACTTCAGGGAAGCAATACCAATAGCGGAGTTGTTCAATAGAGGCGGCGCCCAATGTGGATTTGTCGCGGAGAAATTTTATGTATCCGATAATTTGTTCGTGAAGCGCTTGATATTCAGGCTTCTTGCTGTTGAACAAAAGAAAGGGGTCTATAAAGAGGGGCAGGTCCGCAAAGAGTGAAATGTCAAAAGCGCCGTACCCTTCTACGGTCGCCCGGGGCACCGAGAATACGTCGCTGAAGAAAACACTCAAAGCCCCAGCTCCTCCTCCTTCAACCGCTTCACTTCATCCCGCAGTCTCGCAGCTTCCTCAAATTCCAAATTCGCGGCAGCTTCGCGCGTTTGCTTTTCCAGGTCCGCTAGGACGGCCTTTAAGTTGTGGCCGGATTCACCGGCAGGTGGCAAGGCAATTCTTCCCCGCTAGTCCTGATCCTGTGAGACGAGGACGACGATCATGCGGTCATTGCCAATGGAGGAGTTGGTGCAGCCCTGACGCCGGCCCGCCTTTTCCCGCAGGGCGGTCGAGCCCTTGGAGAGGCATTTGAACACCCAATCACGTTTCACGCCATAGCGCTGCATCGCTTTGAGGCCAGCTTTCATGCCCGGCTTTTTCATCTGGGCCTTTGGGCTGGTGCCATCGGTGAGGTCAAAGCCGAGGCTGGCGGAGATATAGGGGATGCCGGAGCTGGAGGGCGTGCCCTGAGAGATGCGGAGCGTGACGCCGTCGCCAAGGTCGCAGCGCCAGGCGCCGTTTTTCATGCCGCACTGGTCGGCGCCAGCCTGTTTCGTCGCATAGGTCACTTCCGTGCCGTAATCTGTAAGCGGCTGGGCCGCGCCTGAACAGGCAGAGAGCAGGAGGGCGGCAGGCACCGCGAGCCGGGTGGTGATGTGTTTCATGTGTCCCCTCATGAAAGCTGGTGGTTGAACCGCACAGGCGGGCAGGCCGGGATCAGTCGGCCCCGGATGGAATCACGGGGTCAATCCGAGGTCTTCCTCCCTGAGCCGCTTCACTTCATCCCGTAGCCGCGCAGCCTCCTCGAACTCCAGGTTCGCGGCGGCTTCGCGCATTTGCTTTTCGAGGTCCGCGAGGACGGCTTTGAGATTGTGGCCGCTTTCGCCCGCAAGTGGCAAGGCTTTTGTTTCGGCGACGCCGCGCGTCCTGCCTTTCGCCTTGTCCTTGCCGCGGCCGCGGGCGCGGGGGGTGTCGGATTTTTCGCCGAGGTCGCCGAGGATGTCGGCGACGGCGCGCTTGATCGTGGTCGGCGTGATGCCGTGTTCCTCATTATAGGCGATCTGTTTGGCGCGGCGGCGGTCGGTCTCGTCCATGGCGCGCTGCATGGAGCCGGTGATCTTGTCGGCATAGAGCACGACGCGAGCCTCGGCATTGCGGGCGGCGCGGCCAATGGTCTGCACAAGGCTGGTCTCAGACCGGAGGAAGCCTTCCTTGTCCGCATCGAGGATGCCGACAAAGCCGCATTCCGGAATGTCGAGCCCCTCGCGCAGCAAATTGATGCCGACCAGGACATCGAACACGCCGAGGCGCAGATCGCGGATGATCTCGATCCGCTCGATCGTGTCGATGTCGGAATGCATGTAGCGCACTTTCACGCCATGCTCATTGAGGAAGTCGGTCAGGTCTTCCGCCATCTTCTTGGTCAGCGTCGTGATCAGGCTGCGATAGCCTTTTTCGGCGACGGCCTTGACCTCTGCCATGACATCATCGACCTGGTTGGCGCCATCCTTCGAGACGGGGCGGACCTCGACCGGCGGGTCGAGCAGGCCGGTCGGGCGGATGACCTGTTCGGTGAACACGCCGCCCGTGCGGTCGAGCTCCCACGGGCCGGGCGTGGCCGAGACGTGCACGGTCTGCGGGCGCATCGCGTCCCATTCCTCGAATTTGAGGGGGCGGTTGTCCATGCAGGAGGGCAGGCGAAAGCCATATTCGGCCAGCGTCGACTTGCGCGAGAAGTCGCCGCGATACATGGCGCCGATCTGCGGCACGGTCTGGTGGCTCTCATCGGTGAAGACGAGGGCATTGTCCGGCAGATATTCGAACATGGTGGGCGGGGGATCGCCCGGCTTGCGCCCGGTGAGGTAGCGGGAATAATTCTCGATGCCATTGCACGAGCCCGTGGCGGCGAGCATTTCGAGATCATATTGCGTGCGCTGCTGGATGCGCTGGGCTTCGAGCAATTTGCCGTGTTTCTCGAAATGGGCGATCGTGGCCTTCAGCTCCGCCTTGATCTTCTCGATGGCCTGGTTGAGCGTCGGGCGCGGCGTGACATAGTGGCTGTTGGCGTAGATCTTGATCGCCGGCAGCTTCTGCATGGTGCGGCCGGTGAGCGGGTCGAACTCGGTGATGCTTTCCAGCTCGTCGCCGAAGAAGGAGAGCTTCCAGGCGCGGTCCTCGAAGTGGGCGGGGTAGATGTCGACCACATCGCCCTTCACGCGGAACGTGCCGCGCACGAAATTCATGTCATTGCGCGTATACTGATTGGCGACCAGCTGTTCGGCCACGGCGCGCGGATCGATGCGCTGGCCCTCTTCCAGCTTGAAGGTCATCGAGGTGTAGGTCTCGACCGAGCCGATGCCGTAGATGCAGGAGACCGAGGCGACGATGATGACGTCGTCGCGCTCCAGGATGGCGCGGGTGGCCGAGTGGCGCATCCGGTCGATGGCCTCGTTGATGGAGGATTCCTTCTCGATATAGAGATCCGAGCGGGGGACATAGGCCTCGGGCTGGTAATAATCGTAATAGGAGACGAAATACTCGACCGAGTTTTCCGGGAAGAAGGATTTGAACTCGCCATAGAGTTGCGCCGCGAGCGTCTTGTTGGGCGCCAGGATCAGGGCCGGGCGCTGGGTCGCCTCGATGATCTTGGCCATGGTGAAGGTCTTGCCCGTGCCGGTGGCGCCGAGCAGGACCTGGTCGCGCTCGCCGGCCTCGATGCCCTCGACGAGTTCCGGGATGGCGGTGCGCTGGTCGCCGGCGGGGTCGTATTCGGAATGCACCTTGAACCGCTTGCCGCCCTCCAGCTTGACCCAGTCCCGGTCCGGCCGGTGGGGCGTCCAGTTGTCAGAGGGCAGGGCGCCCGCAGCATCGCGCGCGAACCCATCAAGCGAAAACACGCTGGGCGCTTCGGAAACGCCTTTCGGGGGAGGGGGAGGAGCCATGCCGCGAGATATGGGGCGAGGGAGGGCAGGTGTCTAGGGTGTTCTTGTTGTGTTCGGTGGTGGGTGTTGACGGGGCAACCTCATTCAGGTTGAGTTCCGTTTCCGCAGAGGATGAGTGTGCCATCATGGAATTTGCGAACTGGCTGAAAGAGACCTACCGCGTTTTCGTGCAGCGTTTCGGAATTGACCATGTCATGGGAGGCTTTGCCCGCGCCGAGATGATACGTGATTGGCAATCTGGGGAGTTACCGACCGAATGGGTGGAGCGGATCGGACTTAAATATGATCTGGATGAATGCGACCAGCAGGGAGCACCAAGCGTTGGGTGGTAAGTTTGGCTGAGCGCAAACCGTGGGAGCGTCGCGACCAAGTGCTCGCCTTGGAGCTGTATGCGCGCACGCCGTTTGGCAAAATGCATAGTCGCAACTCCGACGTGATCGAACTCGCCGAACGACTCGGTCGTACTCCGAGTTCAATGGCGATGAAACTCGCCAACTTTGCTTCACTCGATGAGACTTTAAACCGTACGGGGCTGCGGGGGGCCTCGAAGGCTGACCGAGAGATTTGGGGCGAATTCTTTGCTGACCCCGAAAGGTTTCTGGAATCGGCACAATCTATCCTCATGTCCGAAGGTGAATGGCCCACGAGGGATGAGGACTCCGAGCCTTCGGAGTTTCGCGAAGGTGAGGATACTTTACGAACAGTGAGGGTCCGCAAGAACCAGTCGGTGTTTCGCGCCATGGTTTTATCAGCCTACAACTCCCGTTGTGCGTTGACAGGGATTGAGTTACCGGAAGTTCTAATTGCGAGTCACATCATTCCTTGGAGTAAGAATGAGAAACTTCGACTGGACCCAAGAAATGGAATATGTCTCAACTCACTGCATGATCGAGCTTTCGACAAAGGACTCATCACCCTCAACAACGATTTCACGGTGAGATGCTCACCGAAACTTGTGGTGCCAAACGATATTCGTGGTCTGTTTGAAGGACGGATTGCCACCGCACCTGAGAAGTTTCATCCGCTTCCAGAGTATCTGGAGTACCATAGAGACGAAGTGTTCGAGGCCGCCTGACATGACCCCCCTCACCCAATCCCGCATCGCGACCGTCCGCCACCATATGGCGCTGGAAGTCACGCATGATTGGGATGCGGTTCTGGCGACGTTTGAGCATCCGCGGTATGAGATGCATGGGGGTGGGCAGGTGTTTGACGGGGCGGCGGCGGTGCGGCGCTATTTCGAGCTGTCGCGCACGCCCTTTCCGGACCAGGACAATGAGATCATCTCGATCGCGGCCGATGAGGCGGCGGATACGGTTCTGGTCGAGTTCTGGCTGACGGGCACGCATACCGGGCCGCTGCGCGTGGGCAACACGACTGTCGAGCCGACCGGGCGGCGCTTTCGGGTGCGGATGGCGGCCACGTTCGAGTTCGCGCCCGGCAGTGACAAGATTATCTGCGAACGGCCCTATTTCGACCAGGGCGCCGTGTTGCGGGCGCTGGACCTTGCCTGACCCGTCAGGGAGGGCTTGCAAAAAAATACCTGGCGCAACGGAACGATTTTGACATGTCGCGCATAGGTTGCGCATGACCGATCTTTCAGCCTTCCGTCCTGACCCGGCCCTTGCGCCGCAGGAATTGCGCCAGTCCCCCCGCCTCAAGGTGAGGGGCACGGCCTGGATCGTGCTGATGGATTACAGCGAAGCCCGCAGCGTGAGCGTGAAGAACATTTCGCCCGATGGCGCCCGGCTGTCGGTGGGCAACTGGATGTTCCTGCCGGACACGTTTCACCTGTTGCTGCAGACCTCGCCTGCCGAACCGAATTTCCAGATCGATTGCGCCATCCGCTGGCGCGCGGGAGACCAGGTCGGCGTGGAATTCCGCCATGCGCTGGCCAGCCATGTGCTCGACGATCTCGTGGGCCACCGGTCGGTCGTCTAGACCTGTCGTGCGGATCCGTCGTCGGGCCCGGGCCTGACGGGGCTTGGCCTAGTCGGCCTTGCCGGTTTCAGCGCGCTTGCGCTTTTCCTTGTCCCGCAATTCCGACATCAGCTTTTCAAGACGTGCCGATGGCGGCGCCTTCAGGGAGTCTTCGAAGGATTGCCGGAGCGCGTCACGCAACATGTCGCCAGTAGTCTCCACTCGCTTCGTTCCGGGCGGTTTGCCCGGCCCCTGATTGTCCTGCATGCGTTGCGTCCCCTGACCGCGCAGCCTGTCTGTGCCGGAATCGCACCATAGGGCCCGACCCAAGCCACGGTGACTACGTATATTTACGGGGCTTGTCGATGCCCATACGGGGGGATGGCGGGCATTCTCACCGGAAATTGATGGGTGCGCCGCCAGATGAGCTTCGGTCCGGGGCGGGCCACAGGAGACTGCCGAAACGGACCCGGATATCAGGAAGACCGGCTGGCAGGCTCCAAACCTGTTGCAAATGCAACAGATCCGGGTGTGGAAGGCGAGGGGGTCGCGCGCGCCTGCAGACGGGACAGTGCGTACCGGCCAGCGCGGCGCCGATCGGGCAGGCCGTGTCACATTCTGTCGTGATCCGTGATGTCCGGGCCGGGAATGACCGCTGTCATTTGTGTGCAGTTGCCGGATCGGTGCGCAAAACCGGCGCTGGAATGGTTCGGATTTGCGTCAAATTTCACGCTTCGCTTCAACGGGACTTCCACCCTGATGTGTCAGAACGGGGCGTAACGATACGGCACGAACCTGTTCCGGTTTGTGTCAGGTGCGGCATTCAAGGGGGCGACCCGTCAGGGCGGCCCGGGGCATGGAAGGGTAGTGGTAGACATGGCCAAGACGGTTCTGGTGATTGATGATGATCCGACGCAGCGCCGCCTGCTGCAGGCGGCGGTCGAGAAGGCCGGCTTTGCCTGCCGGACGGCGCCGGATGGCGAGGCTGGCCTGGCGCTGGCCTCCGACCCGAAAGACGGCATTGATGTCGTGTTGCTGGACCTGACCATGCCCGGCCTGTCCGGCATGGACACGCTGGAGCGACTGGCCGCCAAACGCGCAGACCTGCCGGTGATCATGCTGACCGCAACCAGCGGCATCGACACGATTGTCCAGTCCATGCGCCGCGGCGCGGTGGATTTCATTGTGAAGCCCGCCAATCCGGAACGCGTGGTCGTGTCGATCCAGAACGCCCTGAAGCTGCAAACCCTGTCGGGTGAGGTGAAGCGCCTGTCCCGCAAGGCCGAAGGCGGCATGAGCTTTGACGACATGATCGCCAGCGCCGCGCCGATGCGCCAGGTGGTGCGTCTGGCCGAACGGGCCGCGAGTTCCGACATTCCGGTTCTGATCCTGGGCGAAAGCGGCGTCGGCAAGGAAGTCGTCGCGCGCTGCATCCAGGGGGCCTCCGGCCGGGCTGGAAAGCCGTTCGTGACGGTCAATTGCGGCGCGATCCCGGAAAACCTGGTCGAATCCATCCTGTTCGGTCACGAGAAGGGCGCGTTCACCGGTGCCGTGTCGAAGGCGCTCGGCAAGTTTGTCGAGGCCGATGGCGGCACGCTGTTCCTGGACGAAGTCGGCGAATTGCCGCTGGACGCACAGGTCAAACTGCTCCGGGCCCTGCAGGAAGGGGAGGTGGATGCTGTCGGCTCCCGCCGCCCGACCAAAGTGGATGTGCGCATCATTTCCGCGACCAATCGGGACCTGTCGCAACAGGTGACCGAGGGCACGTTCCGGGAAGACCTGTTCTATCGCCTGAACGTGTATCCGATCGACATGCCGAGCCTGCGCGAGCGCCGGGATGACATTCCGGCCCTGGTCGAGCATTTCGTCAGCCGGTTCAATGCCAGCGAAGGCGCGAACGTGGCCGGCGTGGCCGACGACACGATGAAGATGCTGTACGCCTATGACTGGCCGGGCAATGTGCGCCAGCTGGAGAATGCCGTCTTCCGCGCCGTTGTGCTGTGCGATGGCGACCAGCTGCGCCCGCAGGACTTTCCGCAGATTTCCGGCCAGATGCCGGATGTTGCCAGCCTGCCGGCCTCGCCGCTGGCTGCGGTGGCGACGGTCGCCGAGACGGCCGAGGTGACAGGCAGCGGTCCGGTGGCCATACAGGACGAGGCCGGCGAGCTGCGTACGCTGAGCGATATCGAACGCGATATCCTTCAGTATGCGATTGATTTCTACGAGGGCCATATGAGTGAAGTGTCGCGCCGGCTGGGGATCGGCCGCTCGACGCTGTACCGCAAGGTCCGCGAATACGATCTCGACGTGCGCCACGAGCGCGAGGCGAGCTAGGCCAAGGTCGAAAGGGAGACGCCGGCAAAGACCGGCAGGAAAACCCCGCCATTCGGCGGGGTTTTTTATTGCGGGGAGGCCGGCATCGCATACGACATCGTGACGTCGCAGCGTTCATAGCGGTGGCCGTAGCGGCGCATGACCTCCTGATCGTGCCGGAAGCCGTATTTCTCATAGAGGCGGATGGCAGCGCCGCATTTGGAATTGGTCAGCAGGAAGAGGTCCTGCACGCGCATCTGGCGGGCACGCTTCAGGATCTGGCGCATCAGGAAATCGCCGGCCCGGCGGCCACGGGCCGATTTCAGCACGCCCATCTTGGTGAGTTCCACGCCGCCATCGGCCATCGGCATCAGGGCGCAGGTGCCGATGATGCCAAGCTCCGGATCGCGCACGAAGAGGATCGTCCCGCCCTTGTCGATGACCCTGGCGCGCGGATTCTCGATCATCGCAATGTCTTCGGCTTCCAGCCGGAACATCTCTTCCACCCATTCGCGGGAAATGCGGTCGAAATGCGGGGCGAGGGCGTCGGTGAACTCCACGATCTCGAGCCCTGCGGGATTGGCGACCTGTTCGATCCGCGCCGAAAGGGGCTGGTCTGCCAGACGGGACTCCACAAGCCGGATCTCGGCCAGAAGGTCATGATCCGGATAGAGGCAGAGCTGCTCGGCGGCCTCGCGCACGGCGGGCCAGAAACTGGCGCGCATCTCGGCGACAAGGGCTTCGCCAGAAGGGGTCAGGCAGATCTCCTTGCGGCGATTGTCCCCCTCAACCGGCCGGGTGGCGGTCAGCCCCATCTCCTGCAGCGCATTGTGGATGCGGGTGATGGCAGGCTGGCTGACGCCGGTGGCCTCGACGGCGGCGGACACGCTGAGCGGGCCATGCGCCTCCAGCGCGGCGATGAGCGGAAAATGGGTCGTCTGGATGGGGTAGGCGCGCGCGTCGAACACGCTGACGGCTTCGGCCTGCAGCCGGTCGGCGAGGCGTTTGAGGCGGCTGGCGAGGCCGAGATAGCCGACATCGGCGAGAATGTCCGGGGGCATACGTATATCCATAATTTGTTATATAACGTGTTATGTAAAAGCGCGGTCGTCCCGTCAAGGCGGAAACAGACCGGCCCGGCGGGGGAGGGGCTAGTGGCGGGTGGCGGCCTTGAC
>MRWF01019941.1_pt1 | contig 10225 bp, 10 predicted proteins | sample 1013331 | NCBI WGS metagenome assembly MRWF01 (sample SAMN06117577, study PRJNA244670) | biofilm metagenome | biome: Water; feature: Cathode Biofilm; material: Biofilm; isolation source: microbial consortium enriched at the cathode of a solar microbial fuel cell | place: USA: District of Columbia ... | reverse complement strand
CAGGAGAAAGACATACTAAAAAAGGCTACCGCTCTCTTGATGTCGGACGACATGAATCGTACGCGCTGATAGACCAGTTGAGTGAGCGAATACCTGTTGAAATGGTCTGCAATGCGTTTGATATCAGTCGTTCTAGTTACTACGAATACCGCCAACGGCGGAACCGTGTGGATGTTGAGCGTCTGGCCCTGAAGGCCCAGGTAAACCGGCTGTTCACGAAGAGCCGCAGCTCTGCCGGCAGCCGGACAATAAAGGGCTTACTCAGCGAAGAAGGCATTGTCGTCGGGCGCTTCAAGGTTCGACGTCTGATGAGCGAGTTGGGGCTGATCTGTAAGCAGCCAGGCCCTCACGCTTACAAGCAGGCCACGGTCGAACGACCGGATATCCCGAACCACCTGGCCCGCGAGTTCACGGTAGACCGGCCCAATCAGGCTTGGTGTGGTGACATCACCTACGTCTGGAGCGGCCAGCGGTGGAGTTATCTGGCTGTCGTGCTGGATCTGTATGCTCGCCGCGTTGTTGGTTGGGCGTTGTCATCCAGTCCGGATGCAGATCTGGTCGTCAAAGCTCTGGACCACGCCTGGGAACTGCGCGGTCACCCAGAGAAAGTTATGTTCCATTCGGACCAGGGAAGCCAGTATGCAAGCCGTAAGTTCCGTCAGAGACTATGGCGCTATCGAATGACACAAAGCATGAGCCGACGTGGCAACTGCTGGGACAACGCACCGATGGAGAGGCTGTTCAGGAGCCTGAAATCTGAGTGGATACCGGCCTTGGGATATCGGAACCTGCCTGAGGCCAAAAAAGATGTTGGTGGCTATCTGATGGACTACTACAACCGGCAACGACCTCACACGTTCAACGGTGGTATTTCTCCCGTTGCCGCTGAGGAAAACCTTAAAATACTGTCCGGGATTAGTTGACCACTACACTATGTAGGGGTTCAATAATTCCGGACACCAGAGTAAGTGGCAAGATCGCTACCAAAGACGAGGTGTCTTGTAACCCCCGAAAATGAAGCGGGCACGGTGAGAGGCCCTCAGGAAGCGATCAAGCTTGCATTAGAATATTCTTTAGGATTATTTGAACACTACAACTTGGCGAAAGAGTAACGAGCGGGAATTTTTATCGATCAGTTGGCCTCTTTTGATGCGATGCAGCGATGCAGCCAGACGGGGCATTGCGTGACACCGGCATAAGTGCCGTTCTTTTGTTTGACAGCCAGGTGTACCACACCACCGGCTTGCTGATGTTACGGGAAGGCATGCCCCTGGATGTTTTGTGCACAGCGCAGGTTCATGATGACCTGAGCAGTGGATTTCCATTATTCAGGATGCTTGAGCACTGTAATGGTGGTCCTCGATGGAATAAGGTTCCGGCAACCGACCAGACCTCGTTTACCATTCCCTGCGCACCCTCTCTCAGGCTGACGGCAATACCATTGCTGAGCAATGCGCCGCCCCTGGTGATGATTGCCCATGGTGGTCCTACCTCCATGGCCTCCCCCCGTACTCAGTCCTCAGATTCAATTTCTATGTCATCAGGGCTTCGCAGTAGCCGAAGTGAACTACCGCGGCAGTTCCGGTTTTGGTCGTGATTTCCGTTTGTCCCTCGCCGGACAGTGGGGAATCCTGGACGTTGAAGACATGGAGCTTGCAGCCAGACACCTCGTCAATTCCGAAAAAGCCAGCCGTCGGTCTGTCGTCATGCAGGGGCGCAGCTCTGGGGGCTACACGGCACTGATGGCACTGGTATTGTCCGGCTATTTCACCGCCGGCGTAAGCTAGTTTGGTGTGAGTGACCCTGAGCGCCTACGGCAGATGACCCATCGTTTTGAGTCCGGTTATCTGGACTGGCTGCCGGGGCCGCTGGACCAGGTGCCTCACCAGTGGGAGCAACGTTCACCTCTGGCTCAGGCCAGTCGAATCAGGCGGCCAATGGCATTCTTTCAGGGCGGCAAGGATTCCGTCGTCGTGTCGGAACAGGCGCGGAGCAAGGCGGAAGCGATCCGAGCGAATGGCCAGTAACCTCTGGTCAGGCTTTACCCGGAAGAAGGCCACGGATTCCGCAAAGCTCTCAATCACGCGGATATATTAAGCAGGCTCGCTGCTTTTTATAGTCGGTGTTGCTGAGCTCGCTGCCAATCATTTTAGCAGCTCACATATGGCGGGATTACCCTGGCTAACACCAACCTGTTCCTTGACTTCCGGGTACTCGCGAACTTTAATCTTGTTGTTATAACAAAACGTAAAGCTGCAGCCACCAGATCGCTGGCTGACTGTTAATCAGTGAATCAAGAGGGCAATAAAAACAATGAATAAAAAAGCTTTAGTTCTCGCTGTCGCGGCAGGCCTTACCGCCACACCCTTCGCTTATGGCCAGTCCAACAACCTGGAAAAGCTCGGCAAATTCCAGGTGACTGGTGAGGCGGAATTCACGACTGTTGACCAGAACAGTAGCAGTGCCGATGCCATCCGGAAAACACTTGAGAAAATTACACTGCCGGAAGGTTTTGAAATCTCTCTTTATGCTCTGGTCCCGGACGCTCGGCACATAGCGGTGGGGCCGCAGGGGGTCGTTACGTTTGTAGGTACCCGAAAAACCGAAGTCTGGGCAGTGACAGACCGCGACAAGGATCGGGTTGCGGATGAGGTGAAGAACTTTGCCCCGTCGATAGACAAGGCAGTGCCCAATGGCCCGTGTTTTTCACCGCAGGGAGTGCTTTACATTGCCGAACAGAACCGGATTCTGGCCTACCCCGCCGCAGAGTTTTTCTATGAAAGCGGCGATGTGGTGGCCTTCGAACTGATTCCCGAAGGTGAGCTGATACCAGAGGAATTTGTCAGCTACAATCATACGGCCCGGGTATGCGACATCGGCCCCGACGGCAAACTTTATGTCTCGCTGGGACAACCCTATAACGTTGCTCCGCCAGAACATCTCGATACCTTCAGTAAAGTGGGTATCGGCGGGATCATCCGTATCAACCAGGATGGCACCGGCAGGGAAGTTTATACCCGCGGTGTACGTAATTCAGTCGGACAGGACTTCCATCCTACCACCGGAAATCTTTGGTGGACTGATAACCAGGTTGACGGTATGGGTGACGATATACCTCCCGGAGAACTCAACCGACAGACAGAAATGGGCCAGCATTTTGGCCACCCCTGGTACGGCGGGGGTAACGTGCGCACAACCGAATACCAAGGAGAAGAAGTGCCCGTGGAGGTAGTATTTCCGGTTGTTGAGACCGTCGCTCATGCGGCTGATCTGGGCATGACGTTCTACACCGGAAATATGTTCCCGGAACATTACCAGGGCGGAATTTTCATCGCGCAGCATGGATCCTGGAATAGAACTGAACCTGTAGGTGCACGAGTCATGTTCACTCCGGTGGATGCCGACGGCAATGTTACTGGCGAAACCGTTCCCTTTGCAGAAGGATGGCTTAGCGAAAACGGCGAATACCTCGGCCGCCCAGTGGACGTGGCACAACTGAAAGATGGTTCATTGTTGGTCTCTGATGACCTGGCTGGCGCCATCTACCGGATTGCCTATACCGGATCCGGTTCCTGAGACGCTATCTCCAATCCCTTACGCCAGAGAGTCCCAGGCTCTCTGGCTACTCAGAGATAACAATAAATGTCACTACTGACCAAAGCGCGCTTCGGCGTGATACTCATGGGTGCGTCCCTCGGCTTTTCTGCAAACACCTTTGCCGCTGACCCGGCCGAGGGCCGCACACTCGCAGCTCAGTGTAAAACCTGCCATGGTCTTGATGGTATTGCGAAAATCCCAATTGCGCCAAACCTTGCCGGCGAAAGTCAGATTTACCTTGAGAAACAGCTGAAGGCCTTCCGCAGCGGCAAACGCGAAAACGAGATGATGTCGGTTGTCACAAAAGACCTTACGGACCAGCAAATATCAGACCTGGCCGCCTGGTACGAATCCATCAGCGTAACGGTCTCTATGCCGGAGTAGCGAAAGGCCTCCACCGGATGCCCTTTTAAGGGAACCGAACTTACCCAAGGCGTAAATCTGAATGTCGGCTTTGCGACATCAGCGTGCTTTGTTTCCGAATAGCCGGATTGGGTAAGCCCCGACCTGAAAAGGTCCGCTTAGTGGTCAATTGAATCATTTCTGAACGTCCGCTTTTGTTTAGGTGCTCCGGTCGCAAATCGGACATTCAGATTCGGGCGTAACGCCTGTGCTTTGTTCTCAAAACAGGCCTTTTCCTCGGCCGCGCGACCTTGTTCACTTCCCCCCCCCGCTGTTTCACTGGAAGATCTTCTTGTTAAACCGCAACGCAACTTGCCCGTTCAAACCTCGTTGTTTGTAGTTCTTGTCGTCAACTTTCTTTACACGAGTACAGACGATCTCAGTGACAGACCTTTGAATTAAAAGGATTTGACATCTATGGCATCACCGTTGCTTAAACACTATCCCGACCCACAAATGGAGAGGAACATCGAGATGCTAATGAGACTATTACTGAACAGTTTAGTGGCATTTTTTGTCTGGGGTGCGGTAAATGCTGTAGCAGCGCCTATTTACCTGAACGAATCAAATATTTCGGTTTCAGTAGGCTCGGGCACGTCGCCGGGTTCGTTTAACAACACCTTCTCAGGCGGCCAAACGATCAACAAAGTGATTGACGCGCCTAGCGCGACTTCCGAGGAGTTCCACAATCAAACAACACATATTTGGTATACAGCTGATGAGATCGGCGGGGGCTTGGAACTCTCATTTGACTTTGGGCAGGAGTACGACCTAAACATTCTGCACTTTTGGAATTACACAGGTGAAAACTTTGATGTCGACAATATCGCGTTCACTTTTTTTAATTCCGCGAATTCTCAAGTGGGCATTTTGGATGTTTTACCAGATCTAGGCAGTGCTCCAGGTATCACAGCTCAGGATATTACTCTGGCCGCTCCGTTAAACGTTCAATACGTTACAGCGTTTCTTACAGGATCCAACCGTCAGGTCGATTTTCAAAACATTGGTTTTACCGCAGAATTGTCGAGTCCAACCGATCCAAAACCCGTTCCAGAGCCGGGAACGTTAGGGTTGTTAGCTTTTGGCTTGGTCGCGTTGACGAGTCGCTCACGTCGGCGCAAGTGCTAATGTGCAGTTTTAGTGATAGCCGCGGTTCTGTTTTGACCGCGGCTTTCTGGATACTGGGAAAGACATCTTTTGATGTATGCCGTAAGCAACACCAGATGATGGCCTTGTTTAGGTTCTAATCACGTCGATTGGGCGGGTTTTACGATGAATGATAGCTTCAGGTCTTGGCCGCCATCTCTAATATGCTTCTCAATTGGTCAAGCCGCCCACTTGAACCGAACACACTACCTCGGGCTTCGTTTGTGACGCCATTTGACCGCTTACCAGGATCATGAAAGCTCGTTTCCTAACCAACTCAGGGTGAACTGAGGGAGCAACTCGCGGTTTTGTTTACGGTGCCGGCCGGAATCCGGGATGGTCGCAAAGCGAACATTCGAAGTAGCGCCCAGAGCACCAACTTTCAGCCGTAAAAGGTCACGGATCGTAGAGACTAAAAGCCAGCTACTGGGCCGTTTTCACAAACGTCAGCCTATCAAACTCGCCAGACACTAAGCGTCTGTTAAACAGAAGTATTTGAAGGCTTCTCGATCACTCTACCTTCAGATTTTGCTGGTATTGCAGCATTTGCTCCATCATCAGCTGCATTTGATCCATGCGCTCCTGCATCATCTGAATTTGTTGTTCGGTAGTCGGACCATCACCATTTTTTGGTTGGCTGCCATTCATCATATGCTGGCCCCCCATCATGCCCCGTTGGCCCCGCATCATGCCGGGGCCCATCATACCGTGATGCATAAAACCCATTTGCTCTTGCATCGCCTCTCTGTGTTCTCGCATCAATTGTTGCCGTTCTTGCGGTGAAGCTTCATCAGGAATGCGTTGCATCAGCTGGTTCATGTGGGACCAGTTCTGGTGCATCTGCTGCATTTGCTCCTGATCCATCATCATGCCAGGACCATGCCCTTGCCATGAGCCTTGATCACCATGCGCTAGCACGAATGCAGGAAAAACCAACAACGCAGCGGTTGCTGTAAGTCTTTTAAATGAAATCATAAAGTTTACCCCCGAAAAAAATTAGATGCCCACACCATCGCACTTATCATTGTAGATCTTTATCCAGACAAACGCCGATTTTGACGACTACTAGAGTAGATTAGTCATTGACCCTGTAGTAGCTACAGGGTTTTAAATGACATCATTTGCACGAGAACCGGAGCCGAGAAAATGAGCAAACCCTGCAATGGGCAGTGTGGCAGTGAAGACTCTGTCGTAGATGACAAGTTTCAGGGACGCGCCACCGCCGAAACAGGTAGCCAGCTAAGCACCTACAGAATACCAAAAATGGATTGTCCCTCGGAAGAGCGAATGATTCGAATGGCACTGACTGGCGTTGAAAACATTCAGTCGCTGTCATTCGATTTATCGGGTCGTACGTTGGAAATTATCCACCATGGAGAAACCGGTCCTATTACCAGCAAACTGGAAAACCTGGGCCTGGGCGCTTCCTTGCAGAGGACAGAAGACGCCAGCGCTGAATCCGTCAGAGCGGCTGAATCTTCTAAGGCCAACGAAAGCGAAGAGTCCGGCACTTTATGGATACTGCTGGCAATCAACGCACTGATGTTTCTGGTCGAGATGACGATGGGCCTGATCGCCCAGTCCGCTGGCCTGATTGCAGACTCGCTAGACATGCTTGCCGATGCCGCCGTCTACGGTCTCGCGCTTTACGCCGTTGGGCACGGCATCAAAATGCAGGTCAGAGCGGCGCATGTGGCTGGCATACTCCAGCTTATCCTTGCCGCTGGGGTACTGGTTGAAGTTGGCAGGCGCTTTCTGTTTGGCAGTGATCCCCAGTCGTCAATGATGATGGCCGTCGCATCTGTGGCCCTTATTGCCAACATCAGTTGCCTGCTCCTGATCGCCAAACACCGTGACGGCGGTGCTCACATGAAAGCCAGCTGGATATTTTCGGCCAATGATGTGGTTATCAATCTGGGAGTTATCCTTGCAGCCCTTCTTGTTGCCTGGACCGGCTCCAACTACCCGGATCTGGTTATTGGCGGTATTGTGGGAGGCATTGTACTCATTGGTGCCAAGCGCATCCTTGCGCTAAAAGGATAATTCGATGTCTGAAGACCGTTCTCGCTTTTTTACGCTCACTTTTCTCGGCTTTTCGGCACTTATAGCTCTGGCCGACCAACTTATTAAATGGCTCGTCCAGCAATCCATGGCTTACGGACAATCGGTTGAGATCACCCCTTTCTTTAATTGGGTGCACGTATGGAATAAAGGCGCTGCCTTCAGTCTCTTTGCCGATGGCGGTGGCTGGCAGCGATATTTTTTTATTGCGATAGCCATTGTCGTCTCGGCTGTTCTGGTCAAATTGATTCGGGACAGCCATAAGCGAACCGAAGCACTAGCCTATTCGATGGTACTTGGCGGTGCATTTGGAAATGTCATCGACCGAGTTTTTCGAGGCTATGTTGTCGATTACCTGGATTTTCATTGGCAATCCCGGCACTGGCCGGCGTTCAACCTTGCCGACGTGTTCATCGTCCTGGGCGTGGCCATGATTTTGGTCACGAGCTTCACAGCCGAGAAAGGTGCCGGGAATAACATGGAAAATCGCCAGAATGGCTAGTTTTCGCGCGGTCGCAACACTCGCTAAGCCCTCTGAGCCAGGCTTAGCGAGTGTTGCGACTACGTTTAATTGAACAGCAACGACCAAGGAGAAAACAATGGGCCACGAGCATGCTCACATGTCACCGGATACTAAGGATAAGAGAGTTGCAGTAGCTATCTGGGCGAACGGTATCCTAACCTTGGCTCAGATCGCTGGAGGGATCTTCGCTGGCAGCTTGGCGCTGATAGCCGACGCTATACACAACTTTTCGGATATGGCGTCACTATTTATCGCATTTGCGGCGCGGAAGATTGCACGCCGCCCGGCCGACTCGAAGATGACCTTTGGCTACGGGAGAATTGAGGTTGTTGCGGCACTCATAAATTACACCACTTTGATAATGATCGGGGCATATTTGATCTACGAAGGTGGCATGCGATTCATAGATCCCCCGGAAATCAAGGGGTGGTGGGTAGTTTGGCTTGGCATTATCGCATTGGTAGTGGATGGTTTGACCGCGCTGCTTACTTACTCCATGCAAAAGGACAGCGTCAACATCCGTGCGCTGTTTCTACACAACTTGTCTGATGCGTTTGCGTCAATTGCAGTCGTTGTAGGCGGCGCCCTGATTCTCCTGTACGACATGCGTTGGGTTGATCCCGCGATCACAATTGGTATCGCAAGCTATATTCTCTACCTGGGTCTAACGGAAATCGGCGGAACCATCCGGACACTCATGCTGGGTAGTCCATTGGATATCGACACAGATTCTGTCATCGAGGCTTTATCAAACGTAGAAGGCGTTTTAGACCTTCACCACGTACATTTCTGGCAGATGGGTGAGCATGATGCCTCCCTCGACGCCCATGTGGTGGTCGAAATAAGTGCCTGGAATGAACTTGAAAAAGTCAAGGGTGGGATAAAACGAACTTTGGAAAACGAGTTCGGCATCACTCATTCAACATTGGAGTTTGAACATCCTGATCACAGTCACAAAGATGCCCATACTTATGGCCATGGCTAGCAGGGCTGCTGAAAAGGGTACCGTGTGGCAGATATGCTGCGAATGGCCGACATTCCACTCGGTTACGAGCACGCCATGCGAGACGTAATTGAACGCCACCAGGTCTGGGCCTACCTCATCGCTGTTGTTTTCGGACTGTCTGTGGATTGGACATCGTCCCTCGGTGACAGTGTGCCGGATTACTTAATCTGGGGGTTGCTCGGAGTTCTGCTCTACGCCACATTTACTCAAACACCGTTGACCCACCTGTCTGATATGTTCCGGGACCGTCGGTTCATGGGTGCCTTGCTCACCGGAAATTTTCTGGTCATGCCGGCGATCACTGCCTTGCTGATATTGGCGCTGCCGGACAATGACGCGCTGAAGTTGGGAGTGCTTCTGGTATTGCTGATGCCCTGTACCGACTGGTTTGTCACCTTCACTCACCTAGGCAAGGGGGACAGCACCCGAGCCATTGCGGCAACACCGGTTCTGCTGATTGCTCAACTGGGTCTTCTTCCACTTTACCTCTGGCTTTTCATGGGTAATCAGTTCGACGTGAATCTTGAGCTTGGGCGGCACCTCCTGCCGGCCTTTGGCGGGCTGATTATTGTCCCGCTTATCCTGGCATTTCTGACTGAAAAATGGGCCGAAAACTCCAGAAAAGCCATCGGGTTCATTCGCTTCATGGGTCTGATGCCGGTCCCTCTGCTGACAGTCGTACTGTTCATCATCTCAATGACACAGGTCAGCCAGATCGACAGTACCGGCTCACTTATCTGGCCCTTGATGATTCTGTTTCCGGCCTATCTTCTAGCTGCGGCTCTGGTTGGAAAGGCTCTGCGCCGGGTCTTTCGATTACCGGTAGAAACCGGTCGCACCGTCATCTTCAGCCTAGGAACACGCAACTCCTTCGTGGTTTTACCTTTGGCACTGTCAATGCCAGAGGCCTGGGCTGTGGCCGTCGTGGTGATTGTCGTCCAGTCTTTGTTGGAACTGTTTGGAATGATGCTTTATCTGCGGTGGGTGCCTAGTCGGCTGCTACCGGACACCTGAATAATCTGAAACCCGTAAACTCATTTAAAATAGGAAAATCTCCCGTGCAAACCCGAACCCTGGTCATCAGTCTCCTTCTTTTTTGTCTGGTTGTCTTTGCTGGTGCTTTTGTTATTTACGATCGCTCCCAGGGCACTAATGAACCCGCCGTTGTTGAAAAAACGCCACTGGTGAGGGATTACTCTCCCGTTATTGGCCCTGAGGACGCGCCGGTAACCATTGTCGAGTTCTTCGACCCATCCTGCGAAGGTTGTCGCGCCATGAATCCCTATGTGAAACAGATTCAGGCTGCCTACCCGGACAACGTGCGTCTGGTACTGCGCTACGTATTGTTTCACAAAGGCTCGGAAGAGGCCGTCAGAATCCTGGAAACCGCCCGTGAACAGGGGGTCTATGAGCCGGTACTGGACGCTGTTATGGAAGCACAACCGAAATGGCACGATGATCCAAAGGTCGCCGCAGCATGGGATGCGGCG
>MRWF01022067.1_pt1 | contig 10233 bp, 9 predicted proteins | sample 1013331 | NCBI WGS metagenome assembly MRWF01 (sample SAMN06117577, study PRJNA244670) | biofilm metagenome | biome: Water; feature: Cathode Biofilm; material: Biofilm; isolation source: microbial consortium enriched at the cathode of a solar microbial fuel cell | place: USA: District of Columbia ... | reverse complement strand
CCGGCCAACCAGACCCGCATCGCCGACAATCTCGGCGGCTTCATCGAGGCGAATTTTTTGGCGCCGGCGCCGGTGCGCGCCAAGCTCGGCGCTGTCGACTTCGCCGCGCATGTGGCCGACTGGCTCGCCGATCGCGGGCGGGCGGACGGGCTGGCGCGGTTCATGACCCGCATGGTGCCGCAGACCCTGGACGCGCTGGAGGAATCCGGTCTGCCGCGTTTTCTCGCCAGGCGGGCGCGCGAACGGATCGAAGCGGTCGAATTCGCGCCGCTGGCCGCCGGGCTACTGTCGGCCTTCGTCGCCGACCGGCGTCATCAGAAACTGTTCGACGAACTGATCACCGCGCTCGGCCGGTTCTTGAACGACGAGGCCGCGCTCGCCGCGCTGCGCGACAAGATTCGCGCCGAACTGCCGACGCTGGCCCGCTATTTCCGCGCCGACGCCTATCTGCTGCACAAGATCGTCGCCGCCGCCGGGACGCTGCTCGACGAGGTCCGCGCCGACCCCGACCACAAGCTGCGACACGAATTCGACCGTTTCGCCGCCGATTTCGTCGCCCAGCTCGCCACCTCGCCGGCCTATGCCGCCCAGGCGGAGCGGCTGAAGCGCGAAGTGCTGGCGCGACCCGAGCTGCGCAGCCTTGCCGCCGATCTGTGGGCAGGCCTGCGTCGCTTCCTGCTTGCGGATGCCGGCGCGGACGATTCCGCCACCCGCCGGCATTTGACCCGGCTTTTGACCGATATCGGGCGCCAGCTCGCCCAGGACGACGCCATCCGCGCCGACATGAACCAGGGGTTCGTGACCATGCTGGCGGGATTCGTCGAGACGCAGAAAAGCGGCGTTTCGGCCTTCATCGCCGACCAGGTCAAGCGCTGGGACCTGGCCCAGCTGACGCGGCTGGTCGAGCTCAATATCGGCCGCGACCTGCAATATATCCGATTCAACGGCATGATCGTCGGCGGCCTGGCCGGCCTGGCGCTGCATCTCGGCGAGGTGCTGGTGTTCGGCAATTGACGGCGCGGGCACATCGCCTAATCTGAAAGCCGACGGAAACGCCGTCGCCCTGTTGGAGATGGGAGGAATTCATGGCGAAGAAACCGCACTCGGATTCGATCATCGACCTGTTCGCGAAATTCGGCGAAGACCTGAAAATGCCGAACATGGATATCGAACGGGTGATCGAGCACCATCGCAAGAACCTGGAAGCGTTCGAAAAGGCGACCAGAACGGCAGCCGCCGGAGCCGGCGACGTTTTTGGCAAGCAGCGCGCCGCCCTGGAGGAGACACTGCGCGAGGCCAGCGAGATGGCGCGCAGCTTCCAGGGCCCGGGAACCCCGCAGGACCTGCTTGCCAAACAGGCCGATTTCGCCCGGCGCTCCTTCGAGACCGCCGTCCGCAATGCCAGCGAGATCGGCGAGGTGATGCGCAAATCCTCCAGCGAGTCGGTCGAGATCCTGCGCGAGCGCATTCGCGAGGCGATGGCCGACATGCGCAACGACAGCGGGTCGCGGACATGATCGCAGCGGTGCCGGCGCGCCAACGCCCATGACGCAAGACACCGGCGCTGCGGCTCCCGGGCGTCGGCGCCAGATGGAGGTTTACGTTGCCGGCGCCGGCGGCGCGCGCCCGACCGTTCCGGTTTCGGCGGCACGGTTGGAGGCGCGGGCGGCAAACGCGATGACGCCGGAAGCCGCCGCCTACGTGATCGGCGGCGCCGGCCTCGAGGCCTCGATGGCGGCCAACCGCGCCGCGTTCGAGCGCCATCGTTTCGTGCCCCGCGTGCTGCGCGACGTCTCGGCGCGCGACCTTGGCGTCGATCTCTTCGGGCGCCGCCACCGCGCGCCGCTGCTTCTGGCGCCGATCGGGGTTCTTGAACTGGTTCACCGCCAGGCCGATCTCGCCGTGGCGCGCGCGGCCGCGGCCGAAGACATCGGTCTGGTGTTTTCCAACCAGGCCTCGGTTGCCATGGAAGACTGCGCGGCCGCGATGGGGACCGCGCCGCGATGGTTTCAGCTCTACTGGTCGCGCGACGACGCGTTCGTGCGCTCGCTGCTGGCACGCGCCGAAAAAGCCGGCTGCGAGGCGATCGTGGTCACGCTCGACACCACGCTTCTGGGCTGGCGGCCGCGCGATCTCGATCTCGGCTATCTGCCGTTTCTGCGCGGCATGGGACTGGCGCAATATCTCTCCGATCCCGTCTTCCGCTCAAAAATCCCGGCCAGGCCGCCCGAGACAGGCATCCGGCCGCGCGGCGCGAAACTGCTTGCCACCGCCTACAGCCTGCATCGCAAGGGGCGCGAATTCGGGCTTTCCATGGCCAAAATGCGCGCCGCCGCCGCCTATTTCACCGCGACCTATTCCCGGCCCGACCTCAACTGGACCGACATTGCGCGCCTGCGCACCATGACCAGCCTGCCGATCGTCCTGAAAGGCGTTCGCCACGCCGACGATGCCAGGCTGGCGCGCGAACACGGCGTCGACGGCATCGTGGTGTCCAATCATGGCGGCCGGCAGGTCGATGGCGAGACGGCAACGCTCGACGCCCTGCCCGGCGCGGTGGCAGCGGCGGGAGACATGCCGGTGCTGTTCGATTCAGGCATCCGCACCGGCGCCGACGTCGCCAAGGCGCTTGCGCTCGGCGCGCGGGCGGTGTTTTTGGGCCGGCCCTATGTCTACGGCCTGGCGCTTGCGGGCGAGACCGGGGTTCGCGAGGTGATCGGCAACATCCTGGCCGAGCTCGATCTGACGCTGGCGCTGTGCGGCCTCGACAGCATCGCAGCCCTCGGGCCCGCCTGCCTCGTCGCAAACGGGCCGACCGGCCGCACCGATCCGATTTGACGGAGAAAGAACCAGGCATGAGGACAGGGGCGTGATGGCGGGACGAAAGCCGAGCTTCGACGAGTTGACGCGCATGGCCGGCACCGAGCTCGGCGTGTCGTCGTGGATTTGCGTCGACCAATCCATGATCGACCAGTTTGCCGAGACCACGCGCGACCGGCAGTGGATCCATATCGATATCGAACGGGCACAGCGGGAAAGCCCGTACAAGGCGCCGGTCGCGCATGGCTACCTGACGCTCTCGCTGGTCGCCGCGATGAGCTACGAGATCGGTGCCATGCCGGACGGCACGGTGGCGGCGGTCAATTACGGGCTCGACAGGGTGCGCTTCCTGGCGCCGGTACGGGCGGGCGCGAACATACGGATGCGCTCCAGGTTGATCTCGTTCGAAAGCAAGGGCGAGCGCCGCTACCTGATGAAATGCCACAACGTGGTCGAGATCGAGGGCGAGGAACAGGCCGCGCTGGTCGCCGACACGCTCGCGCTGCTGGTGGCCGCGCCGGACGCCGCGTGATGCGCGCGGATCGACCGGCGCGCTGTGACGGAAAAACATGACTATAACTGTCAAGTCAGTTTAGAATTATTCTAAACTATTGATTTTTCATCCTTTTTAATGCGAATCCGTTTGACATCCGGATTGCTGGGAGTCATGTCTTCGCCCGAAAGCTGAAGCGACTTTCGACTATCGGGCCTTGAACCCGGCCGTTTGGAGAGGATCGGACCCGCCGCAATGGCCAATGCGCCCTTGCCGACCGGGCCGAGCACGTCTCCGACAGCCAGGCTCCAACCGGCCCCATGCGGTTTTGCGCTGCAGTTCGAGCCGAAGGACAGAGCCTTGCCGAACACTTTTTTTATCGTAACCGCGACGACGGCGCTGATCGCAACGACCCTGACGGGTCAGTCCATGGCCGCAACCGACGCACGCGCCGTGCTGAACACCTATGCCGACATCGCGCACGCCACCTACGAGGACGCGCTGTGGACCGCCATGCGCCTCGACGAGGCCGTCGACGCGCTGATTGCCGCGCCCTCGGCCGAAACCATGGCGGCGGCGAAAGCGGCCTGGCGGGCAGCCCGCATTCCCTACCAGCAAAGCGAAGCCTACCGGTTCGGCAACCCGATCGTCGACGCCTGGGAAGGCCGGGTGAACGCCTGGCCGCTCGATGAGGGGCTGATCGATTACGTCGACGCGAGCTACGGCGTGGAGTCCGACGATAACGGGCTCTACACCGCCAACGTGGTTGCCAACACGACCTTGATGATCAATGGCAGCGAAGTCGACGCGTCCGACATCACGCCAGGATTTCTGGCCGACACGCTGCACGAGGCCGGCGAGATCGAGGCCAATGTCGCCACCGGCTATCACGCGATCGAGTTCCTGCTGTGGGGGCAGGATCTGAACGGCACCGGGCCGGGCGCCGGCGCGCGCGCCCACACGGATTACGACCCGCAAAACTGCACCGGTGGCAATTGCGAGCGCCGGGCGCTTTATCTGGCCGCCGCCGCCGACCTGCTGGTGTCCGACCTGGAGGAAATGGTTGCCAACTGGGCCGAGGACGGCGCGGCGCGCCGGGCGCTGGCCGAAGGCTCGGCGGAAGCCGGGCTGGCTGCGATGCTGACCGGCATCGGCTCGCTGTCGTACGGCGAACTGGCCGGCGAGCGCATGAAGCTCGGATTGCTGTTGCACGACCCCGAGGAGGAGCATGACTGCTTTTCCGACAACACCCACATCTCGCATCTTTACGACGCCGTCGGCATTCGCAACGTCTATGCCGGCCGCTACGAGCGGATCGACGGCTCGGTGGTGGACGGCCCGTCGCTGTCGGCGCTGGTACGCGAGAGCGATGCGGCCCTGGACGCGGAGCTGACGGCCAAGCTCGACGCCACGGTCGCCGCCATGCAGGCGATCGCGGACAAGGCGCAGGCCGGCGAGGCCTACGACCAGATGATCGGCGAGGCCAACAGCGCCGGCAACGCCCTCGTGCAGGCGGCGATCGATGCGCTCATCGACCAGACACGATCCATCGAACGGGTCGTCGCCGGGCTCGAACTCGACGCGATCGGGTTCGAGGGCTCCGACAGTCTCGACGATCCCGAGGCGGTGTTTCAGTGAGCGGCACCGGACGCCGAATGTGCTAGAGTAAGCCAGCGGCCGTAGCGCGCCGCGAGCCTTGGATGAACGACGATGCTGGTTTGTCACTGCAATTTGATCACGCAGAGGGAAATCGAGGACACGATTGCCGGCCTGCTGGATGCCGATCCCTGGCAGCTCATCGTGCCGGCGAAAGTCTATCACGCCATGGCCAAACGCGGACGCTGTTGCGGCTGCTTCCCAAATGTGGTGGAAACGATCATCCGGGTCACCGAGGCGTATCACGCCCGTTCGGCCGCGGCCGAGCCGGATATCCTTTCACATCTCGACCGCGTCCGCGGACTACGTGGTCAGTTTGGGAGCAGGCGCCATGAAGGGCGAAAAACAAGTCATCGAGCGGCTTAACGAGGCGCTGTTTCTGGAACTCGGCGCAGTCAACCAGTACTGGCTGCACTACAGGCTTCTTCAGGATTGGGGTTACGCCAAGCTCGCGCGGAAGGAGCGCGAGGAATCGATCGAGGAAATGCACCATGCCGACAAGCTGGTCGAGCGCATCATTTTCCTCGAGGGCCATCCCAACCTGCAGTCCGTGGCGCCGCTCAAGATCGGTCAGAACGTCAAGGAAGTTCTGGAAGCCGACCTGGCCGGCGAACACGAGGCGCGCAGCTCCTACAAGAAGTCGCGCGACATCTGCCACGAGCACGGCGACTACGTGTCGATGGCGCTGTTTGAGGAACTGCTTGCCGACGAGGAAGGCCATATCGACTTCCTCGAAACCCAGCTCGAACTGCTGAACACGATCGGCGAGAAGAATTACGGGCTGCTCAACGCGGCGTCCGCCGACAAGGAGGAATAGGATCATGGACGCATGCGACCGCTGACCCTTCTGTCCCGTCGCATGCGTCCGATCCGCCCGGCGCTCCTTGTTGCCGCGCTCGGCGCTCTGGCTCTGCCTGGCCTCGCGGCCGACGAGACCGCCCTGCCCACGAGCCGCGACGACCTCACCGCAGCCGACCGCGAGCGCGTCGAGGCCGTCACCCGGCCGACGAGGGATTTTTCCGCGGCCGAGACATACGAGGCGCTGCCCGGCGGGGCCGCGACCTCGCGCAAGCGCGTCAATCAGGACGCGTTTTCCCACCCCTCGGCCAATCTCAGCTTCGAGGAAGAGGGCACGTTCAAGCTCGGCAACGCGCTGTTTCGCAAAGTGTGGGTGTCCTCGCCCTCCTCCACCCAGGCCTCCGACGGCCTCGGGCCGCTGTTCAACGCCCGCGCCTGCCAGAGCTGTCATCTGAAGGACGGGCGCGGCCATCCGCCGGAGGGCGACCGCGACGCGACCTCGATGTTCCTGCGCCTGTCGCGTGCGCCGCGCACGCCCGACGAGCAGGCGCTCTTGAAGGACAAAACCCTGCTCAACCTGCCCGACCCGGTCTATGGCGGCCAGCTCCAGGACCTGGCCGTGCCGGGCCTTAAGGGCGAGGGCCGCATGGTCATCGCCTATGAGGAGTTCACCGTCACGCTTGGCGACGGCACCGAGGTCGCGATGCGCCGGCCCGACTACGCGGTCAGCGATCTCGCCTACGGGCCGATGGATGTCAGCACCACCTTGTCGCCGCGGGTGACGCCGCCGATGATCGGCCTCGGCCTGATCGAGCAGGTCCATCCGGCCGACATTCTCGGCCTTGCCGACCCGGACGATGCCGACGGCGACGGGATTTCGGGAAAACCCAATATCGTGCGCGACCCGGCAAGCGGCGCGCTGGTGCTCGGCCGCTTCGGCTGGAAGGGGCAGACACACTCGATCCGCCGCCAGTCCGCCGACGCGTTTGCCGGCGATATCGGCATTTCCTCGCCCGACCTGCCCAACCATTGGGGCGACTGCACCCCCAGCCAGGCCGACTGCCTGGCCGCCGCGACCGGCGTCCAGCCGCGCCTCGGCGATAGCGAGGCGCCCGATCCGGTGCTCGACCTGGTGACGTTTTATTCGCAGAACCTCGCCGTGCCGGCCCGCCGCGACATCGACGACCCGCAGGTGCTCGAAGGCAAGCGGATCTTCTACGACCTCGGCTGCGCCTCCTGCCACCGGCCGAAATTCGTCACCCGGCGCGACGCTCCCAATAAGGCGCACGCCTTCCAGCTGATCTGGCCCTATTCGGATTTCCTGCTGCACGACATGGGACCGCGCATGGCGGACTGGCAGGTCGTCGGCGACGCGCGCGGCGGCGAATGGCGCACCCCGCCGCTGTGGGGGATCGGGTTGACGGAGACCGTCAACGGCCACACCTTCTTTTTGCATGACGGGCGCGCCCGAAACCTGACCGAGGCGATCCTGTGGCATGGCGGCGAGGGCGAGACCGCCCGCGACGGCTTCGCCGCTCTTAATGCGGACGACCGCGCCGCACTGATCCGGTTCCTGGAATCGCTGTGATGATGCGCCTGTTCGCCCTCGCCCTCGCGCTCTGTCTCGGCCTGTCCCTGCCGGCCAGCGGACGCGCCGAGCCCGCACCGGCGGCCGCGATCACGCGCGCGGCGATCGACGCGGTGATCCGCCCCGGCTACGCGCGCTTCCGGGCGGCGGCCGAAACGCTGGAAAACGACGTGCGCGCGCTGTGCGAGGCCCCAGGCCCGGCGCAAATGGAAACGGCTCGCGCGGCCTTTCGCGACACCGCGCTCGCCTGGGCATCGATCGAAATGGTCGGTTTCGGCCCGGTGCGGGCGCAAAACCGGCTGGAGCGTATCCTGTTCTGGCCCGACCGGCGCGGTACCGGCCTCAAACAGGTTCAGGCGATCCTGGCGACCGAAGACGACACGGCGACCGATGCCGCCACGCTGGCGCAAAAGAGCGTGGCCGTGCAGGGGCTCGGCGCGCTTGAGTACGTGCTTTTCGGAACCGGCGCCGCAGATCTTGCCGGGGCCGACGCGTTTCGCTGCCGCTACGGCGCGGCGATCGGCACGAACCTGGCAAAAATTGCCGCCCGGATCGCTGCCGCCTGGGCCGGCGATGACGGCATTGCCGGCCAACTCGCCCGACCCGGGCCCGGCAACGCGCTGTTTCGCGATGAGAGCGAGGCGCTTGGCGAGGTGACCGACATTCTGATCCACGGCCTGGAACAGCTGCGCGCGGTGCGCCTGAACGGGTTTTTGGGCGAGACGCCCGACAAGGATCGGCCGAAGCGGGCGCTGCTGTGGCGCGCCGGGCTGACGATCGCGACCGTCAAGGCAAATCTCGACGGGCTTCGAGATCTGTTCGACAAGGCCGGTTTCGCCGATCATCTGGCGGAAGAGGATCGCTGGATCGCCGCCTCGATCCGGTTCGAGTTCGCGCAGGCCGACGACGCCCTCTCGGCCCTGCCGGCGCGCATCGCCGATACGCTGGCCGACCCGCAAGCCCGCGAGAAGCTCGCCTTCGTGCGCGTCGTTTCCTCCAGCCTGTCGCAACTCATCGGCGAGCACCTGACCGCCGCCTACGGGCTGACGGCCGGGTTTTCCTCGCTCGACGGCGACTGATGGCGGCCCTGCTCAACCGCCGCGCCCTGCTGGCGGCGGCCGGCACCGGGCTCCTGGCCTGGATCGGCGCGCCGCGTGCGCTTGCCGGGCCGGGCCGAGAGGCCGCCTTCGCGGCGGCCTACCAGGACCGCGACGGCCGGTTCGGGATCGCGCTCATTGCCGGTGACGGCGCGATCCATGCGCGCATCGCCTTGCCCGACCGCGGCCACGACATCGCCTGCGACAGGGCCGCGCGGCGCGCGGTCGCCTTTGCGCGGCGGCCGGGGTATTTCGCCGTCGTCTTCGACCTCGACCGGCGCGCCGAACCGGTGACCCTCCAGGCCGCGCCCGGGCGACATTTTTTCGGCCATGGCGTCTTTTCGCCGGACGGGAGGCTGCTCTACGCGACCGAGAACGATTTCGAGGCCGCGCGCGGTCTGATCGGCGTCTACGATGCGACCGACGGCTTCCGTCGCGTCGGCGAATTCGACACGCACGGCATGGATCCGCACGAACTGCTCCTGATGCCGGACGGGCGCACGCTGGCGGTCGCCAATGGCGGCATCGAGACCCATCCCGATTTCGGCCGCGCCAAACTGAATCTGGCGACCATGCAGCCCTCGCTGGTCTTCCTCGATCGCATCCACGGCACGCTGGTCGAAACCCATCGTCTTGCCGCGGACCTGCACCAGCTTTCGATCCGCCACATGGCGATCGACGGCGTCGGGCGGTGCTGGTTCGGCTGCCAGTACGAGGGTCCGCGCGGCGACGTGCCGGCGCTCGTCGGCCTCGCCAGGCCGGGCGATGCGATCAGGCTGCTCGATCTTCCAGGCGAGGCCTGGGCGGGGTTCGGCAATTATGTCGGCTCGGTCGCCTGCAACCCGACCGCCGACAGCGTCGCCGTCACCTCGCCACGCGGCAATCTGCTGGCGACGTTCGATGCCGCCAGCGGAGAGCTCGTGGGGCGGGAGCGCCTCAAGGAAGTGTGCGGGCTCGCCGCGCAGGCGGACGGGTTTTTCGCCACCGCCGGCACCGGCGCCATCCGCCCGGCAAACGGCAAGCCGGAACATGTCGATCTCGTCTGGGACAATCACGTCCTTCGTCTCGACGGCTGAGTTTTCGCAAAGGCCGGCGCGGCCGGCGCGTGACCGCAAATGGCGGCTACAGATCCAGCGGCGCGCGCGCCAACTCGCCGGCCATGCGGATCGCGGCCATAAGCGCCTCGCCGCCGGCCTCGAGCGTGTCGTCGTTTTGAATGACGGTCACCGGCGCGGGAATTTCGTCCTCGCCGGCCGCCGCGCGCGACAGGCGCGCCAGAATCTCTTCGCGCGTCTCGCGGCCGCGCGACGCCAGTCTGGCGGCCCGGATCGCAGGCGCGGCGGTGACGAAAACGACGCTGACATTGCGATAACGCGCCCTGAGCGCGGGAATCGCGGTCCGCGACAGATTGGCCACGACCGTGGCGCCGGCGGCGATCCTGTCGTCGACGACGGCCGGCAGGCCGTAATGCAGGCCATGCGCGACCCAGGACAGGGCGAAGGCGCCGTTGGCCTCGGCCTCCAGAAAGGCCTGCACCGACAGCGTGTCGTGGTCCTCCGTGCCGCCATCCGGCGCGCGGGTGATCACCCGGCGCACGAAATGGACCGCGTGCCCGCCCGCGCCGGAGAGCCGGCCGCGCGCATAAGACATCAGCGTGTCCTTGCCGGCGCCGCTCGGGCCGACCACGGCGACGAAGGCGCCCTGGCGCGCGCGCGGATCGAGACGGGCACGAAGTACGGTCGAGGCGTCGGTCATGCCACGCGGCAGCCTTCCCGCCACAC
>MRWF01002068.1_pt1 | contig 10251 bp, 8 predicted proteins | sample 1013331 | NCBI WGS metagenome assembly MRWF01 (sample SAMN06117577, study PRJNA244670) | biofilm metagenome | biome: Water; feature: Cathode Biofilm; material: Biofilm; isolation source: microbial consortium enriched at the cathode of a solar microbial fuel cell | place: USA: District of Columbia ... | reverse complement strand
CCCACGAACAGACTGATCGCAAAATCACGCTCCGCCTTGCCACCAGGCACCACGAAGACCTGCTCGATACGGGGCAGGCAATCAAGCGCCATAGGACCGAGACAGCTGTCATCGACCGGCACTTCGCGCCAGCCGAGAATCTCCAGGCCCTGCTCGGTCAACCGTTTCTCAATGGCCGCACGACCAGCCGAAGCCTTGGCTTCGTCGGGGTTCAGGAAGACCTGGCCGACAGCAAAAAGATCACCCGGCTCCTTACCAAACGCTGCCTTGGCGGCTTTTTTCAGAAAGCCATCCGGGCTCTGGATCAGAAGGCCACAACCATCGCCGGTCTTTCCGTCTGCAGCGATACCACCTCGGTGGGTCATGCAGGTCAGAGACTCGATGGCAGTTTGCAACAACTTGTGGCTGGCCTCGCCCTTCATGTGGGCAATCAGACCGAATCCGCAGTTGTCCCTGAATTCATCGGGATGATACAAACCTGTCATCATAAGCGTTCTCTCGCGTAGAAATGCTTTTCAATCAAAGAGTTAATTGGCGCACAGCCAAACAACCACCCTTCGACACTGAAAATGGGGGCTGGCTATTTTACACACGTAGAAATACGTACTCAAATCGGCGTGACATTATTGTGGGAAGCCGAAACCGGGATTACCAGTCGACAAGGTTATGGAACAACGAGTTAGCGCCGAAACAGCGGCGCTATAAATTGTCGACCGGACGCACCCAGGGTGACCTGGAAGCCAGCTCCTCTGGCAAACCAGCTGCCGCGGCATTGGCCGCCTCCCGGGTAGGAAACTCCCCATAGAATACCATAAACCAGGGCTGGCCTTGCCTTTCCCCGCGGGTGTAGACCAGATCACCAAGCTGTGAATAGCGGGAAATAACGTTCAGAGCGGTCTGTTCAAGATTGCCGGCCACCAGTTGAATGGTCCAGCCTCCACGCGCCCGAACCTGATCAATCGCCGAAAAATACGCCGGGTTTGCTGGAGTGAAGCTCGGCGCGGCCTCTGGCTCTGGCTCTGGCTCTGGCTCTGGCTCTGGCTCTGGCTCTGGCTCTGGCTCTGGCTCTGGCTCTGGCTCTGGCTCTGGCTCTGGCTCTGGCTCTGGCTCTGGCTCTGGCTCTGGCTGATCAGCTTCCGGCTCGGTTACCGGCTCTGTCAATACCGTTTCAGGCTCCACGGCAGGCTGGTCCTGCGACGGCTCTTCCGGGGATGGCACTGAATTCTCTGTTTCAGGCCCAATGGTTATACTCTTTCTCACCGGCTCCGGTGCTTTTACAGTTTCGCCGGCCACGGATTCATCATACTGGCGCGACACAAACCACCAGGAGCCCGCAAGGAGCACAAGGGCCAGCCCGGGCAAAAGGAACCGCTTCCACGGAACCTGCTTAGGGCGATCGACACTCGGCGAGGCCACCATGTCCAGCCAAACGCCCGGAGTCACACGCTTGAGTCGCGCAAAGCTACCCTGACTCAGGGCGTGAATTTTGGAGACCCGGGCCGGACTCAGAAGTTCCCCTGCCTTGCCGCCGGCAGCGTGAACCCGTGGTTCCAGATAGGCAACGATTTCATCCCTGGTGAGAGGCCGCAGATGTATCTGGTGGACACTTGTGCTCGCATCACCCAGGCCCATCGACTGGACCAGGCTATCCGTTCCGGCAAACACCGGAACGGCAGAAGAGCCACGCTCTGAAGCCAGATAGGCGGACAGGATAAGCCTTAGCAACTCCGTCGGCGCCCGGTCGGCATCGTCAATCAAAAGGACGATACGCTGGCCCTTTCGGACCCGCGATTCAGACCACTTGAAAAAGCCATAAACCAGGTCTCGGGGGCTGTCTTCCGGGCCGAGATTTGAGCGGGAAACCGCTTTCAGGTCCCGGGCAAGGGCCTGGGCGCTGGTCAGCGCTGCCGCCGGTATACGGTGAAAGTCGAGTCTGGATGATTCGCTGCGGACCAGCTCCGCCAGTATTCGGGTTTTGCCCGAGCCAGCAGCTCCGGTCAATAACAGAGCCATATCACCGAAGCCGCATAGATGGCGCAACGCTTCCAGAGCGTGATGACGCATGGCATCCGGAAAGAACGGCGTCTCCATTTCCAGCGGGTTGGCACGGAGGCTGTAGCGCTGCTGCAACCTGGGGAACAGGCCTCCGCCATCAAGACTGTTCAAGCTTTCTTCAGTCACGGGTCTTCCTTGTCTTCTGGTCCGCTACCAAATCATTGATGCCTTCGGGCCGTCATCATGTCGAGCTGCAAAAACGTGCAAAGGTGAGAGCAAGGTTTTCAGGACTCGCTTCGGATGTGACCACGGCGTCTCCAACCGAACGAAGCAGGATCAGCCTCAAAAGGCCATCCACGTTCTTCTTGTCGACAGCCATCAGACCCATAAAATCATCGGCCGTCATTGCAACCGGGGGCTTATCCGGTAAACCGGCCCGGAGGATCAGTCGGTTTATACGATCACAATCGTCACGGCTGATCATCCCTTCAAGCGCGGATAATTCGGCGGCCATCAGCATACCGGTGCCTACTGCTTCCCCGTGCAGCCAGTTGCCGTAACCGGCATAGGTTTCGATCGCGTGGCCGAAGGTGTGACCAAGATTCAGAATCGCCCTGATGCCACCTTCGCGCTCGTCGAGTGCAACAATTTCGGCCTTGCAAGCGCAGGACCTGAAGATGGCTTCTGCCAGCGCCTCCGGATCAAGACTGACCAATGCATCCATGTGCTCTTCAAGCCAGCCAAGAAAGCCCTGATCCCGGATCAGCCCATATTTGATAACTTCCGCCAGCCCCGCTGACACCTCTCTGGCGGGCAAAGTCTGTAGACTTGCCGTGTCTATCAACACCGCTTGCGGCTGATGGAAAGCCCCAATCATGTTCTTGCCAAGCGGGTGATTGATGCCGGTTTTCCCACCTACAGAAGAGTCGACCTGGGAAAGCAGCGTCGTTGGAATCTGGATGAACGGCACACCACGTTGATAACAGGCTGCTGCAAAACCAGCCATATCCCCGACCACACCTCCACCGAGGGCAACCAGAGTGGTTTTTCGGGTGTGGCGATGTTCAAGGAGACCGTCAAAGATGCTGTTAAGAGTCTGCCAATCCTTGAACTTCTCGCCATCCGGAAGTACGACGGTATCAACCCGCTTCCCCGGAAAGCAGGCTTTCGCCCGCTCAAGATAGAGTGGTGCCACAGTCTCATTGGTGACGATCATGACCTGCGCCCCGGAAACAAAAGCTGATAGATCCTGAGTGCCGAGAAGACCCTCACCGATAAATATGGGGTAGCTGCGTTCACCGAGCTCTACCGAGAGCTCCCGATACCGATTAGACATGGTTGCGACCTTCCTTACGTATCTGCCTTTTGTGACGCGGCGTTTTCGGGTTCAGCCGATTGACCAGCTGACGTACCACCAGCCGGGGACTCTTTCTGTCCGTGAACATGATGATGTCCGCGAGACCTGAATACAGCGGATCGCGGATTGAGAAAAGTTTCCGCAAGACCGCCTCAGGGTCGTCGTTCTGTAGCAAAGGCCGATTGCGGTCCTTGCGTGTTCGCTCTACCTGCTGCTCTATGGATGTTTTCAGATAGATGACCGTTGCATCTCTCTTGAGAATCGGGTGGTTTTCCTGGCGCATCACAGCTCCGCCACCAGTAGCCAGCACGGTTCGGTCCTCGTGGGACAACTCGTCCAGCATGGCTGTTTCCCGCAAACGGAATCCATCCTCGCCCTCAACATCAAAAATCCACGGAATGTTAGCCCCGCACCGCTCTTCAATGATGCGATCAGAATCAAGAAAACGATAGCCGAGCTCTTTGGCGAGCATCCGGCCAATCGTGCTTTTCCCTGCTCCCATGGGGCCAACCAGGACAACGCGTTTCGGCAAAGACATAACTTCCGCTCAGTTTTGTTCAGGCGGGTGAGAATATCACAGGGCCCGTGATTGCATAAGTTCAGGAGCCGTCTCGGGCCAATTTCGGGCACAAAAAAGCCGCCGGTTTTAAGCGGCGGCTTTTTTACTGCACAGATTAACGAAGCAGATCGTTCTTGATGATCTTCGGCGTAATGAAGATCAACAGCTCGCTGCGCTCGTCAAGGTGCTCAGTACGCTTGAAGATACGGCCCAGATAAGGGATGTCTCCAAGGAACGGCGTCTTGGTGGTCTGGGTTGCGACTTCTGATTGGAAGATACCGCCTAAAACCACCGTCTCACCATTGCCAACAAGAACCTGTGTCGTAACAGAGTTTGTGTTGATGGACGGAACACCAGCAGTGACTTCGCCCCTTGAGTCCTGATTAACTACCAAGTCCATAATGATTTTGTCATCAGGCGTGATTTGAGGTGTCACTTCCAGTGAGAGAACGGCTTCTTTGAACTCTATGTTGGTTGCGCCACTGGATGTCGCCTCTTGATAAGGAATTTCCTCACCAGATTTGATTGATGCCGTCTGGCGGTCAGCAGTAACGACCCGCGGCTGGGAAACGACTTCTGCTTGACCATCACTCTCTAGTGCCGAGAGTTCAAGATCAACCAGGAAGTCATCGCTGCCCCATCCGATAGCGAAAGACGAGGTTCCTTCACCACTAACGCCGAGATCAACCGCAAGAGCTCCAGGGAAAGTAATCGTATTGCTGCTACCTGATGCCGCGTCACGAGCTTCCTGCAAGGAGCCGAGCGACCCCCCAACTGAAAACACATTATCGCCGCTTACATCGTAGGCTGCTCCGCCCCAACGAACGCCAAGGTTCTCAGCCACGTTGGTCTGGGCGCGCACAATCCGGGCTTCGATGGAGACCTGCCGTACCGGCACATCCCATGTAGAGACCAGGCGGCGTATTTCCTCCAGCTTCTCTGCAGTTTCACGAACGCTGATGGTATTCGTGCGAACATCGGAGGAAACGAAACCACGCTCAGAAATCAGCTCTTCGTCTTCCTTGATCAAAGCAACCACGTCGCCCGCTTTTGCGTAGTTGACCTGAATAATATCCAGTCGAACCGGGGCAAGTTCTGCGATCTGCTTATTCGTTTCAAGCTCAAGTTTCTCTCTCGCCGCAATTTCATCGGCTGGTGCTACCAACAACACGTTACCAATCTGACGCTTATCAAGGCCTTTGGTTTTCAGGATTAGATCAAGCGCCTGATCCCAAGGTACATTCTGAAGTCGCAGAGTGATGCTGCCACCTACAGTGTCACTGGCCACCAGATTCAGTCCGGTGAAGTCAGCGATCAACTGGAGCACCGAGCGCACTTCGATATCCTGGAAATTCAGGGACAGCTTGTCGCCGGTGTACGGGAACTTCTCTTCGCGGCGGGATTCCGCTTCTTCCTGACTCAACTCCTCGACACTGACAGTAAACTGACTGCCAGATTGGTAGGCGATGTAGTCGTAGTTGCCCTCTGGGGTGATCTCCACAACGGCACTGCCATCTTCCACAAAGGTGTCAATGCGGGTCACCGGCGTGGCGAAGTCCGTCACGTCAAGCCGGCGGCGCAGATCAGCAGGCACCGCAATACCATTCATCGTGAGACGAATTTTGCCTGCACGCTCTGTCAGGTCGACCGGCGTGCTGGAGCTGCCAAGATCCACAAGCACTCGGCCCTCGCCGTCTTTACCGCGACGAAAATCGACTCCTGCAAGAGCATTAGATGGCGCCGAGCTGGTTGTTCCAATGCTCTGAGAGGCGGAGGTTGAGGAGCTGGCAACAACGCCCTCAGACTGCCCACCAATCGTCATGATCAAAGAGTTCCCCGAGCGAACTGTGTCGTAGGGCACCAGTTCGACAAGGTTGAAAATCAACCGGGTTCGATCCTTGGTCTCCACCACGGTCATGCTCTGGGCGTTACCCGACCCCAGAGGCACGCTTCGGCTATTAAGACCACTGGTCGTATCCCTAAGATCCACCGCGATCCGAGCGGGGCGCTCAATGGTGTAACCGGAGGGTTCCGGTGGCGCCCCATCAAATTGCAGTGTCACCTCAAGCCGCTCGCCCGGTAGCGACGAAAACGACACGTCTTCCAGCGTGACCGCGTTGGCCAGGCTGGATAACAACCCAAAAGCAATCACGCTGACGTATACATTGAGTTTTCTGAACATCGCTAGCCTCGACCCTAAACTTTTTTGTACGTGCATGTTTCTTTCAACTTTCATCCAGCCGCTCCTTAGCCTGCGCCCTCTTCCAGGGTCAGGGAGCGAGGACGCTCGACCCAGCCACCCCGGCCATTGGGAACGATTTCAATGAGCTCGATACGGGTTTCACTAACGCCCACAATGCGACCGTAGTTCTGCCCCATGTAATTTCCCGTGCGGACTCTATGGATTCCGCCGGTATCGTCTTCAATCAAAGCGAACAAATTGCCCGATGCACCCTGAAGCGTGCCGACCATTTCAAGCGTTTTCAGGTCAAAATTCTCGAGAACTTCTCTCGGACGATCGAGATCTGGCTCAACGTCAGTGATGGGTTGTTCATCCACCATGGTCAATTGAACGTCAATGGGCGGCTCAAAGGGCGCGCGGCGATCCGAGGCAGAGTAACTGAAAGCCTCGTAAGCCTTGAACTCCGGCAAAGGTTCGACATACCCCCTCGGTTTTGCTCGGGTCTCAGCCATGAATTGATCAAGATCTGAAAATCCACTGCCCTGGGAACAGGCTGTCAGGAGTGACACCAGACATACACCCAGCCAGGCTCTTACTGCATGCTTTCTCGCCATGCTTATTCTCCAGCCCGGTAGCGATAAGTACGAGCTAAAACCTGCATATCAAGCCGCTCTCCGTCTCCGCCAGTTGGTTTTATGGTAAGGTCGTGCAGTGTCACAATTCTCGGTAGACTCGCAACACTACTGACGAAAGATGCCAACTCATGATACGAACCAGAAACCCGAATATTTATTGGAAGCTCAGAGTAAAAGTCTTGCTGGCGCTCCGGCTGAAGCTTTACTTCTTGGAGTTCCAGGCCATTCCCGAGCGCCGTGTTGGTGATGTCCTCCAGCAAGCCAGGCACTTCGGTCTCACTGGGTAGCTGTCTTACCAAGGCGCCAAATGTTTCTTCCATTTCAGCCATCTGGGCTTTGAACACTTCGAGATTTGCCACCTGATAGGCTTTTTCCTCATACGTCTTTCGGAGTTCTTGCTCAGTTTGCTCAACACGCTCAAGCTGCGCGTATTGATCCTTGATAAAGAACCAGTAGCCACCCCCAGCAATGAGACCAAAAACAATGAGGACTACAATCGCCTTTATAGGCGCTGGCCATATGCCCGCGTTATTGACGTCGAGGTCGTTAATATCAAATTCATTTAGGCTTTTCAAAGAGTCCGCGAGGCTCATTACTCATCCTCCCCTTCGGGCTCGGGCGTTTTTTGCTTTACCGAGAGATTGAACTGACTGTACCCAGCCCTACCACTATCAGAGGCCGATACATTGGATAAATTAGGCTCTGTAAACCAATCGGACTCCTCAAACTGGCGCATTAGTGTCGAAATGCGACTGTTAGACTCGGCCATGCCAACAATTTCGACAAGATCATCCTTGCGAGTTAGATCGGTGTAGAAAAGACCGTCAGGTAATGTCCTTACCAACTCATCGAACACCCTCACAATAACCGGACGCTTGCCCTGGAGATCCTGAATAACCTGCATTCTGGCAAGGAGCTCATCCCGCTTGCGCTTGAGGTTTTCGATCTCCTTGATCTGCTGATCCAGCTTTTTGGTGGCGGTCTCGATGTAGGCGTTGCGGGATTCCTGGTAGGCAATCCGGCTATCCATATCGGTTTTCCAGAGGAAGACCAAGCCGCCAGCAATGATCGCAGCGCCCAGAATCATGACCACGAACTGTTTCTGTTTCTCGGCGCGAAGCTCTTCGCGCCATGGTCGTAGGTTAATCTTTGCCATCAGTCGAAGCTCCTCATTGCCAGGCCGCAGGCAATCATCAGGGAAGGCGCATCGTTACTCAGTGCCGACGCATTCACCTTTGAACCTACCGCCATATCTGCAAAAGGATTCGCGACCATGGTCGGCGTTCCCGTTTTTTCTTCGACCATTTCAGTGAGCCCCTGAATCGAGGCCGTGCCTCCGGCCAGAACCACATAATCGACGGCATTGTATTGACTGGCACCAAAGAAGAACTGAAGCGCGCGGGCAACCTGCTGCACGACAGCCTCGCGGAACGGCGTAAGCACTTCTGACTCGTAATCGTCAGGCAGTCCGCCCTGCTTTTTCGCAAGACCGGCTTCCTCGAGCGACAAACCGTATCGGCGCTGGATTTCCTCGGTCAGCTGTTTGCCACCGAAAATCTGCTCTCGCGTGTAAACGGTCTTGCCACCGGCCAGAACACTCAGCGTGGTCATGGTCGCGCCAATGTCCACGATCGCTACCACCAGCTCTTCTCCCTGAGAGTCCAGCTGAGGCTCGATTAGTGCGTAGGCACGCTCAAGAGCATAGGCTTCAACGTCAACCACCTTGGTAGTCAGCGAGGCAATCTCGAGTGCATCCTCGCGGATGTCGACATTTTCCTTCCTGCAAGCAGCCAGAAGCACATCAACCTGGTCGGGGTTACTCTCGGAAGGTCCCTGAACTTCGAAATCGATGGCCACTTCATCCAGTGGGTATGGAATATATTGATCGGCCTCAAGGGCAATCTGGTCTTCCATCTCGAATTCGTTCAGGCCGCCATCCATCTGGATAAGCTTGGTAATAACCGCAGAACCTGAGACCGCAACAGCCACCTGTTTGACGCCAGAACGGGACTTGGAAGCTACGCGCTTCATTACTTCGCCCACAGCTTCTACGTCCGTAATGTTCTTTTCCACCACGGCATTAGCCGGCAAAGGCTCCACCGCGTAGCTTTCGACCTTATAACGGTCGCCCTGCTTCGATAGCTCCAGAAGTTTGACCGAGCTGGAGCTTATATCCACGCCCAGCACTGCACTGGATTTCTTTCCTAATCCAAACACGCGCTCACCCTATACCTGGTTAGATGCACCCGGTTACGTAACTTATGTGTTTTTTATTTAAGAGAATTTCTTCACCATTCCGTCTACAATGCGTGTTCTTCTTTAGTTGAGAACTATTGCAGCGGTGAAGCACCTCTTCCATCCTAAAGCAATTTCTCAAATGATAGACCTATATCCAACAGTTGTCAGAAAAAAATGTCTCATTTGTTGCGCACATCTCGCCTTTTCGCCTGGTTGTTTCTTACCGGACTGAGTGTCGCCGTTATCGTAACCTCAGGCTTCTATCTTTACCTTCGCCCTGGCCTTCCGCCGGTACATCAGCTTCTGGACATCAAGCTTCAGACGCCATTACGGGTCTATAGCAAAGACAACAGATTAATAGCAGAATTCGGTGAAAAGAGAAGGGCACCCATCACAATCGAACAGATCCCAACAATTCAGTTACAAGCCTTTATGGCAGCTGAAGACTCGCGTTTTTACGAGCACTTCGGGGTCGACATCAAAGGCCTGGCGCGGGCTGCAATCGAACTGGTCTCTACCGGCGAGATCCAGTCAGGGGGCAGCACCATCACAATGCAGGTTGCAAAAAATTACTTTTTGTCACGGGACAGAACCTTTATCCGGAAGTTCAACGAGATACTTCTGGCTCTTCAGATCGAACGTGAACTGGATAAAAACCGCATTCTCGAGCTCTATCTGAACAAGATCTATCTGGGCAATCGGGCCTACGGAATTGCCGCCGCTGCACAGGTTTATTACAACAAGCCGGTCTCTGAACTGTCCCTGGCCCAGATGGCCATGCTCGCCGGCTTGCCAAAAGCGCCCTCGGCATTCAACCCCCTGGCCAATCCGGACCGTGCGATGATCCGGCGCAACTGGATTCTCGGACGAATGCGCGACCTGGGATACATCACTCCGGATGCCCACGAACTTGCTGTTTCCGCCCCCATTACTGCCAGCTACAACAGCACGGAGACTGAAGTCGACGCCGACTATGTTGCCGAAATGGCGAGATCCGAGATGGTTCGGCGGTTCGGCGAGGACGCCTACACCGATGGCTACACCGTCACCCTCACAGTTGACGGCAAGAAACAGCAGGTTGCCACAGAGGCATTAAGAGACGGCCTTGAAGCCTATGATCGGCGCCACGGCTTCAGGGGCCCCATTGGGCAGATTGATCAGGAAACCCTCGCCGAGAGTGAGCCATCAGATCTGATCCTGAACTACCCTCGCGTGGAGTCCCTGCTTCCCGCAATCGTCACAGAGGTTGACGACGAATCCGGCAAAGTGGCGGTGCACGCGCGCC
>MRWF01003251.1_pt1 | contig 10383 bp, 7 predicted proteins | sample 1013331 | NCBI WGS metagenome assembly MRWF01 (sample SAMN06117577, study PRJNA244670) | biofilm metagenome | biome: Water; feature: Cathode Biofilm; material: Biofilm; isolation source: microbial consortium enriched at the cathode of a solar microbial fuel cell | place: USA: District of Columbia ... | reverse complement strand
GTCCGGCGTCACGCCGAAGCGTTCCGCCGCCGAAGGGCTACCTCAAGCGGCTGCGCGACCTGTGCGACAAGCACGGCATCCTCCTGATCTTCGACGAGGTCATCACGGGCTTCGGGCGGCTCGGGCATGCGACGGCGGCGGAACGCTTCGGCGTGACGCCGGACATCATGACGTTTGCCAAGGGCGTCACCTCGGGCACGGTGCCGATGGGCGGCTGCGTGGTGCGCAACCACATCTACGAGGCCTTCCAGGGTGGCCCCGATCATGTGATCGACCTCTTTCACGGCTACACTTATTCGGGCCATCCGCTCGCCGCCGCGGCGGCGCTCGCGACGCTCGACCTCTATCGCGACGAGGGCCTGTTCGAGCGCTCGAAAGAGATGGAACCGAAGATGGCCGCCGCCGCGATGGGCCTGAAGGATCACAGCCTCGTGCAGGACATCCGCACCATCGGTTTCGTGGCCGCCTTCGACCTCGCCCCCGTCGAGGGACTGCCAGGCAAGCGCGGCTTCGACGCCATGCGCGTCGCCTTCCACGAAGAGAACATGATGGTCCGCGTCTCGGGCGACACCATCGCCTTCTCGCCGCCGCTGATCGCGGAAGAGAAGCATCTCGAGGAAGCCTTCGACAAGTTCCGCCGAACGCTCGACAAGGTCGCATAAGAAAATCCGCGGGCGGATGAAACGGACAAGGGACGAGCTTCAGCTCGTCCCTTTTTCGTATCCGTGGAGGCCCACTTATCCCTGAAACGGGGATAAGTACGCCCGACTGTCACACGAACGTCATCGAACCGTTACATGGAGCGCGGTTATCCCTGGGTGTTTAATATCCTGTGAAATCCCCGGACGGGGATAACCGGGAGGGAGCGCGCGGCCGGCGCGCGCCCCGAACCCTATTTCGCGGCGACGTGCTTTCCTTCCGCCTGCTCCAGAAGTTCGGCCATCACGGTCTTCGCCTTGCCCGGGTGGGAGACCTTCGCGGCTTCGGCCAGGTTCGCGCCGGCGTCGCCGACAACGACCACGCCGACCATGCCCATCGCGTAATGCGGCAGGCATTTGTAGCCGTAGACGCCTTCCGTCTCGAAGGTGACGGTGACGGGCGCATTCATCTTGCCCTTGAAGGGTTCGGCCCCCTCCGGCGTCATGTCCTTGAGGCTTTCGGCATTGTGGCTGCGGTCGGTGGGCACGAAGGTGACGGTGTCGCCCTTCCCGACCTGCAGGAAGGCCGGCTCGAAGACCATGGCGCCCGCCTCGCCGCGATTGAGCATCTTCACCTCGAACTCGGCCGCTTCCGCCGGCAAGGCCCCGAACACCGCAAGCAGGGCGGCTGCGGCGAGGATCTTGTTCTGTATACGAACTTTCACTTCATATCACTCCTGTATTCCTGAAACCGGAGACCTCGCGGGCGGGACGAACCCGCCCGCGAGCCCCCTGCGACGCCCCACCGCCATGCCGGAGCTCAGTGCCCGGCCATGCTCAGATCGGCGCCATACGTGTCGAAGATCGTGCTGTCGGCGGGCCCATCCACCGCGATCTGGGCGACGAGGCCGCGCTCCATGCGGGAGAGGGCGTGGTCGACGACGATGTAGCGGCCCGGCACCTCGAAAGTGAGGTCGACGACGGTCGCTCCGCCCGGTGCCACCGTGACGGTCTGCACGTCCTCGGAAGCGGGGCTCGTCAGGGAGCCATGGGTATAGACCTTGTCGAAGATCTCGCCGATGACATGGAAGCTCGAGGTCTTGTTCGGGCCGCCGACGCCGAAATAGATGCGCATGGTTTCGCCGACATGGGCCTCGATCGCATTGTCGCCCGTGATGGCGCCGACCGTGCCATTGAAGACGTAGTATTCCGGCTTCTCGTCGAGGAGCTTGTCGTAGTCGGTGAAGGCCTCGCCCTTCTGGCCGTAGGCAAGTTCCGTATAGACCTCGCCCTGCATGATATAGATCTCGCGGTCGACCGCGGGCAGCCCGCCTTCCGGCTCGACCAGGATGAGGCCATACATGCCCGCCTGAATATGGTCCGCTACCATCGGCGTCGCGCAGTGATAGACATAGATGCCCGGCTTCATCGCCTTGAAGCTGAAGCGGGTTTCATGACCGGGCTCCGTCTGCGTGGCGACCGCGCCGCCTCCCGGCCCCGTAACGGAATGGAAGTCGACGGAGTGGAACATCATGCTGTCTTCGGCATTCTTCAGCGTCACCTCCACCGTGTCGCCGGCGCGCGCGCGAACAAAGGGACCGGGCACCGTGCCGTTGAAGGTCCAGAAGCGGAAACTCGTGCCGTCGGCGAGCAATGCTTCGCGCTCAACCGTCTCGAGTTCGACCTTCACGACCGCAGCGTGATCGCGCGCGATGGGCGCGGGAACGGCAGCGGGATCGAGGGCGATCGACGCGAGGGCGTCGGCATCCTGCGCCTCTTCGGCAGCAGCGGTACCGGCGCCAAGAGAGAGACCGGCGAGGAGCGCCATTGCGCTTGCCGTTCCGATGAGAGCTTGCCTGAACCTGCTCATTTGCGTTCTCCTTGACGCTCTTGTTGGGGACGCTTTCTGTTTCGTCCATGACGGAAAGATAGGCACGCCGCAGAAACGCGATTTGCGCTGCAACAACTCGGCAGCGAATGGACCAGGACCACTCACACGGAAAGCAGGGGAAGATGGACAGGCAGCGGCGCGTGGAACTCGTCAGACCGGTCGGCCTGTTTTCGCGTCTCGACGACGAAGGGCTCGGCGCCGTCGCGGATGCGGCGCTGGAACTGCCTGTTTCCAAAGGGGAAAAGCTCTTCGAGCAGGGAGATGACGCCACCCATGGCTATGTCGTCGGATGGGGGCAGATCCGTCTCGACCAGGTGACGCCGGACGGACAGAACGTGGTGCTGCGACATATGGGCCCAGGCGAGATGATCGGCATCGTCGCGGTGTTCCGGCGCATTCCCTTTCCGGCGACGCCGGTGGTGCTGGAGGACGGACTGGTGTTCCGGTGGAGCGCGGCACGGCTCTCCGACCTCATGGCGCGCTTTCCGCTGATCGCGCAGAACGCGCTCAACGTCGTCGGCGGCCGGATCGAGGAATTGCAGCGGCGGCTGCAGGAAGTGGCGACGCAGCGCGTGGAGCAGCGGATCGCCTCGGCGCTGCTCCGCCTCGCCAATCAGGCGGGCCGGCGCGTGGAGGAGGGCATCGAGATTCCCTTCCCCCTGTCGCGGCAGGACCTCGCCGAGATGACGGCGACGACGCTGCACACGGTGAGCCGCACACTTTCCGCCTGGGATCAGGAAGGAGTCGTGGAGTCGCGCCGCTCCAGCCATCTCGTCATCCGGCGGCCGCACCGGCTGGTGGAAATCGCTGGTCAGGCATGAGCGGCTCGCCGCGGGCGATGCCTCTTCATCTCATGCTGGAAAAGCAAAAGGGCAGGCCGTAGCCCACCCTTTGATTTTGTGCCCTAAAGGCTTGTTAACGGCTGCTCGGCCCGGAGGCCTTCGCTGACGGTCCACGATTTCCTATCGGCTAAATATTCAATCGATTGGCTGTTCACCTTAGCAAACATTGATTCCCATAACAACATAGTTTTGACTGATGGCGTTGGGGGGCTCACCGATGCGCTACAGACTAGGACTCGATCTCGGCACCAACTCCATCGGCTGGTGGATGGTGCAACTGGACAGCGACGGACACGCATGCGGCTCTCTAGGCGGCGGTGTCCGCATCTTCAGCGACGGGCGCAATCCCAAGGACGGGACATCGCTCGCCGTCCAGCGGCGCGTGCCGCGCGGCATGAGACGGCGGCGAGACCGCTATCTCGGCCGGCGCTCGGACCTGATGAACCACCTGATCGCCTTCGGGCTGATGCCTGGCGACGAGGCGGGCCGGAAGGCGCTGGAGGCGCTCGACCCTTACGCGCTGCGCGCGGCGGCGCTCGACCGCCCTCTCCTTCCCCACGAACTGGGGCGGGCGCTCTTTCATCTGAATCAGCGACGCGGCTTCAAGTCGAACCGGAAAACGGACAGCGGCGACGACGACAAGGAAACGGGCGTCGTGAAGGAGCGGATCGGCGAACTGCGCCGCCTGATCGACAAGTCCGGTGCGCGGACACTGGGCGAATTCCTGCACAAGCGCCACCGGAAGGGCCGCATGGTGCGGGCGCGGCCGGAAGCCGGCTTCTATCCCGAGCGAGCCATGTATGAGGACGAGTTCCGCCTGATCCGCGAACAGCAGCAGACACACCAGACGCTGACGGACGAACAATGGGAGGCGCTGCAAGACATCGTCTTCTTCCAACGGCCGCTGAAACCCGTCGATCCCGGCTGGTGCCTGTTCGAGGCAGGCGAGAAGCGCGCCCACCGGGCGCTGCCGCTCACCCAGGAATTCCGCATGGTGCAGGAAGCAAACAATCTGCGCGTGACCTCACCCGGCGAGCCCGCGCGGCGGCTGACGATGGAGGAGCGCGACAAGATCCTCGGACACCTGCGCAAGAAGAAGGAACTGAAACTCGACTCCATGCTGAAGCTGCTGAAGCTCCCTTCCGGATCGAGCGTCAACCTGTTCGACGACCACCGCACCACGATCAAGGGCGAGGAGACGGCGGCGCGGCTGTCGCACAAGGACATCTTCGGCGAGGCCTGGTTTTCGTTTTCCTTCGAGAAGCGCACGGAGATCGTGCGTACCCTGCTCGACATCGAGAAGCCCGAAGAGATCGAGCGGATCGCGCTGGCGGAATGGGGGCTTTCCGAGGCGGCAGCGAAGAAGCTCGCCGGCAAGTCGCTGCCCGAGGGCTATTCGCGGCTGAGCGAGAAAGCGATCGCGAAGCTGCTGCCGATCATGGAAGATCAGGGGCTCAACTATGCCGAGGCGGTTCAGGAGGTGCCGGACTATGCGCACCATTCCGACTTCCGGCCCGACGAGGCGCGCGATGCCCTCCCCTATTACGGCGAAGTGCTGGCGCGGCATTGCGTGGGCGCGGACCCGTCGAAGCCGAAGGAAGACGAGGTGGCGCATTGGGGCCGGCTCGCCAATCCGACGGTGCATATCGGGCTCAACCAGATCCGCCGCGTGGTGAACCGGCTGATCGAGGTATACGGGAAGCCGGAAGAAATCGTGATCGAGCTTGCGCGAGATCTGAAGATGAACAAGGAGGAGAAGGACAAGGCGCGCAAGGCAAACAGCGAGAACGAAGCGGCGAACCGGCGCCGGGAAGAACAGCTTCGTTCGGCAGGGACGGCGCCGTCGCCCCACCTGCTGCGCAAGCTCAGGCTGTGGGAAGAGCAGAAAGTCGGAACGGCCCATCTCTGCCCCTTCACCGGCGATCCCATTTCCTTCGAGATGGCGATTTCGGAGGCGACCGAGATCGAACACATCCTGCCTTTTTCGAAGACTCTGGACGATTCCATGGCGAACAAGGTGGTGTGCCTTCGGGAAGCCAACCGCGCAAAGCGCGACCGTGCGCCTCACGACGCCTTTCACACGGACCCGGCCATCGGCGGACGGAAATATGTCTACAACGACATTCTCTTCCGCGCGGACAACCTGCCCGCCAACAAGCGCTGGCGCTTCCACCCGGACGCGATGGACCGGTTCGAGAACGAGGAGCGGGACTTCCTCGACCGGCAGCTCAACGAGACGAAATATCTCTCGCGGATCGCGCGGAGCTATCTCGCCAATCTCTATAACGAGAAGGCGGAGGGCCGCATGCGCGTGCGCGCCATTCCGGGGAAGCTGACCGCCATGCTGCGCGGCAAGTGGGGGCTTGCCGCGCTGCTGCCAGGGCACAACATGGCCGGTGGCGAGGACGCACCGCGAAAGAACCGGAACGACCACCGGCATCACGCGCTCGACGCATTCGTGATCGCGAATACGACGCAGGGGCTGCTCAAACGCGTGGCCGAACTGAACGCAGATGCGGACAGGAAGCGTCTCGTCGACGCGGTCCCCGACCCGTGGGAGGGTTTCGACCGCGAGGAACTGCGAACGCAGCTTGCGCGCCTCACCGTGGCGCACAAGGCCGACCACGGCACGCCGGGGCACAAGGGAAAAACCACCGGCGCGCTGCACAATGACACAGCCTATGGCATCGTGGGTCCGGGCAAGAATGGCAACACCATCGTCGTGTCGCGCACGCCGCTTTCGCGCTTCGCAAACCCGAAGGACATGGACAGGGGACTGACCGCTATCCGCGACAAGGCGCTGCGCGAGGCGCTCACCGCCGCCTGGGAAGCCTTCAAGGCGGCTCCGCCGGAGCTTTCGAATCCGGACGACGAGGACAGCCGGCGTAAGCCGAAAAACCCGGCCATGGCTTTTGCCGAGATGGCCGCGACCCAAGGCATCGAACTTGGCGGGCGAAGAGTGAAAGTGCGCCGGGCGCGCATGTGCGAGGAACTCGGCGTCGTTCCCATCAAGGACCGGAAGACCGGCAAGGCCTACAAGGCTTACAAGCCGGACGGCAACGCCTTCAATGAAGTTTATGAACTTCCGAATGGAAACTGGGTCTCTGTGGTCATTCGCAGATTCGACGCGAACCAAGCGGGCTTTAATTCCGGCGATTTCCGGCCGCATCCCGCAGCGAGAAAGGTCATGAGGCTTCACATTGACGACATGGTGGCCGTGGATGACGGCGGGCAAAGGCGCGTGCTGCGCGTGGTGAAGCTGAGCGGTCAGAAAATCACGCTGGCCGATCACTTCGAAGGCGGAGCGCTCAAGACCCGCGACGCCGACAAGGAAGACCCGTTCAAGTACCTCGAAAAATCGGCAAACGTCCTGAAAGGCATGGGACTAAGAAAAGTCGGCGTCAACGAGATCGGACGGCTGATCGACCACGGAGCGCCGCGCATCGAGCCGAGCGGAAATGCCGGATGATCGGCCGGGTGGTCGAGGTTGCGGCTGACGACCGGCATCTCGCCGTCTCCCGCGGCTTTCTGACCGTCTCCACCAAGGGCGAGGAAGTGGGGCGCGTGCCGCTGGACGATATCGGCGTGCTGCTCGCGCATGCGCACGGGCTGACCTATTCCAACAATCTGATGGTGGAACTCGCGCAGCGCGGCGCGGCGGTGGTGCTGTGCGGGGCGAACCACATGCCCGTGGCCTGGCTCTGGCCGATGGACGGGCATCATGTGCAGAGCCTCAGGATGCGCCAGCAACTGGAGGCGGGGGCGCCACTGCGAAAGCGCCTGTGGCAAGGGCTGGTGAAGGCGAAAATCGAACAGCAGCGCGCCGTGCTGGAACGGCTGGGCAGGCCGGAGGGCGCCTTCGACCTGCTCGCACGCAAGGTGAAATCGGGCGACCCCGAAAACATCGAGGCACAGGCGGCCAGGCGCTACTGGCCGCTTCTCATGGGTGAGGATTTTCGCCGCGACCGAAGCGCGGGCGGCGCGAACGCGATGCTGAACTATGGCTACACCGTCCTGCGCGCGGGCGTGGCCCGGGCGGTGACCTCAGCGGGGCTGCATCCCTCCGTCGGCCTGCACCACAGCAACCGCAACAATCCGATGTGTCTCGTGGACGACCTGATGGAACCCTTCCGCCCCATCGTCGACTACATGGTGACGCGGCTGACGGCTTCCGGCGAGAAAGATGTGAACCCGGAGACGAAAGCCGTTCTCGCGCAGATACTCGCCTTCGACATGGCAACAGATCAGGGGACGACGCCCGTTTCGACCTGCATCGAGCGGCTCGCCTTTTCGCTCGCGCAATCTTTCGAGACGGGCAAACCCGCGCTCGCGCTCCCCCGGACGCTGCTGCCGCTCGAAATGCCCGGCTTCGAACTTCGCAAGGACAGCGGATAGGACCCATGCTGACGGGGTACAGGCTGATGTGGATGATGGTGATTTTCGATCTGCCCGTGGGCACGAAAAAGGAACGGCGGGCGGCGACCCGATTCCGCAACGATCTACTCGATCAAGGATTCGAGATGTGCCAGTTCTCCGTCTATATGCGCTTTTCCGGCGGCAAAGAGCAGGTGGAGACCTATACGAAGCGGATCGAGAGGGCGCTGCCGAAGACAGGGCTCGTCCAGATTCTCTGTTTCACGGACCGGCAGTATGAGACCATCGTCTCCTTCGACGGGCGGACGCGCGAAAAGGCCAAGGAGAATCCGAAGCAATATGTGCTGTTTTGAAGGATGTTTCAGACGGATTCCGACCGGATGTGGCGCCAAATCCCTTTATGAATCAGGGACTTGGCACAACACCGAGTTTAGCCGATAGGAAATCGCGGACCAGCCGCAACGCCCCCTGATATGGGCTATACTGAGGGATGAGTTTAGCCGATAGGAAATCGCGGACCAGCCGCAACCGGCGGCGGCGGCCATCGCCGTGCTGGTCCAGTTTAGCCGATAGGAAATCGCGGACCAGCCGCAACGTCTTGATCTTGTGGCAGTGGTCGCAAAGCAGTTTAGCCGATAGGAAATCGCGGACCAGCCGCAACGTTATGCACCCGGTGCACGTTCGGATTCAAGTTTAGCCGATAGGAAATCGCGGACCAGCCGCAACTCACGGGAACCTATCTGTTACGCGGTCGGAGTTTAGCCGATAGGAAATCGCGGACCAGCCGCAACAAGATGAACCGCGCTATCATGGCACGCATGAGTTTAGCCGATAGGAAATCGCGGACCAGCCGCAACTGTTTGGGCGCACAGGATTATGTTGGAGGCAGTTTAGCCGATAGGAAATCGCGGACCAGCCGCAACCTGAGGCACCCGCTCACCTACTCCTCCGACAGTTTAGCCGATAGGAAATCGCGGACCAGCCGCAACACCGGGCGTAAGAGAGCGGCTTATTCGGGCAGTTTAGCCGATAGGAAATCGCGGACCAGCCGCAACTCACCGCAGCGGCGCAAGGCCAGAACCTTGAGTTTAGCCGATAGGAAATCGCGGACCAGCCGCAACATCGACGAAGTGATCGATGTGCCGGCCTATAGTTTAGCCGATAGGAAATCGCGGACCAGCCGCAACCAGACCGGCTCGTCTTCGTCGCCGGTGTTGAGTTTAGCCGATAGGAAATCGCGGACCAGCCGCAACAAGACGAGGACGCGGTCGCGTTGCTGGTTAAGTTTAGCCGATAGGAAATCGCGGACCAGCCGCAACACGAGCTGACGGAACTGCTCGAGAAGATCGAGTTTAGCCGATAGGAAATCGCGGACCAGCCGCAACTCGATGTAGACCTTCGATCCTTTGCGCAGAAGTTTAGCCGATAGGAAATCGCGGACCAGCCGCAACACTATTAGCGCGCGCACTAAAGGCGGTGGCAGTTTAGCCGATAGGAAATCGCGGACCAGCCGCAACCCTTCGTTTCCTCGGGCGCGGCAGCGGTCAAGTTTAGCCGATAGGAAATCGCGGACCAGCCGCAACTGCGGTCGAAGGCGTGTCCGTCTGGCGACAAGTTTAGCCGATAGGAAATCGCGGACCAGCCGCAACTTGTTCCGCGCGGTCAGCGCCACCGTCCCGAGTTTAGCCGATAGGAAATCGCGGACCAGCCGCAACCAACCGGGGATTACACTGTCAGTGTCACGAAGTTTAGCCGATAGGAAATCGCGGACCAGCCGCAACATGCCCTGCGCTTCGCGTGAGCCAATGCGAGTTTAGCCGATAGGAAATCGCGGACCAGCCGCAACTGCGTTCTCAAGTGGCCAAACTCTCGCTCAAGTTTAGCCGATAGGAAATCGCGGACCAGCCGCAACTTTTGCAGGCGCGCAGGCATCGCCCCGAACAGTTTAGCCGATAGGAAATCGCGGACCAGCCGCAACACAACTGGGCCAAGGGCCGGTATGAGAAGGAGTTTAGCCGATAGGAAATCGCGGACCAGCCGCAACACGCGGAATACGTTCAGAACGCGGAACATTAGTTTAGCCGATAGGAAATCGCGGACCAGCCGCAACTGATCGGGCGGCGTCCTGTGCTCGGCCAGCAGTTTAGCCGATAGGAAATCGCGGACCAGCCGCAACTACAGCGCTTTCGCCTGTGCCGGGGTGAAGAGTTTAGCCGATAGGAAATCGCGGACCAGCCGCAACAATACGGCCGAGCGCGACACATCGCCAAAGAGTTTAGCCGATAGGAAATCGCGGACCAGCCGCAACTAGATCTCGGGCTTGTGGTTGCCCGACAGCAGTTTAGCCGATAGGAAATCGCGGACCAGCCGCAACTGATCGGGCGGCGTCCTGTGCTCGGCCAGCAGTTTAGCCGATAGGAAATCGCGGACCAGCCGCAACTACAGCGCTTTCGCCTGTGCCGGGGTGAAGAGTTTAGCCGATAGGAAATCGCGGACCAGCCGCAACAATACGGCCGAGCGCGACACATCGCCAAAGAGTTTAGCCGATAGGAAATCGCGGACCAGCCGCAACTAGATCTCGGGCTTGTGGTTGCCCGACAGCAGTTTAGCCGATAGGAAATCGCGGACCAGCCGCAAC
>MRWF01025305.1_pt1 | contig 10388 bp, 10 predicted proteins | sample 1013331 | NCBI WGS metagenome assembly MRWF01 (sample SAMN06117577, study PRJNA244670) | biofilm metagenome | biome: Water; feature: Cathode Biofilm; material: Biofilm; isolation source: microbial consortium enriched at the cathode of a solar microbial fuel cell | place: USA: District of Columbia ... | reverse complement strand
TACCCCCAGCGCTGGGGGTACATCACCAGGTACAGCAGCGTTCGGCAGCTGGCGTGCAGCAGGGAGCAGGGAACGGCCCTCAGGTGAGTCAGTGGCCCCGGTGTCTGATCCCATGGCCGGAGGCCAGCAGGGGAAGCGGGAGGCGGGTTCCCGATACCAGGGCAACAGCAGGGCGGAAGGCTGCCAGCAGGGAGCCGGTACCGGATACCCCCAGCGCTGGGGGTACATCACCAGGTACAGCGGCGTCCGGCAGCTGGCGGGCAGCACGGGGCCGGGAGCGCGCTTCAGGTAGGCCGGTGGCCCCGGTGGTCTGATCCCATGGCCGGAAGGCCAGCAGGGGCAGCCGGTGCCAGGGCAATGGCAGGGCCGCCAGCCCCGGCCCGGTACCCCCAACGGTGGGGGTACATCACCAGGTACAGGGAGGTTCAGCCGCTGGCGGGTAGCAGGAGGCTTTCAAGCTCTTTTTTTACGGCGTAATAATATTTTTCAGCAGTGGTTTTTCCAATCGTAGCGCCGAATCTCTCCCCCGCAGTCTCTGCCGCTTCATCGAACATATCAGGACTCACGGGGCGGCCCTTGTTTCTCAACTCTTCACAGATAATGAATACTTGCCATTGTAATTGGGCTTGCTTGTTACGGTCTTTCAGCCTGCCGCGTCCCTTCGTATCGAATCCAAAAGCTTCGTTTAAATCGCGCGCTTCGTACATCGAGAGCTTCAAGGCGGCATCATGAACGGCAGACCAGCACCAGAGGGGTAGCGGCTCATGAAAGTACCCGTATTTCTGAACCGCTTCTAATAGAGCCTGAACATCACCCTTCTGCCATTTCTGATTTAGTGATTCCTGAACCGGGCCAGTTAGAAGCGCCTTTGCCTCATTTGCGATTCCAGCAACCGGCCTTATACGGCAATGGTCAGGTAGTTTATTTTCTTTTCGCCAGGCAGCGGCCCCAACTTCAGACGTGAAATGAGGGGATAAAACTTGCTCCCATGGTTCCCCGTCCGGGCCGGTGGTCTCAAGGATAACAACGAACTCAGGCATTGAACCCGCCAGCAATCAGGCAGATTGTTTCGCTTCTATCAGGTCGAACAGTTGCCCATTCAGCAGCTCTGAAGCGGTGGCTAATCCGCCAATGTACAAATCCTTGTCGAGGAACTCGGGGCGGCCCGTGCATCCTCTCGCGGCTAAGATTTCCTGTTGCAGTCTAGCCACTACTTCCGTGGCTTCCCTCAGCTTTTCCAGTTGTTCCGCTTGCAGTGTTTCCATAATGGTCATGGCTTGTTTTCCTTTTGGGTGGTGGTCAGGTTCAGGCAGTTTTGCCACGGTTCAGGGGTACAACATTCCCTTTGCCGGTTCTCAATTCATCCAGGTAATCGGCCCACGTTTGCAGCATGGCGCGGCGGGCTTCTAGGTGGGTGGTTCGGTTGTAGGCCCTGCCGTTGGCATCCCGGACTGAGTGGCCCAATTGCTGTTCAATGTATTCAGAGGGAAAGCCCAGCTGTTCCGCCAGCACCGTGCGGGCCATGGCCCGGAAGCCGTGGGCAGACATTTTGTCCTTCAGGTCTAACCGTGCCAGGGCGGCCCCGATGGTGGCGTTACTCATGGGGCGTTTTCTGTCCCGCACGCTGGGGAACACATACCGGCCCCGGCCCGTGACTGAATGAACCTCCCGAAGGATTTCCACAGCCTGGCGGGGGAGTGGGGTTACAAGCTCGAACCCGGTTTTACTGGCGCTGTAGTGCCATTCAGCCGCGTCAAGGTCGATATCGGCCCATTCCGCTTGGCGGAGTTCACCGGGGCGAACAAACAGCAGCGGGGCAATCTTGAGCGCGGCACAGGTGGCAAAGTGCCCCGGATAGCCATACAGGGCTTTCATAAGCGGCCCGATTTCTTCCGGCTTGGTAATGGCGGGGTGGTGTTTGGTTGGGGGTACTTTGAGGGCATCCCGCAGGTCTGGGGTAATGTCCCGTTCAACTCTCCCGGTGGCGATCCCGTAGCGGAAGACTTGGCCGCACAGCGTTTTAACGCGGCGGGCGGTCTCTATATGGCCCTTTCTTTCTACCTTGCGCAGGACTTCCAGCAGTTCACCGGGGGTGATTTCGCCAATGGGGCGGCTGCCAATATGGGGGAAGGCGTGCACCTCAAGGCGGCGGAGGTTGCGCCCCGCGTGCTCAGCAACAACGGCGCTTTGGTGTACCTCCCGGTACCACTCGCGGGCCACGGCTTCAAAGGTGTTCACGGCTGCCGTATACCGGCTGTGTTTTACCTGTTTGCGGTGGTTGCTCGGATCAATGCCTTTATCTAGCAGTGCACGGGCTTCATCCCGTGCGGCCCTGGCATCTTTCAGACTGACCTCAGGATATACCCCCAAGGCTAAGAGCCGTTCTTTTTTTGCGTAACGGTACTTCAGCCGCCAGTACTTCCCGGATTTCTGAACGTGCAGGAACAGCCCGGCTCCGTCGAATAGCTTAAAGGCGCGGTCTTTGAACTCGGCATTCTTTACGCTGGTTGCTGCCAGCTTGTTAACGGCCTGACTCATCGTTGCAGGTGTCCATCTGGGGGTACAAAAAACTAACCTTGGGTCATGTACCCCCTAATGTACCCCCACTTTTCCCGGCTTTCAACGTATCCAGACGGACAGTAACGAACCAATCAGGCAATAAAAAACCCGCTGTTACGCGGGTTTCAGAGGTTTTCGGTTTTCCGAGATTCCTAATTTGGTGGAGACGGCGGGAATTGAACCCGCGTCCGCCAGTACTCAGCCTTGAGGTCTACATGTTTAGCGTCTCTCTATTGATTTAAGTTCAAGCGACCCGAGAGTCAGGGTGCAAGAACCGAGTTCTTTAAATCTTAGCCGTTAACCAGTGAACTCTGGGTAACGGAGCATCCCGTAAGCGATGACGTCCTGAGATGTTGCTTCCGGGCTACGGGCGACCCGGTCAGGACGACTAGCAGCTTACGCTGCTAGTGCGTAGTTTTCGTCGTTTGCGACTATTGCGTTGCAGCTTTGGATTAACGAGATTGGCTGCCATCTCGACATGCACTCAAGGGTTCGCCACCGGCGTCGAAGCCATGTCGTCCCCTTACCTTCAGTATATGTGTCCGGTTTGCCGGACTTCAAGGTTTCTTTGTTGCAGTTTTGTGCTTTCGGGGCTGTAGATGTACCTAGAACCCTAGCTGGCCTTGCGCTCAATGGCGTCATGTCGGCCTGCCAGGGCCTCGTGGCTCAGGGCCTCGAAGCTTTCCCGGAAGTAGCCCATCACGGCGTCCGGATCCGCGTGAATCGCCTTGTCCACGGTGATGCCGAATTGCACGGTGCCGGCATAACTGAGAATACTCATGCCGATACCGATGCTGCCGCTCTGGGGAACCCAGAACATGGGCTGGGTCAGCTTGCTGCCCGCCAGATACAGGGGCTCTTTCGGGCCGGGCACGTTGGTCAGTACCGCCGAGGCCTTGTTGCTGAGCAGATCCAGGGCCCTTCGTTCGATAACATCGGGGCCGCGCCCGAAGATATCAAGCAGGCTGTAGGTAACCTGGGCCTGATAGGACTGTTTGAGCCGGTTCATGTTCTCCTGCACCTGGCGGAAGCACATGAGCGGGTCCCTCACTTCCACCGGCAGGGTAACCAGTACGAGCCCGAACTTGTTGCCGAGGGTTTCGATGGGCTGATCAAGAGGCCGCAGATTGAACGGTACGGCAACCCGAATGCCGCACTCGGGGATGGTTTCTTTGTGGGCGGCAAAATGTCTCTGCAAGGCGCCTGTAACGGTGCAAAGGAGGGCATCGTTGATGGTGCCCCCCAGAGCCTTGGCACAGGCCTTTACCTCGGCAAGGTCGAGGGGATCGGCCCAGGCCACTTGCTTGCGCCCGGATAACGGCTCTTTCAGTCCGGTTTTGGGTTCGCCGGGCGCCAGGCCCAGTTTCAGGAGGTCAAGGGCGACACCGCTGGCGGTGGTGGCCAGTTTTAACGGGTAGTTGGGCTCCTCACGGACGGACTGGATAAACAGTCTGGCTTGGTTGGTGGCTGTCTGCGCGCTATCCACGGCACGGTGCAGAAAGTTCTGGATGGCCGATTTCCTGCCGGGTTTGGAGCGACGCTTGCGGGCCACTTTGCCCAGCCGGGGTTCCGGCGTTTTGTCGGTCAGTGACAGCATCACACGAACCAGCGAGATGCCATCGGCGATGCAGTGGTGAATGCGGATGAGTAGCGCGCCGCCGTCCCCGTAATTGTCGATGTAGTGCATTTGCCAGAGCGGTTGCCGGAAATCCAGCGACGTGCTGTTCATGTCACTGACCAGCTTCTGGAGCTCTGCCTTATCGGCCTTGCCCGGCAGGGCGATGCGGTGCAGATGGTTGTCCAGGTCGAACAGGGGATCGTCCTGCCAGTACGCCCGGTCGCCAGTGTCGATCACCCGTTGCCGGAAGCGGTTGAAGCAGAGAAACCGCTCCTCGAGCGTGTGCCTGAGGCGGTTCATCGATACGGGGCGTTCCAGTGTCCATACCCCGCAGATCATCATGGGGTTCTGGGGCGAGTCCATGCGTAGCCATGCGCGGTCTACGGCGGACATTGGTATCTGTTTGGGTGACATAAGCGGCTCCCTTTGCCATGCACCAGAGTTCCCGAGTATAGGCCCGATGGAATTCTGAACAAAGAGAGTGAGTATGCGACATACCCGTTCACGCCGGCCATGACCGGCGTCAGGTATTTGTTAATTGGTGGCGGGCAGGATCAAACGTTGGTTTCGCGCAGGATGCGTTGCTTCTGGCGGTTCCAGTCGCGTTCTTTCTCGGTGGCGCGCTTGTCGAACAGCTTCTTGCCTTTTACCAGGGCGATTTCGCATTTGACCTTGTTGTTTTTCCAGTACAACGCCAGCGGAATGCAGGTGTAGCCGGCCTGGTTGACCTTGCCCACGATCTTGGCAATTTCCTTGGCGTGCAGCAGCAGCTTGCGGGTGCGCGTGGGGTCTGCGATCACGTGGGTGGACGCCGCAATCAACGGGGTAATGTGAGAGCCGAGCAACCAGGCTTCGCCGTCCTTGAGCAGCACATAGGCGTCCACCAGCTGGGCCTTGCCCGCACGCAGGGACTTCACTTCCCAGCCCAGCAGGGAGAGACCCGCTTCAAAGCGTTCCTCAATGTGATACTCGTGCTTCGCCTTTTTGTTCAGCGCAATGGTATTGCTCGGCGTTCCGGGTTTTTTCTTGCTCATGAATCAATGAATCCGGGGTCGGACGAATGAACGGGCCGGCGTTGCTGCAGCCGGAAAAAGGCGCATTGTAGCCCAACAGTGGCGGACCGGTCACGAATTCGGTGTTGTGGCGGTGTCCGGTTCGTGCGCGACGGGATCCTTCAGCTACAATACTGGCCCAGACTTTCTCCCCGACCTGTTGAGTGGCCTCAGGGACGCGAATGCCTACGCCGTATCAGACACATATCGGGTCCTTTACCCGAAAATCAACCTTCTTCTGGGCCGCGGTGGGCGCTACCGTGGGTCTTGCCAACCTGTGGCAGTTCCCGTATCTGGCCAGTCTGCATGGTGGTGGCCTGTTCATCCTGCTTTATCTCGCCTGTCTGCTGCTGGTGACTCTGCCTCTGATGGTGACTGAAGCGGCTGTTGGTCGGTATTCCCGGCACGGCATTGTATTGGCCATGGACGGGTTGATTCGCAGTGCCAGGCAGTCTCGGGCCTGGATGGCGGTTGGCCGGCTCAGCATACTGGCCGCCTTTCTGGTGCTCTCGTTTACGGCAGTCTTCGGATCCATTGCTCTGGCTTACGTGTTCTTCGGCGCACTTGGCCGTTTCTCCGGCGCCGGTGAGGCAGAGGCAACCGGGATTCTGGCGGGGCTGGTGTCCGACCCCAGGCAGTACCGTGTATTCATGGCCTGGCATATCTTCTTTCTGCTACTGGTGCTCTGGGTCTCGGCACAGGGCGTAGTGAGGGGGCTGGAAAGGGCCCTGAGGGTGGTTGTGCCGGGCGCCCTGGTGCTGATGCTCGTGCTTTTTGCCCTGGCAGCCTGGCATGGCCGGATCGACGGGGCCATCAACCATATTCTGGCCATGCATCCCGAGGACCTTTCCTGGGAAAGCCTGAAAGCCGCGTTGTTTCATGCCTTTTTTACGCTCGGGCTCGGTATGGGTGTCTGGGCGATACTGGGCTCGTACACCACGCCCCAAACCCGTCTGAAGCGTTCGATTCTGGCCGTGGTGCTGATGGATACCCTGGTGGCGATCCTGGCTGGCCTGATGATCTTCGCAATCGCAACAGACGGCAACAGCTTTGACGGTGAACGGGGCTTCAGCCTGCTCTTTGTTTCCATGCCGGTCACGCTGGCCCAGCTGCCCGCGAGCCAGTTCGTGATCGCCGCTGTTTTTCTGCTGGTGGTGCTGATTGTCTGGACCACATCCCTGAATCTGCTCGAGCCCATCGTGGGCTGGTTCCGTGAGTGGACCGGGGCGCCCAGGGCGCTTTCGGTGCTGCTGATTGGTCTGTCGGTGTGGCTGGCGGGGCTCGCGTCTCTGCTGTCGTTTAATGTCTGGGCCGAGGAGCGGATGGGCGGCGCCACCATGTTCCGCTGGCTGGAGCTGATCACCGGTGGCCTGCTGATTCCGCTCGTGGCCATCTTGATTGCGCTGTTTACCGGCTGGTGCCTGACCCGACACCTTTCGGGTACCATGCTCGGCGCAACGCCAAAACTGTTCGCCGGCATCTGGTTCTGGGTGATGCGCCTGGTGCTGCCCCTCGTGGTTGCCTGGATAGGGATCCAGTACACGGCCTTTTCACTGGCTAACCTGTGCAGCAACGGCAATGTTGCAGCCTGGTGCGATCAGCCTGCTGCCATGGTCTCGGAAGACGGGGAAGTGCCAGCGAGAGATCGGCCTTTTGCCGCTACGCCGGCCGAGCCGGAGGAGAAAGCCGCCGAGGCCGAGAAGACAGCGCCCGCGTCAGACCAGAAGCCGCCGGGGGTGGAGGAAAGTCGTGGTAAGTCAGGCGAAAAAGCCCCAAAACAGGACGATATCCTTTATGATAGCGTGTGATTGAGGCTGTCTTCCTCTCCAGAAGTCTGCAACCTTTTCACAGCGTGTTTGCAAGCAGGACAACCGGTTCCAATGCCCCATCAGATTGATAAAACAGCTTTGGTTATGCACTCCGCCGAGCGCATGTTTCACCTGGTGAATGACATCGCCCGTTACCCGGAGTTTCTCCCCTGGTGCGCTGGCGCGGAGATTCATGAGCGCCAGCCCGAGCAGGTGACAGCGTCGCTAGAAATCGCCAAGGGTGGGGTGCGGCACACGCTCACAACCCGGAATCAGTTGCTGATGCCTGAGGCGATCGAGATGAACCTGGTGGATGGCCCTTTTCGCAACCTGACTGGTCGCTGGCATTTCAAATCCCTGGATGAGAACGCCTGCAAGGTGATCCTGACCCTGGAGTTCGAGTTCTCCGGATCGCTTTCAAGGATGACCTTCGGGCCGGTATTCAGTCAGGCGGCCAATACGATGGTGGATGCCTTTTGCCGGCGCGCTGATGAGCTCTACCGGAAGGAGGGTGCATGATTCAGGTGGAAGTGGCCTATGCCCGGCCTGACCGGCAGGAGATTGTGCCGGTGAATGTGCCCGAGGGCACGACCGCCCTGGAGGCGGCCAAGCTGTCGGGGATCAGCGATATTTTTCCGGAGATCGATCCGGATACGATTGATATGGGCGTGTTCGGCAAGGTGATCAAGGACCCGGCCGCCCATGAACTGCGTGAGGGTGACCGGGTGGAGTTGTATCGCCCGCTGAAGATCGATCCGAAGCAGGCGCGACTGAATCGGGCGAAAAAGAAAGGTCAGGCTCAGTAGGCCGGCGTTTCTTCCAGCAGTTGTGCCTCGTAATAGGCGTACTGGTCGTTCTCGTAGTACACGATAATGCGCTGTTCCTGGATGTCCCCGCCTTCTCTCTGGAAGGTATACACGTAGTATTCGCGGGAGGGGTCAACCGGGTTGAGCATGAGCGGTGTTCCCATCACGGCGTGCACCTGGCTGCGTGGCATGCCCTCGGTCAGCTGCGTCAGCTCCTCATCGGTAACGATGTTTCCCTGCTGGACGTTGATTTTGTAGACGCCCGGGAAAACGCAACCGGATAGAACGAAAGTGAGAATGAGAGCTGTGAGCTTTTGCATCGCCGGGGGAAATCCTCTATCTTGAAATCGCCTGCCAGAGGCAGGTGTGACACGGGTTAACCGTTCAATGGCGGCTTCATCATACCGGAAGCCGTGAGGCACACCAAAGAGTGAATAGTAACATGTCATCCGAAAACGCCGAATTACGAAAAGTCGGTCTGAAAGTGACTCTGCCGCGGGTCAAAATCTTCAACATTCTGGAGACCGCGGAGGAGCATCACCTCAGTGCCGAAGATGTATACAAGAAGCTTCTGGAGCAAGGCGATGACGTGGGGCTGGCAACAGTCTACCGGGTGCTGACGCAGTTTGAAGCAGCAGGGCTGGTACTGCGCCATAATTTTGAGGGCGGCCATGCCGTGTTCGAGATGGCCGGCGACGACCACCACGACCATATGGTGTGCACCCAGACGGGTGAGGTAGTCGAGTTTGTCGACGAGGTCATTGAAGAGCGACAAAAGAAGATTGCCGAAGAGCACGGTTACGAAATCGTCGACCACAGCCTGATTCTGTACGTAAAGCCGATCAAGTCCTGAGCCTGGCTCGGGTCGTTGGCTGAAGGAACGAAAAAAGGGGCGGGTTTATGGCCCGCCCCAACAGCTCTCAGGATCGAGAGGGGTAGTGGATCGTTGCTCGCGGCTCAGTGATGGGTTGCCTGCCCCTTTGAAAACATTTCCCTGGCATGAGCGATCGTATGTTCGGTCATGTCCACGCCTCCCAGCATTCTCGCCACTTCACTGATTCTGCCCTGATCGTCCAGCGTCTCGATTTTCGAGAAGGTGGCATCCTGCTCGGTGAACTTGCTGACAAACAGGTGCTGATGACACTGGGCCGCCACTTGCGGCAGGTGGGTGACGCAGAGCACCTGTCCGTTGCCGCCAAGAGTCCGTAACAGTCGGCCAACCACCTCGGCCGTGCCGCCGCCAATGCCGACATCCACTTCATCGAAGACCAGTGTGGGTGTGGTTGATGTCTGGGCAACCACCACCTGGATGGCAAGGCTGATCCGCGACAGTTCGCCGCCGGAGGCTACTTTGGCCAGTGGCCGCGCAGGTTGCCCCGGGTTGGCGCTGACCAGGAATTCAATCTCTTCCAGTCCGTGGGGTGCCGGCTCCCCACCGTTGCTGCGGTTCAGGTGTGTAATGAACTGCATGTTGGGCATGCTTAACTGGGCGAGCTCCGCTGCGACCCGCTGATCCAGTTCGGCGGCGGCCCTGGCACGGGCCTCTGACAGCTCCGCGGCCAGTTCATCGAAGTGTCCGCGCTGGCTGTCCAGCTCTGCGGCCAGCTGCTCCAGGCTGCCTTCGCCACCGTCCAGCTCGGCCAGCTCCGCACTCAGGCGCTGATGCAGTTCCGGTAATTCTTCCGGTGTGATCCGGTGTTTGCGGGCCATCTGGTAGATGGCGCTCAGCCGTTCTTCCACTTCCGCCAGTCGAGCCGGATCGGCCTCGTAGTCCTCGACGAAATGGCGAAGGTTGTCGCCGGCCTCACTGATCTGGATCTGGGCTTCGTTCAGCATCTGGATCGTGTCTGCCAGTGCGGGAACATCCACCGGAAGCTGCTCCAGCTGCTGTAACGCCTGGCGCACCAGATCCACTGCGCTGGTTTCATCTTCGGTGCAAAGCAGGGCGGCCTGATGGCTGTTGTGCAGAACCGTATCAGCCTGGCTGAGCTGCGCCTGTTCCTGTTCCAGGTTTTCCTGCTCGCCCGCTTCCAGGGCCAGACGATCCAGTTCTTCCACCTGATACCGCAAAAGCTGGAGTTTGGCCTCTGCTTCATCGGCATTCTGCTGGCGTTCGGTCAGCCGCTGGCGGATCTGGTTCCAGGATTTCCAGGCTTCCCGTGTTTCAGCGGCCAGGGTCTCAACGCCGGCGAACTCGTCCACCAGCTTGCGGTGGGTTTCCTTGCGCAAAAGAGACTGGTGCTGATGCTGGCTGTGAATATCCATTAGCACACCGCCCAGTTCCTTGAGGTGGTTCAGGGGGCAGGGTTGGCCATTGATGTAGGCGCGGGAGCGGCCATCCTTGCTGATGACCCGGCGCAGGATGCAATCGTTGTCGTCATCCAGCTCGTGTTCTGCCAACCATTCGGTTGCCTCGGGAATGCCGGATACGTCGAAGGTCGCTGTGATGTCGGCGCGTTTGGCGCCATGCCGGACGGCGCCGGCATCGGCTCTGCCACCCATGGCCAGGCCGAGGGCGTCCAGAACGATGGATTTTCCGGCGCCG
>MRWF01003900.1_pt1:7500-10459 | contig 10459 bp, 3 predicted proteins | sample 1013331 | NCBI WGS metagenome assembly MRWF01 (sample SAMN06117577, study PRJNA244670) | biofilm metagenome | biome: Water; feature: Cathode Biofilm; material: Biofilm; isolation source: microbial consortium enriched at the cathode of a solar microbial fuel cell | place: USA: District of... | reverse complement strand
TTGTGCGTTTTGCAGACCTGGCAGCGACTTACTCTCCCGCGTCTTAAGACGAAGTACCATCAGCGCTGGAGCGTTTCACGGCCGAGTTCGGAATGGGATCGGGTGCAGCCGCCCCGCCATAACCACCAGGTCGGCGAAACGCACAAATCGAGAAGCTGGTTTTTTCAGTCCATCGCATTACGCGATGGGCACAAGCAATGAGAACGATCAAGCCAATCGAGCTATTAGTACCGGTAAGCTTCACACATTGCTGCGCTTCCACACCCGGCCTATCAACGTGGTCGTCTTCCACGACTCTCAGGGAATACTCGTTTTGAGGTCGGTTTCCCGCTTAGATGCCTTCAGCGGTTATCCGTTCCGTATATAGCTACCCTGCTATGCGGCTGGCGCCACAACAGGTCCACCAGAGATACGTCCATCCCGGTCCTCTCGTACTAGGGACAGATCCTCTCAATATTCCTACACCCACGGCAGATAGGGACCGAACTGTCTCACGACGTTCTGAACCCAACTCACGTACCGCTTTAAATGGCGAACAGCCATACCCTTGGGACCTGCTCCAGCCCCAGGATGCGATGAGTCGACATCGAGGTGCCAAACAACCCCGTCGATATGGACTCTTGGGGGTCATCAGCCTGTTATCCCCGGCGTACCTTTTATCCGTTGAGCGATGGCCCTTCCACACGGGACCACCGGATCACTATGACCGACTTTCGTCTCTGCTCGACTTGTCAGTCTCGCAGTCAGGCAGGCTTATGCCATTGCACTCAGCGAACGATTTCCGACCGTTCTGAGCCCACCATCGCGCGCCTCCGTTACTCTTTAGGAGGCGACCGCCCCAGTCAAACTACCCACCATACACTGTCCCGGACCCGGATAACGGGTCGCGGTTAGACATCCATGACGATAAGGGTGGTATTTCAAGGGTGACTCCACGCAGGCTGGCGCCCGCGCTTCAAAGTCTACCACCTATCCTACACATGCCGACACGAATGCCAGTGTAAAGTTATAGTAAAGGTGCACGGGGTCTTTCCGTCTAACCGCAGGAACCCCGCATCTTCACGGGGAATTCAATTTCACTGAGTCTCTGCTGGAGACAGCGGGGAAGTCGTTACGCCATTCGTGCAGGTCGGAACTTACCCGACAAGGAATTTCGCTACCTTAGGACCGTTATAGTTACGGCCGCCGTTTACCGGGGCTTCGATTCAAAGCTTGCACCTCTCCTCTTAACCTTCCGGCACCGGGCAGGCGTCAGACCCTATACGTCGTCTTGCGACTTCGCAGAGCCCTGTGTTTTTGATAAACAGTCGCTACCCCCTGGTCTGTGCCACCCCCATGAGGTTGCCCTCAAAGGGGTCACGCTTATCCCGAAGTTACGCGTGTATTTTGCCGAGTTCCTTCAGCAGAGTTCTCTCAAGCGCCTTGGTATTCTCTACCAGTCCACCTGTGTCGGTTTCGGGTACGGTCTATACGGAGGAGCTATTTCCCGGGACCGCTTCGCTGCCCTTCCAATCCGATAAGGATGGACAACACACGCGATCCGTCACTACCTCCAGGCTCACGAATATTAACGTGATTCCCATCGACTACGCCTTTCGGCCTCGCCTTAGGGGCCGGCTAACCCTGCTCAGATTAACTTTAAGCAGGAACCCTTGGACTTTCGGCGAGGGGGTCTCTCACCCCCTTTATCGTTACTCATGTCAGCATTCGCACTTCCGATACCTCCAGCACTCCTCACGGATATGCCTTCATCGGCCTACGGAACGCTCCGCTACCGCTTGCAAAGCAAGCCCAAAGCTTCGGTGTATGGCTTTAGCCCCGATACATTTTCGGCGCAAAGACCCTTATTTAGACCAGTGAGCTGTTACGCTTTCTTTAAATGATGGCTGCTTCTAAGCCAACATCCTGGTTGTTTTGGGATCCTCACATCCTTTCCCACTTAGCCATAACTTGGGGACCTTAGCTGTTGGTCAGGGTTGTTTCCCTCTCCACGACGGACGTTAGCACCCGCCGTGTGTCTGCCAACTAGTACTCCCGGGTATTCGGAGTTTGGTTAGGTTTGGTAAGTCGGTGAGACCCCCTAGCCCATCCAGTGCTCTACCCCCCGGGGTATTCAGCTGACGCTCTACCTAAATAGATTTCGCGGAGAACCAGCTATTTCCGAGTTTGATTGGCCTTTCACCCCTAGCCACAAGTCATCCCAATCTATTGCAACAGATACGGGTTCGGTCCTCCAGTAAGTGTTACCTTACCTTCAACCTGCTCATGGCTAGATCACTCGGTTTCGGGTCTAATGCGACGAACTGAACGCCCTGTTCAGACTCGCTTTCGCTGCGCCTACACCTACCGGCTTAAGCTTGCTCGCCACATTAAGTCGCTGACCCATTATACAAAAGGTACGTGGTCACCCTTGCGGGCTCCCACTGTTTGTAGGCAATCGGTTTCAGGTACTATTTCACTCCCCTTGTCGGGGTGCTTTTCACCTTTCCCTCACGGTACTAGTTCACTATCGGTCATGCACGAGTACTTAGGCTTGGAGAGTGGTCTCCCCATGTTCAGACAGGATTTCACGGGTCCCGCCTTACTCGAGGACAATCATTCGCATTACGCATACGGGGCTGTCACCCGCTATGGCCCTACTTTCCAGAAGGTTCTGCTTGTCTCATGATTGTCACTGGCCTGGTCCGCGTTCGCTCGCCACTACTTGCGGAGTCTCGGTTGATGTCCTTTCCTACGGGTACTTAGATGTTTCAGTTCCCCGCGTTCGCCTCTTATCCCTATGTATTCAGGATAAGATACCTTGTAACGATACTTGGAAACCACAGCGGCAAGTTGCCCTGCCGCTCTGATTTTCCAAGCATCTAAGGTGGGTTTCCCCATTCGGAAATCTACGGATCAAAGGGTATTCGCACCTCCCCGTAGCTTATCGCAGCGTATCACGTCCTTCATCGCCTGTGCA
>MRWF01003900.1_pt1:0-5000 | contig 10459 bp, 3 predicted proteins | sample 1013331 | NCBI WGS metagenome assembly MRWF01 (sample SAMN06117577, study PRJNA244670) | biofilm metagenome | biome: Water; feature: Cathode Biofilm; material: Biofilm; isolation source: microbial consortium enriched at the cathode of a solar microbial fuel cell | place: USA: District of... | reverse complement strand
GTGTCGCTCTCGCGGCTCTCTTGATTTCCCGTTACAAGGGCGAACTCCTTAGTCGCCAGCGGCGCGCCGCCCTCGTTGGTGAGGCGTATATAGTCGGCGGCAGCTCCAAGTGTCAACAACGAAATCCAACTTTTTTGAATTTTTTGCGACACGGCCGAAAACCGCTGCCACGGGCGTCTCACGGCCCGTATGAGGCGCTTTCCTCCGCCCATATATAGTACGCGCGCGCGATGGTTTCCATGGCCGGAATTGAGAGCGCAATCGGGCGCCTGCGGCGTCCGCCGACGGCCGTCCTGGGGCGGCCCTATTGACGCCACAGTACGCCCCCAGGGTCCGCACTTGATTTGAGGGGTTGGCGGTTCGTTTGAGCTTTGGTCGGGCACACGCCGGAACGGCAATGCGCCCATGCCAGGCATGGTTCGTTGACTAACGCCGAACGGACGGGCAATTGTCGCTGTCAATTATGATCCAGAGCGCCGAGGCACGGGACGGAATCGCCTTAGACCATGCATAACGTGGAGCAGACGATAACCGCGCTCGGCAATGAACCCCCATTGCTGGCAGGCGGGCGCAGCGGTCCACCGGACCGGCGTGAAATATCGGCCCGTTGGCTTTCCGGCACCTTTCTGACAGGCCTGACCTCCACAGTCCTGATGGGCGCCGCCTTGCTGGCCGCCCTGGACGGTCGCGAGCAGCTTGCTACACCGCCCGAAATCGTCGCCGTCAACGACATGACTTCCGCGCAGGAGGACGGCGAAGCGGCGAAGGCGGCACGGGTGCTTGTGCCTCGAGCCTCCAATCGCGCACGCGACCGGCGTCGCATGGAAGTATCCACCGTCAACCGGGTCGGAGATCGGGATCTGATCCGCACCGTGCCCTTCGTGCACGCCAAGATGCAGCTCGCCGCCGCCTACAGCACCACGCGCGACTATCCCTCGTTCGATCCCCTGACGGTGTTTGCCGAGGGCGGACCGGTCGAAACCGCCACCACCGGACTGATCTACGGCGCCAAGGTGGAAAGCGAGGTCAGCCTCAAGACCGGCGACTTCCCGATCGAGACCGCGGCATTCGACGAAAAGAGCGGGCTTTCGGCAGAGGAAGTTGAAACGGTGGTGCGCAATACCGGCGCGATTCTCACCGACGGCGACATCCAGGTCGCCGCCCTGCACTATGTCGACCCGCAGCGATTCGGCGAATCGCTCGCCACCGCGACGCTGTCGGCGTCCTACGGCGTGCGCATCGTTCAGGAGAACGTGTCGGTCGCCTTTCAGGACGCGCAGGTCGACGCGCCGGTCTTCAACGAGGAGATCGTCGCCATCCGCCAGGAAAAGCCGATCGCCGAGATACTGGCCGACGCCGGTTATGGCGACGATAGCGGCGCGGCGATGGCGGATGCGATCGGCCGCATCCTCAACGCATCGAAACTGAAGGCCGGCGCCGTGTTGCGCCTGGGAATCGAATCGACGCCGCGGGAAAGCCGGGTCATGCGCGCCAGCGTCTATGAAAGCGCCTCGCATATTCTCACCATCGCGGTCGACGACAATGACCAGTTCGTTCCCGCAGACGCGCCGGAAAACAATCCGGAAGTCGCGGCCGCCTTCGATGAGAACCGACCGGTCGTGCGCGCCCGCGGCGACCTTCCGCGCGTCTATGACGGCATCTATCGCGCCGCCTATTCCTACGGCATGTCGCGCGAAATGACCCAACGTCTCATCAAGCTGCTCGCCGCGGACGTTGATTTCCAGTCGCGGGTTTCGCCGAAGGACCGGCTCGAAGTGTTCTTCTCCCAGCCTGACGAGGACAATACGGCCTCCGAGGATTCCGAACTGCTCTATGTCAAGGCGACCTTCGGCGAAACCACGCGGACCTTCTACCGGTTCTCGATGAGCGACGGCACCGTCGATTATTTCGATGACGAAGGCCGCAGCGCGCGCCAGTTCCTGCTGCGCAATCCGGTGCCCAACGGCCGTTTCCGCTCCGGCTTCGGCAGCCGGCGCCACCCGATCCTGGGCTACCGCAAGATGCATACCGGCGTCGACTGGTCCGCGCCGCGCGGCACCCCGATCATCGCCGCCGGAAACGGCAAGGTCGAGAAGGCCGGCTGGGCCGGCGGCTATGGCCGCCAGACCATCATCCGCCACGCCAACGGCTACAAGACCTCCTACAACCACCAGAACGCGATCGCCAAGGGCGTGCGGGCGGGTGCGCGCGTCCGCCAGGGCCAGGTGATCGGCTATGTCGGGTCCACCGGCCTGTCGACCGGCCCCCATCTGCACTACGAACTGATCGTCAACGGCACCAAGGTCGACCCCATGCGCGTGCGCCTGCCGACGGGGCGGGTGCTGAAGAAGGAAGAGCTCACCGCCTTCAACCGCGAGCGCGAGCGCATCGACGCGCTTCTGGCCGACGAGACCGGCGACGCCCTCAAAGTGGCGAGTCGCTGATTCCCGGCAAGGCCGGTATCGTCATTCCGACCCGTTCCGCAACGCCGCCCTTTCCTCTTCGCGATCGGGGCCTTCGCCCGCGGTCGAGTGCGGCTGCGTCAGCCAGGCGATGATCGCGGCGACGGCACACAGTCCCGCCGCCACTGCCGCAACTGCCTGAAAGGCCCGGTCGCTTGCCGCGACGCGCTGGTGTTCCCCCGCCGCATCGATCGGCACAGCCGGCAGCGCGCCGAAGGCGATGTCTGCGCCCTGCGGCGCCAGCGCCGCGAACACAAGCCCGGCCACGGCGCCGAGTGCGGCAACCGACATCAGCCCGGCGGCGCGGGCGACGGCGTTGTTGATGCCCGACGCAAGCCCGGTATCCTCGTCGGGCGTGGCCAGCATGACGGCGGCCGAAAGCGGCGAAACCAGAATCGCCATGCCGAGCCCCATCAAGGTCAGCATCGGCAGGGTGACCAGCCACATCTGGCGCAGCGGCATGGTCGCAGCGAGCCCGGCAAAGGCGAGCGCCACCACCAAGCCGCCGACAGTCAGCGGCAGGCGCGGACCGGTCCGGTCCGCCAGGCGCCCGGCTCGACCGGAAAGCAGGGCGATCAACAGCGACAGCGGCAGGAACATCAGGCTGACCTGCCATTCCTCGGCGTTCCAGGCCGAGACCAGCGTCATCGGCAGAAAGAACAATACGCCGCCAAAGCCGAAAAACAGCGCCAGCGTGTAGAGATTGGCGCCCGAAAAGGCTTTGGAGCGAAACAGCTCCAGCTTGACCATCGGCGCGCGCGCCCTGCCCTCCCAGACCACGAACGCGACGAACACCGCGCCACCGGCGCCGATCCAGGCCAGCGGCGGTGCTGCGCGCGCGGTCGGCGGCAGGCCGAGCGCGGTCAGTCCCCAGGCCATCAGGCCAAGCCCGCCGGTCGCCAGGAGCGCGCCGACAAGGTCGAGGGCGCGGCGTTCGGATGGCCGGTCGCGCGGCACGCGCAGGACGATCATGCCGATGGCGAGCAGGCCGATCGGCACGTTGATGGCGAAGATCAGCCGCCACATCCAGTCCTGGCCGAACGACAGCAGCATGCCGCCGAGAAACGGACCGGCCGCCGTCGTCAGCGACGAATAGGCCGCCCACATGCCGATCGCCGCGCCGCGTTCGCGGGCGGGGTAGGATTTCGCGATGATCGCCAGGCTGCCGGGAACCATCAAGGCGGCGCCAACGCCCTGCAACGCGCGCATGAGGATCAGCGTCTGGGCGTCGGGCGATAGTGCGCATAACAGCGAGGTCGCCATGAACAGGCCGATACCGGCAAGAAAGATGTTGCGCACGCCGAACACGTCGCCGGCCGCGCCGCCGATCAGCACCAGCGCCGACAAAAACAGCATGTAGGCGTTGCTGATCCACTGCGCGTCGACCAGCGTCCCGCCGAGATCCGCCCGGATCGCCGGCATGGCCAGCGACACGACCGAACCGTCGATAAAGCCCATCGAGGAGGCGAGAATGGCGGAGACGAGGACGAATTTGCGAGCCGGCGGCGGACAGAACACCCGCTGTGTCGGGCTGGCCTTGTCAGGCGAGACGTCGGCGGGCGGCGCATTCATCGGCAGCTTCCTTCCGACCCGCTTTATCGAAAATGCGGGCCGGCGACCAGCCATCAGCCCGGGGGCGGATGGAAGGGCTTACTCGGAGAAGCTCACCCACACGCCCTTTGTGACCATCTTGGCCAGTTCGTGCGCGTCCCAGTTGGTCAGCCGTACGCAACCATGGCTGTTGGTCTTGCCGATGCGCGCCGGCTCCGGCGTGCCGTGGATGCCGTAGGTCGGCTTGGACAGCGCAATCCAGATCGTGCCGACCGGCCCGTTCGGACCCGGCGGAATTGTCAGCACTTTGTCGTTGTCGCCCTGCTTGAAATTGATCTTGGGATTGTAGGTGTATTCGGGATCGAACGCGATGCGCTCGACCTTGACCGTGCCGGACGGCGAAGGCGTATCGGTCGAGCCGATCGTCGCCGGATAGGCCGCGACGAGCTCGCCTGCCGCGTTGTAGGCCCTGACCTGCTCGCGGCCCTTGTCGGCAACGATGCGGGTGACCGCGCCGGTGCGTGGCTTGCCCGGATCGGCTACCTTGATCCGGGTGCCCGGACGCGAAAACGCCGCGCCGGGATTGAGCGCGCGCAGATAGTTTTCGTCCATGTGGAAACGCTCCGCCAGCATCTCGATGGTGGAGGTGTAACCGAGCCGCTCCATGCGCGCCTTGTCGCCGTAATCGGCGGGGATCGAGGCCACGAACGGGCCGGCCGCGTCGGCGGCAGTGATCGTATAGGTCGAAAAGGCCGGCCCGCCCGTATCGGCGAGCGCGGCCTCGACCAGCGCCGTGTCGCTCGGGTCGAGTCGTTCGCCCGTCATCTCGGCAAGCGCATCCAGCGCCTTGCGCACATTGCTGCCCATCCGGCCGTCGATAACGCCGGGCGACACACCGGCCCGGTCGAGGAGCACCTGCAGCTTGGCAATGTCGTCGCTGGCGCCAACCGGGCCGGTGTGTCGCCCGGCGTTATCGACGGCCGGATG
>MRWF01013446.1_pt1 | contig 10533 bp, 6 predicted proteins | sample 1013331 | NCBI WGS metagenome assembly MRWF01 (sample SAMN06117577, study PRJNA244670) | biofilm metagenome | biome: Water; feature: Cathode Biofilm; material: Biofilm; isolation source: microbial consortium enriched at the cathode of a solar microbial fuel cell | place: USA: District of Columbia ... | reverse complement strand
CTCACAGACCCCGCCTCGCGCTGGACATCTGCGGCGGGCGGTCCTGCCTTCTATGCCTATTCGGCCAACTATCTGATCGACCTGGATGTGGGCATCATCGTTGATAGCGAGACAACAACAGCGCGCCGCACCGAAGAGGTGGATACCACGCAGGTGATGATCGAGCGGACAGAAGAGCGCTTTGGCATCAGGCCTGACCGTCTGGCGGCTGACACGGCCTATGGTTCCGCGCCGACGCTTGCCTGGCTCGTGGAGGAGAAAGAGATCGAGCCGCATATCCCGGTGTGGGACAAGTCCGCTGGCAAGGAGGGCCTGTTCCCCCGCTCGGCCTTCACCTTCGATGCAGACAGGAACGAATATATCTGCCCAACAGGGCATGCACTCCACACAACCGGGCGGATCACGACGGACCATACGATCCTTTATCGGTCGCGCAATCATCACTGTGCAAGCTGCCAGTTGAAGAGCCAGTGCTGCCCCAACACACCGGGCCGCAAGATCGCCCGCTCGGTGCATGAGGAAGCCCGCGACTATGCCCGGTCACTCAGAGACACACCCGGTTACCTTCAATCCCGCAAGGACAGGAAGAAGGTGGAGATGGCCTTCGCCCACCTCAAGCGCATTCTCAAGCTGGATCGCCTGCGGCTCCGCGGCCTCACAGGCGCCAACGACGAGCTGCTCTTGGCTGCGACAGCGCTGAACCTCAGAAAGATGGCCAAGATGATCTGGAAACCACCGAGAATTGACAGGACAAGTATGCCTGCGTGACACCAAAACGCCCCTCTCACCCGCCCATAACCGCCAAACCGGCGGCAAGGGCGGGAACTGAAGCTCGTTCAATCCGCAGTTCTGATGCCTCATGTGCCTGAACAGCCGTCTCAGAACAGTTTTTCAACGGAATAGGCCAGTAACGGACATTCAAGAGACATACCTATTCCCGCATAAGAACAGGCGCTTTCTGACCCAAAGCGAACTTTTAACAGCAGCATAAGACGCATATCTGTTTCTTGGTTCCTCTCATAAAAGAACTGTATTTGAGGCTCCTTTCATAAACTGCACTGAACAAGGAATTGACCGACCAAAGGGGCAAGGATAGGTTTCTAACCTGTTTCTTCAGCCGATAAGCGGGGTGGGTATCTGTGTTTGAAGTGTTGCCAAGTTTCATAACAGCCGCGATCACCTTCCTGCTTTCACTGCAGGTCTTAAGGTCAGACCTCGAGGGCCGATTCAAATATTATCTGGCACTTGGCATTATCTGTTTCGCCGCGCTTGCGTTGGCGCCTTACTATAACAACCCTGCAGCAGGGGACGGTGAGCGACTGTTTCAAATCACGCTTTATGCCCTGGCAAATCTGGGAGCCGTCGCTTGGGCCCTGATCATGTTCTATCTGTTTGAGGACAAGGACCTTTCCTCCTGGCCCTTCTGGCTGGTGGCAGTTGCAGCCCTGGGTATCGACGTGTTTGACCTTTGGGCCAGCAGGCACGGTAACTGGCCGAACAGCTGGCCGATGATCATTGTCTTCGAATATTGGCCGCAAATAGCCAAGCTCGGATTTTTCCTGCTCGGGACCTACGCGCTGATCCGCTCCTGGCGAGCTGAACTGCTCCAGAGCCGGTTCCGCTTGCGCCAGATTGTGGCAACGATTTTCAGCGTGGTTGGTATCGAGATGCTGGTGGCGGAAAACATTGTCGGCATCGCCACAAAACTGCCCTATGAACCACAGACCTTTCATATGATCTGGCAGCTGGCTTTGGCCATTTGGCTGTTTTTTGCCCTGACGCGCCCCCAACTGGCGGATTGGGCAACTGGTAAGACCAAGGTCAAAGCGCGCAAATCCAGAAGCTGGGTGAAATGGGGTGAGAAGGCCGCCAAGCTGGAAAAGCTTTTGGAGGACCAACAGGTGTATCGGGAACCAGACCTGAATGTCGCCAAACTTGCTGGCATGTTGGCGCTACCTGAATACCGATTGCGCGAGCTGATCAACGGAGAAATGGGATACAAGAATTTCAACGTTTTTCTGAACGATTATCGGATTGATGCGGCGTGCCGTGACCTGAAGGACCCTGGCAAGGACAATCTGCCGATCATCTCCATTGCCATGGAAGCAGGGTTCAATTCCCTTGCGCCCTTCAACCGGGCCTTCAAGGAACGCATGGGCATGACACCGAAGGCTTACCGCGACGGCGACGGACCGACCTGATCCGTCGCCACGCTTTTCATTAATGCTGGTGGGCTGGGAACTGGTCGGATGCTGCCAGCGCCCGCGCCGCACGAACGAGGCTGGTGCCGTGGCCATCGCGCGCGTGGGTGCCAACCCATGCAATCACCAGATCCCGGTGCGGTGAGACATAAAGCCCCTGGCCGGAAAACCCGCTTTTATAGTGATCGCCATCCAGCCACACTTTGTCCCACTGCCGGGCATTGTGGTGCGCCTGGTGTGGGGCCGCAAGGTTGAGGGCAATGCCGTCGGGCGAATTCTGCATCAGGTCCGGCCGGGCGTCTTCCTGGATAGCGTCTTTCCATTCCTGGCTGAGAATGTTGGCGTTGGGCCCCGTGTGAAGATATGCCATACCCAGACGCGCCACGTCGCGAAGGCGGGCTGATATGCCGCCCCCAGCATCCGGTTCACCATGTTTGTTGACCAGGACCAGGGCGTCGGCTTCTGCACCAATCCTGTTCCATACGAGGCTGGAAAGCGCATCCGCATAAGGCATGTCGGTCAGTTCCTCCACGAGCCGCGCCAGGACGAAGCTGTTGACGGAGGTGTAGGTGTAGGACTGGCCCGGTTTCTGCCGTTTGCTCACAGCGCGCACAATATCATAGGCGTGCGGCGCCTGTTGCTTCGGAGCTTCCTGGTTAAAAAGGGCCGCAAAATATCCGAAGATGCATCTTTCAGGATTGGTGAAAGCATCCGCCAGGACCTCCCGACAATCCATGCCTGATGCCATATCAGCGATATCGCGCACCGTGATGCCTTGCCAGTCGGTCCCTTCCAGTTCAGGCAGATATCGGTCGATTGGCGCCCAAAGCGACAGCTTTCCTTGCTGCTCTAGAACCCCCAGGGCGGTAGACAGTGCGACCTTCGATACCGACCAGAGCGCGTGCCTGTCGCTGGCTTTCATGTGAGGATACCGTTCATAGATCACCGTACCGTTTTGCACGATGACAATGCCGTCCACGAGACCAGAGTTCATAACATGGTCATAGAGTGTTGTTGTCTGGCGGCCGGTGCTGAAATGAAAATCATCCAGTTCCTGGTGAAAATCACTGGGTAAATTGCCGGCACTGCCTTGCCGTGTGATGGTGTCCTGCAGGAACAGGGTTTCCATGTTCAGCCAGGCATACCGAGAGAGGTCGGCACCAGCGATGAAAGTCCGGCCATTGACTGCGTCTGTCATTTTCCTCTGATAGTCCAGTGACTGTGCTGATACGCCGGTGGAAAGAAGGATAGCTGCAATCGTGGCGGCAAGGTTCAATTTTGATATAGTCATTCCTGCCTCCTTTTACTGCTTGGCCTTGAGGGCTTTGAGCCAGGCGATAACATCCTGAATGTACACCGGATTTTTGAAGCGATAGCTTTTGCCGTCTTTATCAGTTGCGGTCATGAACATGCCGTGGTCAGCACCGGGATATGTGCGCAGCTCAAACGGCTTCCCGTCACGGATCCAGGCTTTCACCGCCGCGATCGATGTCGCGCTTGGTGCGGTTTGGTCGGCTTCGCCAAAGGCCCAGAGAACCGGAATATCCAGTTTCTCAATGTCGGCCTTTGGCTCATAGCTCCAGTCCAACCCTTCCGGCAGTTGGCCGCGCCCAAAGGCCTTCAGAAGGAACGGTCCCCAGGACAGGCAGCCGTCACCCACCTGTGTGCCGGCAAGCCTGTCGCCGTCAACGCGACCTTTCCATTTTTTCTTGAGAGCGCTGACTTCATCCCAACGACTGTCGTCATGCAAGGCAAATGCTGACACGCAGGCTTCAACGAAGGGTTTGAATTCCTCCCAGCTTTCATCAGGGTAAGCTGCTTCAAACTTGTTCTTGGTATATTGCAGTTCTTCTTCGAAGGCCGTACCAACAGTGCCGAACGACGCCACGATAAAGTCTACCTCGCTGTTGCGGCTGGCCTCCAGGGTGGCGATGCGCACACTTTGGCTATTGCCGGCGATGCCGATCAGGCGCTTGTCTACGCGGGGGTGGGCTGCCAGGAATTCGACCACCTTGCCCATATCTTTGCCAAGCTGGTCGAAGTTGTGGGTAAAGCTACCGCCGGACGACCCCGTGCCACGCTTGTCGAACAGGACGGTGCCGAACCCGGCTTCCGCGTACCATGCGGGTGCCCAGTCCCAATTCGTTGCCCCACTTCGTTCTGACCCGTGCCCACTGATGACCACAGGTACTTTGCCGCTGCCTTTGGGCAGGATCAGCATGCCTTTGAGAATGACATCACCGCTGGTGATCTCGAATTCTTCCGCCGTCACTTCGGCGGGGGTCAACGCGGTGTCGCCAAGAATGAGCTTGCCATTTTCATACCGGATCGAAGGGGCGATAGAGGGCCTGCTCTCCAACCTGCCATTTTCCAGCCGGTAATAATAAAACAGTCCATTTGATGGGTCGTGGACGGTAAAATCGCCGTCCGTATCCTGTACGGCGCTATAGAGCTGGCCGCTGGCGTCAGTCCAAACGCGGTTGGTATTTTTGATTTCCGGGAATACCGGGTCATAGTTGCTGCTGCCGGAACAGGCGGCGAGCATGGATGTCCCCACTGTCAGGAGTGTCAGTTTTTTCATTGTTAGTCCTTTCACGAACTTTGTTGTCGATGACACAAAGCTAGGAAAGGGGGGCGGCGATTTCTTATCGATTTGTGGGTAAAAACTCTCCGATTCTTGAAATCGACCGCCTTTTGGAGTGAATGGAGGGGTTCAATCGTGCAGCTTCGCTATTCGGTCGAAAATCGCCTCATAAGGTGCGTCGGTCGCCAAATCGATGCCGGCTTGTTTCAAGGCAGGGTAAGACAGGAATGGCGCGTCGCCGCCCAATGACCGCATCAATATGGTTTCCGCCAGCTTGGGCTCTGATGACGCCAGATCCTGCAGGTGCGCCGCGGTGGCGAGGGCTGGTGGCCAGAAAAGATGTTCTGCCGAGAAATAGATCACTTCGGTCAGCACCATCCACTCCAGCACCTGTGCACCGTCAGCATTCAACGTGTCATCAAACAATTCTTTCAAAATGGTTTTGAAATGCGTGCTGATGGTGTCCGCTGTCGGTGTCAGCCCGGCGCGAATGTCGCTCAGCGTCCGACTTTCAAGCTCAGCCATGATAGAATAGGCCACGTAGGTGCGGAATATCTGTTTCTGCTGTCGGGCGATTTGGAGGGTACGTTCTTCCGGGTTTTCGCTGTTTCGCATCAGTGCATCGGAATTTATCAGTTTGCCGAGATAAATCAGTGCGTTGCTATAGATAGACGGGTCCGCACGGGAATCTGGCGGCGTTTCTTGGGGGATACTGTCATAGGCGGTCAGCAATAACAGGCCTCCCGCCAGATTTTGCGCATGCACATAGCTGCCGTCAAACGGCATGAACAGGAAGGGGCGGGCATTCCCCACCTGCCACCAGACGCCCCAGGTGTGGGCCTTGGTCGCAGTTGGTTTCAGGTCCATCAGGTTTGCCGACAGGGCATTTTCCATGGCTCGGCCATAAGTGCCGGACACAGCGTTCGTAAATGCCTGCATGGTGGCGATCACGGCATCTGCCTCATAGTTTTCCTGTCGGTCGGTGGCGGGCACAGACAGCAAGTCGCCAAATGTTAAGCGGGGGCGACCCAGCGCGTTAGCTTGCTGCTTGGCAAAAGCTCGAAGGGTATCGCGGTGACGTACCAGCGACTGGTAAAGCTTTCTGTAACTGCCTTCAGGCATGCCGTCTCGGAAGTAGAATTCGGCGTCCACCGGGTCTGAAAACCCCTTGCCGCGCGCGACCTCCAGATCAAGCGCCAGCCGATTCACATAGAGGCCCGCTAGGGTATCCCCATAGGGCAGCAACGTCTCAAAAAAGGCGTTACGCACCCGGTCCCTGTTCACAGAGTTGGGCGCCCGACGGGCACGTCTGTAGGCACGGTAATCGGCAATCACTGTCGTACCGTCGTTCAGGGAGACCGTTGGCCAGTTTGGGATACCTGCCATCAGGGACCGAAAGACATGATGCTGGGCGGCGACGCGTGCATCCACCCTTTCGATGACTTCCAGGGTTGCGGCACTGGGCATTCTTTCGAGCTCAGCCCGGTATTGCATCAGGCGCGGCAGGAAGGGCGCGTTGTTTTTCATAGCCGCCGCCAAAACGGTATCCGCAGTTTCAGGGCATTGCCTGAGAGCCTCGGTCAGAGGGCTTACCCAAGCCATTGCGGCGGCCTCGTTGGCAAGGCCTACATCTCGCCGGGTCGCGGCTGGCCTGTCTTCAGTGTCCAGCAGGGACTGCAGAAAGCCATACTGTGCCAGGCGGCTGGCGGCCACGCGCAGATCATGATCGTGCTGCAAAGCCTGTTCCAGGGAACGCGGCGTTTGGCAGAGCTCATCCGGGTTCCATTTTGGCCGGGACAGGCTTTGCTGGACCCAAACCCGTTCCGCCTCCCATCCGGCATCACCCTGATAATAGTGTGTCAGATCCCACGTTTGTTCTGCGGCAATTGCCGGCAGGTTCAGGCAGCAAAGAGCGAGGCCCATCAGGCTGTATTTCATCGTCTATCCTCTTTTAAAGTCAATGTGTCTGGACAGTCTATGAAGGGGGTATTTCCGTGGCTTTGCGAATTGCCGTGAAACCTGATCGATTTTTAAATTCGATCAGGTTTTTCGTGAAATCGAGGGGCAATTCCACGTTGAAGCAGGAAGGATGCAGGCGACATCAAAGGGCGCAATGCGCCAAGGAAAGGAATAGAAATGAATATTGTAAAAGGACTGCTGTTTTCCCTTGCCGTCGCTTTCTGGTCGAGTTGGCCGGCTGGGTCGGATGACGCATCGGAGATTGCGGTCGTGGTTCAAAAGTATTTCGATGGCACAGCAAATGGCCGGCCGGGCCTGGTGGCCGAGGCATTCCTGCCAAGCCTTGAACTTCAGTTTGTCGGGAAAGACGGCGAGTTGCGCCGCTGGAAGGGCACAGACTATATCGCGAATATCAAGGAAGGTGTTCAGAATAAAAGGATGGGACGGTTGGTGGCCATCGATGTCACCGGGGCGGCCGCGACGGCAAAGGCTGAAATCATCTCGGGTGACCGCACCTACACCGACTATTTTCTTTTGCTCAAACTGAAGGACGGTTGGCGCATCGCCAACAAGACCTTTGTCAGGCATTGATGGCAAGATGTGTCCCACACTGTAGGGACGTCAATGACGGGGGCAAGGGTAGCCGTGGTTCATAGATGCTGGAATGTTTCTGTTCCACGGCAGTCCCCTCTTGGCGAATTGGGGACGTTTGAGAACGAAATCTGAAGGTCTGCTCTCTGACGAAAGCGGCCCTGTCGGATAATCTCATTTTATGTGTCGCAAATGACGGATTGTCTCAGTTTATGCGTCACTCAGTCTCACTTGTTGCCTGATGCCGAATCCTGCAGAATATTGAAGAATAATTCTGCATGCATTTTCGCTGTGTGAGGCCCAGTCTGCCTTACGTTCAGGCTATTTCTCCATGAAGAACACGAGCGCCATTTAGAGCGCAGGCGGGGCGGGGGAGAGCGCAAAGGAATGGGCGTGAATGAAGCCAGGCTTGTATTCCATTCATAGTGCCATCCGCTGGCGCCTCAGGACTAAGATATTGAAGTAGAGGATAGGAATAAAGAAGCCTCAACATCCCCCTTTAGCGCTCACAATGTTTGGCCATCGGAAAAAGGTAACAAAGGTTACAAATATCTCAATTTAAAGATAACCAATTGTTTTATATATATCTTCACTGCAACCCAAAAGGTCACAAACAGGTCACACCGGGGTTACATAGGGGTTACAGGCAAAAGGTTACACGGGGTCACATATTCTGGAGCCAATCCCTTTAAAATCAATGACTTAAAAGTTGTGACTCCATTTGTAACCCGATGTAACCTTTAAGGGGTCACAAATATCTTAATATATTTCAATGAGTTAAATGCCGATTTTGGCTTTGTAACCTTTGTTACCTTTTTCCGATGGCCATCCTGATCTTGTAGAACACCAGCCTCCGATTCGGCGTGAACTTCGCTCCCTCAAGCGACCACCAAACACTTTTTTCACTCAATTCCCGACCTTGTGGTTATTTACCCCCCCTTTCTAACCACGATCCCATTGTTGGCCTCCCCTCGCTCAGGCACCGTTTGCGTGTCATCAATACGCAGCCCCGCAGAGGCCAATGGATAGAGCGCTTGAGCATCGCGAAGAGAAAGCCGTCACCGGCGCATCGGATCTGATCCGTGCGCTGGCCGTTCAGGCTGCGCGCGACTATTTCAAGGCCTCGCCGTCAGCCCACTCGCTTGACAATCCAGACTTGCATGACTCAACTGAGCGCTCCAGTTCAGGAGAAGAATGATGCGTCTTGCCCTCTATGCCCGCTATTCGACCGACCTCCAGTCGGCCACCTCTATTGAGGACCAGTTTTATAAACTGAAGGAGCGGGCAAACATGGAAGGATGGACGGTTGCAGGCACCTACTCCGATGCAGCTGTATCCGGTGCGACACTTCTGCGCCCCGGCATCCAGGCCCTCCTCCAGGACGCGGCCCAGTCCCGGTTTGACATGGTGCTCGCGGAAGCGCTCGATCGCCTGTCCCGTAACCAGGCGGATATCGCCCGGATCTATGAGCAACTGAACAAGATTGTGGATGCTGTCGCCGATGGTGCCCCCTTTGCCCTGTTCAAGGACAAGACAGCCAAGCTTGAGGCAGAGAAGGCTGAGTGCGAGGCCAAACTATCGCCTATTTCTGACGAGCCGCCCATGCTTCTGCACCCCAACATGAGTGCTATCTATAAGGATAAGGTGGGCAGGCTCTCAGACGCCCTGAAGGCCGACAGGGATGACTTACAGGCGTTTGATGCCATCCGCTCGCTTCTCGATCAGGTGGTCCTTCATCCGACTGAAGACGGCTTTGAGTTCGAAGTCCAGGGCGAGTTGGCGGCCATTCTTTCGCTCTCGAATGGCAAACTCCCGAGCACTGCAGGGCCGCTCGGCGGCAACGGTCTCTCTAGAACGACAAAACCCTCCGAACTTGCGTTCGAAGGGTCTGTTGCACTTGCTGAGCAAGTGAAGTTGGTTGCGGGGGTAGGATTTGAACCTACGACCTTCAGGTTATGAGCCTGACGAGCTACCGGGCTGCTCCACCCCGCGTCATATGTCTACGTTTAGGGCCGTCGCCCGGTAGCAGTTATGTCTGGCGCCTTTCGGCGATGCAGACGGTTTCGCTTTCGCTTCACCTTGGCGGGCTGCTCCACCCCGCGTCATATGTGTTTTGCTTCCGGTCTGGCTTTGCCATTCCATGAAGCGCGCTCAGGGCTGCTCGCTTTGCTTGCGAGGCTTGAGCGGGTTTCACGCTAATTACCGAAGCCCGGAGGGGCTGAGGCAAGGCCGACTGGCCGTCGCGAACGTTTTCGCGGAAGCCAAGCGTGAGCGCCGGCGCTTGAGGTAAATTAAAAAACCGCCTTATGGCGGTTTGTTTAATTTTTTGAAGTTGTGATGATGTTTTACTCTTTTGTAGATCTGGCGGCGACCTACTCTTCCGCGCCTTAAGACGAAGTACCATCGGCACAAAGACCTTTCACTTCCGGGTTCGGGATGGGACCGGGTGGGACAATCTTGTTATAACCACCAGATCAACAAAAGAGTAAACAGCAAGCAGTGCTTGCCGGATTGCGTTTTATTATTGGTGCATGCTTTGAAGTTGTTCCACACATAGAGAGAGTGTTGTTCTCTGTCTATGAAGGGGCTCTTCAAGCCTATCGAGCAATTAGTATCAGTAAGCTTCATCCATTACTGGACTTCCACACCTGACCTATCAACGTGGTGGTCTTCCACGGCTCTCAGAGAGACCTAATCTTGAGGGGGGCTTCCCGCTTAGATGCTTTCAGCGGTTATCCCGTCCGGACATAGCTACCCTGCAATGCGGCTGGCGCCACAACAGGTCCACCAGAGGTCCGTCCACCCCGGTCCTCTCGTACTAGGGGCAGCTCCTCTCAAGTCTCTTGCGCCCACGGCAGATAGGGACCGAACTGTCTCACGACGTTCTAAACCCAGCTCACGTACCTCTTTAATTGGCGAACAGCCAAACCCTTGGGACCTGCTCCAGCCCCAGGATGAGATGAGCCGACATCGAGGTGCCAAACACTGCCGTCGATATGAGCTCTTGGGCAGTATCAGCCTGTTATCCCCGGCGTACCTTTTATCCGTTGAGCGATGGCCCTTCCACACAGAACCACCGGATCACTATGACCGACTTTCGTCTCTGCTCGACCTGTCAGTCTCGCAGTCAGGCAGGCTTATGCCATTGCACTCAACGATCGATTTCTGGCCGATCTGAGCCTACCTTCGCGCGCCTCC
>MRWF01025255.1_pt1 | contig 10534 bp, 10 predicted proteins | sample 1013331 | NCBI WGS metagenome assembly MRWF01 (sample SAMN06117577, study PRJNA244670) | biofilm metagenome | biome: Water; feature: Cathode Biofilm; material: Biofilm; isolation source: microbial consortium enriched at the cathode of a solar microbial fuel cell | place: USA: District of Columbia ... | reverse complement strand
TCGCGAATCTTGCCGGCAAGTTTACGAAGCGTGACCCGTTCACTCTCGAACGCAGCGTTGGCCGCAAGGTAGGCTTCTCCAGCCTGCCCGAGATAGCCGGAGAGATCGTAGCCGCGCCCCATCCCTATCCATGCGTCGGCAACTCCCGGGTAGGCCAAAGGATATTTCCTGGCTCGATGCCAGCTCTGCATAGCGGCCCGGTGATTGCCTTTTTCTGTCAGCGCCAAGCCGTGCAGGTAAAGGGCCCGCGGCGTGTTGAAACTGTCGAGATCGACCTTCTCCAGAAAGCCGATCGCTTTATCGAATTCGCCGTGCTGGTAGGCAAGGTAGCCCGCACGTACCAACAGATTATTCTCCAGATGCTGGCTACGCTCGGAATCGGCGTCACCATCGGACATGGCTAACGCAACCCGCAGAGCAACCAGCGCTCTGGCCGGGTTAAGATCGGATTTCGCGTAATCACTGGCAAGATTGAGGTATCCCAGAGCCGCCCAGTAGCCCTCTTTCATACCGGCCAGGATGCGCCCGGCCTCATCTGTGCGGCCTTCGGCTCGTGCCTTCTCAGCATCTTCATAGAGCGCTTGCTGTCGTCCGTCCCCAAGATCGACGCCGACTTCTCCCGCCTGCCGGAATTGCTTGAGACCAGAAAGGACATCATCCGGCATTACCGGCGTGGCCGCCCCGGAAAAGCCGGAAACAGTCAGAGGTAACACAAACAGGAGGACCCGGAGCATCATGGCGCCCTACTCCCACTCCACGAAAGAAACCCGAGGTTCGTAATCGGGCGCCCGGGCTTCCAGACTCATCTGCAAACGGAGTACGCCGGGGCGTTTTCTGAACTTATGGGTGGATTCCCGCCGCACGAAATCATCATCGGCAGAGCGAGCGGTAATCACGGTTTTCAACTCATGCTCGCCGTTTTCCAGGTTCCCGGTGAACAACTGCTGGATTCCGCCGCGTTCAAGCGATGTCCGCTCTCTATCGGAATACAGGTGGGAAGCGACAGGTTGGCCATTCACGAAGAGCTCGACGGAATCAAGATCGAGCGCATCCCGGCTTTGAAGTGTCAGGAAAACTGCCAGTCTGGTATTGGCTGGATGTAGGACCTTCTGCTCGAGGGTGAAGACGCGCTCCGAATGACTGGCGACCTCGGCACTCAAGCGTTCGAGTTCCTCGTCAAGCCCTTCGGCGGCTGCCACCGAGGCAGCCAGCACTGACAGAACCACCGCACCGAAGCGAACTAACCTTTTGTTTGCTATCCGGCGCCTTTGTGATTTTTGTGTGCCGAACATAAGCCTCCTGCCCTGTAGCCTCTGTAACTCATGCAAACTTCTGTAACAGATCGGCAGAAAGCGTAACACTTGGTAACCGCTAAGAACGGTATCCAGATCACCAAATGAAAAACGCGAGTCCGGCAGTTAAAAATTGAGAAGAGTGTCGACTTATTTGACAGGGAGGGGAGATTTATCGGAGCAAAATAAAGGCTAAGCGGATAAGTTGAATTTTAAACGACTGTTTTAGCAGCTTTTAAGTCAAGTGGCCCTGTATTTGCTCACTGGAAATCGGCGGGAGTGCCTTCAGGCAACCCCGCTTGATATGCCGAGCTTTGCCGATGCCCTCAACCGCATCGGCTTTTTTTATTTACTCAGCTGTTTCATGGCCGACTCGAGGCCCTCGACGGTCAGCGGATACATGTGGTCGTTGACGAGCTGCTTGGTCATTCCCAACGAACCTCCGTTACCCCAGTAACTCTCCGGAAGCGGGTTGATCCAGACAACCTTGCGGAAGTGCTCATTGATGCGTTGAAACCAGGTAGCGCCCGCTTCCTCGTTCCAGTGCTCAATTGAACCACCGGGATGGGAAATCTCGTAAGGCGCCATGGTCGCATCGCCGACAAAGATCACTTTGTAGTCGGGCGTGTACTTGTGAAGAATGTCCCAGGTGCTGGTGGTTTCATTCATCCGCCGGATATTGTTTTTCCAGACACTTTCATAAACGAAATTGTGGAAATAGAAATATTCCATGTGCTTGAATTCGAGCCGTGCGGCCGAAAACAGCTCCTCACAGACACGAACGTGGGGGTCCATGGAGCCGCCCACATCGAAAAAGATCAGCACTTTCACAGCGTTATGCCGTTCGGGCACCATCTTCAGATCCAGATAACCGGCATTGCGGGCAGTGGAACGAATCGTGTCGTCCATATCCAGCTGGTCTGCCGCACCCTGGCGGGCGAACTTGCGCAACCGACGCAGCGCCACCTTGATGTTCCGTATGCCCAGAGTCACGCTGTCGTCCAGATCCTTGAACTCGCGTTTTTCCCAGACTTTAACGGCCCTGCCGTGGCGGCCATTCTTCTGGCCAATACGGAAGCCTTCGGGGTTATAGCCGTTCGCCCCGAATGGTGAAGTGCCGCCGGTTCCGATCCATTTGTTGCCACCGGCGTGGCGCTCTTCCTGCTCTTCCATTCGCTTCTTGAAGGTCTCGATAAGCTCCTCAAGGCCTCCCAGAGAATCAATTTTGGCCTTCTCTTCCTCAGACAAGTGCTTCTCGAACTCGGCCCTCAACCAGTCGTCCGGAATCAGGGCTTCCAGCAGGTCGTCGAGGTTCTCGATACCTTCAAAGTAAGCCTGAAAGGCGCGGTCAAACTTGTCGAAGTGGCGCTCGTCCTTAACCAGGCAGAGCCGAGCGAGGTAGTAGAACTCTTCCATATCCGCAAAGGCGAGCCTCTTCTGCAGGGCTTCCAGAAGATCCAGGAATTCCCTCAAACTGGCAGGCACCTTCGCGCGCCGAACTTCAAGAAAAAAATCAATCAACATAAAACGTGACTCTTGCCAGTGTTCTTGCCGAGAATCAGCTGCGACGACGGGCCATAAACGCGAGCTTCTGCAACAGGTGAACGTCCTGCTCGTTCTTCACCAGAGCACCATAAAGAGGCGGCAGCGCCGAACTGGAATCCTTCTCCTGCAACATTTTCGCCGACAGCTCATCAGCCATCAGCAGTTTCAGCCAGTCAATCAGCTCCGAGGTGGACGGCTTCTTCTTGAGGCCCGGGACCTTGCGCACATCGAAAAAAACTTCCAGAGCATCGCGAACGATTTCCTGCTGCAAGTCCGGGAAATGCACGTCCACGATATTCTGCATGGTGTCGTGGTCCGGGAAGCTGATGTAGTGGAAGAAGCACCGGCGCAGGAAGGCATCCGGCAGTTCTTTTTCGTTGTTACTGGTGATCACCACGATCGGGCGTTTCTTTGCCTTAACCAACTTCTGAGTCTCATAGACAAAGAACTCCATACGGTCGAGTTCCAGCAAGAGGTCGTTAGGGAATTCGATATCCGCTTTGTCGATTTCATCAATCAGCAACACAACCTGCTCATCAGCCTCAAAGGCCTCCCAAAGCTTGCCCTTTACGATGTAGTTGCTGATGTCCTTGACCTTTTCATCACCCAACTGGGAGTCCCGCAGACGGGAAACCGCATCGTACTCGTACAGGCCCTGCTGGGCCTTGGTGGTGGACTTGATGTGCCAGGGAATCAGTCTCATCCCGAGGGCGGCGGCCATTTCCTCGGCCAGCAGGGTTTTCCCGGTGCCCGGCTCGCCCTTGATCAACAGCGGGCGCTGAAGCGCAATCGCTGCGTTGACGGCCATTTGCAGGTCATCGGTGGCTACGTACTTCTCGGTACCGGTAAACTTCATGGTCTGGTTCCTGTTGGTTACTTTTTCTGGTCTTTCTGATCCGGTTTTTTCTTCGAGTCGTCTTCGGGCAATCCGGACTCGTCCTGATCATAATCGGGTAAATCGTCGAATTCGGACAGATCGAAATCTTCAAGCCCGAACTCCTCCTCATCATCATCTTCCGGCCCATCAGCGTCGGACGGATCGGCAATATCCTCCAGCTCCGGGATATCCTCATCCAACTCGCCAGGCTCTTCCTCCACCGGGGTATCCGCTACCGGGATGTCCTCTTCCAGTTCGTCGGTCGGTTCAATCTCTGGTTCCGTAAGCGCTTCATCTTCCGACTTCAGAGCGGCCTCATGTTCATCAATGACGGCCTCCAGCTCAGACATATCGTCCTCAAATGCTTCCTCGGTTACCTCAGGGATTTCCTCGGCTTCGACATCCTCTTCCGGCTCTGAGACTGCCTCCGGCTCGGGTTCTGGTTCGGGTTCGGTCTCTTCCTGCAGATCCTCAAGTGTTTCGCGCTCTGATGCTGCTTTCTCTTGCGCCTGCTGATCCTGTTTACGCTTACGGATGGCAAACCAGACCAAACCGCCAATGAAGAGAAGACCACCGCCGGCTGCGCCGACCATCCACAAAGGCACGGCAAAAGCAGGTTCCGCGTCTTCCGGCTCCTCAGGGGCCGGTTCAGGCTCCTGGACCGCTGGCGTCTCTGGCTCCTCCACCTCGCTTACGTCGATGGGCGATGTAATCGCCGGTTCCGGCCCGGATTGCTCCGGCTCAGACACCGGCGGCTCCGGTTCAGACTGCTCAGGAGCGAGCGCCGGTTCTGTCACCTGCGGCTCCGGCGATTCAGCCGGTTCAACCCCTTCAGGCATCGTAAACCCGACGGTGGCGCTGAACTTGCGGCTGAAGGTCTGGCCATCGGCCACCACGTCAAAGGTGTAGAGGCCCGCGGCTGGCAAACGACTTACCGTATCCCGGTAGGTGCCGTCTTCCGGCGGCTGCTCTCCCGACAATACCTTGGTTCCACTTCTGCCATCCTCGGAGGTGATACTGAGGCTGACCTCAATCACACCCAGAAAATCGGGATTAGTGATTTTCTCACCTTCTTCGAAAAAGCCGACCCGGAGCTTGAGGGGCTCCTGCAATGTAAATGAAGGAGGTAGAGGATTGACCACCATCCTCAGATCGCTAACGACGGTAACCCGGCTGCCCTCTCCGAGTTCGCCATTAATGCGCCACTGCCCTGCCAACGGCTCATTGACCGTAATAAGATCGTAACCGGCTTCCCTGGCCCACCGGACGTTGTCGGGAAACTCCGAAAGATTAACGACCTGATCGTCCGGGCGCACGAGGGCAAGCTCCCGGGTGGCAGAGGTTTCAGACTCGCCCCAGAAAATCAGGGCGGTAAACTCACGAACGCCCTCGTCCACAGTAAAGCCATTGCCCTCAATGGGAATCTGCTCCTGTGGGACCGCGGTATTCAATGCCTGAAGAAATGCCAGGTTCAGCGCATCTGCTGTATCCGCCACCTGGAAACGACCGCCGGAGTCTGTCGCCAACGCTTTCAGAAAGTCGGTATCGGCGGCCTCAGAGAGAGCCACGGGGTGAAAGGTAGCGCCCCTTTCGATGAGATCAGCGACAATCGTATCCAGAATGCGAGTTTCCTCTGCGGTATTCTTTGCAGGATCGTCGGAGATATCGACCTTGCCGTCGGTCAGCAGTATGAAGTGGGTCCGGCTCAGATCGCCGTCTGTGAAATAATCATCGCTGGCTGTCTCAATAGCCGCGCCAAGGTTTGTTCTGAGTGCGACCGAGTTAATCTGAGCTGAGCGCTGAATGGCCATTTCCCGCCATGCGTTGGTCACCTCACGGTGCGGCACCAGCATGTTGACATATTGCCCGAAGGTCCAGACACCCGCGGAGGCCCCCTCTGGCAACAGCCGGGCCAACAGACGCACGGCGGGCTGTCGCAGGTTGTCCGGATCGGTGTCTTTCATGGAGCCCGAGATGTCGACTATGATCCGGACGTCCGACTGCTCCGGCAGTTGAACATCGTCGCTCTCCTGGGCATTCAGCCCGGCTGGCAGACTGAGCACGAAGCAAAGTGCAACCAGCCCAAACCATCTCGATGTCATCTCTCTCAAGGCATCCATCCTTATCTTTTTTTCTTTTTCGCGCTATTTACGAACAAGACGATAGCGAACCAGATCCAACACCCAGACCAGCAGCATGACCAAGCCGGCGAGCCCCAGGTTGAACATGGCCCGACCTGAAGCGTCGGCGTCGCCAAGAATCATTTCGTAGCCGCCGAACAGCCAGGCGGGAATCCACCAACCGGCCAGATCGGGTGATTCAACCGGCGTGAGCAGCAAAGCCACCAGGGCGGCGAGAATCAGGGTCCGCACTCCATAAAAAGGTAGAAAACGGATCAGGCTCTTCATCATGTAAAAGAACACGACAAAGGCTATAGCGTAGGCGGCCCAGAAAATCCCATAGGCCATTTGTGCATCGGTATCAATCATTACAGGATCCAGTGAATGATATGTTCTTCCCAGTCTTCTTCCGGCACGCGGTCTTCTGAAATCACCTTGTGACGGATCGAAACGCCTGCTTCGTGTACCGAATCCGGATCCCCGCTTCGCAAGGGATGCCAATCGGCCAGCGGCCGGTCTTCAGCCAGGGTGCGGTAAGCGCAGGTGTACGGCAACCAATGGTAGTCGTTGACGGTACCGGGTGTCAGTACCGTGCAACCCGGCACCTTCTTGAGCCGCTCTTCGTAAACGGTGCACTGGCAGGTCTCTTCGTTCATATAACGACACACCAGATCGGTGTGGTAGACCTCGCCGGTGTCTTCGTCTTCCAGTTTGTTCAGGCAACACTTCCCGCAACCGTCGCAAAGAGACTCCCATTCTTCAGGCGTCATTTCATGCAGGCGCTTACGTTGCCAGAACGGCACCTGGGCAATCATGGATTGCGCTGATCCAGTCTGCGCTTGAAGTCCACCACGTACCCTTCCTGCTCTTCCGGCATTTGCAGAAAAAAGTCTTTCTCGCCAATGGCTTCCAGAACCTGCTTTCCGGTAGTTCTCGCAAGCTTGCGGTCGGGCGTCAGGACCAGATCCATGGAATGAACCGGCTGACCGAAAATACCCCGGAGGCTCTCGGGAAGCTCCTCCCACTTCTGTCCGCGCCGAACAAAAAGGTAGGTATCCTTCTTTTTGCTGCTCCGGAAAACAGAGACAAATTCCCGCTCTTTCATGACTTCAGTAATTCCTCGATATCAGCGCGAACCGGAGCAAGAATCTGCGCCCGCCAGCCCTGGAAAAAATCGTGTTGCGCGAGGTCCGGTTGCTGTACAACTTTTTCCAAACGCTTTCTCGGCGCTAACAATTCCATTGGAATATCAGCATCTTCTGCCACATTCCTGAAAAGACGCTTTAACTGTTTAAAGAATCCCTGCTGATCCCGGGACAACGGTGGCGCAATCCTCTCAAGGGACGAATTATCCGCGGTCGATCCCCGGCTAACAAGTTCAATCAGGGTATCGCCGTACCGACGGACTGCGCCGGATGGTACTCCCTGAATGTTGGAAAGTTCCTTCACGGACGCCGGCAGCCTTTCCGCGATGGCAATCAACAGTGCATCTGCCAGCACACGGTTCCTTGGCCGGTCCCGCCGCTGGCACTCCCGCTCACGCCAGCGCACCAGTTCCTTGAGAACACCCTGTTGCTGAGCCGAGAGGGTCCATCCGGCCCGCAGTTTCAGGTAATGGTTGTCGGGATCCTCCTGCCCTGCCAGTTCATTGGCAAAGCGCGCCGATTCCTCAACCAGAGCCGCTTCCAGACCGCGATCGCGAAGTAATGCACTGACCCACTGGTACATCGGCTCCAGAAAACGGATATCGTCAATCGCGTAGCGTTGCTGAGCATCGCTCAGCGGTCTCGCCAGCCAGTCAGAGCGGGTGGCGGACTTGTCCAGAGTCTCACCGAACAGGGTTTCCACCAGTCTCGCGTAACCCAGGGAGAACCCTGCTCCGGCCATTGCGGCCCCGATTTGAAGATCAATGACACCGGCAGGTTGAAGATTCAACCACTGGCGAAAAAGTTCCAGATCTTCGCTCATGGCGTAAAGAAGCTTTGGAGTGTCCGGGTCCGCCAGGACTTCCCGAAATCGTCCGGACTGCTCGGCAACGGAAGGGTCCACCAGGCAAAACTCGCCGTCGAGGCCCAACTGAACCAACCCCGGTATCGGGTAAAAGGTGTTTACCCGCTCAAATTCGGTGTCCAGCGCCAGAGGCTTGCCCGGTGCCCGATCCAGCCATTTGTCCAGTGCTTGCGGTTCCCGGATCCAGTCAATACTGGTCGGAGCCGGGGGTACGTCAACTGCCACAGCGGCCTGGGCGGAAATATCCATAAACGTGCCTGGTAGGTTTATTCGGTCAGATTCAATCGGACAGTGGTTTGCGACCGCGGAATGCGTGAGTCAGAGTAAAGCCATCGACGTAACCGAGCTCTCCACCCACCGGTATACCATGGGCCAGACGGGTTATCAGGATGCCCTGGCCATCTAGGCGATCGGCGATATAGTGAGCCGTAGCCTCACCTTCCACCGTCGGGTTGGTCGCCAGAATCAGCTCAGTCACGCCTTCGTCGCGGATCCGCCTCAGCAGGCGCTCAATGCCGATTTCTTCCGGTCCCACGCCATCAATGGGTGACAGGTGCCCCATCAAAACGAAATAGCTGCCGCGATAGTCACCCGCCTGCTCAATGGCCAGCAGATCCGACGGACTTTCCACCACACAAAGGGTACCGGTGCGCCGCTGGGGATTTTCACAGATGCCGCAGATCTCGGTGTCGGCAAAGTTCTGGCAGCTTTCACAGCGCCGAACACCACTCATAGCCTGGCTGAGCGCATCCGAGAGACGGGTGCCTCCGGAACGGCCACGTTCAAGCAGGTGAAAAGCCATACGCTGGGCGGTCTTCTGACCGACACCAGGCAGGCAACGAAGGGATTCTACAAGCTCATCAACCAGGGGGCTGAACGCCATGAAAGGTCCTCGAACGGCTGCAGGATGGAATTCAGAACGGCATCTTGAAACCGGGCGGCAGGCCCATGCCGGACATCATACCGGACATTTTCTCTTTCTGGTTTTCCTCGACGCGCCGCACGGCATCGTTCACCGCAGCGGCCAGAAGGTCTTCCAGAATATCTTTTTCCTCAGTCATCAGGGACGAGTCTATGTCCACTTTACGAACGTCGTGACGGCCGTTCATGGTGACTTTGACAAGGCCGGCTCCGGCTTCGCCAGTCACTTCGGCCTTGGCGATTTCTTCCTGAGCCTTCTGCATCTCTTCCTGCATTTTCTGGGCTTTTTTCATCATGTCGCCCATATTATTCATCATAGCTTATCTCCTGCTTGTCTCTGCCGGCCGGATACTGTCTTCCACTACCCGCGCCTCGAATCGTTCAACAATAGACTTTACGACCGGATCCCTGTGAATGGACGCCTCTGCGGCTTCCTGGCGCGCCTTTCTCTGGCGTTCCTCATAAGCCGCAGGGGTGTCTGGCCCGGGATTGCCCTGCTCTGTACGTAACTGAATGGAGTCGCCAAAGCGGTTTCTCAAGGCAGCCAGAATCTTTTCCTCGTGCCTGCTGTTCAACAGCCGGGCGTGCCCCGCATCAATGGTCAGCGTAATCACATCGCCATCGCGGGACATGGCGCCGTGACTGGCAAGATTACCGGGCATGCCCACAATGCCAAGACTCCGGAAATCACGGTGCCAGACGAATTCGCCCTCAGGCTCAGGCGCCTGCTCAACTGCAGGTTCCATCGCTGGATCGGACTCCACAAACGCGGGTTCCGGAGCCGGGGCCGCCTGCTCAACTGGCTCCGCGCTAACTGCAGGTGCTGGCTCTTCGGTAACAGGAGCTTCGTCGTTTAAAGGATAGCTTTCTTCATACTCTCCAGCCGCCTCGGCCTGGGCATCCAGACTGGCTAGCCAGGATGCATCCTCATCCGCAACGGGTGGAGCGGCCGGCATCTCGGGTTCAGGCTCAGGCGTGGATTCGGGTTCCGGCTCCGGCTGTCCAGGGAGTTCGCTGGCCTCTTGAGCCGGCTCTGCGGCCATTTCCGTTACCGGTTCAGAACCTTGCGGCTGCGGTTCCGGCTGTTTTTGCTCTACCTGTGGGGTCGGCGCCGGGTCGGGCTCATCCCGTGGCTCGGAAGCGGCAGACTGACCACCGGAGCTTATGGCCGGCGGCTCTCGCCGGTCAGCCCCGGGGCGGAAGGCAAGCATCCGGAGCAGGGTCATTTCGAAACCCATCCGGGCATCCGGCGTAATGGTAAGGTCTTTCCTCCCAATCAGCGCAGACTGGTAAAAAAGCTGGGCATCCTCGGCACTGAGCTTGCGAGCCAGCGCCTGGACCTGCTCGGCATCGCCGAGGGCGTTATCGGCACTGCCCGGAACCACCTGTTCCATGGTCACCCGGTGAAAGAGCGATAGCAGATCGGCGAGGATCACACTGTAATCCGGTGCAAAGTCCGAAATCCGGCTGATTTCCGCCAGCAAGGCCGGGCCGTCGCCTTCAACGAGTGCATTCACAATGCGTTCAATATCCCGCTGATCAATGGTCCCCAGCATATTACTGACATCACTGGCGGACAGCTTCTGGTTGCCAAAGGCGATAGCCTGATCGGTGAGGCTCAAGGCATCGCGCATACTGCCGTCCGCAGCCCGGGCCAGGAGCCACAGGGCCGGTTCCTCAAATGGAATTTCCTCGGCACCCAGTACATGACGCAGATGGCCTGCGATGTGCTCCGGCGTCATGCGTTTGAGATTAAACTGCAGGCACCG
>MRWF01013415.1_pt1 | contig 10595 bp, 10 predicted proteins | sample 1013331 | NCBI WGS metagenome assembly MRWF01 (sample SAMN06117577, study PRJNA244670) | biofilm metagenome | biome: Water; feature: Cathode Biofilm; material: Biofilm; isolation source: microbial consortium enriched at the cathode of a solar microbial fuel cell | place: USA: District of Columbia ... | reverse complement strand
CGCGGCACGATGGAAAACCTGCTCGCCATGCCGGCCAGTCCGGCCGAGATCATGCTCGGCAAGGTGCTGCCCTATCTGGTCGTCGGCGGCGTGCAGGTGGCTGTCGTTCTGGTCACCGCCAAGCTGCTGTTTTCAGTTCCCTTCGTCGGCTCTTTGCCGCTTTTGCTCGGCGCCATCCTGATCTTCGTGCTGGCGCTGGTGCTGCTCGGCTACACGATTTCCACCATCGCCCGTACCCAGATGCAGGCGCTCCAGCTCGCCTTCTTCTTCTTCCTGCCCTCGATCCTGGTGTCGGGGTTCATGTTTCCCTATCGCGGCATGCCCGGCTGGGCGCAGCTTTTCGGTGAGATCCTGCCGCTGACCCATTTTCTGCGCGTCGTGCGCGCCGTCATGCTGAAAGGCGCCGACCTTGCCGCCATCGGCACCGAGATCGGCTGGCTGATCGGGTTCGTGGTCTTCTTTTCCGTCCTCGCCCTGCTGCGCTTTCGCCGCACGCTGGACTGACGCGCTTAGGGGGTCCGAAATCGAGGCGCTGCCAGAGGCATGTCGCGCCAGCGTGCTTCGCAGCATGCCGCGTGCGCGCTTTCAATCGAAAGCGCTCTGGCCTATTCGCACCCGGCCCCGCCCAGCGCCCGCGCCAGAAGCGCCGGCTCAACATTGCCGCCAGACAGCACCACCGCCACGGTCTTGCCCTCAAGGTCGAGTCCGGGCAGGTTCAGCGCCGCCAGCGCGACCGCGCCGCCGGGCTCCACCACCAGCTTGAGGTGTTCGGCCGCAGTGCGCATCGCCGCGAGGGCCGCGCCGTCGCTGACGGTCAGCGCGCCGGCGAGCCGGTCGCGATTGACGGCGAAGGGGATCGCGCCCGGCGCGGCGGTCAGGATCGCATCGCAGAGCGATGTGTGGCCGGGCCGGTTGGCGACGATCTCGCCCGCCGCCAGCGAACGGGCCCAGTCGTCGAAATTCTCCGGCTCGACCGCCCAGACCCGTGCCTGCGGCGCCGTCGCCTCGAGCGCCAGTGCGATTCCGGCCGTTAGCCCGCCGCCGCCGCATGGCACCAGCACCATGTCCAGTCTGGCATTGGCGGCCTCGGCCTGTTCGGCCAGTTCCAGCCCGACCGTGCCCTGGCCGGCAACGATCGCCGGGTCGTCGAAGGGCGGCACCAGCACCATGCCGTCGTCGACGTAGGGGCGCACCACCGCCGTCCGGTCGTCGCGAAACCGGTCGAAGGCGACGATCTCCGCGCCCAGTGCCTTGACATTGCCGGTCTTGATCCCCGGCGTATCGGCCGGCATGGCGATCACCGCCCGCATGCCGAAGATTTTCGCCGCGGCGGCCACGCCCTGGGCATGGTTGCCGGACGAAAACGCCACCACGCCGCGCGCCCGCTGCGCCGGGGCGAGCTGTGCGATGCGGTTATAGGCGCCGCGCAGTTTGAAGGAGCCGGTGCGCTGCAGCGTCTCGGCCTTCACGAGGATTCGCGCGCCGTAGCGGGCGTTGAGCGACGCCGATTCCAACAGCGGTGTTTCGACCGCCACGCCGTGCAGCCTGGCGCGCGCCGCGCGTATCTCGGGAACGCCCGGCAGGGCGGTGCCGGCTGAATTCATGACGAGACCCTCGTTGACCGCGGCCGATCGTCGTCGCTTTTGTGCGCGCCCGCCAGCGCCAATTTGTCACCGGGGCAATTGCCGATTGAAACCCGGTCCGTACTGCCTTAGTTTGGAATCGTTCTAATCTGGAATGAGCCCCTCATGCTTTCTCGCGTCTTCGGTCTCGGTCGCCGCTCTTTCGATTCGCTGTCGGAACAGGAAATCCTGGCGCTCGCCATCTCCTCGGAGGAGGATGACGCCCGTATCTATCGCGCTTATGCCGACGGGCTGCGCAGCGAGTTTCCGCAATCGGCCAAGATCTTCGACGAGATGGCCGACGAGGAAGACGGCCACCGCGCCGCGCTGATCGACATGCATCGCAAGCGGTTCGGCGAGCGTATCCCGCTGATCCGGCGCGAGCATGTGCGTGGCTACTACGAGCGCAAGCCCGATTGGCTGGTACGGCCGCTGGGTGTGGAGAATGTGCGCCGCATGGCCGAGGAGATGGAACGCCAGGCGCAGCGTTATTATGCGGAGGCAGCCAAGCGCACGAGCGACGCGGCCACCCGCAAGCTGCTCGGCGACCTGGCGGCTGCCGAACAGTCGCACGAGGATCTCGCCCACAAGCTCGGTCTCAAGCACACGCCCGGCGAGGTGCGCGAAGAAGAGCACCAGACAGAGCGGCGTCAGTTCATCCTCACCTATATCCAGCCGGGGCTGGCCGGGCTGATGGACGGTTCGGTGTCGACGCTGGCGCCGATTTTCGCCGCCGCGTTTGCCACCCACGACACCTGGCAGACCTTTCTGGTCGGCCTCGCCGCATCGGTCGGCGCCGGCATCTCGATGGGCTTCACCGAAGTCGCCTCCGACGACGGGCGACTGTCGGGCCGCGGCTCTCCGATCAAGCGCGGGCTCGCCACCGGCATCATGACCACGGTCGGCGGGCTCGGCCACGCCCTGCCTTATCTGATCCCGCATTTTACTACCGCCACCGCGGTCGCCATCGCCATCGTGTTCGTCGAATTGTGGGCGATCGCCTGGATCCAGAACCGTTTCATGGATACACCGTTCTGGCGCGCCTCGTTCCAGGTCGTACTCGGCGGCGCGCTGGTCTTCGCCGCCGGCGTCTTGATCGGCAGCGGCTGAGACCGGCCAGCCGGACCGCCGCGGCGCCGACCGTCTCGCGGGGCGCGTCCGGTCTGCCCGGCGCGATTGCCTGACCTTGGAGCATGGGTCTATTGTCGGATACCGACCCGAAAGGCAGGAGGCGACAATGGCGGCCAGGACGACCGAGGGCGAGGCGATCGACATCGGCTTCGACGGCAAGCGCTGCATCCACGCGCGCAATTGCGTGCTCGGCCGGCCCGACGTGTTCGAGCCGAACGCGCCCGGCGGCTGGATCCGTCCGCAACGGGCCAGTGTCGAACGCATCGTCCAGGTGGTCGAAACCTGCCCGTCCGGCGCGCTTACCTACCGGCGCAAGGACGGCGGCGCCCAGGAACAGCCGCCGGCGGTCAATACGCTCAGGCTGCGCGAGGACGGGCCGCTCGCGCTCCATGCCGACATCAGGCTCGGCGAGGAGGCGCTGTTGCGCGCGGTATTGTGCCGGTGCGGCGCCTCGCAAAACAAGCCGTTCTGCGACGGCAGCCACGCCAAGGCCGGTTTCACCGCGACCGGGGAGCCGGCCGCCAAGGACAGTGCTGCGCTCGAGGCGCGCGACGGTCCGCTCACCGTGACGCCGCAGCCGAATGGTTGTCTCAAGATCGAGGGCAATCTGGAGATCGTCTCGGGCACCGGGCGCATGGTCGAGCGTACCCGGCGCGCCTTTCTGTGCCGCTGCGGACATTCCGCCAACAAGCCCTGGTGCGACGGCACTCATAAGAAAGTCGGCTTTACCGCCTGACGGCTGTCGCGTGCCCGTGGTTTCGCCCGGAAACCCGGCCGGCAGGACGCCGGCATTCGCGCGCGGCGCGGTGTGGCGCACGGGCATCACCTGACGTTGAAAAACGCCCCTGTCGGCCGCATCTGCCGATAAACCGCTTTTCGGACACGATTCGGCCGCTCTGGCGGCCCGATTGCCTCGCATCGACCACATGTGTTGACGCCGGCATTCACCAGGAGTTCATGACTTGGCAGTAAGCTTGCGACTCATTCGGGAGGGATAACCGAAGGGACGGGAGTCTGAACCAAAATGGCGTTCTGGAGCACGATGCTGCGTTGCGCGACCACGATCCGAGAATTTCTCGCGCCGCGCTACCGGCCTGAGCAGCATTATATGCGCGGGCCGGGCCCGGCTTGCGCGCGGCGGTTTCCCGCCGGCGGAGACGTTGCCCAGCATTGATGGGTTGCGCATTTGCGTTCAACCGCTAGTTTTCTCCCATAACGACAAAAAATGGGAGAAACACCAATGGGCATGTCCTTCAAATTCGCATTGCTTCCTGCAATCGCCATGTCGTTCGTGGCCGGCGACGCGTTTGCCGCGACCGAGTGGAACGTTTCGACTTGGGGAAAGCGACGCGCGTTCACAGAACATCTTCATAAGATCGCCGAACTGGTCGAGCAGAAGACCAATGGCGACTTCACCATGAACATTTCCTATGGCGGTCTGTCCAAGAACCGCGAGAATCTCGATGGCATTTCCGTCGGCGCCTTCGAGATGGCGCAGTTCTGTGCCGGCTACCATCCCGACAAGAACCCGACCATCACCGTTCTTGAGCTGCCCTTCCTTGGCGTGAATACGCTCGAAGAGGAAGTAGCGGTTTCTCACGCCGTCTATGGGCACGCCGCCACGCAAAAAGATCTGGCGCGCTGGAACGCCAAGCTTTTGATGACCTCGCCCATGCCGCAATACAATGTCGTGGGCACCGGACCGGCGCCGCGCGCGCTGGAGGACTTCCAGGGCAAGCGCATCCGCGCCACCGGCGGCCTCGGCAAGGCCTTCGAGACCGTCGGCGCGACGCCCACCTCCGTGACCGCCACCGAGGCCTACAACGCGATGGAAGCCGGCGTGGTCGATTCGGTCGCCTTCGCCCAGCACGCGCATCTGTCGTTCCGCACCATCGACCTCGCAGACTGGTGGACGGCGAACCTCAATCCCGGCACGGTCAATTGCCCGATCGTCGTCAACACCGACGCCTATGAGGCGTTGTCGGACGAAAACCGCGCCGCGCTCGATTCCTCGGTCGACGAGGCGATCCAGCACTACCTCGCAAACTACGGCAAGCTCCTGGAAAAATGGGAAACCATCCTGACCGAAAAAGACGTCGAGAAAGTCGCTTTCCCGCCGGAGGAGATCGCCAAATTCGAGGACAAGGCCGCCACGGGCACCCGTGAGCAATGGATCAAGGACATGGAAGCCCAGGGCATTCCCGGCCAGGAACTCTATGACCTCGTCCAAGCGACGCTGAAGGACATGCGCGGCTCCAACTGACGCGATCCCGGCCCCGCGCCCGGCAGGCGCGCGGGGCTGGACGCTCTCCGGGAGAGGCCATGTCCGCTCAAACCATTCCGCAAGACGGGTCGCTGCTGTCGCGGCTTGATCTAGCCCTGTTCCGGCTGGAAAAGCTGCTGGCGCTGCTTGCCGGCGTGACCATCCTGATCGTGATGCTGATTTCGGTCGCCAATATACTCGGCCGCAAGATCGTCAACGTTCCGGTTCCCGGTTTCGTCGACTGGATGGAACAATCGGTCCCGCTGATCGCCTTTCTCGGCATCGCCTATTGCCAGCGTCTGGGCGGCCATATCCGCATGGACATCCTCATTGGCCGGTTGCACGGACGCTTGCTCTACGCCGCTGAATGTGTGGGCGTGCTCGCGCTTCTGGCGCTGTCGGCGACGCTGATCTGGGGCTCGTGGCTACATTTCGACCGCAGCTTCGATTTCTCGTCCTCGTGGTGGAGTCGCGATTCCACCATCGATTTGAGCCTGCCCACCTGGCCGGTGAAGCTGGTCGTGCCGGTCATGCTGTTCCTGCTCGCCCTTCGGCTCGCCCTGCAATTGTGGGCCTATGGCCGCGCCTTCGTCGAGAACGCGCAAACCCCGGTCGCCGTGCCGCTGATCGAGACGCCCGCCCAGCAGGCCGAGCGCGAGGCCGGCACCGTCTCGGGTCTTGCCGATGACGAGGACGACGCCGGGGGAACGCGCGCATGAGTCCGATCGAAGTCTCCATCCTGTTGTCGCTTTTGTTGATCGTGCTGGTGCTGATCGGCGTGCGGGTTGCCTTCGCGACTGCGCTGATCGGCCTGTTCGGCCTGTTCCTGATCTTCGCCATCGACAAGGGCCAGGGCGTGGAACGCGGGTTCATGACGGCGCTCAAGATCGCCGGCCAGGTGCCGCATTCCAAAATGTCGAGCCACGTCCTGTCGCTGATTCCCACCTTCATCCTGATCGGCTATCTCGCCTATTATGCCGGCCTCACGCGCGCGCTGTTCGAGGCGGCCAAGCGCTGGGTCGGCTGGCTGCCGGGCGGGCTCGGCGTTTCCACCGTGTTCGCCACGGCCGGTTTCGCCGCTGTCTCCGGCGCCTCTGTCGCCACATCGGCGGTGTTTGCCCGCATCGCCATTCCCGAAATGCTCAAGCTCGGCTACGACAAGCGCTTCGCCGCCGGCGTCGTGGCGGCCGGCGGTACGCTCGCCTCGTTGATCCCGCCCTCGGCCATCCTCGTGATCTACGCCATCATCACCGAAAGCTCGGTCGGCGCCCTGCTTCTGGCCGGCTTCCTGCCCGGCATGGTTTCGGCGCTGATCTATGGTGCTCTGGTCGTCGGCCTCGCCTCTGTGCGCGACGATCTCGGCCCGCCCGTGCGCGGCTTCACCTGGGGCCAGCGCCTGCAGTCGCTGCCCGGCGCGTTCCCGATCCTGTTCGTGGTCTTCATCATCATCTTCTGCATTTATGGCGGCTGGGGCACGCCGACCGAGGCCGGCGCGCTCGGCGCCTTCGTCGTGCTGGTGATGGCGCTGTGGCGCGGCATGCGCTGGCAACAGCTCAAGAGCGCGCTGCTGGAATCGGCCAAGCTTACCGCCATGATCTTCACCATGATCTGGGGGGTGCTGATCTATGTGCGCTATCTGGGTTTTGCCGACCTGCCCGGCACCTTCGCCGACTGGATCGCCGGGCTCGATCAGTCCGCCTTCGTAACCCTGCTGATGATCCTGCTGGCCTATGTGGTGCTGGGCATGTTCATGGACGCGATCGGCATGCTGATCCTCACCCTGCCGATCGCCTTTCCAGCCGTCATCGCGCTCAACGGCGGCGAGGAGGTGACGGCGGCGGCCTCCGCGCTCGGCATGTCGGGTACCGAGGTCGCGATCTGGTTCGGCATCATCGTGGTCAAGATGTGCGAACTGTGCCTGATCACGCCGCCGATCGGGCTCAATTGCTACGTCGTCGCGGGCGTGGCGTCGGAGCGCCACGCGATCTCGGTCCAGGACGTCTTTCGCGGCGCCTCGCCGTTTTTCGTCGCCGACGTGGTCACGGTCGGGGTCCTTATCGCCTTTCCCGACATCGTCCTGTGGCTGCCGCGCCTGCTGCTTGGGTAGGGCGGTTCAGCCGCCGAGCCCTTCGAACAGCGCCGTCGACAGGTAACGTTCGGCGAACGAGGGGATCACCACCACCATCAGCCTGCCGGCGTTTTCAGGGCGCGTGCCGACGGTGATCGCCGCATCGAGGGCCGCGCCCGAGGAGATGCCGGCAGGCACGCCCTCGAGCCGGGCGAGAAGGCGTGCATGGGCGAAGGCGGCCTCGTTGGACACCGTCAGCACCTCGTCATAGATCGACGTGTCGAGGATCTTCGGCGCGAAGCCGGCGCCGATGCCCTGGATCTTGTGCGGTCCCGGATCGCCGCCCGAAAGCACCGGCGAGGCCTCCGGTTCGACCGCAATCACCTTGAGCGAGGGTTTGCGCTGCTTGAGCACCTGGCCGACGCCGGTGATCGTGCCGCCGGTGCCGATGCCGCAGACAAGGATGTCGACGCCGCCCTGCGTGTCGTTCCAGATCTCCTCCGCCGTCGTTGTGCGGTGGATCTCGGGATTGGCCGGGTTCTCGAATTGCTGCGGCATCACCGCGCCATCGGTCTCCGCCACCAGTTCCTCGGCCCGGGCAATCGCGCCCTTCATGCCCTTGGCGCCCTCCGTCAGCACCAGTTCCGCGCCGAGAAAGGCCAGCATGCGCCGTCGCTCCACCGACATCGTCTCCGGCATGGTCAGGATCAGCCGGTAACCCTTGGCCGCCGCCGCGAAGGCGAGCGCGATGCCGGTATTGCCGGAGGTCGGCTCAACCAGCGTGGTCTTTCCCGGCGCGATGCGGCCGTCTTCTTCCATCGCCTCGATCATCGCGACGCCGATGCGGTCCTTGACACTGGCCAGCGGGTTGAAGAATTCCAGCTTGCCGACGAGCTGGGCGACGATGCCGGTTTCCTTGGCGAACCTGTCGAGGCGCACCAGCGGCGTGTCGCCGATCGTCTCGGTAATCGAGCCGTAGATACGGCCGCGTCCGGGTTTCATGCCGTCGGTGCTCATGGTCAACCTCATGCCTCTTCGGGGATTTGCAGCTTGTGCCCGCAGGACTTGCAGAACACGGCGTCGGGATCGTGGCGCTGCAGCGCGCATTCGGGACAGGGATAGAAGACCTTGCTCGGCCGGAAGATCGACTGCGCCAGCTTCACGAACAGCGAGATGCCGATGATCATCGTCACGATCGCGGTCAGCTTGCCCCACACGCCCGGCAGCACGATGTCGCCGAAGCCGGTCGTCGTTACCGTTGCCACGGTGAAATACAACGCGTCGACATAACCCTCGATGCCGCTGCCGTTGCGAAAGAAGCTCGAATAGACGAAGCCGGTGACCACGAACAGGAAGGTCATCAGATTGACGATCGCCTGCATCGTCTCGCGCCACTCGCCGCGTCCGCGCCGTTCGAGCGGCCGCCAGATGAAACCGCTGCGCGACAGCGACCACAGCCGGAGCACGCGCAGGAAGCCGAGATTGGCGAACGTGTAGGGAAAAAGCAGCGTCACCAGGATGAAGATGTCGACCCACACCGTCGGCTGCCGGATCCAGCGCGCCACGCTGGAGGCGGCGAGCCCGCGCCCCAGCGTGTCGGCAAACAGAAAGCCGGCAATGGTGTAGTCGACCCACAGGAAGGACGGGCGGTCGCGCAGCACCGGCGAGGCGACGAAGAAGGCGATCACCGCCAGATCGAGCACGATCACGGCGAACTGGAAACGCAGCGCGGTCGGCGTGCGCCCGTGATAGAGACGCCGCAACGTCCCGCGCAGCCTGTCGAGCCTGCTGTCCTCGGTCGTCTTGGCGGCGTTGTCGCTATCCATCCGCACCGAGATAGTCGGCCATGCCGGTCCCGTCCAGTCCTGCGCCGTTATCGCCGTTGCCGGCATATCTGCCCTGCACAAATGACCCATTGTCACGCGCGGCGAATCGGTGCTAGCTGTGCGCCACACGACAGGGGTGCTCCGTATCGCCGGGGCTGAGATTGAAGGTGCCAAACCTTCTGACCCTCAAGCTGATCTGGGTAATGCCAGCGGAGCGAGGCAAGCATGTTTTCCGGCGCGCAGATTTCCATCTATCCCATGACCGACGACTTCGTCGGCGTCATCCTCGGCGCCCTGTCGGCGCTCGATCCCTATCGCGACCGGCTCAGGCTGGAGACCGACGACATCTCCACTTTGATGGTCGGTCCGCCCGAGCTGCTTTTCCCGGCCATGCGCGACCTGTTCGTGGCCGCGTCCCGCGGCGGGGTCCATTGCGTGCTGTCGGCTGCCGTCTCGCGCGGCTGCCCCGGCGAGCCCGACGATCCGGCCTGTGCGCCGCGCGACGGGCTTGGCGGCGACGATCGCCCGCTTGCCGAGCGCATCCAGACCGCCCGCCAGGCGGTGATGCGGGCCGACAATGCCGGCTGTCCGGTCGCGGCGCAGTTTTCGCTCTACCCGCTCGGCGCCGGCCACCATATGGACGAGATCTATGGCTGCATCGATTTCGTGAAGGCGTCGGGCGTATTCGAGCGCTCGAAGAATTTCTGCACCAAGCTGCGCGGCGATGCCGGCCCGGTCTTCGCCGCGGTCGAGGAAGCCTTTTTGCGCTTCGGCGCCGCCGACGGCCATGTCGCGCTCGACCTGACCGTATCGGCCAACAGCCCGACCCCGGTCTGAGCCTTCTTTGCGCCGCGACGGCTGCGGCGCGCCATCCCGAAAGGACATGCCATGACTTCCCCACGCTGGACCCAGCGCGAAATCCTCATTCTCGCCGTGATCGGCGCCGTCTTCGCCGTGCTCTATCTGGGCTGGGTGCAGGTCTGGCTGGTTTCCCAGGCGGTTTTCGGCCCGGTGACGATGGATATCGCGATGGGCTTCTGGTTCATCGCCTCCATGGTCGCCGCCGCGATCATCCGCAAGCCCGGCGCGGCCTTCCTGGCCGAGGTGCTGGCCGCCGCGATCGAGCTTCTGCTCGGCAGCCCGGCCGGATTGATGCTGGTGGTGTCGGCCGCGATCCAGGGCGCGGGCGCGGAAGCCGTGTTCGCGGCCACGCGCTGGCGCAATTACTCGCTTCCCGTCCTGATGGCGGCCGGCGTCGGCGCGGCGCTCGCCTCCTTCGCCTATACCTGGGTACGCTTCGACTACGGCGCGCTGGAGCCCGGCCTGCTGGTGCTGATGTTTACGCTGCGCTGCCTGTCCGGCGCGCTGCTTGGCGGCCTGCTCGGCCATGTCGTCGTCGAGGCGCTCTATCGCACCGGCGTGCTGTCCGGCCTGAAGATCGATCATGACCGCCGTGCCGCAGCAGCCTGACGCCGCCCTGGCGCCGGCGCGCGAACACTCGCCGGCGCTCGCCTTCGAGGGCTTTGAAGCGCGGTATCCCTTCGCGCGCTCCGCCGCCGTCGGTCCCGTCGACCTTGCCGTGCGCGCCGGCGAGCGCGTGCTGCTGCTCGGTCCGTCGGGGTCGGGCAAGTCGACGCTGCTGCTCGCGCTCACCGGTCTGGTGCCGCAGGCCGTGCCGGCGGAAA
>MRWF01015395.1_pt1 | contig 10596 bp, 9 predicted proteins | sample 1013331 | NCBI WGS metagenome assembly MRWF01 (sample SAMN06117577, study PRJNA244670) | biofilm metagenome | biome: Water; feature: Cathode Biofilm; material: Biofilm; isolation source: microbial consortium enriched at the cathode of a solar microbial fuel cell | place: USA: District of Columbia ... | reverse complement strand
TGCACTACGTGGGAATTTTCCATGATGATATGTTTTAAGTTGAACAATAGTGGCGCACGGCCAAACGGAAGGGAAAATTCCGGAGCGGGAAGGAAACGGAATAAAAAGAGAGTGGACGACCGGCTTTATGCCGTCCCTTGTCCGAGGAATATTTTCCGGGTTTACCTTTGGGCAGTATTGATCCAAACAGACACTATTGGACTTCCCACTTTTGTCCTGACCAAGTGGACAGATCCAGTTTGCCCATCGGGTTCACCGGGAAAGGCGTGGTCGAAACAACCGGCAATCCAAAAATGGGTTATATTTGGTGACAATGGAAGCCAAATACATCAAGATCTTTACCGATGAAATGGTCACTTTGGAAACAAGTGATGCTTCCATACTTTCCTGTATCATCCAATCCTCAAAGAACAATTTTGACCAATTTGAAAACTACTCCCTAGAAATCCAGCAGCTGCACGAGATCATTGTCACAGTGCACATAAAAGGAAATGACCGATTGGATCTACCGATCAAGATCAAGGACATACAGTCCATTGAGCGCATGGATTGAAACCCTACAAATTCCGGTTCTGATTTAGGATATGGCCCAAAAAAATTCCCATTATTAAAAAATCATTTGAATGGTACGGCATATCCTTTTTTTCGCTTCCTTTGGTTCGATAATCAAATGCCTTGCCAATGGCAAAAGGCCATGGTCATAAATAGCCATGTCGGGGTTACGGTGTGTCGGGAGTACATTGCCAAGACCATCTACGGTGTAGAGGCCCGACGTATCGGATTTATTCCCCATATCCCTATATCAATAGGTGTTCCTTGGACGGCCCACAAAATCAGGTCGACCCTTTTTCTAGACGGCCAGATCTAAAGCTTTTCCCTGTAAGGGGTCGATTATTGACCTTCTCGCCCGAACATGTCCCGGATCGAACCCTTTGCACCTATAAACAGTAAAATATTCTTTTTTAATATGATTTTCAACTAGTAGCGTGAACCAAATATCCCTGATATGAAACGATGGATTTAGAGCTAAAGGTCCAATTGGTCGAAAAACTGTTCGCCCAATTGGAGGAAGAGGGCGCCCAATTTCAACAAAGCTCGGGCCTGGGTTGTGCATCCGGTTGTGGCAAATGTTGTACCTACCCACAAATAGAGGCTTCCCCATTGGAATTCTTACCTTGGGCATTTCACCTGTTTTTGTCCGGAAAGGCAGAAAATATGCTTGATGCGCTCAACGGGGAACATGGCTCCACTTGCTTTCTGCTCAAGCCCGTTTCCGTTGTTGACCAGGGCCATTGTGATACATATGCCTACAGAGGTCTGATCTGCCGATTGTTCGGCTTTGCGGCAAACAGGGATAAATATGGGAGCATGAGATTGGTGACCTGTAAAATTATCAGTGAGGGCCAGGCCGCCAATTACCGTTCCGTTTCCGAAGCCATCACAAAAGGACTGTATGTTCCGGTGTTCACGGATTATTATATGCAATTGAACCAAATTGATTTTCATCTGGGCAATAGAATGGTCCCCGTGAACAAGGCGCTGAAAATGGCAGTGGAAGAAGTTTTGCACTACTACTCCTATAGGCCTATCCCCGATGCGGACAAATGCTGTCTTTAGCAAAGGGCATCAAGATCATTGGTCCGATAGCTTCGGTGATTTCCAAGTTTAGGTCAAACACCATTTGGGCATGGTCCAAACGGAAGGCAAAATTTTGGGGCGGCAAGGAATCGGAAACCGCCCGCAATGGGCAGGTCATGGCGGTAGGAGCGGCTTTCTGCCTCCCCCTGTCCGAGAATTATCGTCCGGGCTCACCTTTGGGGACCCATTGATCGGGATAGATCACACCGTGTGTTCACTTGGCCATCAGTGCTCCCGATCCCATCTGTCTGGGATCTGGTTTCAAGGGCTGTTTGAGGGTCGTGACCACCTCCAGGCTATAGTGCCCGAACTCTTCGGTGACCCTACCATGGCACAGATAGATCCCCTTTCCATGAATGGGCGTGGATGGCATGGATTGGGGGAAATGCACACAGTCAAAAAAGTTCCCCTCCAGGTCCAACATAGTGGTAAAGCGCATGGTGTCCCCTTTGGACGTGGTGTTCAACCGGGTGTGCACCATGGAGCCATAGATCCATATCCTTTGGTCGGCATGGGCCTCAAAATCACTGGCGGTCAACCTACTCTTCACTTTCCCGTCCATAAGTTCATAATACCCGCACAACGGAAAGCCCAAGAGTTCCAATTGGTCATAGGCATCCTCAATGGGATGGGAAGGCAGACGGGGCATTGAAAAGTTCCTGTGCCGGGGCTTGAACAGCAATTTCTGAAAAGTGTTCCTTCTAAGGGCCTTGGTCTTGAACACGGCCTGCCAAAGGACTTCTTTTTTGGGCACCCCAAAGCCCCGAAAGGCATCGATGCGCACCAGGATGGTCAGCTGTTCGATGGCAATGGGGACCCGGTCGATGAAATCATCAAAATCCCTGAACTTCCCATGGAGCTGCCTTTCGTTGAGGATGCGTTGGATGACCAGACGTTCCAAGCTTTTCAGCTGCCCCAGTCCCAGATAGATGTGCTTACCATAGATTGCATTGACGTGGTCACTGCGGTTGATGCAGGGCGGATGGATAATGCCTCCCCACATCTTTGTCTCATGGACATAAAGTTCCGTATCGTAGAACCCTCCCCCATTGTTGAGCACGGCCACCATGAACTCCAAGGGGAAGTAGCATTTTAGGTAAAGGCTCTGGTAGCTTTCCACGGCATAGGAAGCGGAATGCCCCTTGGCAAAGGCATAGCCCGCAAAGCTCTCGATCTGTTCCCAGACCATCTGGGTCAGGGCGCTGTCATGGCTCCTTTCCCTGCAATTTTCAAAAAACTTCAATTTTACTTCTTGGAATTCCTCCCGGGAACGGAACTTTCCGCTCATCCCCCGTCTCAGCACATCGGCCTCCCCAAGGTCGAGTCCCGCAAATAGGTGGGCCACCTTGAGCACATCCTCTTGGTAGACCATGATCCCGTGGGTCTCGGGCATGATCTCCAGTAAAGCTGGATTGGCCTCCTTCCGTCGTTCCGGTTCCCGCTCCCTGCGGATGTATTCGTCCTTCATTCCCGAGGAGGATACCCCTGGACGGATCACGGAACTGGCCGCCACCAAACCAAGGTAATCATGGGTCCGCAGTTTTTTCATCAGCCCCCGCATGGCAGGGGATTCCACATAATAGGCCCCAATGGCCCTCCCCTCGCTCAACAGCCGGTTGATGTTGGCATCCTGCTTCATGGCCTCCACGCTCTTGATGTCCAAAAGGGGGGCATCCGGTTGATTTTTCTTAATGACCTCCACCGCTTCCTTGATCTTGGCCAAGCCCCGTTGTCCCAAAATATCGAACTTGAACAGCCCCACATCCTCGGCAATGATCATATCGAACTGTACCGTCGGGAACCCTTTGGGCGGGAGGGTCGTGGCCGAGTAATGGTGCTCGGAACGGTCAAAGATCAAGATCCCCGAGGAATGCACACTGATATAATTGGGCATCCCATGGATATAGGTGGCATATTTCAGCACCAATCGGGCCAGTTCATCCAAGGTTCCCTGTTCGTACCGACCCGCACTGAGCTTATCGATCTCCTCGGTGGGCAGGCCGAACACCCTGCCCAGTTCCCGAACGGCGGCCCTGTACTTAAAGGTGTTGTAGGTGCCCAAGAGGGCCACATGCTCGAAACGCTTAAAAATATAAGCGGTAACATCATCCCGGTCCCATGTGGAAAAATCAATGTCAAAATCAGGGGGCGAGGCCCGAAAGGGATTGATGAACCGCTCAAAATACAGGTCCAGTTCAATGGGGTCCACATCCGTGATCCCGATCAGGTAGGCCACCAGACTGTTGGCCCCGCTTCCCCTGCCCACATAGGGATAACCCTTGGACTTGGCATAAGAGACAATATCATGGTTGATCAAAAAATAGGACACAAAATCCAGTTCCTGGATGGTCTTCAGTTCCCGGAACATCCGTTCCCTGACTTTTTCGGAAGGATGGACATAGCGTCGGAACAGCCCTTCCAAGGCCAGTTCCCGCAACCGTTCCACATCCAATTCCTTGGACCCCAAAAAACGGGACTGGTTCTGGGACACCCTTTCTTTTCCAAACCCAAAGGCAATGTTACAGGAATCCATCAATCGCTGCGTGTTCTCCCAGATATGCGGGAAATCGACCAAAGCCCTTTTCAATTCCTCCATGGGCCGAAGGATATCGGTCGGTCTGGCCTCCTCGGATTGGGGGAGTTTGCTCAATAGCGTGTTCAAGCCTATGGCCCTTAGCAACCGGTGCGTATTGAAATCCTTTTTGCTGCGAAAGCTCACGGGCTGTAACAGCACCAATCTGTCCTTGTATTCCCTATACCGGGAGAAGCGTAATTTCCGGAGTTCTTCTACCGACACCCCGATATGCTCATAGGTCCTGAAATCCGTCCGCTCCTCTTCCTGGATCTTCTCAAAGGGATAGATGACATGGACATGGACAAAGGCAGGGGCCACGGAGGGAATGGGTGTTCCCTTGTGCAGGTGTTCGGATAGAAAGGCGTTGATCTCGCGAAACCCCTCATTGTTTTGCGCCAGGCCCACAAATTCCTGTATGTTACCATTTCGAAAATCGATGCCCAGAATGGGACGGATCCCCTGCTCATTGGCCAAGCGCACAAAGTTCATCCCTGCCGAACTGTTGTTGATATCGGTCAAAGCCAGTACTTCCACCCCATGGGAACGGGCCAACACCAAAAGCTCTGTTTCGGAGAGCACCCCGTAGTTCAGGGAATAGTAGGTATGGCAATTCAGGTACATATTATTGCTGTCTATGGGCCAATAAAATGGGTGGTTGTCCGTCAAAGGGGTTCCCGCCCCTTCCTATGCTATGGGCCCCCAGGGCCGAGGCCCGTATCAGACTGGATTCCCCAAAGCGGCTGCGCACCCGGTCCATGGCCTGGTAGAGGTTCAGCAGTTTTTCATCATCGGCGAAGAGGTCGATCTGATAGTGTCCCCCCACGATATGGCTGTAGTTGACCCCGACGAGTCGGATGAGCATCCTTCGGTCATAGAGGGAGGTAAAGAGTTCCTTCACCAAGGGCACCAAAATGTGGTCCGCTGAGGTATAGGGTATCCGCTTCTGTTTCGTATAGGTCTTAAAATCACTGTACCGGATCTTCACGCTCACACAGCCGGTCATCTTGTCGGCCCGACGGAGTTGGTAGGCCAGGTTTTCCGCCATGGCGAACAAGGTGGTCTCCAATTTGACCATATCGGTCGTATCCTTTCCATAGGTACGTTCCGTGGAAATGGACTTCCGTTCATGGAAAGGAATCAAAGGGGAATTGTCCAGCCCTTGGGCCCGCATCCAAATGGTTCTGCCGTGCAGGCCAAAGGCACTTTCCAATAGTTCCAAGGGCAGTTCCTGTACCGTCCGGATGGTGGTCACCCCCATATTGGACAGCAGCCCATAGGTCTTCTCCCCCACCGACGGGAGCTTACGGATATGCAGGGGCGCCAAGAACTCCTTTTCGAGGCCCAGATCGATCTTCATCTGGTTGTTGGGCTTGGCCTCCCCGGTGGCCACTTTGGAGACCACCTTGTTCCGGGACAGCCCAAAGGAAATGGGCAACCCCGTTTCCCTCAAGATCCGTTGCCGCAGTTCCGAGGCGTACTTATAACAGCCAAAAAAACGGTCCATCCCCGATAGGTCGGCATAGAACTCATCCACACTGGCCTTTTCAAAGACCGGCACGCTCTCCTTGATGATCTCGGTCACATTGTCCGAGAACTTCATATAGGTACCCGCATTGCCCTTGATGACCGTGGCCTCCGGGCACAATCTACGGGCCACTTTCATGGACATCCCCGAGTGTACCCCAAACCGTCGGGTCTCATAGCTACAGGCCGCGACCACCCCTCTGTCCCCCAACCCACCGACCAAGAGGGGCCGCTTCATCAGACGGCTGTCCAACAGCCGCTCACAGGAGACGAAGAAGGTATCCAGATCGAGATGGAGGATGGTGGGTTTCATAGTATGATTTTGGATTATTTCCTATTATTTGGAATATATCCAAAATTACAGAAAGCGGAGATCGGTTTCAAAACTTTAACAATTTTGACTATCTTATTGCTGCAAAAATCCAACCTCAAAATGTGCTATTCGACCAGACAGACCCGGGAACGGAAGGAGCTGGAAAAACTCCTTTCCGTAAAGGCCATGTACGGTGACATCGACACCGATCTGGAACTCATTTATTTCCATGCCAACGGCTGGAGCCATCCCGTGATGTGGTCCTTGGGCCAGGAAGAGCCCAACAACCTCCTCCCGGCGATGTGGGGCATCATGCCACCTAGGGAAAAACAGGAAGACTACAAGCAATATTTCAAGAACCCCAAGACCTTTGGGGGGCTGAATGCCAAATCGGAAAAGCTCTTTGACCACTTCCTGTACCGGTATTGTTGGGAGAACCAGCGGTGCATCATCCCTGTGGACGGTTTCTTTGAACCACACAACACCAAGGTAAAGGTAAAGGGCAAGGATTTCAAGGTGCCTTTTTATTTCCATAGAAAGAACGGGGATCCCATTTATCTGGGTGGCATCTATACCAACACCGCAGATGGACGCAGGACCTTTGCCGTATTGACCAAGGATGCAACTCCAATGTTTGAAGAAATCCATAATGATAAAAAACGAAGACCGGTGATCATCGACGACGGGAACCTGGAATCTTGGCTCCACCATGGCAATACGACCTCCGATGTACAGGACCTCATTGATGATGATCTTTGGGAAGGGGAACTGGAGGCCCATCCGGTGACCAAGGACCTGTACAGCAGAACGGTGGATTTCAATTATCCCGGCATCGTGGACAAAGTGGATTATGAGGAAGTGTCGATTTCCTATGGATGACCCTATTTCCAGATCCCTCGCTGTATCAAAACTAATCTTCCAAAGCCTTGGCCTGTTGTTCCATAGCTCCTACCCTTTCCTTATAAAAGATAGAAAACAAGAAAAAATCACTTGGCCAATACCTCCCAAACAATTTTAGTATATGACAATTTTGTTATAAAATTGAGTGCTATTCTATAACGTAAGTACCATACATTGAAAAAATATTCAAGTTTCGAATTGCACTGGAAGGGACTTCCCCTAAAATATGGCGTGAATTTTTTGGTTCCATCCAATACGACATTTTATAGACTCCATCATATCATCCAAATCGTAATGGGATGGGAGAACTATCACCTTTACGAAATCACATTGGACAGCTATCGTATTGGGCAACAATTTGAAGACGATGGCTTTAATGCCCCCAATAAGATCATCGACTCAAAAACGATAACAATTGGTGATGTCCTTCAGGTTTAGGGGCCAGAAATTGGAATATCCATACGATTTCGGGGATTACTGGCAACATTCCCTGACCTTAGAGGTGATAAAAGATGAGTTGGCGATCCCTTTCCCGTTTGTTGTGCCGGAGAATTGAACTATTAACCTAATGCAAGCTCACTGATAATAAGAGTATACTTTTCTGCACACTTAATTGGTTTTCCATTTAGACCATAAATTACACCTATAATAAAGTTCAGTTTCTCTAGACAGGTTGACCACTATTAACCGAAAACACAATTTTTAACAACTGGGAAATTCCAACATTTATCAAAGTTCAAATAACCAATCCCAATGAAAGACAATCGGTTATATTCCAATTAGGTACTATTCAGGTGTTGTTTTTTTCCATACATTTAAGTAGTTCACAGGGCTAAAAAACTATAAACGATGAAAAACATACTCATAGTGCTCATACTATGGACTGTCTTTGGTTGCAGGCATAAAAAGGTTCAAAACGGAAATGCCAAAACAAATGAAAATCCTGAGGAAGCAAATCCTGTGAAAGAACGTTTTGCCAAAATGGAGGCGGAGGCCTTGAAAGAGCAATATGCTGGTATTTTTACTAAAAAGGACGATTCGACCGAATTATTTCAAATTCGTTCCACTGGGGTTTCGACTTTACCGATTCAACAAGCCGCTGAGATATTCTTAAAAAACCTGTCCGCTTCACAAATAGAACGTACCACATTTACTATTGATGACGATGAATGGAGGAAATGGTGCAACGTGGATAATGGGATTTATGACAGACAGGGAGTTAGCCTAAAAGAATTAACTGATAACCAGAAAAAAAATGCCTTTGGATTAATACAGGAATCTTTAAGCGCAAAGGGGCTGCAACTGAGTAGGGACATCATGAAGACCGACCAGACGCTTAAAGAGCTCAATAATGGGTCATTGGATTATGATGAAGAATTATATTTCTTGACCATAATGGGAAAACCTTCAAGTACTGAACCTTGGGGATGGCAATTGGATGGACACCATCTGGTCATCAACTACTTTATATTGGGAGACCAAGTTGTAATGTCACCCGTATTTATGGGCGGTGAACCAATAATTACCACTTCAGGAAAGTACAGAGGAAATACCATTTTTCAGGATGAACAGAATATGGGATTGGCACTGATGCAGTCCTTAGAGTCCGAAAACCAGAAAGAAGCCACTATTACAACGTTCAAAACTGGCAATAACAATTTGGCTGAGGCTAATAAAGATAATTTAACCCTTAATTATGAAGGTATTCCAGTCTCAAAGTTTTCAGATGAACAAAGGCAAAAACTTTTGGACTTAATTTATTTGTACATCAGCAATATTAGAGAGGGGCATGATAAGGTAAAAATGAGGGAAGTGATGGAACATATTGATGATACATGGTTTTCTTGGGTCGGAAACACCTCTGAGAATGCCGTTTTTTACTATCGAATCCATAGTCCAGTGGTATTGATCGAATTTGATCATCAAAGAGTCGTTGGCGTACCCAATGCCGATGATGGGAAGCCATCAAGAAACCATATTCATACGGTGGTAAGAACCCCAAACGGAAATGATTATGGAAAAGATTTATTGAGACAACATAAAGAGAGGCATCATAACAAAAATTGAGGCCAAAGTTAGAATAAACAATAATCAAATACTTCAATATCAATCCATTTTGAATGTACAGATGTATTTTACATTGATATAAAATAAACAAGTTGTGGTCAATTTAAAAACGCCAAATGAAATCAAGACTATTGGTCCTTTTTGCAATTCTTTTGCCTCATTTAATCTGTGCCCAAGAATTTAAGGGCCACACTTTGAATGAAATAAAAGCCATCCATACCGATTTTGACATTCATCAACAATCGAATAAAGGAGGTGATTTCACACGGTACATCAATTCTCACATGTCTGAATTTTGGCCGCACCAAGTCCTTAGCCGATCAGGCTCCATCAGACCATTGGACTATCTTTTAAGGGAGGATGTAAAGAAATTTGTCACCAAAACCTGGGAAGGGGAGATACCTCTGGAAGAATATGTAAAAAGTCCTTTGGTGGACGGCATGATCATTCTGCATAAAGGCAAAATCGTGTTCGAGGAATATCCGCACATGAAGGATTATTACAAGCATCATAGTTTTTCAGTGACCAAACCTTATGTTTCTACCATCATTGCCCTGTTGGAGATGGAGGGTGAGATAGATGTCAAGAAACCAGTATCAGCATATTTAACAGAACTGAAAGGAACGGACTGGGGTGCGGTTCCCATTATTGATGTATTGGACATGAGCTCCGGAATGGGAATCGATGATAATCTTTTTGCACAACTATTCTTTAACGAGAATGGCTGGATCGGTAACGATAAATCCAAAGGAGGACCATCGAGTCAACTTGCTCCAATGAAAAAGACAGGACCTTCTGGACGGATTTATGAATACTTCTCCCTCAACACAGAAGTTCTGGGATGGATCATCGAGCGGATTACAAATAGAACAGCTGTTGAATTGATTGAAGAAAGGATCTGGCAAAGAATGGGTGCGGAATCGGATGCACTGATGTTTTTGCCCAATTCGAACGATAGGATGTATATGGGAGGACTCAGTGCTACCTTGAGAGATCATGCACGTTTCGGACATTTGTTCACCCCATCGGGTAGAATTTCCCCCTATGATTTTATACCAATAGCTTACATCAAGAAAATACAACAAGGCGGCCGACCTGAAATCATTAAAAATTCGGGGCCAATTGATCTTTTCATTTACGATGATCCAATTACCGCGGAACATTTAGTGGACGGTGAGCCTCCAAGACATTCCACTTATCAATGGGATGTAGTGATGAACGATGGCGATTTTTTCAAAGAGGGAGGTGGCGGACAGGGACTGTACATTTCACCTAGCCGTGATTTGGTCATCGCGTATTTCGGTACCCGTGGTTTTGACAGTGAAGGCCGAATTTTACTCAATAACTTGCATCAAATAGCCCGACAGCTGGCAAAATCGGGATTGTTTGACGAATAACCCGTTCAATAAAGGCTATAATTAGGTGCTCATTTTAGGGCTACCTCTCCAAATATTGGTGGATTCTCAGTTTAGTGTGTACTTATATAGTTTCTTGTCAACGCGCACAACTATTGATAACCGAGAGCGTTACCAAAGTTCAAATAAACGACGAATCACCAAATTCAAATCTTATAGTAATT
>MRWF01002675.1_pt1 | contig 10626 bp, 9 predicted proteins | sample 1013331 | NCBI WGS metagenome assembly MRWF01 (sample SAMN06117577, study PRJNA244670) | biofilm metagenome | biome: Water; feature: Cathode Biofilm; material: Biofilm; isolation source: microbial consortium enriched at the cathode of a solar microbial fuel cell | place: USA: District of Columbia ... | reverse complement strand
CCTCGATCAGCTTTGGCGGTCGGGCGACATAACGGCGGTCGAGTATCTGGTGCAGCTTGATCAGACTTACAGCGCCGAACGCGCGGGAATTGAACTTAAAGGGTCGCTATGGCGCGCCTGGATCGACTGGCTCGATGCGTCCGGGACTCTCAATGAATGGATGGAGACTCTGTAATGCGTAATTATCGAAAACTGAATTCAGGGCTTGGGTTGGCGGTCCTCGCTTCCGGGGCGCTGGCAATTGCCGCATGCGGCGCCTCGGACGCGGAAAACGCAGCTTCACCGGGTGCTCAAACCGAAGAAGGCCATGACGAAGAGGGCGGCGGTCATATCGAAATGACGGCGGCGGAGCGGAACGCCAAGGGAATTAAGTCGGTGAGCGTGAGCGCGCGAAAAATGTCGAGTGAGCTTATCGTGCCCGGCGAAATCACGGCGAACCGCTATAGAACGGCGCAAGTGGCGCCGCGCATCAGCGCGCAGATCGTCGAGCGTCACGTTGTTCGCGGCGAGACAGTTGAAGCGGGCGCCCCGTTGGTGACGCTTTCCAGCGTTGAAATGGCCGGAGCTCAGGGCGCCCTTATCATTAGCGACCAAGAATGGCGCAGGGTCCGAAGTCTTGGCCGTGATGTCGTATCCGAGAAACGCTATGTGGAGGCCGAGGTCGCGAGCCAACAGGCGCAGGCCACACTATTGTCTTACGGGATGGCGGAGCGCGAAGTCGCCAAGCTGTTAAAGAGCGGCGATGCAAGCAAGGCGACAGGTCAATTCGTGTTGTTCTCGCCGCAGGACGGAACGATTGTTCGCGATGATTTCACGATCGGCGAATTTGTCGATGCGGGCGCGCTTCTTATCGAAATCAGCGATGAATCGACAGTCTGGGTCGAGGCCCGTCTGACATCAGAGCAGGCCGGACAGATTTCCGTCGGGGCTCCCGCCCGCGTGAAATCAAATGCGGGTCATTGGGAAAAGGGCCGCGTCGCCCAGCTTCAGCATGCGCTCGACGAAACCACGCGAACGCTGATGGCGCGGATCGAGATCAATAATGAAGATGACGACTTCCATGCAGGCCAATTCGTCGATGCGGCGATTGAAGCCGGAGGCGGCGCCGAGGTTTTAGCTTTGCCGGAAAGCGCCATCGTCCTGATGGATGGCTCGCCCACAGTCTTCAAAATTGAAGGCGATGAAATTGAACCGGTGCGAATTGAGACTGGCGACGCCAGCGGCGGCTGGATTGAAGTCAATTCGGGCGTCGCCGAGGGCGATGAAATCGTCACGGAACAAACCTTTCTCCTCAAATCGCTCATTCAAAAAACAAAAATGGGCGAAGGCCACGGGCATTAGGAGCTCAGAACATGTTGAATAAACTCGTTGAACTATCGCTCCAGTACAAAGTCCTGGTGCTCATCATTTTCGCCGTGGTCGGCTTTCTCGGCTGGCGTGCGGTGACAAATATTCCCATTGACGCGTTTCCGGATGTTACGCCGGTGCAGGTCAATATTTATACGGAATCACCGGGCCTGGCCGCAGAAGACATTGAACAGCTCCTGACATTTCCGGTTGAATCGGCAATGGCGGGCCTGCCCGACGTTCAGGAAATCCGGTCAGTCAGCCTTTTTGGGCTCTCCTATGTCGCTGTCTATTTCAAAGACAGCGTAGACATTTATTTTGCACGGCGACTTGTGATGGAGCGGCTCGCCGAAGTCCGCGACCGCATTCCGGAAGGATATGGATCGCCGGAAATGGGCCCGAATGCGTCCGGGTTAGGTCAAGTCTTTTGGTACACGCTTGAGCGCGCGGATGAAAAACTCAAAGACGACATTACCGACATGGACCTTCGCACGCTTCAGGACTGGAACGTGCGCCTCATTCTGCGAACAGCGGCTGGCGTTGATGACGTCATGTCCTGGGGCGGCCAAGAGCGGCAATTTCAGGTCAAGATCGATCCGTTACAACTCATTAAATACGAACTTGGATTCTCCGAAGTTGTTGCATCGCTTGAATCCAATAACCGCCAAGTTGGCGGTCAATATATCGATCAAGGGCCGGAACAATATCTCGTTCGCGGCCTCGGGCTGGTTCGAGATGAACGCGACATTGGCAATATCGTTGTCAAAGTCAAAGACGGCACGCCGGTCTATATTCGTGATGTCGCCAAGGTTGAGCAGTCGCCTGCTTTGCGCTTCGGGGCCGTCACCCGTGACGGCGAGGAAGTGGTCCTCGGCATGGCGCTCGCGCGCATCAACGAAAACGCCAAGAATGTTGTCGATGCAGTTAAGGAAAAGGTCGCGACTGTTGAAAGCGCTTTGCCGGACGGCGTAATTGTCAAACCAATCTATGACCGTACGGAACTGGTCGAAAAAGCGGTCGGCACGGCGGAGAAAGCGCTGATCGAAGGGTCTATCCTCGTCGCCATTGTGCTGTTTCTCTTTCTTGGCGAAATCCGCTCGGCGCTTGTTGTTATCACCGCTCTGCCGCTTGCTATGCTCATTGCATTCATCTGCATGAATCAAATGGGATTGTCGGCTAACCTTATGTCGCTCGCTGGACTCGCCATTGGCATCGGCATGATGGTCGACGGCGCCGTCGTCATGGTTGAAAACTCGTTTCGCATCATGGCGGAACGAAAAGAGGAGGGCGGCGAGGTCAACCGAACCGCCGCCGTTCTGCAAGCGGCGCGTGAAGTCGCCAATCCGATCGCTTTCGCGATCATGATCATCATCGTTGTGTTCTTGCCGCTCTTCAGTCTTGAAGGGCTCGAAGGCAAGCTCTTCAAGCCCATGGCGTTCAATATCAGTTTCGCCATGGCTGGTTCGTTGATTTTGACTTTGACGATTATTCCCGTTCTTGCGGCGATGATCCTGAAGCCAAAGGAAGAGCGCGACACCATGCTTATGCGCGTCATCAAGCGTGGTTACCTGCCGTTGATCGCCTGGTGTCTCGACAATAAGCGGAAGGTCGGCTTGGCGGCGGGCGGTCTGCTCGTTGCGAGCCTCGGACTATTTCCCTTTCTCGGCAAGGAGTTCATGCCGCAACTGCAGGAAGGCTCGATTATGTGGCGGGTGACGTCGATCCCTTCCACATCGCTGGATCAATCTATTGAGATTTCCAAAGAGATTGAAAACACGCTGTCTGGTTTTCCTGAAGTCGAAACGACCATCGCCATGATCGGTCGAGCTGAAAAAGGCGAAACCGCCGACGTCAACTATATGGAAATCTATACGGCGCTCAAACCGCAAAGTGACTGGCCGCGTAAGCGTTCGATTGAATCGCTCGCCGACGAGATGCGCGAAAAACTCGAAGAGACGGTCCCGACTTCCGTCATCGCCTTTACGCAACCAATCCAGATGCGCGTTGAGGAATTGATTTCGGGCGTGCGCGCGACGCTTGCCGCAAAAATTTACGGACAAGACCTCGGTGAGCTCGACCGATTGAGCCAGGAAATTAAAGAGGCGATTTCGGGCGTGCCTGGCGCCGCTGACCTATCGCTTGAGGCCAATATCGGCAAACCGCAAATCCGAATCCAGGTCAATCGCACAGAGCTCGCACGCTATGGCATGAATGCGGATGAGGTGTTGGACGTCGTGCGAACAGGCATAGGCGCGGAGCCAGTCGGGACGCTCATCGACGGCGTCAGGCGGTTCGATATCACAGCCCGCCTGCAGGACGCCTCGAAAACCTCCATGGAATCCATTCGCAACATTCCGCTGCAAACGGCGGATGGAGCAATCATTCCTTTGGGCCGTGTGGCGGACGTGACTTCAGCGGAGGGATATTCCTTCGTTCGGCGCGAGCAGCTGCAGCGCTATGCAGTGATCCAGATGGATGTCCGTGGCCGTGACGTCGATGGCTTTGTGAAGGATGCGAACAAGATCATCGCCGATAACGTGGACTTGCCGCCCGGTTACTGGATCGAATGGGGCGGCGCCTTCGAAAACCAGCAACGTGCGCTGGCGAAGTTGTCGTTGATCGTTCCGGCGACGATCTTCTTTATTTTCGTGCTGCTCTACACGGCGTTCAATTCAGTTAAGTACGCTGCGTTAATCATCGCCAACGTGCCGTTTGCCGCGAGCGGCGGGTTGTTTGCACTCTTCATCACCGGACAATATCTATCGGTGCCGTCAGCGATCGGGTTTATCGCGGTTTTCGGAGTCGCCATGCTCAATGGTATCGTCCTCGTCAGTTTCATCAATGAACAGCGGGACGCCGGATACAATGTCCGCGATGCCGTCAGGCGCGGCGTTGAATTGAGACTTCGCCCAGTGCTGATGACCGCAAGCGTTGCGATACTCGGCCTCATTCCGATGCTCCTGTCGACGGGCGTCGGCGCCGAGACGCAGCGGCCTTTGGCTTCGGTTGTTGTTGGCGGATTGCTGACCTCGACCGCGCTCACATTGATCCTGTTGCCGGTGATTTATGAGTGGATGGAAACACGCGGGCGAAAATCGCAGGCGCCGCCATCTCGCGGCGATCTCGAACTCGCTGGCGCCCACGCCAAAGCGGCGGAATGAAAGGAACATCACAATGATAGAAATCAAGGCGTTTATTCATCGCAGCCGGGCCGCCAGCGTCGTTCGCGCCTTGCGCAAGGGCGGCTTCGCCAACATGACGGCGGTCGACGTCAAAGGCATGGTCAAGGCGCTCGACGAAAAAGAACAGCAATATTCAACGGAGCTCGGCGACCGGGTGATCACGGAGGTGAAACTGGAGCTTGTTTGCGAAGACGACCGCCTTACCGAGGCGACCGAACTTATTCGCGCCAACGGGAGAACCGATATGGAGGAATCGGGCTTCATTTATGTGAGCAATATCACAGCGGCAATTCCGTTCTAAGTCACTTGTTTCTGGTCTCGCAATTCGTTGACTTGTTTTGATTTGCGGGCGGGCGAAAGCGCTTACTTCCTGCGCGCGTATTCGTCCGGCGTAGCCAGAAGGAGCCGCCGGATTCGTCCCCCAATTCCGGCGGCTCCGCTCTCACTTCCCGTCATTAGTAATCGCTACACAAATGCCAGTCTCGCTAATTTTGTTGTCTTTACTCACTTGCTCATCCGAGGATTTCCTGCCGTGAACGAAACAAACCAGTCGAACACAACCGCCGCTACAGACGATCATCAGCATGACGATTGGTTAAACAGATTGTTGAATGGGCGGGCGGAGCTTGGCTTTTCCTTATTTTGCGGTGCAACGCTTCTCGCGGGATGGCTCGGGCCGAAAATATCGGCGATGCCAGACACCGTTGCACTCGGATTGTTGGCAGCTGCGTATTTTTTCGGTGGATATTTCACGCTGAAGGAAGCGATCGCAAAGGTTTTGCAACGCAAATTTGAGATCGACTTTCTCATGCTCGTCGCCGCCGCCGGTGCGGCGATCCTGGGAGAATGGGCGGAAGGCGCGTTCCTTCTGTTTCTGTTCAGCATTGGCCACGCTCTTGAAAATTACGCGATGGCGAGAGCCCGCAACGCTATATCGGCGCTTGCGGATCTTGCGCCTGAGGAAGCGCTTGTTCGCCGTGACGGGCGGGAGGCGGTTTTGCCTGTTGACGAATTGAAACCGGGCGACGTTGTGATTGTTCGCTCTAATGACCGTATTCCTGCCGACGGATTCGTCATCAAAGGCGAAAGCAGCGTCAACCAGGCGCCCATCACCGGCGAAAGCGCCCCGGTCGATAAATCGCCGGTGAACGATATAGGCGCCGCGGCGGACAATCCCGATAACGTAAAACCGGCGCACAAGGTTTTTGCCGGCTCCATCAACGGCGCAGGGAGTCTCGAAATACAGGTCGCCCGGCGCGCCTCTGAGACAACGCTGGCCCGCGTCATCGACATGGTCAGCGCCGCTGAAACCCGGCAGTCTCCGACGCAGAGTTTTACCAAGAAGTTTGAGAAGATATTTGTTCCATGCGTCGTCATGCTCGCCGTCATTACGGCTTTATCGTGGCTTGTTCTCGACGAAGGCCCCACACAGAGTTTCTATAGGTCGATGGCGGTGCTTGTCGCGGCTAGTCCTTGCGCGCTTGCCATTGCAACGCCAAGTGCAATTTTGAGCGGCGTCGCCCGCGCCGCGCGCGGCGGCGTGCTGATCAAAGGCGGCGCGCCGCTAGAAGCGCTGGGGCGGCTCGATTCAATTGCATTCGACAAGACAGGCACGCTGACATCCGGGGAGCCGAAGCTTGTTGAAGTCACGCCGGTCGCCGGCGTGACGGAAACGGAGCTTCTTCGCGTCGCGGCCGCTGTTGAAGTGTTAAGCGACCACCCGCTCGCCGAGGCGATCGTCCGCGATGTCAAAGAACGAATGGGAGCCATTGAACGCAAAGCGACTGAATTCAAAAGCATTACGGGAAAGGGCGTTTCAGCACGATTGAATGGAGAACTCGTCCACATCGGAAAAACCGCCCTTTTTATCGAAACAGACGGAACGCCGTTGCCGGACGATCTTCGTGCGACGGTCAAAAGCATGTCGGCGCGGGGACGGACCACGATGATTGTTCGGCGGGGCGATGCGTATCTTGGCGCTCTCGGCTTGATGGACACGCCGCGCTCCGCCGCCAGGCGTGTGATCCAACGCTTGCGCGATATCGGCGTTTCGAAAATGATGATGATTTCGGGCGATAATCAACAAGTCGCGGATGCGATTGCGCGCCAGGTCGGTCTTGATCAGGCGTTCGGTGATCTGATGCCGCAAGACAAGGTCGAAAAAATCAGGGAACTTAAAGAATCAGGCGGCGTCGCCATGGTCGGCGACGGCGTAAACGATGCGCCCGCGATGGCGAACGCAACCGTTGGCGTCGCGATGGGCGCCGCCGGCTCGGATGTGGCGCTCGAAACGGCCGACGTCGCGCTGATGGCGGATGATCTCGAAACACTGCCCTTCGCCGTCGGACTCAGTCGTGCGACCAGCCGGATTATTCGTCAGAACCTCTGGGTAAGCCTGGGCATTGTTGCGATCCTGATTCCTTCGACGCTCTTGGGGCTTGGCATCGGACCGGCTGTTCTGGTGCATGAGGGATCGACGCTCATTGTCGTCGCTAATGCGTTGAGGTTGTTGGCGTACAACGAACCAAAAAAGACGACATATCTGATTGGCGATCTAGGATCCGTGGAGCATTCGGTGAACTGATAATAATGTGCAACAATATTGCCAATAGAGACGTTACCGATGCTCTGACACGCATTATTTGTCCGGCTAGGTAAAGGTTGTTCGCATAAAAAGGCGGCGCCACTTTCAATCCCGGATGGTTGCGTTCAGCGCCTCGCTTTGCGCGCGATGCTTATCCGGATTGTCTGCCATCAATTTTTTCAGGTTCAGAATTTTCCATTTAACCGCTGGCAGGTCCGCGGCCTGCGGCAGGCCGATGAGCGTGAAATCCGGCTCGCTCGCTTGCAGCCTACGCAGAAATTCGGCGGCGTTTCCATTGAGCCGCGCCTGAATATCGTCGATCAGTCGTTTGCGCGTTGAGATAAGGTCGTCGAGATCGACCGGTTCGACGGTCATGCCGGCGAACTCGCGCGCGAAGTCCTCAGCAATGTCTCGTTCATTTGGCGCGAGCAGTTCATGCATGGGGCGGCTGGAGCAGGCGGCGTAGACGAGAAAAACGCGGAAGAGATCGTCCGTGAGGCCTTCGTTTTCGTAGAGGAGTTTAATATCAAACAGGTCACGCGGATGCTGGCGGTCGAGCGCAGCGTGCAGTTTTCCCGCGTAAAGATCATCGAACGCCAGAACATTTGTTGCAACGAATCCGAAGGCGTCCTCGACAGCGTCGGTGGTGCGCATCAGTCGCGGTTCGCCGATGGCGCCGCGCATCACCGGCGAGGTTTCGATTTTAACGGTCACGCCGTCCGCATTCGCCAGGATGCGCGTATCGCCGCCGCCGCCGCCGGCGATGCGTTGGGCGTTGACGCCGGGCAGTTTGTTGATTTGCGCCATGATCCGGTCGAACGCAGCGTCGATGGCGTTAAATGACGTTGCGCGATCTGCAATCGGCAGATAGGCGAGATCGATATCGACGGAGAGGCGCGGCATGTCGCGATAGAATAGATTGATCGCCGTGCCGCCTTTGAGGGCGAAGGCGGACTCGGTCGAGACGACGGGCAGGAGGCGCATCAAGAGCCGCACCTGCGCGAGATAGGCATCACGGGCCATCGTCAGACTTGTCGTTTGGCGTACCGTCTATCAGTTCTGGCGGCACGGTGATGTCGTAGCGCGGATGCAGGCGGCCGCCGTCGACGAGCGCGCGCGGGCCCGATCCGAGATCGAAATCCTCCGAATTCAGATGCTGTCGCCAAGCATGATCGTGCTGGTCGGCGAAAACGAAGAATAGGCGCTTTGCTTTCACGCTGCGGCATTCCTTGAGCAGGGCTTCGAGGAGCCGTGGGCGCAAATTGGCGAGGCCTTCGAATATCGCATCGACATTGTGAAAGCTTTCGTTCGCCGGCAGCTCGTTCAGCATTTCGAGCATCGCCCGTTCAGGCGTTGAGACGACGAGATCGTTCAGTTGCCGTTGCGGCGGGGATGATTGCTTTTCAATGTCGACGCCGTCGACGCCGGTTTTGGATCCGCTGAAGAGGCTCAGGGTTCTTGTTTCGAACCGGCTCGCGTTCGGCAGCCGCGCAAGCCAGGACGGGACATCGCCATAGAGATAGACCGGCGGCGTCTCGGCGCCGAGGTTCAGGTAGTGGTCAAAGCCGTGCAGCGACAGGGCGGTGCGCCCGCCCACATGGACGTCGTAATCCATGATCCGCTGCAGGGAGAGGACGAGGCGGCGCCAGTCGCCGCGGGCGCCAGCATCGCGGTGCGTGTCAGGCCGGCGGTAGACGCCGCGGGCGAGCTTTTCGAGCCAGCCGCGTTGCCCATATTGCAGGATCGATTTGCGGTTTATGCCGCGCGCGGTCAACCAGGCAGCGTCGGCGACATAGCCGGGCGGCAGGTCGTCGAGCAGGGGCTTTAATCGTTCCTTGCGTTGTTGGGTCATAGCCAATAAAATAATAAATATTCAAAGTTTTGGCAAGGCCGAAGTTTAGAAAAATTCCTTTATAGGGGTTAATTGCCATTAAATTCAATAATTATTAAAGTATCCCGCTCGCTATACCCTACGGAGAATCGAGCCCTGCTCAAGCGCTGCGGGACCGCAGAAAAAGCGTGGGACAAGCCGCTGCCCATGACAGCCCAAGACACTTTTTCTCAAGCCTCTTAGGAGAACAGCGTCTTGATGATCGCGCAATCAGGCGTCCTGTTACGGCTGCAGCCTTTGGCGACTGTCGAAAGGGTGCGTTCGAGCTTTTTCAGATCCGATATCTTCGTCCGGATCATCTCCACATGCGTGGAGGTGATTTCGAAGACTTCTGCGCAAGTGGGTTTTCGGTCCTCCAGCCCCAGGAGCGCACGGATATCATCGAGCGAGAATCCGAGCTCGCGTCCGCGCCGGATGAAGCAAAGCCGGTCGGCGAGCGCGCCGTCATACAGCCTGCGACCGCTTTCCGTCCGCGGCGGCGCCGGCATCAATCCGATTTTTTCGTAATAGCGGATCGTCTCGATCTTCACGCCGGTTTGATCGCTCAGCTTCCCGATTGTCAGATTAAATTGGTCCATCACCCTTGATCCTGTAGCGACTACAGAATTTACGATCAACGGCATGACAGGTGAAGACCAAATCAAGACGAAAGCGCGCAGAAAAGGCGGATGGATCGCCGGCGGCGGGGCCCTATCAGGCCTCGGGGCGTTCATCGGCGCGTCGTGTTGCATATTGCCGCTCATCCTGATCAATCTTGGCGTCAGCGCGGCTCTCGTCGGCAAGCTCGCGTTCTTTGCACGGTTTCAACATTATTTTATGGGCGCGGCGATCGTTCTGCTTGCCGTGGCGATTGTCGCGGCGTTCTGGAAAGGGCGGCGGCCAGACAAGCGTGTTGCGGTCACGCTCGTCCTTGCGGCGGCGCTTATAGTCGCCGCCTACATTATGCCGTTCTATGAACTCCAACTGCTTCGCTGGGTGAATCAATGAGCGACGTCATCGCAAAATCTACCATCTCCTGTCCTCAATGCGGGCATCAGTCGACAGACAAAATGCCAACGGACGCATGTCAATGGTTTTACGATTGCAAGGGCTGCGGCGCCGTCCTGAAACCGAAGCCGGGCGATTGCTGCGTTTATTGCTCATATGGCGATGTGAAGTGTCCGCCCATACAAACTGGGAGGGCGTGTTGTGGTTGACGCAACGAGAAACGATCACGCCGCCAAGCCGTTGCCTTTCTTTTGGTCATGGGGGCTGCCGCTCGCGATTTTGTTTTCAACGAACTTCATGAGCGGGATCGTTTCCAAGCCAATTATCCTCATGATGATGAGCGGTTCGTTTTTCTGGATGGGTCTTGCGTGTGTATTAAACGCAAGACGATGTCGAAGGCGACATTGTTATTATTCCGGACCGATCTTTATCGCTGGCGGCGTCGGCGTTTTGCTGATCGGTTTTGGGGTCGTGTCGCTTGGCTCCGACGGGCTTATTATTATCGTATGGGGAACGCTCGCGCTTGCGCTCCTTACATATTTGAGTGAACTGATTTTCGGCAAATATGTGAATTGAACGCCGGGGGCATCGGGTCTCTTGGTGTATTTTAAGTTTTACGGCGGCCGCCTTACGGC
>MRWF01015925.1_pt1 | contig 10630 bp, 9 predicted proteins | sample 1013331 | NCBI WGS metagenome assembly MRWF01 (sample SAMN06117577, study PRJNA244670) | biofilm metagenome | biome: Water; feature: Cathode Biofilm; material: Biofilm; isolation source: microbial consortium enriched at the cathode of a solar microbial fuel cell | place: USA: District of Columbia ... | reverse complement strand
AAGTTGCGGTAGCGCTCGGCCGGCAGGGGAATGCGCACCTGCTCGAGCATGTCGATGGCGCGATCGCGCGCTTCCGCGGCGGAGACGTCGTGATGGACGCGGATCGCTTCGCTGATCTGGTAACCGACCCTGAACACCGGATTGAGCGAGGTCATCGGCTCCTGGAAGATCATCGACACATCGTTGCCGCGAACGCGCCGCATGGCGTGTTCCGACAATCCCGTCAGATCGCCAACCCCGTCAATGGTGATCGAACCGCCGGTGATGCGCCCCACCGGACGCGGCAGGAGCCGCATGATGGACAGCGCCGTCATGCTCTTGCCGCAGCCGGATTCGCCCACGATGCACAACGTCTCGCCCGGCATCACCGAGAAGGAGACGTCGTCCACCGCCGGCAGAACGCCGCTCTTGAGGAAGAGACGCGCCTTCAGCCCGGCGACGTTCAGCACCGGTTTGATCTCGGCGTCGGCGGAGCGGTCGGGTTTCGTCGCGCGTGTGGTCATCGTCCCCAAACGTCCTCGTAGACCCTGAGCAGGTTGCCGCCCATGATCTTGTCGACATCGGCTTCGCTGTAGCCGCGCGCGGCCAGACCGTCGATCAGCCGGCCGGTATGGGCCAGGCTTTCATACCCTTCGGTGAAACGTTGCGTGAAGACGAACCAGTCGCCCAGCACGCCGGTGACCTGCGGATAGATGCCGCGCGGGCCGAAACTCGACTGCCACTCTTCCTCGGTCTTGGTCTGCTCCGAGCAATCACTGCCGAAGGCGACGTGCTCTATGCCGACCAGATTGACCATGTAGTCCACCTGGGCGAAGAAATCCTCCAGCGTCGGACGCGTGGCGTGCCGCAGCATCGGCGGCCACAGCGTCACGCCGACCGTTCCGCCGGTGTCGGCCACGGCCCGGATCTGGTCGTCGGGGATGTTGCGCAGGCTGTCGCACAGTTTCCGGGCGTTCGAGTGGCTGCAGATGACCGGGCGCTTCGACGCTTTTGCCGCGTCCATCGCGGTCTGATAGCCGACATGGGACAGGTCGATGAGAATGCGGGCCTCGTTCATCAACGCCACCCACTCGTGTCCCTTGGCGGTCAGGCCGGCGGGCTCGGGCGCCAGCACGCCTGACCCGAGCGCGTTCTGTTCCATGTAGGTCGGCTGCATGATGCGCACACCCGCGCGCTGCATGACCCGGATCAGCGACAGGTCGTGCTCGAGAAACGTGGAATTCTGGGTGCCCAGAATGATGCCCAGTTTGCCCTGCTCGGCAGCCTGGCGGATTTCCGCCACGGAGGTGACGATGGAAACGAGATCGGCGTTGGCGGCCGCCACGGCGAGCGCCTTGGCCAGATCGCCCATCGACGCCGCCAGATCGTTGGCCGGCCGCAGCGAGGTGAGATTGATCGCCGCGACCCGGCCGTCGAGAGTGCGCTGGAACTGGTCGCGTGTCAGGATCGCGCAATTGAGGCCGTCGACGACCGGCGTGCGTTCGCGATGGTTGCGGGCGGCGATCTGGTCCATGGCAAGGTCCTCCGGGATGACTGCGGTTCAATCGTGACTGAGTTGGGGATCGAGGGCGTCGCGCAGTTCGTCACCCAGCAGGTTGAAGGCCAGGATGATCAGCGCGATGGCGACGCCGGGGAACAGCGACACCGCCCACGAAATCGAGAGATAGTTCTTCCCGTCATTGATCATCCCGCCCCAGGTCGGCGTCGGCGGCTGAACGCCGAGTCCCAGGAATGAGAGGGTCGCTTCGAGAAGGATCATGCGGGCGAGCTCGAAACTCGCATAGACGATGATCGCCGACAGGATGTTCGGCAAGATGTGCCGAAGCATGATGCGCAGCTTGCCGGCGCCGATCGACCGTGCCGCCTCGATATATTCCAGCCCGCGGACCGAAAGCACCGAGCCGCGCACGATGCGCGCGAATCGCGGCCATGCCGACAGCCCCATCAGAATGATCAGGTTGGTCAGCGAGGGCCCCACCACCGCAACGATGGCGATGACGAGCAGGACCACCGGGAAGGCGAGCTGCATGTCGATCAGACGCAGGATCACCGCGTCCGTCCGGCCGCCAAAGAAGCCTGCTGCCAGTCCCGCCCAGATACCGGCGACCGCGGAAACAATAACGGCGAACAGGCTGACCAGCAGGGTCGTCCTGGCCCCGTGGACAATGCGCGAAAGCGTGTCGCGACCGAGATGGTCGGTGCCGAGCCAATACCCTTCGACGCCCCGATCCAGGAACGATGGTGGCTTCAGCCGCCGTATCAGCGACTGCGCATAGGGATCGTGCGGCGCGATCAGGTCGGGCACGAGCGCGCAGGCCACGAGCATGACGACGATGACCATGCCGAACACGGCGGCCGGTTTCGACAGCAAACGCGCGAAGACGATACGGCTCTGGCTGCGGCGCGGCGGCAGGTCGTCTTCGGTTTCCTGCGGAAGAGTGGTGGTGGAGGTCATAAGCGCCTACCGGTATCCAATGCGAGGGTCGAGCACGGCATAAAGGAGGTCGACGATCAGATTCACCCCGACGAAGATGACGGCGAAGAACAGCACCACCGCCTGGACGACGGGGTAGTCCCGCGCATAGATCGCCTGGATGGCGAGCCGGCCGACCCCCGGCCACGAGAAGACGGTTTCGGTCACGACCACGCCGCCCATGAGCAGACCGACCTGAAGGCCGATCACCGTCAGCACGGGGATGAAGGCGTTGCGCAGCGCGTGACCCCAGACGATCCAGTTCTCGCCCAGGCCCTTGGCGCGCGCTGTGCGGATATAGTCCTGGTTCAGAACGTCGAGCATGCACGAACGGGTGGTCCGCGCGATGAGCGCGACAAGGTTGAGCGCCAGCGTCGAGGCCGGCAGGATGAGATGAGCCCACGTCCCGCGCCCGCCGCTGGGAAGCCAGCGCAGCCATACGGCGAAGATGATGATGGTGAGGATGCCGAGATAGAAGGACGGCACGGCCTGCCCCATCAGGGTGACCGCCCTCACGGTAGCGTCGGTCGGCGTGTTGCGCCGGTACGCGGCGACCACTCCGGCGGGGATGCCGATCAGAATGGCCAGCAGCATCGCGGTCGCGGCGAGTTCCGTCGTCGCGCCCAGCCGCTCCAGCACCAGCGTGACGGCGGGTTGGTTGAAACGGAGCGAGTCGCCGAAATCGCCCTGCAGGGCGTGAACGCAGAATTGGTAGAACTGGACCCAGACCGGCTGGTCGAGCCCGTGTTTCTGACGAAACAGCTCGCGTGCCTCATCGGGCGTGTCCGGCGCCAGGATCAGATCCGTCGGGTCGCCGCTAATATGCGTCAGCATGAACGAAATCAGCAGGATTCCGAGCAATACCGGAAGGGTGAGGATCAGTCTGCGGACGACGTATTGCAGCATCGACGTATCCGATCAGGTGGCAGGGCTGTCTTGTCGGGCAATGTGCCGGCCTCCGCCCGGAAGCATCTGCCTCCGGGCGGCGCCAATGCGGCTATTCGCTCAAAGCGGTGTCGTACAGGAAGAAACGACCGTCGCCACGCGCCATGAAATTGCTGAGCTTGGCGGAGGTGCCGTAGAAATCCACGCCGCCATACAGGAAGATGATCGGTGCTTCCTCATGCATCAGCGCCATGGCGTCCTTGTAGATCTGAACGCGCTTCTCGCGATCCATCTCCTGCTTTCCGGCGTCGATCAGCGCATCGAGCTCGGCATTCTTGATGTAGGAATAGCGCCAGGTGGAATGATACTGCGCGACCTGCAGATCGGGATCGTCCTGCGGAGCGAGCCCCACGAAGGCCATCGGCTGCAGCTCCTTGGCCCGCAACTGACGCAGGAATTCGCCGGGCTCGAGGGCGACCATGTCGGCCTTCACGCCAACCTCGCTCAACATGCCCGCGACCGCTTCGGAAACCTCGCGATCCTGCGCATAGCGGCCGGACGGGAATTTGAAGGTTATTTCAAAACCGTCCGGGTATCCGGCTTCCGCCAGCAGCGCCCTGGCCTTGTCCGGATCGTAGGGATAGTCGCTCAGGTCCGGATTGAAACCGATCTGCGGCTTGCGAAGGACCTGTCCGTTCAGCGCCACCGCATTGCCGAAGAACAGGCTGTCGATGATGGCCTGCTTGTCGACGGCATAGTTGAGCGCCTGCCTGACCTTCTTGTCGATGAGCGGGCTTTCGTGCTCTTCGAGCGAGGACAGGATGATCTGGTAGATCCGGTAGCTCGGCACCGGCACCAGCTCGACCTCAGGATTATCCTTGACCTCCATCGCGGAGGTGACCGCGAGGTTGGACGCAATGTCGTACTCGCCCGTCGTCAGGCCGGCGGCACGGGCGATATCGTCGGGAACCGGCTTCCAGACGACCTCGTCGATACCTTCAGGCAGCTTTCCCCAGTAGTTGTCGTTGGCCTTCATCACGAGCCGATCGTCGCGCGCCCAGCTCTCGAACACGAACGGACCGGTGCCGATCGGCTTTTGTCCGTACGCCTCAAGGCCGACCTCGTTCCAATAGCCGGGCGGCGTGATGTAGAGCTGGCTCAGCGCGAGCTCGATCGGGGGAAAGGGGTATTTCAGCGTCATGCGCACCGTCAGGTCGTCGACCTTCTCGATGCCGTCGAACGGGTCCGAGACGCGCGCATAAGCGGGGCTCTTTTCCTTGTCGACAAAGATGTTGAAGCTGTGGATCACGGCGTCGGCGTTCATTGGCTCGCCGTTCGAGAACTGCACGCCATCCCGCAACTTCACCAGGACCGTCGTGGGATCCTCAAGCTCGTAGGCTGTCGCCAGCAGCGGCTTGAACTCCTCGCCGTGGGGATCCACCCAAAACAGCGCCTCGACGATGGCCGATCCCGCGTTGAGATTGTCGGACGCCGTCGTGCCGTTCGGCCACAGGGTCTGCGGATCGAAATTCTGCGCCACCGTGAGCGTCGCGGCCGAGGCGCCGGCGAGCGTCGCGACGCTCAGCATGCTCGTAAGCAGCAATTTGCGGATGATCTTTTTCATTGGCGGCTCCCATTGTTTCGGTTTGCAGCCGCTCCTGCGGTATCGGCTGCCCACCTCACGGCGACGACCCACGGCGACTGAACATTTTCGATGCTATTCGCGACTGAGTGAATTTACAAACAAAAATTTCATGAATATGATCGTGACCATAAGCTAATTCACCATGAGGTAGTTTCGTGCCGAAGGCTTCACGCGCGGGAAAAGCTTCCCTCGACGACGACCAGCGGCAAACGGACATTGCCGTTGGCAACCGCGTCAGGCAGTTGCGCAGGGTTCGCGGGCGCTCGCTCAAAGAGCTCGCGCAGCGGGCCGGCCTGTCGATCGGCTTCCTCAGCCAGATCGAGCGCGGGCTTTCTTCGGCCTCCGTGCGGGCCCTCGCCCGCATCGCGGAAGCCCTGGAAGTCAGCATCGGCGACGTCTTTCCGGCCGTCCCTCCCAGCGACGACGGACAGCGCATCACCGCCGCCCCCTCCGAACGCAAGCGGATCGACCTTGCCGACTCGGGAGCATCCAAGGAACTGCTGACGCCGTTCAGCCGCATTCCGCGACTGGATGTGTTCATCATCACACTACAGCCGGGCGGCGGTTCCGGCGAGGAGGCCTACGCGCATAGCGGCGAGGAGGCCGGCTTCGTGATGGAAGGCGGTATCGAACTGATCGTCGATGGCAAAAAACACATACTCGGCGAAGGCGACAGTTTCCGTTTCAACAGCAACCGGCCCCATCAGTTCCGCAACGCCGGCGATCGACCAGCCAAGGCGCTGTGGGTCAATTACCGCGAAAAATAGCCGCTCATTCTACCCTCAAACCAGCAAGACGAGGCAACGAGATGAATGCAACCGCCGGCGCGCCGCGCCCAATCACGATCGACGGACTGAACTGCGCCGCCGTATCCCGCGAACAGGCCCTGCGCACCCTGGAGGGCGGCGTTTCGGCCATCAACCTCACGGCGATGTCACCCTTTGTCGGGCTGTCGGATTCGCTGGTCGAACTCGAAGCGAATTGCGCAAAGATCGACGCGATGAGCGATATCGCCACGGTCGTGACGAGCGTTGCCGACATCGAGAAGGCGCATCGTGACGGCAAGCTCGGTTACATCTTGGGCACGCAGAACTCCATGATGGTGGAAGACGATCTTCAGCTTCTGGCCACCATGAAACGTCTCGGCGTGCGGATCCTGCAGCCGACCTACAACGAGGAGAACGCGCTCGGCTACGGCGCGCCCTTCGAAAAGGACGACGACAAGGGCATGAAGGCAAAGGGCGTCGAGTGGATCGAGGAGATGACGCGCCTTGGGCTGATCATCGACCTGTCCCATTGCGGCCATCGCACGACCAGCGCCTATCTCGCCGCCGCCAAGGGTCCGATGGTGGTCAGCCACGCCAATGCGTTCGCGGTCTGCCCCAGCCTGCGCAACAAGAAGGACGAGCATATCCGCGCCATTGCCGAGACCGGCGGCCTGATCGGCGCTGTAATGTGGTCCCCGGCGGTACGGCACGACCAGCGGCCGACGCTCGACGATTATCTCAACCACATCGATCATCACGTGAAGGTCGGCGGCATCGAGCACGTCGCCTTTGCCAGCGACGTGACCGAGGGCCAGGTGCCGAGCCCGGAAAAATGGGACAAATCCTACGGACCGAACGGCTACAGCCCCAACATTACCGGCGTGCTCGGCGACTGGTACACCTACGAAAACCGGCTCAACGTCGATTTCCAGTCCCTGGCGCACACGCCCCGGATCTGGGACGGCATGAAAAAGCGCGGCTATTCGGAGACCGATATCGACAAGGTGCGCTCCGGCAACTGGCTGCGCGTCATGAAGGATGTGTGGAACTGACCGGCGCCCGGCGCATGACGACCGGGGCCGACGCCTACCGCGCCGGCCTCGGCTACTACCTCATCGATATCTCGTGACGCGCTAGAGATCGACCGTCACCAACGGGCCGGTGCCGCGGGCGAGCTCGACCACCCTGGCTGCGCCGGCGAGGTCCTGCAGCGCGACGCCGGTGCCGTCGAACAGCGTGATGTCGTCGGCCGACCGGCGACCGGCAACCGCTCCGGCCACGACCGCGCCGATCTCGCCGATATCCTCGCGCGAGATCAGACCGGCGGCGACCGCGTGCTGGCATTCGCCGATCGAGGCTGATTGCGCGACCTCGTCGGTGAATACGCGCGCGGCGGCGACCAGCGCCGGATCGAGCTCCTGCTTGCCCTTGGTGTCGGTGCCCATCGCCGCGATATGCGTACCCGGCCGCACGTGACAGCGCTTGAGGATCGGCGCGAAACTCGACGTGATGGTGATGATGACGTCGGCCTCCGCGCCCAGGCGGTCGAGTTCGACGCTCTCGAACGGCACGCCTTCTTCCGCGGCCACCCCGGCGAGCCGGTCGAGCATTTCGGGATGCAGGTTCCAGGCCACGACCCTGTCGAAGTCGCGCTGTGCGAGCGCGGCGCGCATCTGGAATCCGGCCTGGTGGCCGGCGCCGACCATGCCGAGCACGCGTGCGTCGGGGCGCGCCAGATGGCGGATCGAGACCGCGCTGGCGGCGGCCGTGCGCATCGCCGTCAGGTGATTGCCCGACACGATCGCGGCCGGCCGGCCGGTGTCGGCGTCGAACAACAGCACCGCCGACTGGTGGTTGGTCAGCCCCTTGTCGCCATTGTTGGGCCAGTAACCGCCGGCCTTGAGGCCGAGCGCGAGACCGGTGCGATCGAAGCCCGACTTGATGCCGTAGACGGCGTCGGCATGGCCGATCATGTCGCGCACGACGGGGAAATTGACCGCCTCGCGCCGGCTCATGGCGGCGAAGACGGCTTCCACCGACTCGAAAGCGGCCTGGGCCGTGAACAGCTTTTCGACCAGATGCTCTGGAATGACGATCATGGGCGGGTTCACTCTCCTGTCCAAGGGAAAATCAGCCCGGCGCGCGTCCTCGGGCGCGCGCCGGGCAAAGGCATTCGCAATCCTCATCGCAGGGCTACAGGCACATGCCGCGCGCCGTGACCGGCCAGAGCGTCTCCACCCGTCCATTGCGAATGCCGACATACCAGTCGTGGACATTGACGGTGGGATCGCAATGTCCGGGAACCAGCTTCAGCTTGTCGCCGAGGCGAAGCTTGTTGTCTGGATCGGAGATCACCCCGTGCTCGTCCGAGGCGCCGATATAGGTCACGTCGTCGCGGCCGAAAATCACCGGCAGGCCGCTGTCGACGCTTTGCGCCTTCAGGCCGGCGTCGCAGATGGCGCGGTCGGTCTTGGTCTTCGACATCACGGTCGTGTAGATGAACAGCGCGTTGTCGAACTCGCCGATGAAGCCGCCCTTGTCGTCCTTCACACGCTGATAGTCGGCGTCCATGAAGATGTAGGAGCCGCATTGCAGTTCGTTATAGACGCCGCTGTCGCCCTCGAAATAATAGCTGCCGGTGCCCGCGCCCGCGATGATGTCGCAGGCAAGCCCCTCGGCCTTGAGCAGGTCGACCGTGTCGCGCACCATGCCGACCGCCTTGTCGATCAGCCCCTTGCGCTCCTCGAAATCGTGCACGTGCTGGGCCTTGCCCTGATAGGCCTGCAGGCCGGCGAATTGGAGCCCCGGCGCGGCGTCGATCTTCTTGGCGAGCGCGACGGCATCGGCGCCCGGGCGAACGCCGCAGCGGCCGGCGCCGACATCCATCTCGACCAGGCATTCGATGGTGACGCCGTATTTCTGCGCCGCCGCCGACAGATCGTCGACATTGCCGAGATCGTCGACGCAGACCAGCACCCGCGCCCTGGTCGCCAGGGCGGCCAGCCGCTCGATCTTCTTCGGCGTGACGACCTGGTTGGAAACCAGCACGTCGCGCACGCCGGCCGAAACCAGCGCTTCGGCCTCGCTCACCTTCTGGCAGCATACGCCGACGGCCCCGCCGCGCTCGACCTGGATGGTGGCGATGTCGGAGGATTTATGCGTCTTGGCGTGGGCGCGATGGCGCAGGCCGTGCTTCTTCATGAAGCCGGCCATGGTGTCGATATTGCGGTCGAAGGCATCGAGATCAACGAGCAGGCAGGGCGTGTCGACCTCGTCGACCGACATGCCGACCGATGCGGGAATATTGGTGGTCATCAAAGTCTCCTCGAAAACAAAAAAGCGTGGGTCAGGCGCGCGCGATCCAGGGCAGCTTGTCGAGATCGACATTGCCGCCGGTCAGGATGACGCCGACGCGCCGGCCGGCGAACAGGCCGGGGTTCTTCAGCACGGCCGCGACCGCAACGGCGCTCGACGGCTCGATAACGATCTTCATACGCTGCCAGACCAGGCGCATGGCGGCGACGATCTCGTCTTCGGTGACCAGCAGAATGTCGGAGACATAGGTCGACACGAAGTGGAAGGTGCGTTCGCGCAGCGAGACCTTGAGCCCGTCGGCGACGGTCTGCGGGGCATCGTCTTCGATGATGCGGCCGGCCTTGAAGGAGCGGAACGCGTCGTCGGCGTTTTTGGGTTCGGCGGCGAAGATCTTGGTCGTGGGCGCGAGGCTGGCGAGAGTCAGGCAGGTGCCGGAGATCATGCCGCCGCCGCCGATCGGCGCGACCACGGCATCGAGTTCGCCCGTCTCGTCGAGCAGTTCGCGCGCACAGGTGCCCTGCCCGGCAATGACGCGGTGGTCGTTATAGGGGTGGACGAACTCCGCGCCGGTGCGCTCGACCAGCGCTTCCAGCGTGCGCTCGCGCGCTTCGGTGCTGGGCGCGCAGGTGATCACCTCGCCGCCATAGCCGCGCACGGCATCCATCTTGGCCTTCGGCGCGGTCTCCGGCATCACCACGGTCGCGTTGATGCCGCGCCGGCCGGCCGCATAGGTGAGCGACAGCGCATGATTGCCGGAGGAGTGGGTGGCAACGCCATGCCGTGCCTCGGCGTCCGACAGGCCGAAGACCGCGTTGCAGGCGCCGCGCACCTTGAAGGCGCCGGCTTTCTGGAAGTTCTCGCATTTGAAGAACAGCTCGGCCCCTGACAGCCCGTTCAGGTAAGAGCTGGTCATCACCGGCGTGCGGTGGATGTGCGGCGCGATACGCTGATGCGCGACGCACACGTCCTCATAGCTGGGAATATACATGCTCGTTGCCGTATCCATCGTCAGGCCGCCTTGCTGGTGACGCGCTGCGCGACGCCGTTGGTGGCGCGGAAATAGTCCTGGGCGGCGCGCACGCCCGAGCCGAGCTGGACGGGAAAGTCGAGATCGGCCATCGCCATTTCCGCGGTCGCGATGCCCGACAGCGCCATGACGTCGGTCATCGAGCCGAGATGGCCGATGCGGAACACCTTGCCCGCGACCTCGCCGAGGCCGACACCGAAGGCGACGCCGAATTTGTCGGCCGCATGGGTCACCACCTTGGTGCCGTCCAGCCCCGGCGGAACGACGATGGCGCTGACGGTGTTGGAATAAAGCCGCTGATCGCGCGCGCACAGGGTCAGCCCCCAGGCCTCGACCGCCTTGCGGACGCCCTCGGCGATGCGGAAATGGCGCGCGAAGACCTTGGGCAGCCCCTCTTCCTCCAGCATCCTGATCGATTCGACCAGGCCGAAGATCAGGTTAAGCGGCGGGGTGTAGGGATAGCCGCCGCGCTGATAGGACGACAGCATGTCGCGGAAATCGAAGAAACAGCGCGCGCA
>MRWF01022340.1_pt1 | contig 10696 bp, 12 predicted proteins | sample 1013331 | NCBI WGS metagenome assembly MRWF01 (sample SAMN06117577, study PRJNA244670) | biofilm metagenome | biome: Water; feature: Cathode Biofilm; material: Biofilm; isolation source: microbial consortium enriched at the cathode of a solar microbial fuel cell | place: USA: District of Columbia ... | reverse complement strand
AACTTATTGCTTTGACGCGTTTCCGAACGGCGAACCGGCTTCCACTTCGCCTGGAAACGTTCTAGACCTTGACCACGACCTTCATGAAATCGGGCATGTCGTCGCCGAAGCCGACCGGCGCGTCGCCGAGATCGTCCTTGCGCGAGCGGCCCCGCTTGTCGCGGGCCCCGCCGTCGCGGCCGCGCGTCGTTTCGAGGCGATTGGCGTTATCGGCCTTGATCGCGCTCTTGCGGGTCGTCTTGGCGGGCTTGTCCTCAGCCTGCACCGGTTCGGCGACCGCCGCGGCGGCAGGTGCCTGTTCCTCGGACGTCTCGGCCGTTTTGCGCGGCCTGCCGCGCGGCTTGTCGGTCTTGGCGGCGCGGCTGCCGCGACCGCGACGCGGCGCCTCGTCCGCGTCGTCGTCCGACAGGCTCGACAGGTCGCCGTCATGCCACTCGATCGTCTGGCCGATCAGCTTTTCGATCGCGTCGAGATATTTCTTGTCCGAGCGCGTGGCGATGGTGAACGCCTTGCCGGCGCGACCGGCCCGGCCGGTGCGACCGATGCGGTGGACGTAGTCCTCGGCGTGGATCGGCACGTCGAAATTGAACACATGGCTGACGGCGGGGATATCGAGCCCGCGCGCGGCCACGTCGGAAGCGACCAGCAGCTTCAGATTGCCGTCGCGGAAATTGGCCAGCATCGCCATGCGGGCGCGCTGATCCATGTCGCCATGCAGCGCGCCGGCGTCGAATTCGTGCCGGGTCAGCGAGCGGAACAGTTCCGACACGTCCACCTTGCGGTTGCAGAATATGATCGCGTTGGTGAGTTCGTCGCCCTGCTCGCGGATCAGCCGGCGCAGCGTGTCGCGCTTGTCCCAGGCCTTGCCCGGCGACTTCACCAGGCGCTGGGTGACGGTGGTGGCCGTGCTCGCAGCGCGCGCGACCTCGACGCGCACTGGCGCCTGCAGGAACTTTTCGGTCAGCTTGGTGATCTCGGGCGGCATGGTGGCCGAGAAGAACAAGGTCTGACGGGTAAAGGGTATCATCTCGCAGATGCGTTCGATATCGGGGATAAAGCCCATGTCGAGCATCCGGTCGGCCTCGTCGATGACGAGAATGTCGACGCCGGTCAGAAGCAGTTTGCCACGCTCGCGATGGTCGAGCAGCCGGCCGGGCGTGGCGATCAGCACATCGGCGCCGCGTTCCAGCTTCTTTTCCTGCTCGTCGAACGACACGCCGCCGATCAGAAGCGCGATGTTGAGCCGGTGGTTCTTGCCGTATTTGATGAAGTTCTCCTCGACCTGCGCGGCGAGTTCGCGCGTCGGTTCGAGGATCAGCGTGCGCGGCATGCGCGCCCGGGCACGGCCCTTTTCGAGCCGGGTGAGCATCGGCAGGACGAAGGAGGCTGTCTTGCCGGTCCCCGTCTGGGCGATGCCGAGAATGTCCTTGCCTTCCAGCGCATAGGGAATGGCGCCAGCCTGGATCGGTGTCGGCGTGGTGTAGCCTGCGTCGGTGACTGCGGAAAGGACCTTGGGCGACAGGCCCAGATCCGCAAAAGTTTTCGCCTGTTCGGCAGTCTGCTCGTTTGATGGCACGATGTTGAAATGTCTTTTTTTGCTAGTGTTGCCGGGCACGTCGCACGCGGCAGGCAGGGCACTCAAGCCCGCTTCCTGAGGCTGGCGTTACGTTGCACAGGCCGGAAAGTCAACCGTTTACCCCCAATATTGGCGTCGCCAGCGCCTTCGGGGCGCGAATCAGTTCCTCTGTTGTCGATTTGCCTCTTATCGGCCGGGAACCGTGTCAGTAGCGGAACTGCTCCGACAGGATGCGCTCGTCCCAGCTGTGGCTGGCGTCGAACAGGATGGTGACGGTCGTGTCGTGCGCCTCGCGCACGGTCACGGAAGAGACGGACTTGATCTCGGTGTGGTCGGCGACGGCGTTGACGGGACGTTTTTGCGGTTCCAGCACGTCGAAGCGCACGGTCGAGCGGTTGGGAATCAGGGCGCCGCGCCAGCGCCGCGGCCGGAAGGCGCTGACCGGGGTCAGCGCGAGAAGCGGGGCCTCGAGCGGCAGGATCGGGCCCTGCGCGGACAGATTGTAGGCCGTCGAGCCGGCCGGCGTGGCGACCATGACGCCGTCGCAGATCAACTCGTCCAGGCGCACCTTGCCGTCGATGGTGATGCGGATCTTGGCCGCCTGATAGGACTGGCGCAGCAGCGACACCTCGTTGATGGCGAGCGCGTCGGTCGTGTTGCCGTCCGTGTCGACGGTGCGCATGTGCAGCGGCCGGATGGTTTCGGCGACCGCGTCCTCGATCCGCTCGCGCAGGTCGGTCTCGCGGTATTCGTTCATCAAGAAACCGATCGTGCCGCGGTTCATCCCGTAGATGCTGCGGCCCGAACTCATCATCTGGTGCAACGTCTGGAGCATGAAGCCGTCGCCGCCAAGCGCGACAATGACGTCGGCCTCCTCGATCCGCTCCTGCCCGTAAAGGGTGGAGAGACGGCTGGCGGCCTCGCGCGCGTCCGGCGTGTCGGCCGAAATAAAGGCCAGGCTCGGCGGGGTTCCACTCACCTTGGTCTCTCCTCCTTAGGCGCGATCGCGATCGGGCGATGGCGCGCACGCTGCCGGTTAGCACGCGCCGGGCATCAGGCAAAGCCGTGGCGTGACGGACAAAGGCGGGTGGCACCCCTTTACTGGTGCGGGAAATATGGTAACGGACGGGCGTGCCCTTGTAGCTCAGCTGGTAGAGCAGCGGTTTTGTAAACCGAAGGTCGCGGGTTCGATTCCTGCCGGGGGCACCATTCCTGATTTCATCATTTTCATTTCTCCTAACAGTTTGAACGGTAACGTGATTTCGGCGGTTCGATAGCCCCCGTGGCGGGCATAGGCCAGGCGGTGCTCAAAGGCGAGTTTGAGCACGGCGCGGCGGTCTTCGAGACGGGGAGAACGCCATAAAATACAAGGGTTTGCGAGGAAGGCGAAGGCGGTTCGATAAGTTTCGCCGAACGCCGCCAATGGACGTCCGCAAGAGGCGATCCGCTCGGCCATGACGGCCTTTTGCGATTCGAGATCGTGCAGGCGCTTTTCGAAGGCGCGCGCGACGGTGGCGCTTTCGGCATCGACAATGCGATCGACCAGCGTATCGATCCGGCGTTCGATCAGCCGCACCTCTTTGGCCAGGGTGGCGGAATCAATCTCGCGCGACGTGATCTTGGCCTCCCACTGATCACGGAACATGGCAAAGGCAACGCTGAAGAGTTCCGGCGACGGCTGGAGTTCACAGAGCAACGCTTCGAACTCCCCCTCGACCTTCTCCTTGCGGAAGGATTTGCGGTATTCGGGGCAGCCGCGCGTATCGCACAGATAATACGGGTAACGCCGGCTGCGTCCCGTCGACCAGCACGCCGTCAGCGGCTCGCCGCAGCATGCGCAGGCGACGAAGCCGCGCAGCGGAAAGTCCTCGTTCAGGTCCTTGCGCGTCGGCGCCTTGGCATTGCCGTCGCGGCGGTCCTGAATGGTCTTCCAGGTTTCGAGGGTGATGAGGCCTTCATGCCTGCCGGGCACGAAGCGCACGCCCCAGTCCTCGATATGGATGTGGCCGGCATAGATCGGCCGGGTGAGCAATTCGCTGACACGCTCGGGATGAACCTCGCCGCGCCGATCCCTGGGCCATGCGGGCTGGCCTTCGAGGAAGCGCTTGACCTCGACCGCGGTCTCGAAGCGCCCTGAGGCATAACCCTCAAGCGCCTCTGTGATGATCGAGGCAAACGGCTCGTCGCGGACCAGGATCTTGCCGTGGTTCGTGGTTTTTTCGTAGCGGTAGCCGATCGGGGCGTTGAAGACCCAATAACCGCCGAGCGCGCGGGCGCGCATGCGGTTCCTGGTCTGCTCGGCATTCTTTTGCCGTTGGTGCTGGGCAACGCTCGCCAAGAGGTTTTCGACGAGGATGGAATCGGAATCCTCGCCGAACTCCATGGTCGGGCTTTCGAGCTTGCCGCCGGCCTCGCGCAAGAGATCGCGCAAATCCCAGTGGCCGCGCACGTCGCGGGCAAAGCGACTGATATCGTCGATGATGACGACGTAACCTTCGCCCTTGTGTTTCTTGAGGAAGGCCAGCAGCGCCGACATGGCCGGGCGTGCCGACTGGCCGCCCGAGATGTCGTCGCGAAAGACCTCGACGATCTCGAGCTTGCGCGCGGCGGCATATTCGCGGCACCTGGTTTCCTGCGAACCGAGCCCGTCGCCCTCGCGCACCTGCTTGGTGCCCGAGACGCGGCAATAGATGAGTGCTTTGGTGGGCGCGTTCGCTTTCTTGTCCATGGCCTTGCCTACGAATCCTTCTCCCCCGGCGTGCCGCTTTTGCCGCGGAACGCGCCGGTCAGATCTTTCTTGTTGTCCGGGGTCTTCTCGTTCTCCCATTCTATCACGGGCCAGGCATCCGATGCATGTTTTTCGGGGGAGTTATCCTCAAGGCCGCGTCGGACCTGCTGGACCGGATCATCGCCAAAGGCGCGGTCGACAAAGCTTTGCATGATGCGCCAGACAATACGCAGCAGCTCGCTCTTTTTGTCCTCGGGCAGATCGAAATGGGCGATGTGCTTGCGGTATTTATCGAGATCGACATCGCTCATGGCGAACCCTTCCCATGAACGGGCAGTCCAGGCCGATGCATCAGCGATACAAACCGGTCCGGATCGTGAGCACGGGCGGCACGACGCGTCTCGGTTTCCGCCCAAACCCGGGGGCCGCTGACCGTCGCGGCGCGGCCCCCATGCTCGTCATTTGTCGTGAGCCTCCTCATCCCGCCAGCTCCCCTTACGGCCGCGGGCCGACACGCGAGCGTGAGGCGGTCTGGCGCCGCGCCGGAGCCTCGCGGGCATCATCACCATCCTCGCGGCCCGAGGCGGAACGCTGGAAGCGGCGGCTGCGCTCGCCGCGCCCGTTCTTTTGTTCGCGGGCTTCCTTCTCGGCTTCGATCTGCGGGCGGTAGAACTCAACTTCGAGCTCCTTGCCCCAATCGTAAAGCTCCGCGTTCTCGGCGGCCTTGAACTCCTCCTTCATCAGCCGCTTGGCGCCGGCATCGGTGATGCCGAGCTCGTCGGCAAGTGCAGCGCCCTGATGAGCAAAGGCCCGGTTGAAGTTGATCTTGTCGCCCTTTTCGATCATGTCGCCGACGCCCAGCGCATAATCATAGGCAAGCTTGCGCCGCGGCTCGGTCAGCTTCTGCTCACGCTCGGCCAGCTCCTCGCGCATCTGGTTCATCGACTTGCCGGTGCGGATGCGAAAGAGATCGCGAAGAATGGTCTCGCCCTTGGCCAGGTCGATCTTTTCGGTGCGGGCAAAGGCGTAGGCGTAGTCGGAGAGCTTTTCCTTGAAGGCGCCGGACTTCTTGATCTCGCGCTCGATGATGCCGGTATTGGCCATCGCCTCATCGAACTGGGGATCGGTCAAAAGCCTTCCCGAGAAGCTCTCCCGGGCTTCCATCACCCGGTCTTTTTCCTTGGGGTCGTAAAAATAGTTCATGGTCGTCTCCTTTCGTTGCTTGCTACCAGAACATTCAGCGAACATACTAGGACATTATTCCTAGTACATCCAAGACAAATCCGCGCAACTTTGTTTCGTTTCATTTGACGTAACCTGTGCAACCGCACAGCTTGACGCCGTGTCCTGCCCGGATCAGCGCTGCCGCGGCCGGTGGCGCCGGCCCCGCCGCTCAATCCCGCTGCGCCGGTCGGTGACGCGCCCGAACTCTTCGCGCACCTTGCCGCGCCAATTGTTCTCGCGCATGGAGCGTTGGACGAGTTCGCGCAGTTCTTGGCTTTCGAACTCGTCGATACGGGCAATGCGCTGGTGATGGGCCTCGCGCACCTCGCGCTGCGCCTGCCGGAGCGTGGCGGCGGCATCGAAGCGGTCATGTTCCGCCCAGGCTGGCTTGAGATCGAAAGATTTTCGCGCCGCCTCATCGATCAGCCGGCGGCGGGTCTGTTCGACGCGGCTTAAATAGCGCGATGCATAAAGATCCTTCTCGCGGGCGCGGGCCCGATCGCAGCGGGACTGGATGGCCTGCCGCTCGCCCCACTGGCGCGGGCTCTTGAGTGCCCTTGCATCCTTGCGCAGCGCTGCCAGTTCGAAGACCCGGCGCAATTCCTCTGAGACCGTCAAACCCATGCTGAGCCTCGCTTTGATGACACAATTTGCATTGCCCGGTCCGGTTTCGGCATGCTTTCAGGATGCAGAGCTTCGAGGACCGGGAAGATGTGGAAGAGTGGCTGCAACCGCTCGGCTGGGACGCCTTCTGGCGCGCGGTCGCGCCGTTCGGCATCGAACTGCCCGAGCGTGCGGATTGCGATGCCGATATCGCAGCCGGGAGCGTCGATGAGGCGAGCGCGCTTGCGGTGCTCAAGGGCATGGTGCGGCTTGAGCTCGTCCAGCGTTACGGCCTGCGCCCGCGCGATGTCATGCCCTGGCATGCGCTCCATTGAGGCGATCATCGCGCCGCCTCCTTCTTGCGCATCACGAACCACGGGCAGCGCCCGTCTTTTGGTCTGGTGACGAACTGACCGTAAGGACCGGTGAAGACGCAGCGCGTATACCAGCGCGTGCCGGCTTCCCCGCCAAGATAGGAATAGGACCACACCGGATGCGGCAGCCCATAGGCCTGATAGATGGCAAACGCCGCGATCGGGCCGAGGAGCCAGAAGAGATAGGAAGGACGCAGCAGGCGGGGTTTCATGCGGCGTCCTCCCCGGCATCACGCGCCGGCGGAACGTCCAGCCACACTTTGGGATCGGGCGGCAGCGGCGCGCCTTCGAGCGGGTTGGCGCCAAGATCGAAGCAGAACGGTCCGATCTCGTTCTGGCGGATCTTTTTGCAATGGATGAAGCCCACATCCGGGAGGTGGACGACCTGCTCGTCCGGCGGGAGTTTCATCAGCATGTCGGCGGTGAACAGGCGCTCGCGCCCGCTCGAATAATTGCTGGAATAATCGTTACGGTTCGAGCTCAGCCCGAGGCCCGTCGAGACCGCCTGGCCGTCGCCCATCGCTTTGGAGACACGCTCGGCTTCCTCGAAGTTGGAGAACTTCAACCACTGCTTGGTGGTGCAGTTCTCCTCGAGGATCGCGGTTTCTTTCTCGCCATAGCGGCGCACGATGTCCTGGCGCGACTGGGCGATGAAGAGCGAGCGGGCCCGGTAAGCTCGCTGGATCGTGACGCGGTTCAGCGCATCGCGCATCGGCGCGTTGCAGACCTCATCGAGGATATAATCCGCCGCGCCGACATTACCCGAGAGCTGCGCATTCATCAGCGCGAGGAAGTGCAGGGCGTAATGCGCGCCGAGCCGGTCGGTGTGGCGCGCCGGATTGACAAAACACACCCCCCAGCCATCCGCGATCAGCTCACGGTGCGTGAGATCGGGCGAACGTCCGGCCTCGGCAAGCGGTCCGCTGGCATAGATCTTGAGCGCGGAGAGTGCTGCGCGCAGATGCTGCGAATAATGCTCGGGATTGTCCGCCATCAGCGCAACGATCTGGTGCGCGCCGGCGGCCAGGATCATGTCATCGGCATCGGCCGCGTCCGATAAGGCCCTGTGCCAGGAACGCGGATCGCGCAAAAGCGCGTTCAGCCCGCCCGGGGTTGCGAGCCGCGGATGGCGCTCGAGCAGGATATTGAGGCCGACGGCGAGGAACTCGCGCGGGCTCTCGCGCCAGTAAAAATTCTTGGCGTCGTCCTTCGGCTCTTCGATCAGCGCATGACAGATATTGTCGATGATGAAGGGCAAATCGGCATCGTCGTTGCGCACGGCCTCCACCGCCGCGCCGAACGGGTTGAGCGAGAGGCGAAAGGGATTGTCCTTGCCCAGCACGGCGAAGTCGTCGACCATGCCGAACTTGCGGCCATAAAGCGTGCAGAGCGGCGCCACCTGTGCGGCGATCTCGCCCTGTTTGACATCATTGGCAAAAAACGCCCGGCCGGGATCGGCGAGCAGGCATTCGATCGCCGGGACCGCGACGCAGGTCGTCTTGCCGCCGCCCGCGGCCGCAAACACAAGCGTCGAGCCGGCGTTTTTGGGTTCCAGGATCGGACGCCCGTCGAAGGTCAGCCCGAGGATGCGGCGTCCGGCTGGTGCATGCCGGCGGCGAGGGCGGAAAGGGCGGAGCCATCTCATTCGACCATCCCCGCGCGCTTCAAATCATCATGGCTGGCAAGCCGGGCCGATTTGGGTGGGCCGCCTTGGGCCATCAATTCGGCGAGCGCCTTGTCGCGGGCATAAAGAGCGGTAATGGCGTTCAGCGCATTGACCAGCGCGCCCAGCGATCCGAGACCCATCATCATGCTCAAAACGCCAAAGCCCCACCATTCGGCGCTGCCCGGCCACGATACCCAGGCGATAAAGCCGAAGGCCGCCGCCCAGAGAAGCTGCAGATTGATGCCGATCACGGCGCCGATGGAGCGTGGAAGACGGTTCATGTCACGTCCTCCCGACGCCTGCGCTTTTCGCGCGCGACGATGGCGTCCTCGACCGCGCCGCGGACCTGACGCAATTGCCGGACCAGCCCAAAACTCAGCGCGACCTCTTCATCGCGCAGCGCCAGCGAGTGAACCCGCAGGCAGCCGAAGGTGAAGGCGGCGGCAAGGGCGAGCACGCAGGCTGCGCCCAGCGCCGCGATCTCGTTCGCATAAAGATATCTCTGGAAGATCGCGGCAAAGCCGACCAGCCCGAGCGCGGGCGGCACAAGGAAGTAAAGCAGAGGCCGCTCGACCGAGACATATTCGATGCGCGCGATCGCATAGCTCTTGCGCGGCGTCTTGAGCAGCTGGTCGGTCACTTCGAAGCGGCCCGAGCGATAATAGACCGCGCCGCTCATGATCCACCTGCCTTGCCCGCGCACGCACCGGCGCGATGCACCTCGGCCATCTTCTGGCCGAAGCCGGCAATCGAGGCGGGCCGGTAGGCGGTGAGCGTGCCGGTGAACAGGGCCCAATCGCTCCTGGTCACGCTGATCGCCTTGTCGGCAATGCAGCCGCAGACGTCGCCTGCCTCGCCGAGCCGAGTCTGGGTCTCGGCTTCGATGCGCCTTTTAGCATCCTGGTAGGCCTGGCGGGCTTCTGCGGCTTGCTTGCGGTAGAGCACCCCGAGATCACCGGCCATGCCGTCGAGCCCGAAGAGATCGCCCATACCGCGCGACATGCGGCGCAGTCCCTCCATGGCCGGGCTGTTGCTAAAGCGCTCCAGCTGGCGCGCGGCAAGTTCCCTGGCGGGATCGGCCGAAGGCGGGTTGAGGCCGGCGAGCCGGTCCTTGCCTTGTTGCTTGACCAGTTGGCGCAGGTTGATCTCGCAGGCCGGCAGGTAATCGGCACGCACCATCCGCTCGCCGATCTTGGGGCCGATCAGCAGATAGTTGGCGCCGCCCCAGACCAGCAGCGAAGCCACAAAAGCCTTGGGCAGGATATCGGCGGGGAAAGGTCCCGGAAGCATCAGAGGTCTCCTTGGTGTGAGCGGGCAAAAAATCAGTTGAGGGAATCGAAGCGTCCGCGCCGGGCACCGCGCCCGTTGCGGCGGCGTCTTGGCGGCAGGAACGCCGCGACATTGGTGTCGGTAAGCGGTTCTTGCGGGGGCAGCGCGCCGTTGCCCGACGACGTGCTCGGTTCATCATCGCCAGTGTCCGACCGCCCGCGGCGCTGCCCCGCCTCCTTCACATGGCCTTCCCAATGCAGGGCCATGAAGGTGTAGAGCCAGAGCGCCAGCGGGAAGATCAGTTCCACCACCGCCGCGATCGCCGCCACCGGCAAGAAGTGACCAAAATAGCCGAGCGTGTCCGAGACCCCGGTGCGTTTGGGAAAGGCCGGCGGCGCCATCTCCAGCCGCTCGACCGAGCTGATCACATCGGCAAGCCCCTGGCCGTGACGCGCGAGGATGGCATTGAGACTGGCCTCTGCCGCAGGACGGCCCGGAATCTCCACCCCGCTCTTGAGCTCACCGGCAAAGGCTGACAGCATTGCCACCGGCACCGCCTCGGCAAGCTCGCCCGCCACCTGACGCACCCTGGCATCGATCCCGGCCAGCTCGACGCGGCGCTCGGAGATCGGAACCTCGTCATCCGCTAACACACGCTGATAGTTGCCGATCAGACCGTTCAGTTCGTCGAGCCTGATGCCGCGCATGCGCTCGCCATTGGCCACCTGGCCGGCAATCGCCTCGGCACGGCCGGCGCGTTCATCGAGCGCGCGGGCCACCGGGCCGCGGCCGCCATTGCCGCGCCCCGAGACACAGGAGCTTTGGATCTCGCAACCGGCCTTCTGCCGCAAATCCGTGGTGATGGAGCCGATCGCCGGGGTAACCTGTCCTGCCTTCGCCGCTGCCGCGCCTTGCGTGCTGACATGGACGCTCAATGCCGCGCCATGTTCTTGCAGCTGCAGCTCGGTGACATGCTTGAACACCAGCCCGGAATAGGTCGCGGCAAAAAGCCCGCCGCCAACCGCCAGGATCGAGCCGACGCTCAAGAAGCCGGCCATGCGATAGCCCCGCACGGCCTGCGGCGCGCCGCGTTCAATGGCGAGCTTGTTCACCGCATAGCCGACCACGGTTGCGCTCAAGGCTAGCGTGATCGCTTTCGTCCACGACCAGAGATCGTCTCCGCCGATAATATTGGGCACCGCCATGAACAGCATCGCGCCGCTGCCGACCGCCACCGCCGGCAGCGCGATATCGAG
>MRWF01028773.1_pt1 | contig 10737 bp, 9 predicted proteins | sample 1013331 | NCBI WGS metagenome assembly MRWF01 (sample SAMN06117577, study PRJNA244670) | biofilm metagenome | biome: Water; feature: Cathode Biofilm; material: Biofilm; isolation source: microbial consortium enriched at the cathode of a solar microbial fuel cell | place: USA: District of Columbia ... | reverse complement strand
TCCGCTTGCGCGGTCAGCGATAACAGAGCGACGGTCAGGGCCACTCCATAACGCATGATTCGATACATCAATGTTTTCTCAAAAGTCAGGATGAAGGAGGACTGCACCGAGTTTGGTGCAAATCGATGGTAAAGGGCTTTCCGAAACCGTTGAGGGCCATGGATGGCCCGATTCGAGCCCTACAGGGACGTACTCGCGGGCGTGTTTCGGAAAGCCCTTTACCATCGGTTTGCCACACCCAAGCCTGCGGCCTTGCCAGGGCCCATTAATGAACCCCGGCAAGAACCTCAGTGGATCAGGCTTTCTCTACAATCATGCGACCCCGCATCTCCATATGCAGCGCATGACAGAACCAGTTGCAGTAGTACCAGTGCACCCCGGGACGATCTGCCTTGAAGGTCACAGAAGAGGTCTGCTGCGGACTGACCTCCATGCTGACACCATGGTTCACCATACAGAAACCGTGGGTCACATCCTCAATGGTGTCCAGGTTGGTCACGTACACCGTCACCTCATCACCCTGCTTCACCTTGAACTCCGTCATCCCGTACTGCGGCGCAATAGAGGTCATGTAGACACGAACCTTATTGCCATCGCGGATAACCTTGTTGTCGGCTTCCAGAGTCACGCCATCTTTCTTGGCCTGCTCAACGGCAGAGGCAAAGAACGGATCGTCACGGTCGTAGATCTTCTTGGTCTTGATCTGATCACGACGCACCAGAATGCAATCGTGAGGCTCGGCGAAGGTCGGGCCATCATGAACCAGCTTCATTTCCTCACCGGAGATATCGATCAGCTGGTCGTTCTCCGCATGCAAAGGTCCAACCGGCAGGAACCGGTCCTTGGAGAACTTCGACAGCACCACCAGCCACTTGCCATCGGCATCCCGGGACTCGGTCAGGGACGCGTGGTTGTGCCCCGGCTGATAATGCACATCCAGCTTCTGGCGGATGTAGTTCACATCCTCGCCGTTGTAGTGCCTGATGGCATCGGCAATGTTCCACTTGGCCACCTGACTGTCGATAAACAGAGTGGTATAGGCATTGCCACGGCCGTCGAAGGTTGTGTGCAGGGGCCCAAGGCCCAGTTCCGGTTCGCCGACCACAGTATCTCGCGGCTCAATCTTGCTATCGAACAGATCATCCAGCTTGTCGATGGCAATAATAGTGGCGGTCGGTGACAGCTTGCCGTTGGCAATAAAGTACTTGCCGTCCGGCGAGGTGTTCAGACCGTGCGGGTTTTTGGGAACCGGGATGTAACGGGTCAGTTCCGAGCCGGCACGACCGTCTACCACGGGCACCTTGGAATCACCCAGGGTCTTGTAGTTGCCATTCTTGACCGCCTGCTCAATGCGCTCGATGTTGAATACCACCGCCCAGTCGCGGTCGTTGCGCATGGTACCGGCCAGATCCAGTGCCTTCTCCGAGTTGTAACAGGTGGAGCAAGCGTACTTGCCGGTATAGTCCGCGTCGGTGTTGTCCAGGTTACCGTCAACAATCACCTGGAAGGCCACTTCCATGGTTTCCGCGTCTACCGCGTTGAACATGGTGAAGCTGCTTTCAAGGCTGGTGTCGCTGCCATCGTTCGGATGGGGGATGACATACTCGGCGTTACAGAACACGTACTTGGTCTTGGGAACCTTCTGAAGACGCAGGCCGTGAATGGCCTGAACATTCGGAATGGTGGTGATCTTGTCGCACTTCATGATGTCCAGGCGAATCCGGGCTACACGAGTGTTGGCCTTGTCGTTAATGAACAGGTATTTGCCGTCATAACGACCATCCGTCATGGAAATGTGGGGGTGATGGGAATCGCCGTTCAGGTGGGTATTGTCATGGCCCAGCACGTCCTTGCTTTCATTGCTGATCCCCCAACCGGTGGCAGAATCCACATTGAACACGGGGATGCGCATCAGTTCCCTCATGGACGGTACACCCAGAACCCGTACTTCACCGGAGTGACCACCACTCCAGAACCCGTAGTATTCGTCGAGCTCGCCGGGATGCACCACGAACTTGTTACGGGCCTCCTCGGCGGCAGCCGCAAAGGACTCCCGCGACATCACGGCAGTACCCAGGCCGGCTGCACCGGCGACTCCCGCAAGCGCAGCAGCCCCCATAAACCGACGGCGGCTCTGGCCGCTTTCCGGAAGCTCCGGCAGGTCTTTGGTCAGATCATCTCTTTTTTTCATAACATCCAACTCCGTTATTGGTAATGGCGGTTTTACTTCTCATGCTTTCTTTTTATGGGACTACTCAAGACACCTGAACCACCGGTATTTCCTCCGGGTGGCCCGGTGCGTTATGACCCCGGCGCTTGCCGCGTCGCTTGACGATCAGCGGCGGACACTTGTGGTCATCGAAATAGGTCATCTGGCAATCGAGGCAGTAATGGCATTCCATGTAGTTGATGTGGCCGTCCGGGTGGATCGCCTGGACTTCACACTCGTGATCACACAACCGGCAGGGATTGCCACACTCCTTGCGCCGTTTGAGCCAGTCGAACACTCGCAGTTTGGTCGGCAGTGCCAAAGCCGCACCCAGCGGGCACATATAGCGGCAGAACACTTTGCGGGTGAACAGGTTGACCACCAGCAGCAGGAGGGCGTAGGTCACGAAGGGCCAGCTACGATCAAACTTGAGCGTGATCGCGGTCTTGAACGGCTCCACCTCGGCAAGCCGTTCGGCGGTCGCCATGGAATCCAGCGACACTCCGAACAACACCAGCAGAATGATGTACTTGATGGCCCATAGCCGCTCGTGCACGGTAAACGGCACGGTGTATTGGGGCACCTTCAACTTGCGGGCAATTTCATTCAGCAGCTCCTGAAGCGCGCCGAATGGGCACAACCAGCCACAGTAAACCGCCCGGCCCCAGAGGAGGATGATGCCGGCCACCACGGCCCAGAGGATGAACAGCATCGGATCGATAAGGAACGTGCTCCAGCTGAAGCCACTGATCAGGCTGTTCACAAACGTGAGCACGTTGACGATGGACAATTGCCCCATGGCATACCAGCCGATGAAGAACAGCGTGTAGGTCAGGAAGGCGTGGCGGATCCAGCGCATCATCTTCGGCTTTTTCACCAGCCAGTCCTGGAAAAACAGGATGAACATCAGCACGCCGATACCGATACCGAGCACCACAATCTGGAATTCCCGCTGGTACCAAACCTGAACCCACATGGGCTGGCTTTCCAGCCATTCTTCCTCGGAAACGACAGGCTCCGGACGGGTGTAATACTGCTCCGGAAGCTGGTACTCCAACGGAAACACCTGAAACTCGCTATCCAGCGGCCCAGTCTGGCGCTTCACAGTGAGTTCGAGTGTCCAGGGTGTACCGGGATCGAAGTTGTACTGCTGGCGAATGATGAAAATCGCCATCTCGGTGAACTCCGGCATGCCTTCGGCATAGACATCACTGAGCCGGTAGAAGTCCAGGTCACGGAAATTGAAGGTATCGCCGAACTGACGGATCTGGATGCGATCGAAGATACCGCCGCGAACATAGCCTGAACCTTTGAAGGAGTATTCACCGTTGGCCATCACGGCAATGGCATGTTCGCCCTCCTCCAGCTCGGATGTCAGCCACTGGTACTGGCTCTCGCCCAGGAGATTCCGGCCGATGGTGGGCGCATCCAGGTAAGCGGCATACAGATCAATCAGCGGCTCTTTGCGTTCCTCCGGGCCCGCAGTATCAACACGCTCGGCTTCCGTCCCCTTAAAGGAATCATCCACCTGGCCCTTGGTAAGCATCAACCGGCGCACCGAGCCGTCACCGGTCAGCTCCTGCCAGGTTTTCTGCTCGAAGGCCTGTTTGTCGACGGTCGCCAGAGGCGGACGGGTTCCATCCTCGCCCTCAACCATGCCCAGTTCCACTCCCACCCGGTGGGCAGTGCGCATGATCACTTCATTGATCACCATCACGGTCACTGTGGCTCCGGACAATCCGTCAACGGCCACCTTTCGTTCCGAAGAGGTTCCGCCCACGGTTACCCGCTGGTCGGCTTTGAGACCGGTGTACTGATCGGTAAAGGCGTGCATCTTACTTTCAGGTATACCCACCAGGAGAATGGGTTCGTCGTGGTGGATTACCTTGGCGGCCTTGATGGTGCCTTCGGCATCCAGCACCACCATGGCATTGACCGGCTTGCCCGAGTAGGCGGGGGTCTGGACAAAATCCAGTGACTGATAGGCGTAGCCCACCAACTCCTTACGGACGTAGAGCTCCTGGATGGCCCGATTGCCTTTCCGGGGAATAACCCGGGTGACATCGGGAAACGCCTGCTCAATGACCTGACGACCGGCAACGGGCTCATACTTGGACAGAGGCGCTGCATTCAGGGCCATGGCCATGATCGACGCGAAAAAGACAAAAGCGAAGCGGGAAAAAACGGACACAGAAGACTCCCTGAGAAAAAGCGCCTTATTGCTTCAGCCTAGGCAAATTAGAGGAAAATCAAATACCTCTTATTGAATACACCTGGCGGAGGAACTGATCGACTTCACGCTGTCAGCCCAGGCTGACAGCGTTTCCTTGTGAATCGAGCGGGAGGTAATTACTGATATGGCCGAGGCGGATGGACTCCACCATCATGGTCAGCGGCTGCTGCGCCTCATCGGTGGATGGGGGCGTGCCGCCGCGGCCGGACATGGCGGCAACGAAAACAACGTCCCAGGGTTGGCCAGTGGCCCGGGATTCTTCGGCAAGCGCCTCAAAATCCGGCGCTTCATCCGGCGTCTTGTCCACACAGATCACTGGTGTCAACGCGCCGCCCTCACCCCGTTCAAAGGCCGCTCTTTCTTCGGCTGAAGCATCATCGGGCAGTTCCGCCCGGCAAAATACGAATAACAGGCGCTGGGCTTCCTGCTGACTGCGGGAGGCCTGAATCAGGTCACTGTAACTGCTGATCATTTTGATAAATCCTTACTGATACGGGACCGCTGCGATTTACGCCTTGCGGGCAATGAGCTGATCGGACGAGGTGAGCCTGCGAACTTCGTCGCAAACGTCTTCTACGGCGTCTTCGCCGTAGCTCTGTCCATAGTGTTTCTTGAAGCCGAATTCGTAGAGCCGGACATGCTCATCGGGCTCGACACCGATGTTCTCAAGGCATGCCCGGGCACAATGCAGGGGGCAGCCATCAATCACGGTGATCGGGCGACCGGATCTGGCGGTTTTCAACAGTGACGGCACCTTGCCGCCAACACCGGAGATGCAGGACATTTCGAATTCACCGGCGTGATCCAGCCGCACGGCTACATTGTTGGCCAGCTGCGCCACATCGGAACAGCCGGAACATGAATAGATCAGCGGTCGTTGCTTTCTTGCTGTCACGCTTCCTCCTTGTCCGGGAGCCTGGAGGCCTGAGTGTGGGCTGCTACTGGCTGATTTCGATCAACCGACGGGGATCCGAAATGAACAGCCGGCTGCGGTTGACCCGCACCAGACCGTTGGCCTTCAGATCCGCCAGAATCCGGGAGAAGGTTTCCGGCTGCATGGCCAGCCTGGAGGCCACCAGGCATTTGGGTAGCGGCAACTCTACTTCTCCACCCTCCTCTGCACCGTTGGGCAACAGATCGATCAGGTAACGGATCAGGCGGTCACGGGCGTTCTGTACGGTCATGATTTCCAGGTCGTGGAATCGGGAAACCGCGCGTTTGGCGTAATGCCGCAGGGCTACCTGGGCGTATTGGGGGTTGCTTTCCAGCATGTCCTGGTAGGCCTTGACGGGGATCATCAGAACTTCGCTGGATTTCAGGGCCTCGGCGTAGCAGGCATACCGGGGCGGATCAGCGTAGATCATGACTTCGGCGAAGCAGTCGCCAGGGGCGATGCTGTCTAGGGTTCGGTCGATGCCGGAGGAGTCCAGGCGGTAAAGACGCAGGCGGCCGGAGATCACGAAGAAGAAATGGTGCGCCGGCATGTCCTGGCGATAGAGCAGCTGGTGATGGCCAAGGCGGATTCTTCGGGATTGCTGGATCAGGTGCTGCAGGTCTTTGCCATTGAGTTCCGAGAACAGTGGATGGCTGCGCAGGGCCTGGAGGCCGTCTTCGTCGTCAAAGGGTTTGTTGACGGCGACGAGCACGGGTTTGGTGTAGCGGGTTTCGGCCGTTTGGGTCAGTGCCATTGGTGTATCCTCTCTGCATATTCATGCATACGAAATCATGATTTAAATAGTAGAAGGATACTCGGTGAAAATCGCTCCCCCCATGGGGGTAGTTGGGGGGTTATTCGGGAGTAATTGATCTAACTCAAAGTGTTTTTTTGCTAACTATTCGGGGGCTAAAACTTACACTTGGGAGCACAGGATGGTGGGCCGATTAGCTTTCCAAAACACGCTCCTTGCGGCACATCCCTGTGACGCTTGGGCTCCGCCATCCATGGCTCCGCACAGTTTTGGAAAGCTAATCGGCCCACCATCCTCCAAACCGAAGAGTTAACCTTCAGATCATCCTGCTTACTGCATTAGTGGCGAGTCGGGCAGCTCGAGATCTACTCCTTCTACGCCAGTTTCCGCTGCCAGAACCTGCAGATACTGACGGAAGGCCCGTCGGGTTACGCTCTCGCTCAGGTACTGTCGGATCTGGGGTTTGACGTGCTCATACGGGAGCTGCTGGCCGTCGATTCGCTGGTCGACGCGGACGATGTGCCAGCCGTACCGGGTTTCGATCAGTTCCGGATTGAGGCCTTCTTCCAGTGACAGGACGGGGCGCTCGAATTCGTCCACGGTCTGGCCCTTGCTGATCTGACCCAGGCTGCCGCCCTGGTGGCGGGATTCGCAGGCGGAGTATTGTTTGGCCAGTTCGGCGAACTGGGAGCGGCCGTCGATGAGGGACGATAGCAACTGTTGGCCGGCTTCTTCCTGGCGGATGCGTTCCTGGACGTCGTCCGGGGCAGCAGCGAGTAGGATGTGGCTGACGGCCATGAGTGTGGGACTACAGAATCGGGCCGGGTTGGCGTTGTAGAAACGTTCGCAGTCCTGTTCGGTCGGGTCCGGAACGTTAAGCTCGAGTTCCAGTACCCGGGCAATGCGGTCTTCTTCGTCGGCGATGTCGTCGAGCTTGAGGCGGCTGGCCTGTTGCAGGAGCAACTCGCGGATGACGAGGCTTCTGGCGGCGTCGTGCCAGGCTTCGGCCACTTCTTCGGCCGGGTGGTGCTGCATTTCCCGGGCGATGTCGTCTTCGCCGATGAGGGTTTCGCCCACGTAGACCGGCGGGAACTGGTTTCTGGGCTTTTCAGCGTCGCCAACGGGGATCAGTTGCATGATGGTTACCTTTTGAGCTGGTTGTCGGATTACGGCCCGCTGGGACTAATCCGACCTACGTTTCGTCTTTCGGGCTCGGGAATTTGTCGGATTACGACTTCGTCTAATCCGACCTACGGTAGGTCGGATTAGCGTGGCCCCGCCACGCGTAATCCGACACTCTTGAAGCTCCCGTTACGCCCGCTTGCGAACCACCTGGTACTTCCGCCCGAAATACTCCACCGGCACGCTGAGCATGTGCACCAGGCGGGTGAACGGGAAGAGGACGAAGATGGTCAGGCCCAGGAAGATGTGGGTCTTGTAGATCCAGTGCACGTCGGCGATGTAGCCGGCGACGCCACCCTGGAGGGTGACGACACCCTGGGCCCAGGCGGAGAACTTGAGCATGGTGCTGCCATCCAGATGGCCCATGGTGGGCAGGATGGTGAGCATGCCCAGGACCAGCTGGACCACCAGGATGACAATGATCATGTTGTCCGCGAATGTGCTGCTGGCCTTGATACGTGGATCAGTCAGGCGACGCCAGGCGAGCATGCCGCCGCCAATGATGGCCATGATGCCGGCAATACCACCCACCACGATCGCCATGATCTGCTTGGTGCCGGGTGTCATGAACGGCTCGTAGAACGCGTGTGGAGTCAGCAGGCCCACCAGATGGCCGAAGAAGATCACCAGTACGCCGACATGGAACAGCACGCTGGCCATCACCATGTTTTTCTTGCGCAGCATCTGGCTGGAATGGGCTTTCCAGGTGAACTGGCCCTGGTCGTAACGGGCCCAGGTGCCGATCACGAGGATCGCGATTGCAATGTAGGGATAAACCCCGAACAGTAGTGTATTGAGATAGGACATCATTTCCGTTTCCTCCTGCGCCCTCAGGCGCGCCCTGCCTGACGGGGTGTTGCGTCCGTCATCAGCTGATCACTCAGGTGAATGGTCTGGGTCTGTTCCAGTTCCCGGCGGCGTTGGCCTACAACGCTACCGGTACTGCAGGAGCTGCCCTGATCATCAACAAACTTCACCATTTCCTCTTCCCAGACCTTGTCCAGAGCCTCCGGGGTGTCGTCGCGCTCTTCCGAGGCGACGATCCGGGCCAGCTCCTGGCGGTTTGCCGCACGCCCGGAGAGGGTCAGCAGCGAGTCCATCACCACGTGATAGAAGCTTTCCCGCTGGTAAAGACGCTCACCCAGCAAGCCCAGGATGTGGTGGATGTCCTCCAGCCAGTTCCGGATCTCCTCCCAGGGACGGGTGGAGAGGTATTCCAGGAACAGCGGCAGGTAATCCGGCAGTTCCCTGGCGTCGATTTCCAGACCGTTGCTGCGGTATTCCTCCATCAGGTCCACCATGGCCTGGCCACGGTCGCGGGATTCCCCGTGCACGTGTTCGAACAGCAGCAGGGACGTCGCCCGGCCCTTGTCGAACATGCCCACGTAGTTCTCCTGCATGTCCAGAAGGTCGCCATCGCAGACCATTTCCACACAGCGCAGCAGTTGCTCCTTGTTCTGCCTCGGCAGCCGGCTGTCCTCAAGGACAGCGGCAATCAGGGCATCTTTGGAGGCCTGGAGTTCTTCGGTCGGGTATTCGAGTACCCGGGCCAGTACTTTTAAGAGTTGCATCTTGGCCTCCTTATTCCTGCAGCTGTTTCGGGTCAACCTGCTTCACGGTCGACAGCTTCTGGACCATGCTGGTGGTCTGTTTGCGGCCACCGAACATGTTGAACTTGCTGTCGCCGTTGCAGCCTTCACCGAAGCTGAAGCCGCAACCGTTGCGCTCGCCATGGGCGGTGGCATCGGGGAAGGCTTCCTTCGCCAGCTCGCGGTGGCTGGTGGGAATCACGAAGCGGTCCTCGTAGTTGGCAATGGCCAGGTAACGGTACATTTCATCGGCTTGGGCCTTGGTCAGGCCGGCTTCCTCAAGGGCGCGCAGGTCTTCCTTGCCTTCAACGGTCTCGGCACGCTTGTACAGACGCATGGCCATGATCCGCTTGAGGGCCCGGACAATCGGCTTCTCGTCACCAGCGGTGAGCAGGTTGGCCAGATACTTCACCGGAATCCGCAGGCTTTCGATCTTCGGCAGTATGCCGTCGAATTCGACCTTGCCGGCTTCCGCCGCGGACTGGATCGGGCTCAGGGGCGGCACGTACCAGACCATGGGCAGGGTGCGGTATTCCGGGTGCAGAGGCAGGGCCAGTTTCCAGTCCACCGCCATCTTGTACACCGGGCTCTGCTGGGCGGCTTCGATCACGTTCATCGGGATGCCATCTTTTTTCGCCTGCTCGATCACTTTCGGGTCGAACGGATCCAGGAAGATTTCCAGCTGCTTTTCATAGAGTTCATGCTCGCCCGGGGCGCTGGCCACTTCCTCGATGCGGTCTGCGTCGTAAAGCAGCACACCGAGATAGCGAATCCGGCCAACACAGGTCTCGGAGCACACGGTGGGCATGCCGGCTTCGATCCGCGGATAGCAGAAAATGCACTTCTCGGACTTGCCGGTTTTCCAGTTGAAGTAGATCTTCTTGTACGGGCAGCCGGAGACACACATCCGCCAGCCACGGCACTTGTCCTGGTCGATCAGGACGATGCCGTCTTCCTCACGCTTGTAGATGGCACCACTCGGGCAGCTGGCAACACACGCCGGGTTCAGGCAGTGCTCGCACAGGCGCGGCAGGTACATCATGAAGGTGTTTTCGAACTGGCCGTAGATGTCCGCCTGCACCTGGTCAAAGTTCTTGTCCTTGCGGCGCTTGGCGAATTCGGTACCGAGGATTTCCTCCCAGTTCGGACCCCATTCGATTTTCTGCATGCGCTGGCCGGAGATCAGCGAGCGCGGCCGGGCAACCGGCTGGTGCTTGCTGTCGCCAGCGGTGTGCAGGTGCTGGTAGTCGAAATCGAACGGCTCGTAGTAGTCATCAATCTGGGGCAGGTCCGGGTTGGCGAAGATGTTCGCCAGTACCCGGAAACGGCCACCGATCTTCGGGCGGATCTTGCCGGAGCTGTCACGCATCCAGCCGCCCTTCCACTTGTCCTGGTTCTCCCACTCTTTCGGGTAGCCGATACCGGGCTTGGTCTCGACGTTGTTGAACCAGGCGTATTCCATGCCTTCACGGCTGGTCCATACGTTTTTGCAGGTGACTGAACAGGTGTGGCAACCGATGCACTTGTCCAGGTTCAGCACCATGCCGACTTGGGAACGGATCTTCATTTTACAGCCTCCTGAACAGTGTCATTGCCTTCACCGTCGAGCCAGTCGACGTTGTGCATCTTGCGAACCACCACGAATTCGTCGCGGTTGGAACCTACGGTTCCGTAGTAGTTGAAGCCGTAGGAATACTGGGCGTAGCCGCCGATCATGTGGGTCGGCTTCGGGCACACCCGGGTGACCGAGTTGTGGATACCGCCACGGGTACCGGTGATTTCCGAGCCCGGAATGTTCACGATCCGCTCCTGGGCGTGGTACATCATCACCATGCC
>MRWF01009890.1_pt1 | contig 10764 bp, 9 predicted proteins | sample 1013331 | NCBI WGS metagenome assembly MRWF01 (sample SAMN06117577, study PRJNA244670) | biofilm metagenome | biome: Water; feature: Cathode Biofilm; material: Biofilm; isolation source: microbial consortium enriched at the cathode of a solar microbial fuel cell | place: USA: District of Columbia ... | reverse complement strand
CGCCATTGGCGTTTTCGTCATGGTATACGGCCATGGCGAACTGGCCGCTTTCGGGCGCCTTGATGCAGAACTTCGTTTGCGGCGCTTTGGCTGCAAATTTCACCTGAAATAGTCGTCCGCGGCCCCGAAGGAACCCGTCTTCCTTGTTTGGAAAAAGGTCTGCGGTGATCAGGCCGTGCGCACCCTTGACGCCGCTGACGATAATGCGGATTTCGTTTTCCGCGCCTGTACAGCTCACATGCTCGAATTCGAAAGCAGCGGCGTTCTTGGCGTCTTTGTCATTTGCGATTGCAGTCGAAGCGTTAGCCGCGAGGCTTGCCGCCATGATGATCCCGATACGCTTTAACATGGGTTCCATCCCTGATTGTTGATCCTTAACCCTGCCGATTTAATTCAAGGGCTTGCCGCCCAAGCGGCCAAATTGTGGCGGTTTTTTATCCTGACGCAGATGTGAAAACCGGTCGCCTCAAGTCTCCGCTTTTTCCTTAGCCAGCATTTGCGACAGGTTTGTGTATGCGTTTACCACGATATCGAGGTCATTTTCCGTGTGCGCCGCAGAAACGCTGAGCCGCAGGATTGATGTTGCATTCGGCGTGCCAGGCGGTATGGCGAGATTCACATAAACTCCGCTTTCCATCAGCATATTCCAGGCCATGAACGCCTGTTCCCGGTTCGCCAGTTTGACGGCGATTACTGGCCCGACGCCGGCGCAAAGTTCAAATCCGAGCTGCGTAAACGCGGCGTGAATACGTTCGGCGTTGTCCCACAAACGCTCACGCATCGAATTGTCCGAAGAGATCTTCGCCAGCGCCGTGCTTGCCGCTGCGATATTCGCCGGGGACGGCGACGCGGTGAACATGTAGGGCCGGCTCGAAAAGCGTAAATATTCAAGCTCAGGATGATTGGATGCGACGAAGCCGCCGATCGATGCAAGACTTTTCGAGAATGTGCCGGTGTAGAAGTCGACTTGGTCGCGCACGCCATCTGCTTCGCAGACGCCCTGGCCGTGATCGCCGAACACGCCAAAGGAGTGCGCCTCGTCAAGCAGCAGATAAGCGCCGTGCTTGTGGGCGACTTCAACAAATTCTTTGACGGGCGCGACGTCTCCGAACATGGAATACATGCCTTCGATGCATACGAGCTTGCCTTTCACGTCGCGCGACAGGCGCGAAAGGCGCTTGTCTAGGCTTTCGGGATCGTTGTGACGGAAGCGGATGGTTTCTGCGCCGGAAAGCTGGCAGCCGTCATAGATGCAGGCGTGGCAGTCAGCGTCGATCAGGATGACGTCATGTGGCGGCTGGGCGAGGGCCGAAATGGCGCCAAGATTGGCTTGATACCCGGTCGAGAACACGATGCAATGCTCGTAACCGAGAAACTTTGCTAGGTCTTTTTCAAGCTGGCGGTGGGCGGCGTAGGTGCCGTTGGCGAAGCGTGACCCTGTCGTGCCGGTGCCTGAAGTTTTTACCGCCTCGCTGGCGGCGTCGATGGCGTCCTTCTGAAATGTGAGGCCGAGATAATTATTCGTCCCCGCAAGGACGATCTCCTTACCCTTCACGATCGCCCGCGTTGGACCTTTCATTTCGTCCATGGAAACGCTGAACGGGTCGCGCGGGCTTGCGGCAAGCAATCCTTTCAGCTGCGCGGCGGTTCCTTCAAATTTCTCAAACAGGCCCATATTTACGACTGTTCTTTCTTGATCTTGTGGATAGCATCGACAAGTTCGCCGATGGTCTTGATCTCGGAAATCGTGTTTACCGGAATCGATATGTCGTAATTGTCTTCGATATCCATCACCACGTCGAGGAGCGATACGGAATCGATTTCAAGATCGGCGATGATGTCGGTATCGCGAGTCAGTTTCACGCCCTTTTCATTCAAGGGCCCAAGTAGCGAACTGATCTTGTGGAACACGAGATCGTCGTCTTCCTGAATGGCGGTCATGTCCTTTTTGTCTCCCTGAAGGCGCGCCCGGGCTTTAAGCCCCGCACATGGCCCTATTAAAGCAAATCGTGTTCTTGATACCAACTCACGGTTTTTGCAAATCCTTCTTTTAGCGGCGTTTGCGGCCGCCAGGCGCAAGCGTCGCTGAGGAGATTATCACGCGCAACCCAGTCATCATGGAAAAATTCGTTGATTTGTCCTTCGCGAACCGATGGCGTCCGGCCAAATGCGCCTTCAACAGAGCGTAACAAACTGTGATAGGCGGCAATGACGGGCCGCGGCACCCGGATGGCGCGGGCGCGGCGTCCCAAGACCTCGCCTAGCAGATTGCCGATTTCAGCCCATGCGTGTCCTTCAGCGTTTTCGTCCCCGACTTCCAGCGTCCGGCCGGCGACGCCTGATTGCGCCGCTGCGACAAGGGCGCCGGCGGCGTCATCCACATAAAGGATAGAGGCGCGAGCCGGACTTTGCGTTTTCGGTTCAAGCGCAAGCCCGGATTTCACGAGCCGGAAATAGGGCAGCGTTACACTGTCGCGCGGACCGTAAATGGCGGGCAGGCGAAGGGCGAGCCAGTTCTCGCCAGCGGCGTTCGCGACGGCGCGCTCGCTCTCAAATTTGCTTTGTGCGTAGGGGGAGACTTCCGGCATCCGCGCCGACACGGATGATGTATGAATAAAACGGACGCCTGCGGCGCGTGCCGCACGCGCGGCACGCTCTGCACCGGCGACATTAATGCGATGATAATCTTCCCGGGCGCGTGCATGCGTAACGCCTGCGAGATGAAAAAAGACATCCGCACCTTTTGCCAGCGTTGCAAGCGCCGTCTCGTTGTCGAGATCGCCCGGAATGACAGTGAGGGAGGGTGCGTCCTTCAATTTTGACGGATCGCGGGCCAAAGCAGATACGCTCCACCCGTCTTCGAGAAGTAAACCGATTAAGGCCTTTCCGACAAAACCTGTGCCGCCGGTAACGGCTGCGCGTTTGCTCAAACCCGCGCCTCAGCCAGCGTTCGCGCGCCGCCCTCTTCCGCCGCGCCCGCTTCATCGGTGAAGGCGCCGTCGAGATACTTTTGGCGCACCTTCGCCCGAGAAAGCTTCCCGGACGATGTCATGACCATGGAATGGGGCCGGGCGAGAACGATTTCTGCCGGCGCGCCGACTGCATTCTGTACAACCACGCTGACTTCGCGCTTCAGCGCCGCAAGCGCTTCCGCGTCAAGCCCGCGCCGTTCAGCGACAACGACAATCCGTTCGGAACCGCCATCATCGACGGAAAATGCGGCGACGCCGCCGCCGCGCACGCCATCCACTTTTTCGACGGCCCATTCAATGTCCTGCGGCCAGATGTTGCGGCCGTTGATAATGATGAGGTCCTTGGCGCGCCCGGTAATGACGATCTGGCCGTCGAGGAAATACCCCATGTCGCCAGTGTCGAGCCATTCGCCGCTATACATGGCCGCGGACGCTTCTGGGTCGGAGAAATATCCCGGCGTAAGGCTCGGACCCTTGATGTATATCCGCCCGACATTGCGCTCGCTGACGGCGGCGCCGTCTTCGTCACGCACTTCAATTTCGTGTCCCGGCAAGGCGCGTCCGCACAGGACAAAGCCGCGCTTGTGTTCCGGCGAAGTAACCGCTGACGCAGGCTGTGCGACGCCAGAGCGCGTGTAGTGGCGCATGTCTACTTCATCGACGGTTACCGGCGCGCCGAGTTCCGGGAATGAAATCGCCAACGTCGCCTCGGCCATGCCGTAACTCGGCGTAAAGACGTTACGCTTGAAACCGAAAGGTTCAAACGCGTCCGCAAAAGCATTTAATGCTTCCGGGCGGACCATATCGCCGCCGATGCCTGCAACGCGGACCCTCGAAAGGTCGATAGAGCCTTCCTCCGCCCGCGCAGAGCGTTTTGCAGCCAGTTCGTATCCGAATGACGGGCTATAAGTGATTGTCGCCTTCTGATCGGTCATGACGCGCAGCCATAAAAGCGGCCTGCGAACAAAATCCGAAGTAGCGAGAAAGTCGACCGACACCTGGCCGTTCATCGGTGTAAGGACGAAACCGATGAGGCCCATATCGTGATAGAGCGGAAGCCAGCTGCAGGCGCGGTCATTGGGCCGCAAATACATACCGTCCCGAGCAATCGCGGTGAGGTTTGCGCAAACCGAGCGTTGCACGCCAATGACGCCTTTCGGCGCGCTCGTCGAACCTGACGAGTACTGAATATAGCAATGGTCATCTGCGCCGAACGGATCAGGCTCTTCGCCGGCATCCGGCAGGGCGTCGAGATCTTCATAGGAGAAAACATCAGCGCCGCCGGCTTCGGCCGCCGCCTGATCGAGAAATTCGCGCAAGGTCTCAGGTCCCACAGCCGCTTCGGCACGGGCGCCGGCGATCATCTGGCGGATCTGGTTGATGTAGCCGTCTTTGCCGCCGAGATTGACCGGCATGGGCATTGGCGCGGGAACAAGTCCCGCGTACTGGCAGGCGTAAAACGTCACGATAAAGTCTGGGCTCGTCTCGGCAATAATCGCAAGGCGCGCGCCGCGCTCGAACCGGTCGGCGATCTTTCGGGCCAGCGCCTTCGCCCTGTCGCGCAGGTCGCGGTACGGCAGCACAGCGGTGGCTTCACCGCGAAGGTTGAAGAAGTTATAGCCGGTCTCTCCCTGAGCGGCGTAGTCAAGCGCTTCGCAGACCGTGGAAAACCCGCCCACTTTTTTGGGCAAAGATGCGTTATTGCTTGGTGTCGGCATAATCGCCTGCTTTGGGTTCGCCTCTTGTGGGATATCGGCCATTTACGCCCCCGTACTACTTTGCCGGTTTGCTCCGGCCTTATTGCGATACGTTCAGACCGGGTTCAGTCGGCCGCTTTGTTGAAACTCATTATATTCGCTGTCGCCAGCCCAAGCCCGCGGCGCTGCGCCGGTACGCAGCCCGTTGGGTAATCTTCAGCCGATACAAGGCCTTGGGTCAACGGGCAAGTCCCGGGTATGCCGCGCCGCATCAAGATTTGCAGCCGGATGTTACATGTTGCCCACAAACAGCGCCTGACAGCATTTTCCGTTAAGAAATAGCAACTTGCCGCAGGAATCCCCGCTTGAATACCAGGGCTCGCCCGCCTAGTTTCGCAAACGCAGCGTTTGCGCCCTTAGGGCGGCATCGCGGCATTTTCGCTAAGATTACAGACCAGCAGGTACAAGGAAGCGCCGGATGCGGGTTTTCATCGGCTACAAGGCTTGGAAAGATGAGGAATATCTCCTCAATCGCATGACTTTCGACGATCTGGTGAAGGCTTATGTGACTTATCCTGCGATCCAGATTTACGCCCTTATTATCGTCGCTGCCTTGATTACGGGCATTGCGACCATGACGTCTTTTACGCTTTTCGCGATTTCCTTCGCGATCGGCGCGCTGATGTTCCCAATTGCGTGGTATCTGGTGCACCGGTTCGTGCTGCATGGCAGCTGGATGTATAAAACCCCCTTCCTGGCGAGCCTGTGGAAACGGGTCCATTACGACCATCACCGCTTTCCCAATGATTTATCCGTGCTTTTTGGCGGTCTCCACACGACCTTGCCGACGATCCTGTTCGTTGCCGGACCGGTCGGGTGGCTGCTCAACGGCTTGCCAGGGGGGTGCGCCGCCATCGCCGGCACTGTGGTCATGACCTGCTACACGGAATTCCTGCATGCCGGCCAGCATCTGGCGTTCGAGCCGAAATCGAAATTCTGGAAGACCATCAAGGCCCGGCACCTCGCCCATCATTTCCACAATGAAAAAGGCAATTTCGGGATCGCCGAGTTCTTCTGGGACAAGGCGTTCGGAACCTTTTACGCCGAAACCAAAGACGCTCAGCGCAGCATGACGGCTCGTAATCTTGGTTACACAGACGAAACGGCCAAGAAATTTCCTTGGGTTAAGGAGCTGACGGACAATGAGCCTGACGCCCGGCAGGCAATGCGCCAGCGCGGCGCGGCTGGCTAGGCGGCCCGGTTTCCGTAGCATTGATTGGCCTTCTGAATACCGGATCAAGTCCGGGATTTCACGCCGGTGCAATCGGCGCATAACTTTTGGTTGATTTTACAAGAGGGCTTTGCCAGTTTCCGCGCCGACATGAACGGGAGCTGGTTGAAGCGCGCGCGGGGGACCCCTGACGCTGCGGCCATGTCAGGCTTCTAAACCTCATCATACTGAAAATCCTAGGAAGGGTAGAAAATGAGCATTGCGCTATTGGCGGTCATTGGGGCCGGCTTGGCAGCCATTCTGTACGGCGCCTTCACCGTCAACCAGGTGTTGTCGCTGCCGTCCGGCACTGACCGCATGAAAGAAATCGCCGCCGCCATTCAGGAAGGCGCGCAGGCATATCTCAACAAACAATACACGACCATCGCCATTGCCGGCGGAGCCGTGTTTCTGGTTTTGCTGTTCGCGTTTAAATTCGACTTTATTCCGGCCGTCGGTTTCGCCATAGGCGCCATCCTGTCGGGCGCCGCGGGCTTCATCGGCATGCTCGTGTCGGTGCGCGCGAATGTACGTACGACTCAGGCAGCGAGCGAGAGCCTCGCTAAAGGTCTTTCCGTTGCGTTCAAAGCGGGCGCTATTACTGGCATGCTCGTCGCCGGTCTCGCGCTTCTCGGTCTTGCCGCTTACTACGCAATCCTGACGGCGGGCCTCGGCCACGCGCCGGAAAGCCGCGCGGTGGTCAATGGTCTCATTGCGCTGTCGCTTGGCGCCTCATTGATCTCTGTTTTCGCCCGTCTCGGCGGCGGCATCTTCACCAAAGGCGCAGACGTGGGCGGCGATATGGTCGGCAAGGTTGAAGCCGGCATTCCCGAAGATGATCCGCGCAACCCGGCGACCATTGCCGATAACGTCGGCGATAATGTCGGCGACTGCGCAGGTATGGCGGCGGACCTCTTTGAAACCTATGTTGTGACAGTTGCGGCGACGATGGTGCTGGGTTCGATCCTGTTCACTGCAGACGCAGCGCAATTCATGTTCTACCCGCTCGCTATCGGCGGCGTGTGCATTCTGACTTCGATTGCGGGCACCTATGGCGTATCGCTCGGCAAAGGCTCAACCAACATCATGGGCGCGCTATACAAGGGCCTCGTCATCACCGGCGTCCTTTCGCTGGTCGCGATCGGTATTGTGACGTTCCAGATGTTCGGCTTTTCAGAACAGATCGGCACGACAGAAGGCGGCGCGCCGTTTACGGGGCTTTCACTGTTCCTGTGCGGCATACTCGGCCTCGTCGTGACAGGCCTGATTGTCTGGATCACCGAGTACTACACCGGCACCGGCTATCGTCCGGTGAAGTCGGTGGCGAAAGCATCTGAGTCCGGTCACGGCACCAACGTCATCCAGGGCCTTGCGGTTTCCATGGAAGCAACCGCGCTTCCGGCAATCGTTATCGTCGTCGGCATTGTCACTGCTTACAATCTTGCCGGCCTTTTCGGCATCGCCACGGCGGTGACGACCATGCTGGCGCTTGCGGGCATGATTGTCGCGCTGGACGCTTTTGGTCCGGTGACGGACAATGCTGGCGGCATCGCGGAAATGGCGGGCCTTGAAGGGTCTGTGCGCGAAACCACCGACGCGCTCGACGCTGTGGGCAACACCACGAAAGCCGTCACCAAGGGGTACGCCATCGGTTCGGCGGGTCTCGGCGCGCTCGTTCTGTTCTCCGCCTACACCAAGGACATCGAACACTTCACGGCACACCCGTCGGAGTTTCCGTTCTTTGCGGACGTAAACGTCTCGTTCTCGCTTTCCGATCCCTACGTGATTGCGGGCCTCCTGATCGGCGGCCTGTTGCCCTATCTCTTCGGCGGCATCGCCATGCAGGCCGTTGGCCGTGCGGCGGGGGCCATCGTTGAGGAAGTGCGCCGGCAGTTCAAGGAAAAGCCGGGCATCATGCAGGGTACGGAGCGTCCGGATTACGCCCGTGCCGTGAACATGCTCACCGGCGCAGCGATCAAGGAAATGGTCGTTCCGTCCATGCTGCCGATCCTGTCGCCGCTAGTGGTGTACGGCGTTGTCAGCGTTGTCGCCGACAAGTCGGCTGCGCTTTCCGCCGTCGGCGCCATGCTGATCGGCGTGATCGTCACAGGCCTCTTCGTCGCCATCTCCATGACGGCGGGCGGCGGCGCCTGGGATAACGCCAAAAAGTACATCGAAGACGGTAATCACGGCGGCAAGGGCTCCGAGGCCCATAAGGCCGCTGTTACCGGCGACACGGTCGGCGATCCTTACAAGGATACGGCAGGCCCGGCGGTGAACCCGATGATCAAGATCACGAACATCGTCGCGCTTCTCCTGCTCGCAGCGCTTGCCGGATAAGCCGCACACAACACTAACGAAGAAAAAGGGCCCGCTTTTGCGGGCCCTTTTTTTTTGACGCGAGCGTTTCGGCTAGTCGTCGATCGCTTCCCCCAGCTTGTACGATAGGTTTTGCTGCTCCTGGCGAAGCATGCGTTCAACGTCGTCCACATATTTGATCATGCCCGTCAGAATCTCTTCGTTGTAGATTTCATCACTGGCTCTGAGCTCTTCAGCGGCGGCGGTCATGTCCGCTTGCGCCGCGCGGGCTTCCTCATGCCAGCGGCCGATCTGCCTGAGATTTCCTCGCGCCTCGGCGGCATCTTCATCGCTTGCGCTTTCCGTCGTGGCGGCGTCGACAGAAGCGCGTATAGCGCGGACCGAACCGGTGAATTCGTTTGCTGTGTCGAGAGAGCGCCGGACAATGGCGTTCAGCTTGATCACTGTGACTTCCGTGAAAGCCGGATGCATTGCGTCGGACTCGATGGCGCTGAACTCGCGTCCTTCGATAGCGCCGCGAGGGGCCTCTTGTGCGGCTTTGGTCTTGCCTGCAGCGGCCGTCGCCTCTGAGTTGTTGTCAGCACAACCAGCGATGACAAAACACAAAAACACCAGAAGATAGCGGCTCATAACGGTCCCTTTTGGCTAGGCTTGCATGTGCGCGGCAGAGCGGCGGCGTTGCCGCCGCCGTCCTTTTTTGATCCGCAACGATACATTGAGTTTTGGACGACCGCTAATCCGCGGGCTGGAACGGTCCGAACTCCGACACGATATGTTGGGCGATGTTTGCGCCCAGCGCCTGCCCTTCAGTATTATCGTAGCTCCAGTGTACGCCGTTATAGATCCGGCTGAGGCCGTTTTCGATCTGCATGTCCGAGAGGTTCTCGTAGAGAACCGGCATCAGCGGTCTCGGGGCGCCGTTGAACGGATCAACGCCCTCGCCATTATATTCGTCAGAGACAAACGTGAACGGCGTGTCGTCGCCGAAGAACGATATCAAAATCTGAATCATCGACGCGCAAAACGTGGCGTGCCCCGACGGATATGCCGGGAACGGCGGCGTCGGGCGGATGAACGCCTGACCCGCGTGCAACTCCACATTGACGATGGAAACGCCGACCGGATCCCAGTCCGGATCGTTTACGGTTCCGGGCGCGCCGTCATTGGCGCGGATGCCGGTCACCGGACGCCACCAGTTGTAATACCACTTGCTGTCCCACGCCGCGATGCCGGAATCAGCGAGGCCCGCATTCACCATGGCGAGCAGTCGCGCCAGATCAACCGCATCAGTCATGCCTTCCTGCATGGCGACCTGAACGGCGATCTGGTTATAGGCGCGCGGCGGCGTGCCGAGGAGCGGCACGGCGTCATAACCCCAGAAATTGCCGATGATGCGCGTTTCCGGCGTGGATGTGCTCGGCGTATTCGCGTTGTCCGGAGAACCGCCAAGCGCGGCGACTTCGGCGAAGGCGTCATTATACGCCTGCGAACCGACCGCAGGCGGCGCTGGCAGTCGGAACTGGTCGCCGCTGTCGAGCGTGAACGGCGTCACCCCGCCCCAGTAGGCGCCAAGAGAAAGATTGAAGTCGCCTGAAAACTCCGGCGTATTCGGGTCGGGCGTCCATTCGCCGATATTCGTGGCGCCGCCGTTGACAGGCTCTCCGAAAAAATTCGTACCGCCGTCGGCGACGCGGCCGCCATCGCCGAATTGCGGTTCGTTATCGCGCGAATTGTCATGCTTGCGGTTGCGCAGCATTTCTTTCGCCGCATCCATGCCGACGGCCTTGCCCTTGTTGATGGATACGCCGCTGTCCGTCAGCTGGTCCATGTCCGACCGCAGAAGGTCGCGCAGGCGTTCCTTCTGGTAGGGGTAGAGGGCTTTCAGCACATGATAAGCCGCATAGGAAATTGCGGCGTCTTGCGAGGCGCCGTTTTTCGGGCCTTTGACGCTGTTATAGGGCGCGTAGTCCTGTTCGAACGCGTTTGCGGCGTCGTAAACCGCGATCATGGTCATGGCGAGCGCGCGGCTGGTGCGCGTCGGCCCCCCCTGAAGGAACGGCACGTCGCCGGTGTCCGGGTCGGGCGTGTGATCGAGCGCGACGGAGTCGAGGGCGACTTCGTGCCAGAACTTGACCCGGTCCGCCGGTCCGCTGAGCGACGGAGCGGTGGTGTTGGTTTGCAAACGCTCAAGAACGCTGCGCGTCAGGGCCGATTTGCTGGTGCGGCCGAGATAGCCAAGCTTTTGCACCTCGTTGAATTTGGCCTCGCCCTCATCTTCATCCGGCGCGGCCGTTGCGGGCGCGCTCAAAAACGTCGGCGCCATCATCGCGGCCGCCATGACGGTGAATGACTTTAGCAACTTGTTCATCTGCTTAACTCCACTCCGGGCCGTCAACGAGGCCCATTTGATCGGACGCGCATTGGGCTGGCAAAGGGAATGACGTCATTCCCATTGCGGTTTTACGGGCGGATGACACGCGAACGCGACGCTCATTTGGGCTCCCCC
>MRWF01012922.1_pt1 | contig 10816 bp, 9 predicted proteins | sample 1013331 | NCBI WGS metagenome assembly MRWF01 (sample SAMN06117577, study PRJNA244670) | biofilm metagenome | biome: Water; feature: Cathode Biofilm; material: Biofilm; isolation source: microbial consortium enriched at the cathode of a solar microbial fuel cell | place: USA: District of Columbia ... | reverse complement strand
CATGCTATACCCATGCAACGTCGTGCGTAATTAGCGATTTGTCAAAGACGCCCAGAAACTGGCACGCTCGTCTATGCTGAAGGTGATCAGCCTTGATCAACACTCTGCAAAGAAGAGGAGAGGAATACGATGGGCATTTCCAGCCATGAGCTTCACGTAGAATTCCCGCAGTACCGAGAACTGATTCAGGAACTCAAGAACAATGATCTCAAGTTCAACGAAAAGCTTCAGGAGTACACGCATCTCGACCACGAAATTGAAGGGCTGGAAAAGAGGGATTCTCCCATCGGTGATGACAAACTCCACCGCATGAAGCAGAAACGCGCACAGCTGAAAGATGACCTTTACCAAGTGTTACTTTCAAACGCCAAGGCGTCATAAGACTGCCATCAAAAGTACACAATTCTGACACCCAATAATGCTTGGAGCCCCTGTTTATAGGGGTTTCCAAGTATTCAGAAAGCTCCTCGTCAAGCTTAGAATAGGACCCTAATTAAACAAGGTCCCTGTTTTCAGAGACCAATATTCTGGGTTGACCAAGGAGTAATGAAATGAAAAGAGCTGCTTCGCTTTACAAAGGCTGGCGGATGAAGCGCAACTTTATCCATCTGGTGATGACTATGGATCGTCGGTTGCTGAACGATGTGGGATTCTCCCCTGAACTGGTTGAACAGAAACTGAGCACTCCGTTCTGGAAATTCTGATCCTCGTGACTGATCGACTCTGCTTTCGGTAACCTTCTGAACTGGTTGAAAAATAATCAGCCCAGAAGGTTACAGACTGTCACAAGAATGAAATATCCCATTGTTCTTAAAGCCCTTTTATCTCGAAAAAATCTAAGAAAATTGATCTGAATCTGTATTCTCTTCTACCGGATCGTCCTATAGTTACGCTACCTCCAGAACCAGACCGGTTCACCCTGAAAGGAGAGCTTGACGATGATCCATGAATTCCTTCAAAGCAATTTGCCCTTAGACTCCTCCGTAAGCCTCAAGCGTTCAGATATCGAGCCTGATAAAGACATTGCCAATGCCCGCAGCGAAGCCTTTGAGATCGTCTCGGACTCCGGTGAAACCGTAGGCTTTGTGAAGGCCTGGGAAGATGATCCGAGTTTCCGCGGCTACGTCCACTTCGATTCCGACGGCAACGTGATTGACTGGAAAGTCTTTAAAGACCGGTTGCAGAGCTGACGCTCACACCAGCCAGCCAAAAAAGAAATCGAACAAGACGCTGAAAAACCCGCCGCCGGTGCTCTGAGAATTATCGGCAACCGCGGAATTTTTCGATGCTGTGTTTTCTCCTTCGATTGGCTGGGCTTTCTTCATTTCCGTTGCTTTCGGTTCGGTAGGGCCCGCACTGGTGGGCTCTGAAGGGAGCTGGGCCAGCACCGGGTCTGGTTCTTTGGTGGCTTCCGGTATTGTTTCCTCGGCGACCGCAGGTTCCGGCGCGGGAGCTGGAGCTGAAATGGGAGCAGGGGGCTCTGAAGCTACCGGCTCGGGTGTTGTCGGGGCTGCTTCCGCCACTTTTTCTTGTGCCTTCACTTCAGGTTTTTTCGAAGTTCCCTCAGTATCTATCTGGTTTTCATCAGGTTCGGCATCGAGCGAAGTTGTTGGCTCGCCCTGTTCGGAAGATTTTTGAATGGGGACCGGGGTAGGTTCTGGCGAAGGCTTTGGTTCAGCCCTGGCAATGGTCGGGGTATTGGGCGCGGGCTCGGGGAGGGACAAACCGAGCTGTGCCAATGACGCCTTTCGACTGCCGACTGAATTTGCAGTGATGGGTGCGCTGGATGTTTTGGCCACGCCGAGCGCTTTCAGTGTTGCCGTATCCAGGTTGCCATTGGTTTGCAGCCCATTTTGAGCTTGATAGGCGCGTATGGCAGCTCGGAGTTGCTCATCAATCCACCCATCCGCACGTCCGATATCATGACCGGCACCGTAAAGTGCATTTTCGGCGGCGAAAATAACTTTCTCGGGTTCGGCGGCTTGAGCAGTGCCGAGGCAGGCAGCCGCTGTCAGCATGGCAATGACAGGGCCGCGAGCGCCTTGCTTCCTGGGTGATTGAGAGCGCGTCATGGCGGGATACCTCCGGGCAGTCCGTTTCCGGTTACATTGTGTAACTTGAAACCCAAAGGTATCAGGTAATCATCTGCGCTCTCGTGAATTGGTTAACATCTGCAACCATTGTGTGTTCAGGATTCACTGGCCCTGAAGCGTCGCACGAGCGTATTCAATTCATCAGCCATGTTCGCCAGAGAGCGGCTTGACTGATTCACCTGTGAAATGTCTCCGGCCAGTTCCTCAATTGCGCCACTGCTTATCTCCACATTCTGGGTCATCTCCGCGGCGGTCGCTCTCTGCTGCTCGGTTGCACTCGCAATCTGGGTAGTCATTTCAACGATGCTGTTGACCGCCGCGAGAATATCCGTCAAGGCTTCGCCCGACTTGCTTGCCTCCTCGCTGGCCTCTTCGGCCATTTGCTTGGCCTTGCTCATGTCCACTACTGCGCCGGCCGCGCCACTCTGGAGCTGGGACACAATCCGCTCGATATCGACGGTTGATTCCTGAACGCGCTTGGCCAGTCCTCGAACTTCATCGGCAACCACGGCAAATCCCCGCCCGGCGTCACCGGCTCGAGCCGCCTCAATGGCGGCATTGAGCGCAAGGAGATTCGTTTGCTCAGCAATGCTCTGGATAACAGCCAGCACATTGCCGATTTCGGCCGATTCGTTCTCCAGTTGTTGGATCCGGGTAGACCCCTTCTCAACCTGATTGGCGAGGTTGGTAACCGCCCGAATGGCAGAGCCAACGGTTTCTTGTCCGGAATCCGCAAGCGATGAGGCCTTACGGGCCGATTCGTCAGTTTCGCTGGTGTTCGAGGCGATCTCTTCGGAGGTGGACACCATTTCCTGCATGGCGGCAGACACCTGCGTGATCTGGTCGCGCTGTTGCTCCGAATTGGCTGTTGTACGCTCTGTGATACCGGAAAGTGATTCGGACTCGCCGGTCAGTTGGCGAGACGCCGTCACAATTCGGGAAATCGTTTCCTCGAGCGTTTGCAGGAAGGTGTTGACTGCGCCGATGAAGTCACCGATCTCATCGGGACGGCCCGGAGTGAGTCGGGTGGAGAGGTTGCCGTTGTTATTGGCGATGTCATCGAGGTAACCGAGAATTTCAGTCTTGGCGCGTTTCACGCTGTTGCCCATCAAACGGCTCATCACAATGGCAACAATCAATCCGAGTACGGCAGAGACCAGGAAAGCTGCCAGGGTAAATTTCAGAGCGAGATCGGTTTCGGCGGTTGCCTCATCGGCCTCTTCGTCCAGGGATGCAAATATACTTGCTTCAAGTTCCCTCGCCATGCTCGCAATTTCCGGTCCCAGCACGTCCAGCTTCTGGGATTTAACGTTGACGAGAATGCTCTGCTGCTCAAGCATCTTCTGAACAGCAGCTCGGTAGGCTTCCAGTTCCTCAACAACGGTGTTCAGGTATACCTGAACAAATTCGGGACCATTCTCGGCATCAATCAGTTCGAGGGCGTCAGACAGATCTTCAATGGCCCAACCGAGGGCCTTTTGCGAATCCTCGTCGCCGGTTGCCAAGTACCGCTCGGCAGTCATCCGCATGATTAACGCATCGTTAAGGAGTTGCTCCAGACCGGCTCTCAGTTCGCTGTCTGGCTCACGGTTGGCAACGCCATTTAATGCAAGCCTGAGGGCTTTTGTTGCGTTAGGTCCGTGCACATCCAGCTGTTCTGCAATAATGCTGAGTACCTGACGCTTTGCCGGAACCAAGACGTTCCTGAAAGACTCAATGTACTGATTGGTTGTATCTTCAATCCGATCAACGAGGCTCGCTCGCTCGGGCTCCTGAATGTCCTCCTGAGCTTTGGCCATGACCGCTCTGAAATCCGTTTCCATCTCGTCAAACCGTTCCAGGGTTTCCTCGTTGCCCGTGGAAAAGTAATCGAATACCCGAAGGCGCATCCGATAAACGCTGATGACCGACTCAGTTCCAATGGCCGTTTCTGGCGCAAGATCGCGGGCGACCGTGTTCATACGCTGGTCGAGTGCCTGAAATTCGTTCACGCTGAAAAAGGTGACAGAGGCGAAGAGGAGAAGAACAAAAACAGGCGCTATCAATAGCTTGCCCGGGACACCTAATTTTCGTTCTAAGGATTCGAGAAAAGAGGAAGCCAAAGCGTAATCCTTCTATTAATTTGTTTTAACAGGTAACGGCACGGTTTTTCAAAACTGAAGCTGTGTTTTGCCTCAGGTAGAAGCATGCTCAGTCCTTGGATTACGCGGGTAGTAGCGTTCGGGAAGTCGCTCGATGTGGGGAAAGAACCGGGTGTCCTTGTAAGGCATCTTCATAAAGCCTGATACACCCAGGCCAGTTATCTGCTCGACTGCCGAGAGAATGTCATCCAGCAACCGGCTGAACTCCGATTCTTGCTCAGGGTCCAGTAGCCGATAGTGGCTATGGATTTTGAGATGGCGGGGCAGGGCCTCGAAGATGATCATGCCCGTGTGATGAATACTGTTCAGTGCCTCCAGCGAACGGATGATGGTCTCTGGAAGAACGAGAAATTCCTCCGGATCCGGCCCGTCTTCGAAGTAGGAGTGAACGCGACTTTCGTCCTCCACCTCTGGTGCGGCGCTGACCTCGTAATGCAGTTTCATGTCTGGCGACACCAGAAACGGCTGGTCGGGTTCTTCGCGATCAATGTGCAGAGTGTTCCGGGCGTTAAACAGGCAACTTTTGAAAATCCCCTTGCGATAAATCGCCTGGGCAAGGTAGACCATATTGTTGACGGCCTGCACAAACGCCGACTTCAAGGCAGGATCGTGCAGATTCAGGGAAGTGTCGATGTAGATGCCATCGGTTTCCCAGCGCACGGCCAGTCCACCTTCCACCGGGTAGCGCCCGAGCCGGCTGACGGCGGCCAGAAACGCCTTTTCGGTTTCGCCCATGCCCTGCATGAAGTTCTTGTAGTAGCGGTCCAGCTGTACGTCATTGACGTCGTTCAGGGTTTCCGGTGCGCCTTCCTCCCTGAGAAAGGATTTACGCGAGCTGTAAACCACGGTGTCAATTTCCTGGTCAGAGGCACGCACCCACACGGGTACCTGGGCCGCGACCGGGGTTTCCGGCAGATCAATCATCACCGTGCGGGCCATACGCGGCATCTCTGTCAGATAGTAATCGCCGGCCTTGCGGCGAGTGTCCGGATCCGGTGACAGCATGCCATCCAGCATGCGCGCGAATTCCATGGGCAGGCCCAGTGAGGTGGCCGGGATGGCCCGATGGCCAAAGCGGCAGGATTGGGCTGACGCCAGGGCATAGAGCGTGCCGGCTGCCCCCTGTTCATCGAAACGGGGAGACGACAGCCCGCCGTTGAGCTGTTCCTCGCCAATAAAATAGACATCCCCGAGCCGTGCGTTTGTTTGCTGGAGGTTGTCAGACATCAGCTCCATCACGTTGGCGGTGATGAATTGCTGGTTGGCGTCCAACTGAGCAAACACGGAAGAGCCCCAGTCAATCAGGGCAATGTTTTCAGTGCTGGCGTCGAAGACCAGATTGGAAGGTTTGATATCGCCATGAACGATTGGCCTGCCGGCCGGTCCATTTTCACGGCGAAGGTTTCGCAGGATGTCGGCCAGCTGGTCCGCGATGCGCATGATGAGCCGTGGTTTCAGACGACCATCACGCAGGGAAACCTCTTCCAGATTTAATCCGGCAGCACGCTCCATCACCAGAATCGGCTGGTTATTGGCTCTTTGGTAGGAAATCAGCCGTGGCACCCTGGGATGGCGGACCTGCTCCAGAATGTAGGCTTCATCTTCAAGCCGGTCCTGAAGATGCCGAGGCAGGTTGATGCGGGTGAATTTGAAAACATGTTCCGGGCCCCCGGCTGCGGTGCCGGGCAGGCGGCCTGAGAATACAAAGCCGTAAGCACCCTTGCCAATCAGCTCGATGTTCTGGTAGCCGAGTTGGCGGAGCTGGGCGGCGCAGAGCGCCACCCAGTCTTTGAGCTTTTTGGCATCATCATGGCTGAGCAGGTAGATCGACTGCTCTTCGGGTATGTAGAACTGCTGCAGTTGCGTCTTCTGCGCCATGATGAAACGTCAGCCCATATGCAGGAGCATGGTTTGGGGCGATTCGAGGTAGCCCTTCCAGCGGTTGCAGAACCGGGCGATGGTGCCGCCGTCGATAATGCGATGGTCGCCGGCCCAGCTCACGGTCATGATGGCGCGCTCCACCACCTGGCCGTTGGCATCAAACCGGGGCAGTTTCTGGGTGCGCCCAAGGGCAACGATGGCCACTTCCGGCGCGTTGATAATGGGCGCGGTGTAAGTTCCGCCCAAAGCGCCAATGTTGGAGATCGTAATGGTGCCGCCCTTGAGGTCTTCCTGGCTGACGCGGCCAGATCGGGCTGCTTCGGTCAGGCGCGCAACCTCGTCGGCAATGCCCAACAACGAGAGGCTTTCCACGCCTTTGATGTTCGGCACCGTCAGGCCGGCTTTGCCATCCACCGCCATACCGATATTGCACTGGGGCAGGTAGTGAATCTCCGTGACGTCATCGTTGAGCTGGCTATTGAGAACCGGGAATTCCTGAACCGCCAAAGCCATGGCCTTCATGAAGAAGGGCATGAGCGTCAGTCTTGAGCCCCGCGCTTCTGCCTCCGGTTTCAGTTGTTCCCGCAGCTTGAGCAAATCGGTGACATCAATATCCTCGCTGTAGATAAAGTGAGGAATGGTGGTGGCCGATTTGACCATGCTTTTCGCCATCGCGGCTTTTATTCCGCGGATGGGTTCGACTCGCGCTTCCTGTTCGGCGGCAGGCACCCTGCGGGCACTGCTGGTGGTGGCAGGTTGCGCATCGTCGGCGGGAGCCTGGTTCTGGGCCTGTTTCGGGCCTTCGTCGATATGAGCCAGTACATCGGCTTTAAGAACACGGCCATCTTTGCCGGATCCCTGAATATCCGAGAGGTTGAGTTCATGCTCCCTTACGAGGCGGCGAACGGCAGGGCTGGCCGGAATACGCTGTCGGCTGGCCGCAGCGACAGGCGAGGCTGTCGCGGTTGAGAGTTGAGCCGCGGGCTCGGGTTTGGTTCTAGCTTCCTCCGGCTCTTCACGATCCCGGGGAATGAACGCGAACAGCGGGGCATGAACCTTGGCCATGGCCTGCTGTTGATGATAGAGCTTGGTCACACGCCCGGCTTTGGGTGCGGTAATCTCGACCATGGCCTTGTCGGTCATAACGTCCACAACAGGCTGGTCTTCCTCGATTTCGTCACCTTCGGCAACGCGCCATTCCACCACCTCGCACTCAACGATACCTTCGCCGATATCCGGCAGGATAAAGTCTTCGGTGGCGTTATCGTCCGATTCGGCGCCGGAGGCCGGCTGTTTTTGCGCCTCGGGGGCCGGCCTTGCTTCGGCAGGTTCCGGAGAACTGGCCACTGACGCCTGGCCACTGCTTTCGCTTTCATCCAACAGCTCGAACAGCGGGGCATAGACTTTGGCGATGTCGCCTTCCTTGTAGTAGAGACGTGTCACGCGGCCCTTGTAGGGTGCCGGAATTTCCACCAGGGCCTTGTCGGTCATCACCTCGGCCACTGGCTGATCTTCCTCGATGACATCGCCTTCGCTGACCAGCCATTTGACCAGCTCACATTCCACGATACCTTCGCCGATATCGGGCAGTATAAAATCACTCATAGTCGCTCTCCTGTCCTGATATCAGCCTAGAATTCAACGCTCGCCCTGATGGCCTCGTAGACCTTCAGTTGGTTGGGTAGATGCTCTTTTTCCAGCACCAGCGGGAAGGGTGTGTCCATCCCGGTTACCCGAGCGATCGGAGACTCCAGATACAGGAAGCACCGTTCCTGAATCGTGGCGGCGATTTCACCGGCGAATCCGCCGGTCAGGGGAGCTTCGTGGGTGACCACCAGCCGTCCGGTCTTGAACACGGAGTTGGCCACGGTTTCCACATCCCAGGGCAGAATCGTCCTGAGGTCGATGACTTCGCAGGAAATGCCATCTTTCTCGGCCCGTTCCACGGCCTGATCGATAACTTCCATCTGGGCGCCCCAGCCCAGAACCGTCACGTCCGTGCCTTCCTTGGTGACTTCGGCTTCGCCCAGGGGCAGTCGATAGTCTTCATCCGGCACTTCACCCACCGAGGCCCGGTACAGGCGCTTGGGCTCGAAGAACAGGGTCGGGTTGGGATCGTGGATAGCGGCAAGCAGCAGCCCCTTGGCCTGATGCGGGTTGCGCGGTACTACGATTTTCAAACCCGGGGTGTGGGCAAAGTAGGCTTCCGGTGACTGGGAGTGGTACAGGCCGCCGGCAATGCCGCCGCCGTAAGGCGCGCGAATGGTCAGCCCACCCACGTCGAACAGGTTGCCTGAACGATAGCGGAATTTGGCGGATTCGTTCACGATCTGATCGAATGCCGGGAAGATATAGTCGGCAAACTGGATCTCGGCCACCGGCACCGAACCCTGGGCGGCGAGGCCGTTGGCAAACCCGATGATGCCTTGCTCTACAAGAGGCGTGTTGAAGCAGCGGGCCTTGCCGTATTTCTGTTGCAGGTTACTGGTAGCACGGAAAACGCCGCCAAAGACGCCGACATCCTCACCGAAACACAGCACTCGCTCGTTTTCCGCCATAGCGGTGTCGAGGGCATTGTTGATGGCCTGGAGCATATTCATCTTGGTCATCTCAGGCCCCTCCCTTGGCGTGTTCGGCACTCTTTGGGTACTCGTCCGGGTGCCGGCGGATATGCGCCTTCAGTTTGTCGAACTGCTCAGCCAGCGCCGGCGGGACTTCGTCGTAGACATCGCTCACCAGGGATTCGAGCGGTGGCGGTGGACGCTTCTGGGCACGTTTCATGGTTTCCAGCACTTCGCGGCGCATGTTTTCCTGGAGCTGCTTTTCGTCGTCCTCGCTCCACCATTTCTTGCTTTCCAGCCAGAGGCGCATGCGCAGGATCGGATCTTTCTCGCGCCAAACTGCTTCTTCATCCTTGCTGCGATAGCCGGAGGGGTCGTCCGAGGAAGAATGGGCAGCCAGGCGGTAACTCATGGCCTCAATCAATACGGGGCGGTTGTGTTCCACGGCGAGCTTTCGGGCTTCCTGCGTGGCCTGATACATCGCAAGAATGTCGTTCCCATCCACCCGGATCACGTCCATCTTGTAGCCGTAGGCCCGGGGTGCAACGCCGTCGGCAGCAAACTGCTCGGCGGCCGGCGTGGAAATGGCGTATCCGTTGTTGCGGCACAGGAAGATCACCGGTACCCGATGAACCGCAGCCATGTTCAGGGCAGCATGAAAGTCGCCTTCGGAGGCGGCGCCTTCACCAAAATAGGTAACCGTGCAGAGGCCTTCGCCTCGCAGTTTCTGACCATAGGCATAGCCTGCGGCCTGGGGGATCTGGGTGGCCAGCGGCGAGGAAATGGTCATGTAGTTCAGCTTCTTGGAACCATAGTGCACCGGCATCTGGCGGCCCTTGCCGTAGTCCATCTCGTTGCCGAACAACTGGTTCATGAACTCGTCGATGGTAAAGCCGCGGTAGGCGAGGGCGCCTTGCTCCCGATACTGCGCCATGATCATGTCGCCATCATCCAGTGCTGCCGCACTGCCGATCACGGCAGCTTCTTCGCCGGTGCACTGCATGTAAAAGCTCAAGCGGCCCTGCCGTTGAGCGGCTAGCATGCGCTCGTCGAGTATTCGGGTGGTGACCATGGCCCGATAGATGCGAAGGGCCTTGTCTTTGTCGAGATCAGGAGCCTTGGCGCTCTTGTAGAGCTTGCCGTCCTGTTTCAGAAGCTTGAATGTGGGAATCCGGAATTCCGCACCGTCGGTAAACACTGGGGAATACACAACTTTGGACTTTGTTGTTGTCATAATCCTCTTCCTGGGGTGGTGGCCTGAGGAACAAACACTCCTTGTGGGAGTGTAGTTAATGTCATTGTAGACAGCCTGGCGGAATCTGGTGTGATTCGTGCCAGTCGACGTTTACCTTAACGTAAACTGCGAAACAGGGGTAGACCCTTCTGTTCAGAATTTTCCTTTGTTAAAGAACGCTCGGCACGCGTTTTCCGTGTCTGCCGAAGCGTGCTACCGTCAATACACACACTCTTCCAACCTTGTTCAGACATTCGACTCACACGGGTAGGTTTTAATGAACGTAATCATCATTGGCGCAGGGATCATGGGCACAACTTTCGCGACCCTTGCGAAAGAACTGGCACCGGAACTGGATATCACCATTCTCGAAAGATTGGAGGGCCCCGGGGCAGGCAATTCCTGGGTTTTCAATAACGCCGGAACCGGGCACGAGGCGAATTGTGAGCTGAACTATACGCCGGTGGACGAAGAGGTTATTTCAGTCGAAAAGGCGGTGAAGATTCACGCTCAGTTCAATGTGGCCAAGCAGTTCTGGGCGTACCTGATCCAGAAAGGGGCCATCAAAGACCCCAAATCGTTTATCAACCAGACCAAGCACTGCACCATCGTCTCCGAGCCGTCTATTCAGGAACTGAAGCTCCGGTTCAATGAGATGTCGTCCCACCATTTCTTCGAACAGATGCGTTACTCCGAGGATTTCGACGAGATCAAGAGCTGGATTCCATACACCATGGAGGAGCGGCCCAGACACGAGAAAATGGCGGCGACCGTTATCGAGACGGGCACGGACGTCAACTTTGGCGCCCTCACAGAGCAAATGGCCAAGCATGCTGTTGACGATCTTGGGGTGAAAATTGAATACGGGACGCACGTCAAGCGAGTGCATCGCAGCCCCGCCGGAAG
>MRWF01023983.1_pt1 | contig 10918 bp, 7 predicted proteins | sample 1013331 | NCBI WGS metagenome assembly MRWF01 (sample SAMN06117577, study PRJNA244670) | biofilm metagenome | biome: Water; feature: Cathode Biofilm; material: Biofilm; isolation source: microbial consortium enriched at the cathode of a solar microbial fuel cell | place: USA: District of Columbia ... | reverse complement strand
CGGCGTCGCCGCCCAGGCAACCAGCCGGTCGCGCTCGGCATTCGCGAGTTTCAGCCGCTGTGCCAACGCGGCCATGCGCGGCGCGTCCGGCGGTACGATCGCTGCCAGGCGCATCAGCGGTTCGGCCGACCAGCCAAGGTCGCGCTCGGCCCGGACAAGCCCGTGAATGGCGTCGATGCCCCATTTTTCGCTCTCGGGAAGGATGGCCGTCAGAACGCCGGCCTGGCGCATCCACAACAGCGCACGGGAAGGATCTTCGGCCGCCAGCAGGCTCTTCAGCTCCGACCACACCCGTTCGGCCGAAAGCGTGTCGAGCCCCTGCTTGAGCCGCGCGCAGGCTTTTAGCCCCGCCGCGTCGGGCCGACCCGAGCCGTAGCGCGCGAAAAACCGGAAAAACCGCAGGATGCGCAGATAGTCCTCACGGATGCGGGCCTCGGCGTCGCCGATGAAGCGCACAGTGCGGCTGTCGATGTCGGTGAGCCCGCCGACCAGGTCGACGATACGTCCGTCCGCGTCGGCGTAAAGCGCGTTGATCGTGAAATCGCGCCGTTCGGCATCGGCCTGCCAGTCGCGCCCGAAGCGGACCCTGGCGCGGCGTCCGTCGGTTTCGATGTCGGCCCTGAGCGTGGTGACCTCGTAGGCGGCGCCGTCGGCGACGACGGTGATCGTGCCATGCTCGTAACCGGTCGGCACGGCCCTGTAGCCGCCGCGTTCGGCGCGCGCCACGGTCTCGTCGGGCAGGCAGGTAGTGGCGATGTCGACATCGCCGACCGCCTCGCCCAAAAGCGTGTTGCGGATCGCCCCGCCGGCGACGCGCGCCTCCTCGCCGCCCTCCGACAACAGGGCGAGAAGACGCTGCAGGGCCGGCGCCATAAGCCAGGGCGCGGTGTCGGCGATCGAAACCGGTGTCACGCGTAGAGCCTTTCGTAAACCGTGCGGATGATCCCGGCGGTAATGCCCCAAATGTAGCGCTCGCCATGCGGCATGGTGTAGAAAAACCGTTCGCGGCCGTTCCACACCCGGCTTTCGCGGCGATGATTGGCCGGGTCCATCAGGAAGCGCAGCGGCACCTCGAAGGCGTCGTCGACCTCGGCGGGATTGATAGTCATGTCGAAGCCGGGGCTGACCGTGGCCAGCACCGGCGCGATCCGGTAGCCGCTGCCGGTGACGTAATCGGGCAGGCGCCCGACAATGTCGACATGGCCGGGGTCGAGACCGATCTCCTCGCGCGCCTCGCGCAGGGCGGCAAACTCCGCCGTGGCGTCGTCGGGATCGATGCGCCCGCCCGGAAAGGCAATCTGGCCGGAATGGTTGCGCAGCGCTGCCGTGCGCGTGGTCAACAGCAATGTCGCCTCCGCGCCGCGGTCGATCACCGGCACCAGAACCGCCGCGTCGCGTAGCCTGTTGCCCAGGATCATGTCCTTGAGCGCGGGGTTGAGCACGTGGTCTCCCAGTTCGACGGTATGCGGCGCCTTCTCGCGAACCGCGCGGCGGCTGAATTCGGCCGCCGTAAATTCGGTCGAGTGACACACCTCCATCGCTATGCGCTCAGCCGTTCGAGCTCGGCCGCCGGCATGATCGGGAAGACAACGCCGCCGGAGCGCACCGCAAACATCGTCTCGCCGTCGACCTCGATCTCCTCGCCGAGTTCGACCAGCTCGTACATCACTGCCCGCGCCACCAGCGCTTCCAGCCGCCCGCGCACCAGCAGATAGGGCTTGAGCCCCCCGGTCTCGTCTTCCAGCACGAAACGCAGCGGGTGGGCTTTTCCCGCTTCCACCACATCCCCGACATTGGTGCGGAAGGTAAGCGTGCGGTCGTCGCCGGTGCCCGACGCGGCCAGTTCGACCGCCAGGAACGGCGCGTCCTCGACCCTGATCTCGACCTTTTCCACCGGAGTGACGAGATAGGTCTTGCCGTCATCGTCCTTGCGCAGAACGGTGGAAAAAAGCTGCACGAGCGGCATGCGCCCGATCGGCGTACCCATATAGAACCAGGTGCCGTCGGCACGGATCTCCATGTCGATGTCGCCGCAATTGTCAGGGTTCCAGCGCTCGACCGGCGCAGCCCCCTTACCGGCCCGCGTGGCGCGCGAAACCAGCGCGGCGAGCGACGCGGCGTCGCGGGCCTCGTTCAACCCCTTGCCTTTTTCCCCGGATTGATCGGTCATGGTCACGAAATAGTCACTGTCGTTCCGCTTGTCAGCCACTTTGGCCGTTTTAAGTTTAAGGTGCATATACCGAAGCGGCGCGAATCGGGAGATCATGCCGCCAGTGACAGTCGATCAGCGAAGGGAAAACGGATGGGCGTCACGGTGAAGCAGGCAACGATCGACGAAAAACAGATGATCGCCGCGGCGGAAGGCGCGCTGGCCGATATTTCGCGCACGCGAGAGGCGGTCGGCCGGGTCGTTTTCGGCCAGGAGACGGTGGTCGAACGGACCATGGTCGCGATCCTGGCAGGCGGACACGCGCTGCTTGTCGGCGTGCCCGGACTTGCCAAGACCAAGCTGGTCGAGACACTGGGCACGGTGCTGGGGCTCGATTCCCGCCGGATCCAGTTCACGCCCGACCTGATGCCGTCCGACATTCTCGGCTCCGAGGTGATGGAACAGGACGACAACGGCAAACGCTATTTCCGCTTCATCCCCGGCCCGGTCTTCTCCCAGCTCCTGATGGCCGACGAGATCAACCGCGCCAGCCCGCGCACCCAATCGGCGCTGTTGCAGTCGATGCAGGAATATCACGTCACCGTGGCCGGCGCGCGACACGACCTGCCCGCCCCCTTCCACGTGCTCGCGACCCAGAACCCGCTCGAGCAGGAAGGCACCTACCCGCTTCCCGAGGCCCAGCTCGACCGCTTCCTGATGCAGGTCGACATTCTTTATCCCGATATCGAGGCCGAGCGCCGCATTCTGCTGGAAACCACCGGCGTCGAGGAGGCCAAGGCCGAAAACGTGCTGACGTCGCAGCGCCTGCGCGAGATTCAGGCGCTCATTCGCCGCATGCCGGTGCCTGAAACCGTCGTCGAGGCGATCCTCGATCTGGTGCGCTCGGCGCGCCCGGGCAATGGCGATGCCGCGACCGACAAGCATGTCGCCTGGGGCCCGGGGCCGCGCGCCAGCCAGGCTCTGACCCTGTGCGCGCGCGCACGCGCTCTCTATGACGGGCGCCTGGCCCCGTCGGTCGACGACGTGCACGCGCTGGCCGAGCCGGTGCTGCAGCACCGCATGGCGCTGACCTTTTCGGCGCGCGCCGAGGGCATGAACGTGCGCGACGTGATCGCGAGGCTGGTGAAAGAAGGCAGTTGATGGCGGCGCCGATAGGCCAGGCGGCCACCCCGGTCGCACCAAGCGATGCACTGGCCCGGGGACGGTCGCGCGCCGCCCTGATTCCCGATCTGCTGGTCGACGCGCGCCGGATCGTCAACACGGTGATCGCCGGCTGGCACGGCCGGCGCCGGCGCGGCATCGGCGAGAATTTCTGGCAGTTCCGGCCCTATGTCGAGGGCGAGGCGACCGCGCGCATCGACTGGCGCCGTTCCGCGCGCGACGACCAGCACATTTTCGTGCGCGACCGCGAATGGGAGGCCGCTCATACGGTGTGGCTGTGGGCCGACCCTTCGCCCTCGATGCTCTATCGCTCCGCCAACGCTCCGGTCTCGAAGGAATCGCGCGCGCTGGTCCTGGTGCTGGCGCTGGCCGAACTGCTGTCGCGCGGCGGCGAACGCATCGCCTGGCCCGGCCTGTCCGATCCGTTCGTGGCCCGCAACGGCGCCGAGCGCCTCGCCTCGGGCCTCCTGCAGGCCAAGACCGTGCCCGACCGGCCCGAGCTTGCCGCCATCCGCCGCTTTTCCGACATCGTCATCGCCAGCGACTTCCTCGATCCCGTCGAGGAAACCATGGCATGGCTCGACGTGCTGGCACGCCACGGGGTGCGCGCGCATCTCATCGAGATCGCCGATCCGGCCGAGGAAAGCTTTCCTTATGCCGGGCGTACCGAATTTCGCGATCCCGAGACCGGCGAGAAACTGACCGCCGGCCGGGCCGAAACGCTGGGTGAGGACTATCGCCAGGCCTATCTGGCGCGCCGCGAGGCGCTGGCGGCCTGGTGCAAGCGCCTGTCGTGGAGCTACACGGTCAATCACACCGACAGGCTGGCCTCGGAGGCGCTTGTGCAGGTCCATCTGGCGCTGAGCGCGGGTTTCGCCCGCTCGGCGGGGGGGCTGCGATGAGTTTCCTGGCGTTCGGCCAGCCTCTGGTGCTGCTCGGCCTGCTGACGCTGCCGGTCATCTGGTGGCTGCTGCGCTTGACCCCGCCCAAGCCCCAGGCCGAGATCTTTCCGCCGCTGCGCATCCTGGCACGGGTGCTGAAAAAGGAGGAGACGCCGCATCAGAGCCCGTGGTGGCTGACCCTGCTGCGGCTCCTGATGGCCGCGCTGGTCATCATCGCACTCGCCGAACCGGTCTTCCGGCCGCGCGAAAAACTGCAGACCGCCGGTGAGGCGCTGGCGCTGGTCATCGACAATGGCTGGGCGGCGGCGACCGACTGGGACCTGCGCGTGGCCACCGCCGAACGGCTGATCGCCGACGCCGCGGCAAGCGGCGCGCCCGTGGTGCTGGCGCTGACGGCCGAAAAACCGAATGCCGACATCGGCCCGTTCGACGCCGAGGAAGCCCGCAACCGGCTGCGCGCGGCCGAACCCAGGCCTGTCCCGGTCGACCGCGCCGCGATATTCGGCCGCGTGGCCGGCGCTCTCGACGCCCTGCCCGCCGCGACGGTCGCCGTGCTCTCGGACGGGCTGGCCAGTGCCGGCGACGAGGCCGCCTTCACGCAATTGCTGGGCGGAACGGCCAGCGAACTCGTCTGGATCACGCCGGAGCGACTGGCCATGATCGGCCTGACCGCGACGGAAAACCGGCCCGACCATTTCGCGGTCACCGCGACGCGGGCGGCAGCCGATACCGGTCCGCGCCAGGTGACGGCGGGCGCCTTCGACGATCGCGGGCGCCGCATCGCCGACACGACCTTCACCTTCGCCCCGGGCGAGACCGTCGCGACGGCCGAATTGCGGGTACCGTTCGAGCTGCGCAACGATTTCGCCGCCATCCGCGTCGACGGCGAGAACCAGGCCGCCGCCGTCAGGGTCCTGGACGAAAACGCCAAGCGCCGCCGGGTCGGACTAGTCTCGCAGGCCGAGGGCGACCAGGCCCAGCCGCTCCTGTCGCCGCTCTATTACATCGAACGCGCCCTGGCGCCGTTTGCGGACCTGGTCGAGGCGTCGACCTCCGACCTCGCCGAGGCGATTCCCGACCTGCTCGATCAAAAGCCTGCCCTGATCGTCATGGCCGATGTCGGCACCCTGCCGGACACGGCCCATCAGGCGCTGATCGAATGGGTCGAGGGCGGCGGAACGCTGGTGCGTTTTGCCGGCTCCCGGCTGGCCGCGGCCGACAAGGACGACGAACTGCTTCCGGTCCGCCTGCGGCTCGGCGAACGCGCGCTCGGCGGCTCGCTGACCTGGACCGAACCGCAGCCGGTGGCCGAATTTCCGCCCAACGGGCCGTTTGCCGACCTGACGCCGCCGCGCGACGTCACCGTCACGCGCCAGGTCCTGGCCGAGCCGACGCCGGACCTTTTCGACAGAACCTGGGCCAATCTCGCCGACGGGACGCCGCTGGTCACCGGCGCGGCGCGCGGCGAGGGAACGATCGCGCTGTTTCACGTCACTCCCGAGGCGACCTGGTCCAGCCTGCCGATCTCCGGCAGCTTCGTCGACATGTTGCGACGCCTGGTGCAGATGTCGCGCAACCAGGGCGCCATCGAGGCCGCCACCGGCGGCAATCCCCAGACGCTGGCGCCGTTTCGCATGATCGCCGCCGACGGCACGCTGGCGCCGCCGCCCCCCGACGCCAGACCGCTCGCGACCGGCGGCGCCCAAGCGGTGACGATCGAAAACCCGCCCGGCCTCTACGGCACCGAGGAAGGGCTTCTTGCCCACAATCTGCTTGGCGCCGAGGCCAAGCTCGTCGCAATCGCCCCCCCGGCGACGGGTCTGCCCGTCTCGACCTCCGCCTATGCGCTCGACCAGTCGCGCGACCTGCGCGGCCCGCTGATCGGGCTGGCACTGGCGCTGATGGCGCTGGACACGCTGGCCGTGTTCTGGATCGGCGGCATGTTTGCCCGCCGGCGGCGCGCCCTATCCAAGGTGGCGGGCGCGGCGTTTCTGGCCGTCGCGCTCAGCGCCGGTCTTGTGGCCAGTGGCGCCGGCGAGGCCGCAGCGCAGGATGCCAAGCCAGGCGACGCCGAGGCGATCGCCGCGATCTCGACCACCCGTATCGCCTATGTGCTGACCGGCGACGCCGCGATCGACGCCGTCAGCCGCGCCGGCATCGCCGGGCTCTCCCGCTTCCTGATCGACAAGACCGCGCTCGAGCCCGGTCCGCCGGCCGGCGTCGATATCGCCAGCGACGAGCTGGCGTTTTATCCGCTGATCTACTGGCCGGTCGATCCGGCCGCGCCGATGCCCTCGCAGGCCGCCATCGCCCGCGTCGACGCCTATATGCGCCAGGGCGGTTCGGTTCTGTTCGACACGCGCGACCAATATGCGACCGGCTTCGACCTGTCGGGCGCCGCAAGCCCGGCCACGCGGCGGCTGCGCGATATTCTTTCCGACCTGAACGTGCCGCCGCTCGAGCCGGTGCCGGAGGACCACGTGCTGACCAAGTCCTTCTATATCCTGCACGACTTCCCCGGCCGCTACGCCGGCGGCCCGCTGTGGGTGGAGGCCTCACTCAACGCGCAAAGCAGCGACGGCCGGCCGGTGCGGACCGGCGACGGCGTCTCACCGATCCTAATCACCGCCAACGATCTGGCCGGCGCCTGGGCGATCGACGCCAACGGCGATCCGCTGTTGCCGACGGTGCCGGCCGATCCGATGCAGCGCGTCTACGCGCTTCGCACCGGCGTCAACATCATGATGTACATGCTGACCGGAAACTATAAGTCGGATCAGGTGCACGTGCCGGTCCTGCTCGAACGGCTCGGGCAGTAGGAGCGGCTGATGAACTGGTCCCTCGCCTTCGAACCGCTCCTGTCCTGGCCGCTTATGGCCGCGCTTGCCGTGCCGATGGCGCTGCTCGCGCTTGCCGCGCTCTATTTGCGCCAGCGCGGCGCGCTGTTGCGTGTCGCCGCCTTTGCCGCCCTGGCGCTCGCGCTCCTCAATCCGGTTCTGCTCGACGAGGAACGCGACCCGCTGCAAAGCGTCGTGGCCGTCGTCGTCGACCGCAGCCAGAGCCAGGATATCGGCGCGCGCCAGGCCACCACCGACCAGGCGGTGGATGCGTTGAAGGCGCGCCTCGGCCGCTTCAGCCAGTTCGACGTGCGCGTGGTGGAAGCCGGCCGGGCGAGCGAGGCCGACGACCGCACCCAGACCCGGCTGTTTTCGGCGCTGGAAAGCGTGTTCCGCGACGTGCCGCCCTCGCGTATCGGCGGCGCGGTGATGGTCACCGACGGCCAGGTGCACGATGTGCCGGGCGCCTTCGACGGCCTGCCGGGCCCGCTGCATGCGCTGATCACAGGCGACGAGGGCGAGCGCGACCGTCGCGTGCATTTCGTCAACGCGCCGCGTTTCGGCATCGTCGACAAGCCGCTGATGATGTCCTACCGCGTCATCGGGACCGGTGAGGACGGCGACCCAGTCGACGTCCGGGTGTCGATCAACGGCGAACAGGTCGCGCTGGAGCGCGCCATCTTCGGTTCGGAAATGCCGCTTGAGATCACCGTGCCGGGCGCCGGGCGCAACATCGTGGAACTGTCGGTCGAACGCGCCGACGGCGAGATCACCGACACCAACAATCGTGCGATCGCGATCGTCGACGGCATTCGCGAGAACCTGCGCGTTCTGCTGGTATCGGGCGAACCGCATGCCGGCGAGCGCACCTGGCGCAACCTTCTGAAATCGGACGCGGCGGTGGACCTGGTGCACTTCACCATTCTGCGCCCCCCCGAAAAACAGGACGGCACGCCGATCAACGATCTGTCGCTGATCGCCTTTCCCACTCGCGAATTGTTCGTGGAGAAGATCAACGATTTCGACCTGATCATCTTCGACCGCTATCAGCACCGCGACGTGCTGCCGATCCTGTATTACGACTACATCGCCGAATATGTCGAACGCGGCGGCGCGCTCTTGATCGCCGCCGGCCCCGAATATGCGGGCGAGCAGTCGATCTCGCGCACGCCGTTGATGTCGGCCCTGCCGGCCCTGCCGACGGGAACCGTGATCGAGGAGGCGTTTTATCCGCGCCTGACGGAAACCGGCGCCCGCCACCCGGTGACGCGCGGGCTGGAAGGATCCGGACAGGAACCGCCGAACTGGAGCCGCTGGTTCCGCCTGGTCGGCATTTCGCGCCCCCTGGGCGACATCGTCATGAAGGGGCCGCGCGAGGAACCGCTGCTTTTGCTCAACCGCAATGGCGAGGGCCGGGTCGGCATGTTCCTGTCGGACCAGGGCTGGTTGTGGGCGCGCGGCTTCGAGGGCGGCGGGCCGCATGTCTCGCTCTATCGCCGCATCGCCCACTGGCTGATGAAGGAACCGGAGCTGGAAGAGGAGCGCCTGACGGCGGCCGGGCGTGGCATGACGCTGGAAGTGAACCGGCAGACGATGAGCGAGGAGGCCGGCCCGGCGCGGATCATCACCCCGTCTGGCGCGACGATGGACCTGCCGCTGGTCGCCGGGCGGCCGGGGCTTTTTTCCGGCAGCGCCACGGTCGAGGAAATCGGCCTCTACCAGGTCGCCAATGGCGATCTGACCGCGCTTGCCCATGTCGGCCCGGTCAACGCGCCGGAATTCGCCGAGACCGTATCGACCCCGGACGTGCTGCGGCCGGCGGCCGAGGCGACCGGCGGCGACGTCCGCCGCCTTGCCGGCCTCGGCGGGCGGCTGGCGATGCCCGGCATCGTTCCCGTGCGCGCCGGCGCCGAAGCGTCCGGTCGCGACTGGATCGGCCTGCGCACGACCCGCGACAGCGTGCTCAAATCGGTCAATCGCGTGCCGTTGTTCGCCGGCTTTTTCGGCCTGGCGCTGCTGCTGTTCGCCTTTAGCGCCATGTGGTATCGCGAGGGACGCTGACGCACGAGGGCCAGCCCACGCACGGGATCAGCCCTGGCGCGGATCGCGCCCAGACACGCTACGCCGGAACCGCGTGATCGGCGTGAACCATCACGCCTTGCAGCGCATCGAGCGCGCCCTCGGAAATCTCGTGGATCAAAAGCCGGTTCGGATCGACCGGGCGCGGCATGACGATGCGCCGGGCCGGAATGCGCCGGAAGCCGAGCGGGCCGTAATAGGGTTCGTCGCCGACCAGGATCACCGCTGGCGACCCCGCCGCGCGGGCCGCCTCGATGGCGACGCGCACGAGCGCGCGTCCGATCCCCCTGTCCTTGAAGGCCGGCTTCACGGCCAGCGGACCGAGCAGCAGCGCCCGCCCCGAACCGGCCGCCACCCGGGTCAGCCGAACGGTAGCGACCACCTGCCCGTCATGGACTGCGACAAACGACAAGGCCCGCTCATGCGGACCGCCTTCGCGGATCTTGTAGGCCGCGCGGGCATAACGACCGGGCCCGAAGGCTTCCGCGTTGATGTCTTCGATTGCGTGATCGTGTTCGGCCGTCTCGGCCAGATAGGCAATGTCGAGCATGATAATCCGTATCGCAAAGCGGTGACGACAGCCGCCCGTGGGCGGAAAGCGAACGCGGCTAGCCGCGCGGGCGTGGTCGTCGTCGCTGGATACGGTTCATGGCTGGTTTTGCCCCCTTGGAAAAATCCAGCTAGCACCAATTCGCTCACCCGTCCACGCCAAAATCAGCCCTTTACGGGCGATGTCGCCGCTGCGGTGACGATCCGTTCAAGCCCGAACGGGCTGTGAAATCCGGAACCGATGCCTAAATTGGTCTCCAACAAGGGAGTTGCGACATGGGTTTGCTCGTCGACGGTCAATGGTTCGACAAGGGGTACGACACGAAGAAATCGGGCGGACGGTTCGTGCGTTCCCAATCCCGGTTTCGCGACTGGGTGACGCGGGACGGCGCGCCTGTCGAAGGGCGTGAACGCGGTTTCAAGGCCGAGGCCGGACGCTATCATCTCTACGTGTCGCTGGCTTGCCCCTGGGCGCACCGCACCTTGATCGTGCGCGCGCTCAAGAAGCTGGACGACGTGATCTCGGTTGCCGTGGTCGACCATTTCATGGGCGAGAACGGCTGGACTTTCCGCAAGCGCGACGGCGCCACCGGCGACCCGCTCTACGACGCGGATTTCCTGCACCAAATCTACACCAGGGCCGATCCCGCCTATTCCGGGCGGGTGACCGTGCCGGTGTTGTGGGACCGGAAGGAAGAGACCATCGTCTCGAACGAATCCTCCGAGATCATCCGCATGCTCAATTCCGCCTTCGACGCATGGGGCGACGCCAGCGTCGACCTCTACCCCGCCCGGCTGCGCGCCGAAATCGACCGGTGGAACGAACGCATCTACGAGCCCGTCAATAACGGCGTCTATCGCTGCGGCTTCGCCACCACGCAGAAAGCCTACGAGGAGGCCTTCGGCGAGCTTTTTACGACCCTCGACGAGATCGAGGCGCATCTGCGGCACCATCGCTATCTTGCCGGCGAGCGCCTGACGGAGGCCGACTGGCGGCTTTTCACCACGCTGGTGCGTTTCGACCCGGTCTATGTGGGGCACTTCAAGTGCAATCTGCGGCGGATCGCCGACTACCCCAACCTGTCGAACTATCTGCGCGAACTCTACCAGGTGCCCGGCATTGCCGGCACGGTCGATCTCTTCCACATCAAGCAGCATTATTACGCCAGCCACGAAAGCGTGAACCCGACCCGCATCGTGCCGGTCGGCCCTGCGCTCGA
>MRWF01014730.1_pt1 | contig 10967 bp, 10 predicted proteins | sample 1013331 | NCBI WGS metagenome assembly MRWF01 (sample SAMN06117577, study PRJNA244670) | biofilm metagenome | biome: Water; feature: Cathode Biofilm; material: Biofilm; isolation source: microbial consortium enriched at the cathode of a solar microbial fuel cell | place: USA: District of Columbia ... | reverse complement strand
GGGGGGGGGGGGGGGTTTACATTGTCCACTGCAAGTCTTTGTTAATCTTGATGAGACCTAGATTTTTGATCGCGCGACTCCGCGCTTCTTCTAGGCCCTGCTGGAGTCATTGTGTAAAGAGCTTCTAGCTCTCTAGGCTCCGAGATTCCCTTTTTGACAATGAAATTCAAAAGATCAAACATCTTCGAAGCAATATGATCAAAATCCTCATCCGACATCTCACCCGGATGAACGGCGTTATTGCCAGTTATTCGCACAGTATCTGCGACTTTAACCACTAGTGGCGGCAGTGTATTCTTAGCCGCAAGATTCCTGATATCTTCGTTAATATTCGCCCCCTCTTCTCCCAAATGCTTGCATAGTTTTTGCAGCCCCAGTCTTAATAGTGCAGCAGCACCTCGAGGAGACTTTGAAAATACAATGGCCGCTTCCTGATAGTCTCTTTTCACATCTTCCGGCATATCACTTTCTGGAAGTGGGGCCGAGCCAAAACCTGGATAGATCATTTCGCCAGATATTGGCTTAATGCGGCCATTAACATTTCGTTTTTCTCTCGATAACCAAAGACTAGAATTTCTGCACCTTGAACATTCAGCTTCAAGGTAGTCAATGTTTTGGCCGCTACGAGTATTAGCCAGCCATCCCCAATTCATGTGCGCATATGTTCCACAAAATGGGCAATGAAAAGAATCTAACGTTATTTCGGGGGCTATATAGCTCATTATTATCCCTTTCTCACACCGGCTGAAGTGCTTAGCTCTCAAATATGCGGCGCCCGGCGCGTGAAACGCGCGCACATAATTTGCTTGTTAGAAGCTCTACTTTCAGGTATCACTCGACAACTCTGGCGCCAATGACTCATAGAATTTCACAGGACCTTTTGTGATAGTCTTCGCTAACACCGAAATTCTCTCTGGCTTTATATTTGGCCCATAAGCTATCACCTCACGGGTGACCTCAATATACTCTTCTAAATGCTTCTCGGACTCGATTAAGCCCAAGATCTTTAATGTCATTCGGGCGCGCCTAAGGGCCTGATTGTTATTCACTATCGCCAGCCTCGCAGACTCCATGTCAATGGCTCCCTCCAGCTTTCTGACGTGGTTACTCACAGCCGTAGCATACGTCCCGATTAGGTGCTCGAATTCGGTGACGTCCTTTGCGGCGCTCAATACCAACTCATGGCGTCTCTTGATGGCTTCCTTTCGGTCTTCATTGGAATGATTCAGCTTCGTGATCAGGTACGTTGAGAGCGCACCTATGACACCACCAAGAATGGTGCCGACTACCGGGAACCCGACTTTGACGATATCTGTATAAAGCTGGATTTCTTGTTCAGTCATTTCAGTTCCATGTACTTCTAACGCCGCCAGCACGCGCGGCTTTGCAGTGGAGGCGAAGCCGCAACGGAAAAGCCGTCGCTGTGCCTGGCTTTGTTATGCATTTTGGCGTCGCCCTCTGGACCACACTGTTTTAACTACACCAAAAAACCGACGATCTATCTCTATCGGGCCAGAATGAGGAGAGTCCAATATGGCCAAAAAGATTATCTGACACGGGCAATCGTCATATTGAAATGGCACGCTCTTCTTGCTTAGAAAGAACTCTATATAGTTCCGATCATTCTCCACTTCAAACGGTGAATCGCAACTGGTGGTGAACTCAAAGTCATGCCTACCTATCGGCTCGGCCTCTATACTCCAGCTTATATCTTTCAAATGACCTATGGGAAAGGGCCGGCTATCCTCGAACAGCACCACCGGATTAAGGTGCAAATTCATCGACTGGCGCCTATTTTCATAGGACATCACCGTTGCTGTACCCAAATGGACTCTCATTTGCTACTCATATTCGACCATATAGTGCACAACGCTTGCAGCATGCGCACCCATGAAATGGAGACGAAGGCGCAATGTAATGGGCGTCGCCGTGCCTGCGCTGGTTAGGTTCTAGCATGCGACTGGATAATTCCGTTGCAGACATAAAGGCAATTCCGAACAGTGCTATCAACTTTTTTAAAGAAGTCATCGTCGAGAACCTCTTCCTTATTCCTCCACTGTAGTACTGAAGAACATAGCCATCGTGCTGGTCGTGGAGCACATGCCCGTGGGCGAATGCATTTCTCCACAACATCAGTTTGTTTAAGTCTACCTTCAGAATTTTGATCTTGTCCTGCCCTAATAGCTCAAATTGTTCAAGTAGACGCGTGAAGGTCCGACGTTTAAATGAGAACGAGAAGTCGGAGGCTCCCATGATATCGCTAACAAAAAAATCTCTGTAATCGCTATTCTGACCTGTCTCAGTAAAAAGAATTTTGCTCACCGCCTCGATGATTCGATCCTCTATCATCACCATCGCGGAAAGTATTTCAGTACCGTTCTTCTCTATTACAGCCACCTCATCGACCAAACTTGACGGCCGACTTTGCAACTGGTCAGGGCGATCAAGATCTAGACGCAGAGTGATAGCCTTCGGCAATTTCAGCTCTTTCATATGAACCTAACGACACTGGTAACGAGCGGAAACAACGCAGCGGAGTTGACGTCCCGTTGACCACATTGTTAGCGGAATCTCGGTTTGTGCTCGATTTCAAGAAGGCTGACATAAGCCAAAGCTAAATAGGTGACAATTTTTGCGTTCGCAATATCAATTGGCTTGCCGGAATCATGAGAAAACTCATTAGCCATACCGGCGAATCGCCCAAGTAGATCTCTAACGTGCTCTTCTTTTTCATGTTTTACTGCGGCGATAAGATCACCGAGTAAAACCTGAGAATAGGTCTTCTTTAACGCCAAGCTTCTTGAGCAGCACTCTACCTTGAGCGCAAATTCCATTATCCGACGAACGGTATTTACCTTCTCGGCAATTTCGTCAGCATCACCATCGGCAAGTCCGTCCAACGCTTTGACAACAGACTCTATTCGGCCAATTGCCACTCTGAAGTTGTGATGGTAAAGAACATCTTTCGAGTGATGTGAGCCTATACCAGACTGCTTAGGTATTATTGCTAGCGAGTATATTGGCGTACAGTGAAAGTCCATCACTTCAATTTCATTACCAACTCTTCTGAGAACCCGCTTCTCGAAAAAGCTGTTATCAATTACCTTTATCTCGTCAGCTTGATCTTGGAATAGCTTCTTTATCTCTTTTTTAGTCTTCGCATATCCATTGATCAAAAATATAGCGATATTTGGACCGACTATCGGCACAATAGAGTTTATTTGCAGGGCGCATGAATATATTGATGCCGGGAAAACCATACTGCGAATTTCTCGCTCTTCCTCGGATTCATCTTTTCCCCGATAGTCATGCCAAACGAGCTTCAAAATATTGGTCTCACGGTCCAAGTCAAAACTCTCGATCTTGTCCCAATTAGCCATGTCGAGAAAGTCTAAGATTACCAAGCCACCCAATTCATGGTCCAAGTCAGAAAGTAATGACATGACTTGATCATGATCAGTAATCAGGTCTTTTCCATACTTCTGAGAAATGTCAAAAAAAATCTCTGAGCTCTTTTCGATGGGATAGTCTTTCATTTACCCTCTCGCTAACAGGTATTAGGACGCCAGCTCGAATATCCAATGAACGCGCCTGCATCCTATCCCGGCTTCTGTTTTTCATGTAAAACCGAATAAACCAGACATTTCATAAAGTTACAAACCCCTCCGCAGGGGACCGCCCCCGATCGCGTAACCGCTTTGTTTGCCGACACCAATCATACTGTCCATGCGTGCAGACCCGGAGAGGGCGGGTCGGCTGCTATACTGCCGCCACCTTGCAGCCGGCGAGATTGGATTGATGAAATACCGCGACCTGCGCGACTTTATTCAGCAACTGGAAAAGCTGGGCGAACTGAAGCGGGTGACCCGCGAGGTGGACCCGCGCCTGGAGATGACCGAGATCTGCGACCGCACGCTGAAGGCGGGCGGTCCGGCGATTCTGTTTGAGAACCCCAAGGGGTCGTCGATCCCGGTGCTGGGGAATCTGTTCGGCACCGAACGGCGGGTGGCGCTGGGCATGGGCCGGGAGTCGGTGGAAGAGCTGCGCGAGCTGGGCGAGCTGCTCGCCTTCCTGAAGGAACCGGAGCCGCCCAAGGGCTTCCGCGACGCCTGGGAGAAGCTGCCGATCTTCCGCAAGGTGCTGAGTATGAACCCCAAGGTGGGCGGCTCGGGGCCCTGCCAGGAACACGTCATCGAAGGCGACGACGTGGACCTGACCCAGCTGCCGATTCAGACCTGCTGGCCGGGCGACGCCGGCCCGCTGGTGACCTGGCCGCTGGTGATTACCCGCGGGCCCAATAAAGAACGTCAGAACCTGGGCATCTACCGCCAGCAGCTGATCGGCCGCAACAAGCTGATCATGCGCTGGCTCGGCCACCGCGGCGGCGCGCTCGATTTCCAGGAATGGCAGGAAGCCCACCCCGGCGAACCATTCCCGGTGGCGGTGGCGCTGGGCGCCGACCCGGCCACCATTCTCGGCGCGGTGACGCCGGTGCCGGACACCCTCAGCGAATACGGTTTCGCCGGCCTGCTGCGCGGCTCGCGCACCGAGCTGGTGAAATGCCTGGGCTCCAACCTGCAGGTGCCGGCCAGCGCCGAGTTCGTGCTGGAAGGCCATCTGCAGCCCGGCGAGTACGCCGACGAAGGGCCGTTCGGCGACCACACCGGCTACTACAACGAAGTGGAACGCTTCCCGGTATTCACCGTGGACCGCATTACCCACCGTCGCGACCCGATCTACCACAGCACCTACACCGGCCGGCCGCCGGACGAACCGGCGGTGCTGGGCGTGGCGATGAACGAAATCTTCGTGCCGATCCTGAAGAAGCAGTTTCCGGAGATCATCGATTTCTATCTGCCGCCGGAGGGCTGTTCCTACCGCATGGCGGTGGTGACCATGAAGAAGCAGTACCCGGGCCACGCCAAGCGCGTGATGATGGGGGTGTGGTCGTTCCTGCGCCAGTTCATGTACACCAAGTTCGTGATCGTCTGCGACGACGACGTTAACGCCCGCGACTGGAAGGACGTGATCTGGGCGATCACCACCCGCATGGACCCGGTGCGCGACACCGTGATGGTGGAGAACACCCCCATCGACTATCTGGATTTCGCCTCCCCGGTGGCCGGGCTGGGCTCCAAGATGGGCCTCGACGCGACCAGTAAATGGCCCGGCGAAACCACGCGGGAATGGGGCCGTGCGATTAGCATGGACGACGATGTTAAACAGCGGGTCGATGAGATGTGGAATGAGCTCGGCCTGGACTGAACACCGGTAACCCGTCAAGGAGCCCCCATGCCCTGGAACCCGTCCGAGATTCCCGATCAAAGCGGCCGCGTCGCCGTTATCACCGGCGCCAACAGCGGCATCGGTTTCAAAGCCGCCCGCCATCTGGCGGCAAAAGGCGCCACCGTGATCATGGCGTGCCGCAACCTGGAAAAAGCCCGTGCCGCCCGGGCCAGGCTGCCCGCCGACGCCAACGTGCGCATCGTGGAACTGGACCTGGGCAGCCAGGCCAGCGTTAAGAAAGCCGCCGAGGAGATCCTGGCCGAATACCCGCGCCTGGACCTGTTACTGAACAACGCCGGCATCATGTGGCTGGAAGAAGGCCGCACCGAAGACGGCTTCGAGCGCCAGTTCGGCATCAATCATCTCGGCCATTTTACGCTCACCGCCCTGCTGCTGCCGGCATTGCGCGACGTAGTCGGCTCGCGGATCGTCACCGTCAGCAGCATCGCTCACCGGGCCGGTCGTATCCACTTCGACAATATCCACCTGGACGGCCAGTACGGCCGCCAGCGGGCCTACGCCCAGGCCAAGCTCGCCAACCTGATGTTCGCGGTGGAACTGGACCGGCGCCTGCAACGGGCCGGGGCGCAAACCCGCTCGCTGGCTTGCCACCCGGGCATCGCCAGCACCAACCTGGCCGGCCCGGGCATCGCCGAGGAAACACCGCTGGGCATCGGGCGCGTGGTGCGCTGGCTTTGGCCGTTGATGACCCAGAGCGCCGAAAAAGGCGCCTGGCCGACACTCTATGCCGCCACCGCCCCACAGGCGGAGGGCGGCCACTACTACGGCCCCGCCCGCCTTAAAGAAGCCATCGGCCCGCCACGGGAAGCACGCCCGCGCCGCTACGCCATGGATCCGGAAAAAGGACAGCGTCTCTGGGCGCTATCGGAGAGCCTCACCGGGCAACATTTTCCGTGAATTGACGGGCCGGCCACAGGGATTGCATTAAGCTATTGCACTTTAATGGTACGTCAGTACCATAAACGAAAAGGTGCCGCCCAGCCGAGCACCGGCACAACAATAGCCGAAAGGACTCCGCCGTCATGTTGCAACGACTACCCCGCCGCGCCTTCCTGAAAGCGCTGGCCGCGTCCGCCGGCGCCGCCGCCGTACCGACCCTGGCCGGCGCCGGGCAAGCCGACGGCAAGGCACAGGGCGAGCGCGCCAGCTGGCAGAACTGGTCCGGCAACCAGACCGCGCGGCCGCGCAACCTGGCCTACCCGGCGGACGAAGCCGCCCTGGCCCGGCTGCTCGCCAACACTGAAGGCACGGTGCGGCCGTTCGGCGGCAGCCACTCGTTCAGCGCCGTGGTCCCCACCGGCGACACCCTGGTGTCCCTGGAGGCCATCAACGGGCTGCGCAGCGTCGACGCCGGCGCGCTGCGCTTCGGCGCCGGCACCCGCATCGCCCAGGCCAGCAGCGAGGCCTGGGGCGAAGGCCGCAGCCTGATCAACGAACCGGACATCAACCTGCAGTCGCTGGCCGGCGCCATCGCCACCGGCACCCACGGCACCGGCCTGGGCCTGCCGTGCCTGTCCGACCAGGTGGTGGGCCTGGAACTGATGGACACCGAAGGCACCCTGCACCGGCTCGACCACAAGGACGGCGACCGCTTCCAGGCGGCCCGCTGCGGCCTGGGCGCCCTGGGCCTGATCACCGCCGTGACCCTGGACAGCGCCCCGGCCTACCGGCTGGAAGAGCACACCTGGACGCTGCCGCTGGACGAAGCCATGGATTTCGTGGAGCGGGAGAAGGACAACTTCCGCAACATCGAGTTTTTCGCCTTTCCTCTCGGCGGCACCGCCATCGTCAAAACCATGTCGCTCACCGACGACCCGGAGGACGACCTGGCCCAGGACGACAGCAACGACCTGCTGGAGACCGTCTGCGAGCTGAGCATGCGCGCCGGCTGGATGACCTCCACCCTGCAGAAGCTGGTGACCTTTTTCGTCGAGGAAAACCGTCGCCGGGGACCGGCCCACAAGATCTACGCCAACCGCCGCACGGTGCGCTTCAACGAAATGGAATACACGGTGCCGGCGGAGAAAGGCATCGAGTGCCTGCAGGAAGTCTGCGAGGTGATCCGCGAGCAGGACATCAATGTGTTCTTCCCGATTGAGTTCCGCTACAGCGCCGCCGACGACACGCTGCTGTCCATGTTCAGTGGCCGCGCCGGGGCCAGCCTGTCGATCCATCAGTATTTCAAGCAGGACGCCACGCCGCTGTTCCGCGCCACCGAGCCGGTGCTGCGCCGGCACCAGGGCCGTCCGCACTGGGGCAAGCTGCACAGCCTGGGCGCCGACGAACTGCGCGAACTCTATCCGCGCTTCGACGACTTCCTCGCCCTGCGCCGCGAGCTGGACCCGCGCGGACGCTTGCTCAATGATCACCTGAGACACCTGTTCGGCATCGACGCCAAGGGGCAACCGGCATGAAAAGGCGCACCTTCCTGCTCGCCCTGGGCGGCGGCCTGGCGGCGGCCTGGTGGCTGAAACCCGGCGACCAGGGCGGCCCCCACGGCGCCTACTTCCAGCCCTACAACACCCTGTTCCGCGACAGCGGGCCGGGGCGCCCGCTGCTGTTCATCGACCGGCAACGGCTGGCGGCCAACTGCCGCCGCCTGCAGCAGGCGCTGCCGCCGGGCCGCGCCTACCGCATCGTCGCCAAATCATTGCCCAGCGTGCCGCTGATCCGGGAAGTGATGGCGCAGACCGGCACCGACCGGGTGATGGTGTTCCACCAGCCGTTCATCAACGCCATGGCCGAGGCAGAGCCGGGCTGCGACCTGCTGCTCGGCAAACCGATGCCGGTGCGGGCCGCCGCCCGCTTCTATGAGGAACTGCCGGAGGACGCCGGCTTCGACCCGGACCGCCAGTTGCAGTGGCTGATCGACAGCGACGCGCGGCTGAAGGAGTACCTGGAACTGGCCCGGCGGCTGGACCGCCGGCTGCGCATCAATGTGGAAATCGACGTGGGTCTGCACCGCGGCGGGCTCACCGAGCCCGGGCAACTGGACGCACTGCTTGAGCGCATCGCCGCCCACCCCCGCCATCTGGCGTTCGCCGGCTTCATGGGCTACGACGCCCATGTGGGCAAGCTGCCGGACCTGGTGGAAAGCCGCGACACCAGCCTGCGCAAGGCCCAGGCGGTCTATCAAAGCTTTATCGACCGGCTCTATCAGGTGGCCCCGGAACTGCGCGAGCAGCCGCTCACGTTCAACGGTGCCGGCAGCCCCACCTTCACGCTGCACGGCGACGAGACGCCGCTCAACGAGCTGGCGGCCGGCTCCTGCCTGGTCAAGCCGTCGGATTTCGACGTGCCCAGCCTCAAGGACTTCGAGCCCGCCGCCTTTATCGCCGCGCCGGTGCTCAAGGCGCTGGACGGGCTCACCCTGCCCGGCCCGCTGCCGCTGGGCGACGCCTGGGCCCTGTGGGACCCCAACCGGCGCCGCACTTACTTCATCTACGGTGGCTACTGGAAAGCGGAGCCGGTGTCACCGCCGGGCATCCGCCGCAACAACCTGTACGGCGCCAGCACCAATCAGATGATGTACAACGGCTCGCCGGCCTCCGAGCTGGTGCCCGGCGATCAGCTGTTCTTCCGCCCCACGCAGAGCGAGTTCGTGCTGCTGCAGTTCGGCGACCTGGCGGCGGTGTCCGAACACCGCATCCAGGCCTGGTGGCCCCCTCTGCCTCAAGGCGAAGGGGCCTGAGCCCGGTTACAGATCCGGCATACGGTTGAACCAGGGCCGCGCCCGCTCCAGCTGACCGGCCAGTTTGAACAGCAGGCCCTCGCTGCCGTGATCGCCGACCAGCTGCACCCCCAGCGGCAGGCCGCTTTCGCACCAGTGCAGCGGCACCGACATGGCCGGCACCCCGGTGACGTTGGCGAGCTGGGTGAAGGGCACGTACTTCAGGTTCTCCTTCACCATCTGTTCCACCAGGCCGGTTTTCATCACCAGCTTCTCGGCGCCCACCTTGAGAATCACCTTGAGCATGCGCTGCTGCCAGGCCGGCGTTTCCGAGGCGCCGATGCGCGCCGGCTGCAACGCCAGGGTGGGCGTCAGCCACAGGTCGTACTGCTGGTGGAATTCCGCCAGCGCCCGGGAATACCCCTGCCAGCGCTGGTAACCACGCACGTAGTCCGGCGCCGAGGTGGCGTGGCCGAACGCCGCCATCGCCAGGGTGTCCAGTTCGAAGCCGTCGTTGCCGCAACCGGTTTCTTCGCGCACCCAGTCCACGTTGGCGGCACAGTTGGCGAACCACATGGACAACCAGTCCATGCTCATGGCCAGCATGTCCATTTTCGGCGACGCCTGCTCCACCTTGTGGCCCAGGGACTCCAGCAGGCGGGCGGCGTCCTCCACCGCGGCCACCGCTTCCGGGTCCACCTCGGTGCCGATCGGCGAGGTGGTGGAAAACGCGATACGCAGCGGCTTGGGGTCGCTCTCCAGCTCGCTCAGGTAGCTGCGCTCCGGCGGCGCGATGCGGAACAGGCTGCCCACTTCCTCGCCCTGGGTGGCGTCCAGCAGCAGCGCGGAATCGCGCACCGAGCGGGTCACCACATGGTTCATGGAAATGCCGTGCATCGCCTCGCTGAAGTTGGGCCCCCAGGGGGTGCGCCCGCGCCCCGGCTTGAGACCGAACAGGCCACAGCAGCCGGCGGGAATGCGGATGCTGCCGCCGCCGTCGTTGGCGCCGGCGAACGGCACCACGCCCGCCGCCACCAGGGCCGCGGAACCGCCGGAGGAGCCACCCGGCGTGTGGTCGGTGTTCCAGGGGTTGCGGGTGGCGCCGAACGCCTCCGGCTCGGTGATGCCCTTGGCGCCGAATTCCGGTGTGTTGGTGCGCCCGAACAGCACCACCCCGGCCGCCTTCCAGCGGCGCACCAGCTCGGAATCCACCGGCGCCTTATGGCCGGCCCGCTTGAGGGCCTTGTTACCCTGGTAGTTGGGGGCGCCGCCGATCTCCTGGAACAGGTCCTTGGTGAGCATGGGCACCCCGGCCAGGGGGCCGCTCAAGGCGCCCGCCGCCTGTTCCCGGGCCTGGTCGTAAAGCGGAATGATCAGGCCGTTAAGGGCCGGGTTCACCGCCTCGGCACGGGCGATGGCCAGCTCCAGCAGTTCGGCGGCGGTCACTTCCCCGTCCGCCACCAGCTTGGCCAGCGCCACGCCGTCGAGATTGCGGTATTCGTCAAAACGCATGATGGTATCCTTATTATTTAAAACCCCAGTGACATTCGTATTCCCACGGAGACCCTATGAAGGCCGTCGGCTTTAACCAACCCCGCGCCATCGAAGACGTCCACGCCCTGGAAGACATCCAGCTGGAACAGCCCAAACCAGGCCCCCGCGACCTGCTGGTGGCGGTGGAGGCGGTATCGGTCAACCCGGTGGACACCAAGGTACGCCAACGCCCCCTGGCGGAGAAGGGCCATAAAGTACTCGGCTATGATGCCGCCGGTCGGGTGGAAGCGGTAGGCGCCGAAGTCCGCGACTTCCTGCCCGGCGACCGGGTCTGGTACGCCGGGGCCATGCAGCGCCAGGGCAGCAACGCCCAGTACCAGTGCGTGGACGAGCGCCTGGTGGCGAAAATGCCCGAAGGCACCGGCATGCAAGAAGCCGCCGCCCTGCCGCTGACCGTGCTCACCGCCTGGGAAAGCCTCACCGACCAGCTCGGCCT
>MRWF01015367.1_pt1 | contig 11008 bp, 3 predicted proteins | sample 1013331 | NCBI WGS metagenome assembly MRWF01 (sample SAMN06117577, study PRJNA244670) | biofilm metagenome | biome: Water; feature: Cathode Biofilm; material: Biofilm; isolation source: microbial consortium enriched at the cathode of a solar microbial fuel cell | place: USA: District of Columbia ... | reverse complement strand
GTCCGAAACCCGCCTCGCCCGCACGGCCCTGCGGCTCGCCCTGCGCCAGGAGATGCACCGGTGCGCCCATCTCGGCGAGACCGCCCGCCTGCGATTGCTGGCGCGGTGGCAGGCTCGCTTCGAGCCCGCCGCCGCCGATGACGAGGCCGAGGACGACAGACCCGGACACTGAGAACGGCCTTGCCCGGCCCCGTTTTCGGGGCGCGGGTCGGCGCGTCATGCCCCGGCGCTATAGGCCGCGATCGCGGCCATGTTGACGATGTCGCTGTCCTTGGCGTTGAGCGAGACGATCTGCACCGGCTTGTTCAGCCCGACCAGCAGCGGTCCGATCACCATGGAGCCGCCGAGTTCCTGCAGCATCTTGGTGGCGATCGAGGCCGAGTGGAAGGCCGGCATGACCAGCACGTTGGCCGGGCCCGACAGCCGGCAGAACGGATATTGCGCCATCAGCTTCGGGTTGAGCGCGACGTCGGCGGCCATCTCGCCGTCATACTCGAAATCGACCCGGCGCTTGTCGAGGATCTTGACGGCCTCCTGCACGCGCTCGGAACGTTCGCCCGGCGGATGGCCGAAGGTCGAATAGGCGAGCATGGCCACGCGCGGCTCGTAGCCCATGCGTCGCGCGAAGCCGGCCACCTCCTCTGCGATGTCGGCGATCTGCTCCGAATTGGGCATGTCGTGCACGGCGGTGTCGGCGACGATCACCGTGCGCCCGCGGCACAGCGCGATCGACACGCCGATGACCCGGTGGCCGGGTTTGGCGTCGATCACCCGGCGCACGTCGTCGAGCACGGTGGAATAGTTGCGGGTTACGCCTGTCACCACCGCGTCGGCGTCGCCGAGGGCGACCATGGCGCCGGCGAAGTGGTTTCGGTCGTTGTTGATCAGTCTCTGGCAGTCGCGGAACAGGAAGCCTTTGCGCTGCAGGCGCTCATAGAGATAGTCGGCGTAAAGGCCGTTGCGGCGCGACAGGCGCGCATTGATGATCTCGATGCCCGGTTTGTTCAGGTCGACGCCGGCCTGCTTGGCGGTTTCCCGGATCTGCTCGTCGCGGCCGAGCAGGATCGCGGTGCCCAGGCGCTGGTTGGCGTAGGAGACGGCGGCGCGCATCACCTGTTCTTCCTCGCCCTCGGCGAACACCACGCGCTTGGGCTGGCGGCGCACGCGGTCGTAGATGCGCTGCAGGGTGGAGGCGATCGGATCGCGCCTTGCCGACAGATCCCGCGCATAGTTGAAAAGATCGAGGATCGGCCGGCGGGCCACGCCGGACTCCATCGCAGCCTTGGCGACGGCGACCGGCACGGCCGAGATCAGCCGCGGGTCGAAGGGCACGGGGATGATGTAGTTGGGGCCGAATTTCGGCCGGTTGCCCTGATAGGCGGCGGCAACGTCGTCGGGCACGTCCTCGCGGGCGAGGGCGGCCAGCGCATGGGCGGCGGCCAGCTTCATGTCGTCGTTGATGGTGGTCGCGCGCACGTCGAGCGCACCGCGGAAAATATAGGGAAAGCCAAGCACGTTGTTGACCTGGTTCGGATAGTCCGAACGGCCGGTCGCCATGATGGCGTCGGTGCGGATTTCGGCCACTTCCTCCGGCGTGATTTCCGGATCGGGATTGGCCATCGCGAAGATGATCGGGTTCTTGGCCATCGACTGGACCATGGCCGGCGTCAGCGCGCCCTTGGCCGAGAGACCGAAGAAGATGTCGGCGCCCTCGAGCGCCTCGGACAATGTCCTGAGCTCGGTCTTGACGGCGTGGGCCGACTTCCACTGGTTCATGCCCTCCTTGCGGTCCTGGTAGACGACGCCCTTGGTATCGCACAGGATCACGTTTTCGGGCGGAAAGCCCATCGCCTTGATCAGCTCGATACAGGCGATGCCGGCCGACCCGGCCCCGTTGCAGACCAGCCGCGACGTCTTGATGTCGCGCCCGGTGATCTCGAGCGCGTTGATCAGCCCCGCCGCGGCGATGATCGCGGTTCCGTGCTGGTCGTCGTGAAAGACCGGGATGTCCATCAGTTCGCGCAGGCGGCTTTCGATGATGAAGCAGTCAGGCGCCTTGATGTCCTCCAGATTAATGCCGCCGAAGGACGGGCCGAGGAAACGCACGCAATTGATGAATTCGTCGACATCGTCGGTGTCGACTTCCAGATCGATCGAATCGACGTCGGCGAAGCGCTTGAACAGCACCGCCTTGCCTTCCATCACCGGTTTCGACGCCAACGCGCCGAGATTGCCCAGGCCGAGGATCGCGGTGCCGTTGGAGATCACCGCCACCATATTGCCGCGGGTCGTGTAGTCGAAGGCGCGGCTGGGATCCTCGTGGATGGCCTTGACCGGCGCGGCCACGCCCGGCGAATAGGCCAGCGACAGGTCGCGCTGGGTCGCCATCGGCTTGGTGGGATTGATTTCCAGCTTGCCTGGCCGGCCGGCGGCGTGGAAGTCGAGCGCCTCCGCCGCCGAGACCGAGGGACCTTGTTGATCGTTCTTGCTTTTTTCGGCCATGACTGTCGTGTGTTTCCTGCCCGGTTTCGCGCCTTTTCGACGCTTCTTTTGTGGAGCGTTTCGATTAAGGCTACACTTCAAGCCTGTAAATCGCCAAGCAGGAAACAGTTTCAGGATTTACGCGAAAACGGACCTTTGGTCGCGGCCCGATTGTGAACCAGCATCGCCCCGTCAAGAACGCTTCCCCGGCGGCCACGCCGATGATGGAGCAATATACCGAGATCAAGGCGGCGAACGCGGATTCGCTGCTTTTCTATCGCATGGGCGATTTCTACGAACTGTTCTTCGACGACGCGCTGGTGGCCTCGCGCGCCCTCGGCATCACCCTGACCAAGCGCGGCAAGCATCTCGGCGAGGACATTCCCATGTGCGGCGTGCCGGTCCACGCCGCCGACGACTATCTGCAAAAGCTGATCGCGCTCGGCCATCGCGTGGCGGTGTGCGAGCAGACCGAGGACCCGGCCGAGGCCAAGAAACGCGGCTCCAAATCGGTCGTGCGCCGCGACGTGGTGCGGCTGGTCACGCCCGGCACGATCACCGAGGACAAGCTGTTGGCGCCGTCGGAGGCCAACCATCTGATGGCGCTGGGGCGCGTGCGCGGCGAAGAGGGGCTGGGACTGGCCTGGATCGACATCTCGACCGGTACCTTCCTGGTTGCCGCCACCGCGCCGGACCGGCTTCTGGCCGACATTTTGCGGATCGAACCGCGCGAATTGATCGTCGCCGATCCGGTGTTCCACGACCCGGATTTCAAACCGGTCTTCGACGCGCTCGGCCAGATCGTCACGCCCTTGCCGCCGAGCCTGTTCGAATCGACCGCCGCCGCCGAGCGCGCAGCGCGGTTTTTCGGTCTTGCCACGCTTGACGGGGTTGGCGATTTCGCCCGTGCGGAACTCTCCGCGATCGGCGGCGCGATCGCCTATGTCGAGCGTACGCAAAAGGCGGAGCGGCCGCCACTGATGCGCCCCGCGCGCCAGGATGCCGGCACGACGATGTTCATCGATCCGGCGACGCGCGCCCATCTCGAGCTCACCCGTACCCTGTCGGGGAAGCGCGAGGGGTCGCTGTTCAACGTCATCGACCGGACGTTGACGGGCGGCGGCGCCCGTTTGCTCGCCGAGCGGCTGATGTCGCCGCTGACCGAGCCCGGCGCTATCAACGAGCGTCTCGATTCGGTCTCCTATTTCCGCGCCGAACGGGCCCTTGCCGATGCCGTGCGCGCCAGCCTGAAGGGCGTGGCCGACATGCCGCGTGCCCTGGCCCGCCTGGCGCTCAATCGCGGCGGGCCGCGCGATCTGGGCGCGCTCGCCGCGGGGATGGCCGCCGCTGCCGAGGCGGCGGCGCTGTTTTCAGACGCCGCGCCGCCGGCCGAGATCGCCGGCGCGCTGGACGCGCTCGCCGCGCTGCCGGGGGACCTGCGCGATCATTTCAAGGCCGCGCTTGCCGACGAATTGCCGTTGCTGAAACGCGACGGCGGTTTCGTGCGGCGCGGATATCATGCCGAACTCGACGAGATGCGGGCTCTGCGCGACGAGGCGCGCCGGGTGATCGCGGCGATGGAGGCAAGCCTGATCGACGAGACGGGCATTCGCTCGCTCAAGATCCGCCACAACAATATTCTGGGCTATTACATCGAGGTCACCGCCAACCACCATGCGGCGCTGACGGGAACGGACGCGGCCAAGGCGCGCTTCATCCACCGCCAGACCATGGCCAACGCGATGCGCTTCACCACCACCGAGCTGGCCGGGCTCGAAACCAAGATTGCCAATGCCGCCGACCGCGCGTTGACGATCGAACTGGAGATCTTCGCCGCGCTTGTCGCCGAGGCGGTGGCGTGTGCGGATGCGATCAGGGCCGGGGCGCGCGCGCTCGCCGTGCTCGACCTGTCGACGGCGCTTGCCGTGCTGGCCGAGGACGAGGGTTACGCCCGCCCGGTGGTCGACACCAGTCTGGACTTCCAGATCATCGCCGGCAGGCACCCGGTGGTGGAAAAGGCGTTGCGTGCCCAGGACGGCGAGCCGTTCGTGGCCAACGACTGCGACCTGTCGCCGGCCGATGCCGGCCGGCCCGGCGTGATCTGGCTCCTGACCGGCCCCAATATGGGCGGCAAGTCGACCTTCCTGCGCCAGAACGCGCTGATCGCGATTCTTGCCCAGATGGGCGGCCACGTGCCGGCCGCCGAGGCGCGCATCGGCGTCGTCGACCGGCTGTTTTCGCGCGTCGGCGCCTCCGACGATCTGGCCCGCGGGCGCTCGACCTTCATGGTCGAGATGGTCGAGACGGCGGCGATCCTCAACCAGGCCGGCGAGCGCGCGCTGGTCATACTCGACGAGATCGGCCGCGGCACCTCGACCTTCGACGGTCTGTCGATCGCCTGGGCGGCGGTGGAATATCTGCACGAAAACAATCGCTGCCGCGCCATTTTCGCCACCCATTTCCACGAGATGACGGCGCTCGCCGACAAGCTCGAGCGCCTGTCCAACGTCACCATGCGGGTGAAGGAGTGGGAAGGCGACGTGGTGTTCCTGCACGAGGTCGGACGCGGCGCGGCCGACCGCTCCTACGGCGTCCAGGTCGCCCGTCTTGCCGGCTTGCCCGATGCGGTGGTGGCGCGCGCCCGCGCGGTGCTTTCCCAACTCGAGGCGAGCGAGATGTCGGGCAAGGCCGGACGCCTGGTCGACGATTTGCCGCTGTTTTCGGCCGTTGTCGACCGCCCGCCGCCGCCCGCTAAGGCGGAACCCCTGACCGGCGCGCTCGAGGCGCTCGATCCCGACGACATGACGCCCAAGGAAGCGCTCGAGGCGCTTTACCGGCTGAAGGGGATGGTGCGGCAACCGCGCTGACCGCGCCGCTTTCCGGCGCTGCAAAACCCGCTCAATGCAAATTTAAGGACTGCCACCTATCGTCTCCGGATGTATGGATATCGTCGTTGGACGAGAACACCGGTTGCACAGTTGGACCATATGAAGTCAGTCCTTGCCCGGATGCGCAAGACGATGTTCCGGGGCACGAACATTCCCGCAGCCATCGTCTTCGTGGTGGTCGTTGCTGCGGGCATCCTCGCCGAAAGCCAGAATCGCGAGGCGTTTCGGCGCGATCTGCGTGCCGATGTGCTCGGCGATATCAGCCTGATCCGCGCCAAGCTGGAAGGAAACGTCAAGGGCAATATCGAGCTCGCGCGGGGGCTGGTCAGCGTGCTGGAGGCGCAGCCGGATACCGGTCCGGCACAGTTTGCCGCGCTGGCGCGACGTTTGCTGGCCGGAGAATCCCAGATCCGGCACATCGCGGCCGCACCCGGGCTGGTCGTTTCGATGGTCTATCCGCCGGAAGGCAACCAGAAGGCGATCGGGCTCGACTACCGCAAGAACGAGGCCCAGCGCGCGGCGGCCTTCCGCGTGCGCGATTCCGGGAAGCTCGTTCTGGCGGGCCCGCTCGACCTCGTTCAGGGCGGCCAGGCTCTGATCGGCCGCTTCCCGGTTTTTGCCGACCAAGACGGCGACAACTTCTGGGGTATCGTGTCGGCGGTGATCGACGTCGAGCGGCTTTATGCCGCCAGCGGCCTGAACACCATCGCCGACAGGCTGGATATCGCAATCCGCGGCAAGGACGGCACCGGAGCCGTCGGCCGGCCGTTCTACGGCGCCGGAACCGTCCTGGCGCAAGACCCCGTCGTCGTTGACGTCAGTCTTCCGGTCGGTTCCTGGCAGGTCGCGGCAGTGCCGAAAGGCGGCTGGGATACCATCTCCTTAAACCCGTGGCCGTTGCGGCTGTTGGTTTTCGCCGCCGGTGCGCTGATCCTCATCCCTACCTTCTTCACCGGCCGGTTGATCGAGGAACGTCAACGTCATATCGGCGAATTGCGCAACCGCCAGAAATTGCTGGCGCGCCTGTCGCGCCGTCTCGGCCTGGCGCTGGCCACGTCGCGGATCGGCGTTTGGGAAATGGACATCGACAACCAGGAGCTGTTCTGGGACGATCGTATGAACGAGCTCTACGGCTACGCGCTCGATGATGCCCCGCGCGGTTACGAGCACTGGGTGGAGCGGATCCATCCCGACGATCGCGCCAGCGCGGAGGAGAAATTTCGTATCGCCGTGGAGACGCGCGGCCGTTACGATTCCGAATTCCGGTTGTGCCTTCCGGACGGTTCGGTCCGGCACATACGCGCCATCGGCGTGGTTTACCGCGACGAGGGCGAACCGACCCGCATCGTCGGCGTGAACTGGGACGTTTCCAGCGACATCCTGCTGACCCAGGATCTGAAGCGCGCCAAGCAGCTCACCGAGGCCCGCAACAGCGAGCTGGAAGCGACCAAGGCGCGTATCGAGCACAACGCCCTGCACGATTCGCTAACCGGGCTCGCCAACCGCCGCTATCTCGACGAGATTCTTTGCAAATGCTCCAACGCGAGCGGTGACGCGAGCGAGGTCACCGCACTTTTGCACATAGACCTCGACCGCTTCAAACAGATCAACGACACGCTCGGCCACGCAGCCGGCGACGCCATTCTGACCCATGCCGCATCGGCGCTGGCCGACACCGTCGAGCAGGGCGATTTCGTAGCGCGTGTCGGGGGCGACGAGTTCGTGGTGCTGTGCCGCCGCGCCGTGCGCGCGGGCAGCGATCCGGCCATCGCGCTGTCGCGCCTGGCCGAGCGCATTATCGCCCGCATCCAGCGCCCGGTCGTCTATGAAGGCCACGAATGCCGGATCGGCGGCAGTATCGGGATCGCGTTCGCCACCGACGCCCGGGTCGATCCCAAGAAGCTGCTGGTCAATGCCGACATCGCGCTCTACCGGGCCAAGAGCCGCGGTCGCAACCGCTATCAGTTCTTCAACGAGGCCCTGCAGGCCGAGATCGTGACGACCAAGCGCGTGGCCGACGAAATACTGACCGGCATCGAGCGCGGCGAGTTCCTGCCCTATTACCAACCGCAGTTCGATGCCGAAACGCTCGCCTTGATCGGCGTCGAGGCGCTTGCGCGCTGGCGGCACCCGCGCGAGGGCATGCTGCCGCCGGACCGGTTCATGAAGATCGCCGAGGAGCTGAACGTGGTCGACATGATCGACCGCATGATTCTGGAGCAGACGCTGGCCGACATGGAAGCCTGGCGCAAGGCGGGCCTGACGATTCCGAAAGCCTCGGTCAATGTGTCCGCGCGCCGGCTGCGCGACGAGGACCTAGTCCGCAGCCTGCGCAATCTCAACATCGCGCCCGGCATCATCTCGTTCGAACTGGTCGAATCGATCTTCCTCGACGAACAGGACGAAGCCGTGGCCTGGAATGTCGACCAGATCAAGGAACTCGGCATCGACGTTGAGATCGACGATTTCGGCACAGGCTACGCCTCGATCGTCAGCCTGCTCAAGCTGAAGCCGAGCCGCTTGAAGATCGATCGCCAGTTCATCCTGCCAATCGTCGACGACAAGAAGCGACGGCAGCTGGTCGGCTCGATCATCGACATCGGATCGTCGCTCGGCATCGAGGTGCTGGCCGAGGGTGTGGAAACGATGGCGCATGCGCGCATGTTGCGCCGGATCGGTTGCCACGGGCTGCAGGGCTACGCTTTCGCACGCCCCATGCCTGCGGACGAATTGGCCGATTTCGTCCAGGCCAATCGCTGGCGCGCGGCTTAGAACCGTTCCAGTTTCAACTGGAACGGCTCCAGTGAAAATCCGCCCGCCCGCCGTCACCCGTATCGCTGAGGCGCGTTTCAGGCTATAGACGGCCTCGCTGCGACCCCCAACGGCTCCAAGACATGGCCAAGGTACCCCTTAAGCTCAGCGAAATCATCAATGGTGCGTCCCTGCGCGCGCGGCTGTCGGCGTTTGCGTTGGAGGCCGGCGGCGACGGTTCGGGACAGGCGGTGCGCGCCGCGGTGCTGAAGGCGCTGCGCGAGGAACTCGCGGCCGGCCGGACCAAAGCCGAGTCGATGTTGATGAAGGACGGGGGCGGGACCGCCTGCGCGGCGCGGCTGTCGCATTTGATGGACGAGATCATCCGTGCGCTGCACGATTTCGCCGTCTCGCATGTCTACGCCTCGAAAAACCCGTCCGCGGCCGAGAAGATGGCGATCGTGGCTGTCGGTGGTTACGGCCGCGGCACGCTCGCTCCCGGATCCGACATCGATCTGTTGTTCCTCCTGCCCTACAAGCAGACGCCCTGGGGCGAGCAGGTCACTGAATATGTGCTCTACATGCTGTGGGACATGGGCCTTAAGGTCGGCCACGCCACCCGCAATGTCGATGAGTGCGTCCGCCTGTCGCGTACCGACATGACGATCCGTACCGCGGTTCTGGAAGCCCGTTTCCTGTGCGGTGCGTCCCCGCTTTACGACGAGCTATTGCATCGCTTCGACACCGAACTGATGCGCCAGTCGGGCGGGGAATTCGTGCAGGCAAAGCTGGCCGAGCGCGACGCCCGGCACGCCAAGGCCGGCGAAAGCCGCTATCTGGTCGAACCCAATGTCAAGGACGGCAAAGGCGGTCTGCGCGACCTGCACACGCTGTTTTGGATCGGAAAATACTATTACCGTGTCCGCAGTGGCGAGGAACTGGTCGAACGCGGCGTCTTCACCCGCAAGGAATATCTCGTCTTCCGCAAGGCGGAGGATTTCTTGTGGGCCGTGCGCTGTCACATGCATTTCCATGCCGGCAAGGCCGAGGAACGCCTGCATTTCGACATTCAGCGCGATATCGCAGACCGGCTGGGATATACCAGCCATCCCGGTCTTTCGGCCGTCGAACGCTTCATGAAACATTACTTTCTGGTCGCCAAGGACGTCGGCGATCTGACACGGATCCTGTGCGCGGCCCTGGAAGAGGAACAGGCCAGGCACGTGCCGGGCTTCAACCGTCTGGTCCAGTCCTTCTCCCGCCGCCGCCGAAAGGTGCCCGGGACGACCGATTTCATCATCGACAACGACCGCATCAACGTCGCCGACCCGCAGGCCTTCGAGCGCGATCCCGTCAACATGCTGCGTCTGTTCTGGTTCGCCGACCGGCACGGGTTGGAATATCATCCCGAGGCGTTGAAACTGCTGCGCCGCTCGTTGAAGCTGATCGACCGCAATCTGCGCCGCGACGCCGAGGCCAACCGGCTGTTTCTCGACGTGCTGACCTCGGATCGCAATCCCGAGCTCAACCTGCGCCGCATGAACGAAGCCGGCGTGTTGAGCAAGCTCATCCCCGATTTCGGCAAGATCGTCGCGATGATGCAGTTCAACATGTATCACCACTATACGGTCGACGAGCACCTCGTGCGCTGCATCGGCGTGTTGTCGGAAATCGAGCACGGCGACGACGCCCGCGTCCATCCGCTGTCGCACAAGCTGATGCCGGGCCTGCGGCCGCAGCGCGAAGTGCTTTACACGGCCGTTCTGCTGCACGACATCGCCAAGGGCCGGCCCGAGGACCATTCTGTCGCCGGTGCGCGCATTGCCCGGCGCATGTGCCCGCATATGGGATTTTCGGCCGCCGATACCGAGACCATCGCCTGGCTGGTGGAGAACCATCTGGTGATGTCGAACACGGCGCAGATGCGCGATCTCAACGACCGCAAGACGATCGAGGATTTCGCCACGGTCGTCCAGTCGGTGGAACGGCTGAAGCTGCTTCTGGTGCTGACCGTATGCGACATACGCGGCGTCGGGCCCGGCGTGTGGAACGGCTGGAAGGGGCAATTGCTGCGCACGCTCTATTACGAGACCGAACTGCTTTTGACGGGCGGCTTCTCAGAGGTCGCGCGCGGCGAGCGCGCGGCCCATGCCCGCGCGCAACTCGCTAGCGCCCTCGACGACTGGCCCGAGGCCGAAAGCCGGCATTATGTCGATCTGCATTACGAAAACTATCTTTTGACCGTCGATCTCGAGGACCAGCTTCGCCATGCCGCCTTCGTGCGCGATGCCGATGCGGCCGGGCGTCGCCTGGCGACCATGATCCGCACGCACGAATTCGAGGCGGTAACCGAGATCGCCGTGCTCGCGCCCGACCACCCCCGCCTGTTGTCGGTGATCGCCGGCGCCTGCGCGGCCGCCGGCGCCAACATCGTCGACGCCCAGGTCTTCACCACCTCGGACGGGCGCGCCCTCGACACGATCCTGATCAACCGCGAATTCGACCGCGACGAGGACGAGCGCCGGCGCGCCGAGCGTGTCGGCAAGCTGATCGAAGAGGCGCTGGCGGGCAAGTCCTGGCTGCCGGAGATCATCGAGAAGCGGGCCAAGCGGCGGCGCGGCGCGGGCGCCTTCCGCATCACGCCCCAGGCCGAGATCCGCAACACGCTGTCCAACCGCTTTTCGGTGATCGAGGTTTCGGGCCTCGACCGGCCGGGCCTGTTGTCGGAAATCACCGGCGCGCTTTCGGACCTCTCCCTCGATATCGCCTCGGCCCACATCACCACGTTCGGCGAAAAGGTGATCGACACGTTCTACGTCACGGACCTGACCGGCCAGAAGATCGAAAACCCGACCCGCCAGGCCGCAATCCGCGAGCGCCTGGTCGCC
>MRWF01027309.1_pt1 | contig 11052 bp, 8 predicted proteins | sample 1013331 | NCBI WGS metagenome assembly MRWF01 (sample SAMN06117577, study PRJNA244670) | biofilm metagenome | biome: Water; feature: Cathode Biofilm; material: Biofilm; isolation source: microbial consortium enriched at the cathode of a solar microbial fuel cell | place: USA: District of Columbia ... | reverse complement strand
GGGGCGGGTGTCGCCGTCGAGATCGATCGCAACCGGTACGTCGCGCTTCGGCCACAGGAAGGAGTGGACGCGCAGCACCGGCACCGGTTTCGGCCGGCCGTGCATGACGCCGGTCAGGCCCTGCGCCATGGCGACGCCCGGATGGGCGAATTCGCGCGCGAACACCTCCAGCGCCCTGGCGTCGTCGTGCTTGAGCCCGATCTTGACCACCACCTCGCGCGCCTCGAAGGCGCGCCGGCCCGCGCCATACGTGTCCTCGGCGCCGATCACCTCGATGGAGACCTCGCGATAGGGCGCAAAGCCCTTGGCCCGCATGATGCGCGCGGTGCGCTCGACCAGCGCCTCGGCGGTGCGCCGGCCCTTGGCGCCGGCCTGAAAGCCAGCGATCATGTAGGTCGTCACCAGCCGAAACCCGTCGAGGTGGGTGCCGCAGACCTTGTAGTCCGGCCCCGGGGCGCGGCCCCGCGCGCCGCTGACCCGCACGCGGTCCGGGCCGATCTCGTCCAGGACCACCTCGGAGAAATCGCAGGTCACGTCGGGCAGGCGATAGGCGCGCGGGTCGCCGATCTCGTAGACGATCTGCTCTGCGACCGTGCCGCGCGAGACCTTGCCGCCGGTGCCTGGCGGCTTGGTGACGACGAAACTGCCGTCGGCGGCGCAGTCGACGATCGGGAAGCCCATGTCGTGCCAGCCGTCGGCAATCTCCTGCCAGTCAGTGAACAGGCCGCCGGTCGCCTGGCAGCCGCATTCGATGACATGACCGGCGAGGCTGCCGGCGGCGAGGCGGTGGTAGTCGTCGTGACTCCAGCCGAACTCGTGCATCAGCGGACCGAGCGTCATGGCCGAATCGACGACGCGGCCAGTGATGACGACATCGGCGCCGGCGTCCAGCGCCGCGGCGATCGCGGTCGCGCCGAGATAGGCGTTGACGGAGGCGAAGGCCGCCGGCGGCGGCGCGGCGGAAAACATCTCCGGCGGGCGGGCGGCGGCGATCGCGTCCGCCTGGGCGGTCAGATCGTCGCCGGTGACGACCGCGACCTTGAAGGCAAGCCCCGCCGCGTCGGCGGCGGCCACGAAGGCGTCGCGGCAGGCGGCCGGGTTCATGCCGCCGCTGTCGGTGACGAGCCGGATGCGCTTTTTGTGGATTTCGGGCAGGACCGGTTCGACCGAGGCCAGCCAGTCGGGCACGAAACCGCCGTCGGGCGATTTCGCCCTGGCGCGCGCCAGCAGCGCCATGGTGACCTCGGCCAGATAATCGCCGACGAGATAGTCGACATCGCCCTTTTCGACGAGCTGGCGCGCGCCCAGGAGCGTGTCGCCCCAGGCCGCCGCGGCGCCGCCGATCCGTACCGTCCGTGCCGTCATGGTATCGACTGCCACCTCAAACCGCCCAGCGCGGTTTGCGCTTTTCCAGGAAGGCAGCCACGCCCTCGCGGCCTTCCTCGCCGAGCAGGCACTCGGCAAACCCGTCGGCGGCGAGATCGCGCAGCGCCGCGCCATCCAGGCGCCCGGCGGCAAGCACGATGTTCTTGGTGACGGCGTTGGCGCCCGGCGCGCAGCGATGCACGGCCGCGCGCACCGCGGCCTCGGCCGCCTCGAGGCCGGCGACGTCGTCGGCAAGCTGGTCGGCGATGCCGAGCCTGAGCGCCTCGCCGCCGTCGAAGCGGGCGCCCGTCAGCATGATCCGGCGCGCGGCCGCCCTGCCGGCGCGCTGGACGACGAAGGGCGCGATCTGCGCCGGGGGAATGCCGAGCATGGTCTCGGTGAGCGCGAATCTGGCGTCGGCGGCGGCAATCACGATGTCGCCGGCGCAGACGAGACCGAGCCCGCCGGCCATGGCCGCGCCGTGAACGAGCATGACGGTAACCTGCGGCAAGGTGTCGACGGCGTGAAACAGGGCGCCGGCGCGCCGGCTGAACTCGACGATGTCGGCGCGCAGGACGTCATCACGCAACAGCGCGCCGAAATCCTTGAGGTCGCCGCCGGCGCAGAACATGTCGCCCTTGCCGCGAAAGGTGACGCCGCGGATCGAAGGATCGCCGGCGAGCGCGGCAACGGTGGCGGCAAGCTCGTCGGCCATTGCCGCCGACAGCGCGTTGCGCGCCGCGGGCCGGTTGAGCCAGACCGTCAGCCAGCCCCCGTCCCGTTCCAGAATGAGCGTCTCGGTCGATGGCAGATCGGTCATGCGCTGGCGTCCTTTCGGCCGGATCGCGGCCCTGTCCGCCGCCCCGGCTAAACGGTCGGGGCGCGGCGGCGGCCGCCCCCTTCGCGGCCCAGTGTGGCGTCAGTCGAGCGGCGCGGCAAGCTGGGGGCCGAGATGGAGATAGCGGGCCACTTTGCGCTTTGCGGCAATGTCCTTCCAGACCATGGCGACCTCGTCCTCGCTCAGGGCGACCGCGCCGGCGACGGCGGCGACGGGCACGTTGTTGTCGAGGGCGTAAAGGCACAGATCCATCTTGTCGTAGGGCAGCGCGAAATAGAACTCCTCCTGCGTCTGCGCCATCGAATAGGTGTCGGTGGTCGGCGGGCGGCTGCACACTTCCGGCGGCACGCCGAGATGCTCGGCGAGCTGGTAGACCTGCGACTTGTAGAGGTGGGCGATCGGCTTGACGTCGGCGGCGCCGTCGCCGTTCTTGACGAAAAAGCCCTGATCGTATTCGAGCCGGTTCGGGGTGCCGATAACCGCGTAGTTGAGCCGGTCGGCGTGATAATATTCGAACTGCTTGCGTGTGCGCTGCTTCATGTTGGTCGCCGCGACGATGCCGAGATAGGCCTCGGCAGGCAGGCGGTGTTTCTGCACCCGGCCGTCGGGATCGCTGACGACCAGCGAGGAAATGTTGTACCCGGCGGTGGTGAGCGCATTGGCGAAGACGATCTTCGAACTCCAGCCCGGCCCGTAGGCGGGCACGACCTGACGGATGAAGCCGTCCCGCCTGTCGTAACAGCCCATCGCCGCGAGCGCGGGGCCGATATTTTCCACCTCGGCCGACAGGGCGAACCGGTCGGCCACCAGCCGGCCGAGCCGCAGGCTTTCGGGATCGGAATCGTCTTCGGGCATCAACAGACAATGGACCCTGTCGGGCCCGACGGCCCGGGCTGCGAGCCCGGCGCAGACGCTGGAATCGATGCCGCCGGACAGGCCAAGCACCAGGCCGCGCTTGCGCAGCGTCCCGCGCAACTGGGCGCGCAGCGCGGCGACGATGCGTTCGATCTCGGCCTCGGGGTCGATGGCGAGCGCCTCGGGCGAGAAGGCGGGGCCGGAATGCTGGTTCATCGGTCTGTTCCTGTTTCAAGCGCGAGCCGCCGCACCACCTTGCCGCTCGCGGTTTTCGGCAGGGCCTGACGGAACTCGATCCTTTTGGGCACCATGAGGTCGGGCAGGTTTCGCGCGCAGTGGCGCAGAATGGCGCGGTCGTCGAGATCCGGATCGGCGCGCACGACGACCGCATGCAGGACATGGCCGAGCACAGGATCGGGCACGCCGAAGACGAGCGCCTCGCGCACGCCCGCACAGGCATGCAGCACGGCCTCTACCCGTTTCGGCGCGACCTTTTCGCCGCGGATCTTGATGATGTCGTCCTTGCGGCCGACGAAATAGAGGAAACCGTCGGCGTCGGCGCGAAACAGGTCGCCGGTGTGAAGCTGGCGCGCGCCGGGAGCCGGGGCGGGCCGCAGCGCCAGGGCGGTGGCTTCCTCGTCACGCCAGTAACCGCGCATCAGATGCGGGCCGCGCACCACCAGTTCGCCGACCGCCCCCGTCGGCACCGGGCGACCGGTCTCGTCGAGAATGGCCGTTTCGGTGCCGGGGATCGCCTTGCCGACCGAATCGGGCCGGCGCTCGAGTTCTTCGGGCGGCAGGAAACTGGCGCGGGCGCATTCGGTCAGGCCGTACATGGAATAGATGCGCACGCCCGGAAACAGGCGCCCGAGGCCGGCGACATGGGCCGGCGGCAGGGCGGCGGCGGCGTTGGTGATGTAACGCAGCGCGGGCAGCGCGCCGGGCTTAAGCTCCGACAGGCCGAGGATCATCGCCGCCATGGTCGGCACCAGAGGAAGACCGGTGACGCCCTCGCGGCGCGCGCGCTCGAGCACGTCGTGGGGAAAGGCGAAGCTCTTCTCCAAGACCAGGGTCGCGCCAACCCGGGCGGCGACGATCAGCTGGTAAAGCCCGTAGGTGAAGGAAAGCGGCAGCACGGCGAGCACGACGTCGTCGGGGCCGTTGTCGAGATAGGTCGCGATCGAGCCGGAGACCGCGATCATGGCGGTGTGCGCAATCATCACGCCCTTGGGCCGGCCGGTCGAGCCGGAAGTGTAGATGATCATGGCCAGATCGGACGCGGCACCATCCGGCGCGCGTTTGGCGGGCGCCTCCTCCTTCAGCAGGGTCTCGAAGCCGGCGACGCCCGGCGGCAGCGCCGTGACGGCCCTGGCGGCGACGATCAAAGGCGGCGCGGCGAGGCCGGCGGCGGCCACGGTGGCGGCGCGCGCATATTTGGCTTGGGTGAGCACGACGCGCGGCGTGCAGTCGCCAAGGATATGGGCGAGCATGTCGGCCGTTGTTGAGGGATTGACCGGGCAGAAGACGGCGCCGGCCCTGAGCACGGCGAAGATCGACAGCGCGGCTTCCCAGATATTGTCCATCAACACGACGACGCGGTCGCCGCTGTTGACGCCGTGCGCGGCAAGCCCGGCGGCGAGCCGGTCGGCGCCGGCGTCGAGTTCGCCGTAGCCCAGCCGCGTGTCGGCGTCGACGATCGCGGCCTTATCGGCGCCGGCGGCGGCGCTGCGGCGCAGAAACTGCTCGACGCGAGCGATCATCGGGGCGGTTCCGCCGCGCTAGCCGGCCAGCCTTTGGCCTTCGCCGCGCTTGCGGGCGACGAAGGCGGCGATGCGATCGATGGAATCGAGATTGGCCGGCACGATGTCGGCATCGGCGACGGCGATTTCGAACCGCTCCTCGAGGAAGGAAACCAGTTCCAGAATGCCCGTGGAATCGACCAGATCGGTTTCGATCAGCGAGACGCCGTCCTCGAGGCGGTAATCGCTGTCGCCGAACAGGAAGTTCTCGACGATGAACTCGCGGATGTGCTGGCGGTCTGGTTCGGACATCGGATTGACCTTTCGTGGTTTGAGCGCGGTCACACGGCCTGCGCGGCGCGACCAAGGGGGGCAGCGCCGGCGAATTCCCGCAGCCAGAGCTGGGTGGAGAGAATGCCGACAAAGGCGGCGGCGTCGCGGAAACCGGCGATCGCGCCGCGACCGTGCTTGTCGAGCAGTTTTCGGGTCGCCTGCGGATTGAACAGCCCGTCCTCGGCGATGCGTGGCGTTGCCATCAGCGCCTCGACATAGGCGCCATCCCGGCCGGTAAACGATACGCTCTCCGGCGCGCGGTAGGGCTGTTTGGGGCGCTCGCTGATCTCGGCCGGCAACAGGTCGGCGCCGGCCCGGCGCAAAATGTGTTTTTCGCGCAGGCCGCGCAATTTCATCTCGGGCGGGATGCGGGCGGCGAACTCGACCAGGCGATGATCGAGGAAGGGAAAGCGCGATTCCACACCGTGCGCCATGACCATGCGGTCGCCCTGGGCCGACAGGATGTAGCCGGGCAGGAGAAAACGCGTCTCCAGATACTGGGCCTGGTGCAGCGGGTGCCAGCGGGAAAACTCAGCCGGCAGCGAGGCCGCCAGCTCTTCGGCCGCGTCGTAGCCGGCCAGCTCGGCCTTGAGCTCGCGCGAGAAGAACAGCTTCGCTCCGGCCGTGGCGCGAAAGCGCGGCCGGTGGGAAAACAGCGGATCGTCGGGCAGATCGGCGCCGGCGCCGAAAAACGCGGCGAGATATTCCGGCGTCTGCTGCTGCAGCGAGGCGATATAGGGATAGATCTTGCGGAACAGGTGCGGCCGCAGCGTCGAGCCGGGCTGGCGCGCGCAGAAGCGGCGAATCCGCGCCTCCCTGAACACGTCGTAGCCGGCGAAAATCTCGTCGGCGCCCTCGCCCGACAACACCACCTTGAGCCCCTCGCCGCGCAGACGCTGCGCCAACAGATAGAGCGGGGCGGGCGCGGTGCGCAGGACCGGCCGCTCCATCTGGCGCACGACGGCGGGAAAGGCGGCCGCGATGTCGCCGGCCCGGCAGGTCAGGACATCGTGGCGCGTGCCGAGCGCCGCGGCCATCGTTTCCTGATGGCGGCTCTCGTCGAAGGCGGGATCGTCGAAAGCGAGCGAAAAGGTGCGCAGCCGGCCCGGCGCCTGACGGGCGGCGATGGCGGAGATCAGCGAGGAATCGAGCCCGCCGGACAGAAACGATCCGACCTCGACATCGGCGCGCAGGCGGATGCGGGTGGCCTCCTCGAGCAGCGCGCGCAGTTCCTCGGCGACGGCATCCTCGCCGCGTGACGGAGCGTCATCGCCGAGCGCTGGAAAGTCGAGCGCCCAGTAGGGCCGGGTGACGGCGTGGCCGCCCTCGACGATCATCATGTGGGCCGGCGGCAGCTCGCTGACATTCTTGAAGGCGGTGCGCGGCGCCAACGGCGTCCACAGGGTGAAGATCTGGTCGAGCGCCAGCGGATCGATCTCGGCCGAAAAGCCCGGCACCTGCATCAGGGCCTTGATTTCGGAGGCGAAATAGAGCGTGCCGCCCTGCCAGTGGTAAAAGAGCGGGCGCACGCCCATGCGGTCGCGCGCCAGAAGCAGGCGCCGGTTGCGCCCATCCCAGATCGCCAGTGCGAAATCGCCGTTGAGTTTGGTGACGAAGTCGGGACCGAACTCCTCATAGAGCTGCAGCACCACCTCGGTGTCGCTTTCACTGCGAAAGCGCCGGCCGCGCGCGACCAGGTCGGCGCGCAGTTCGAGATAATTGAAGACCTCGCCATTATAGGCGATGTGGATCGCACCGCAGGCGCTGGCCATCGGCTGGGCGGCGGCGCTGGACAGGTCGATGACGGCAAGACGGCGATGGCCGAGGCCGATGCCGCGGCCGACATGGCTGCCCTGTCCGTCCGGGCCGCGATGGGCGAGCTCGCGGCCCATGCGCCACAACAGCGCCGCGCCGTCCTGCGGCGCGACGCCGTCGCCGCAATAACCCGCTATGCCGCACATGGGCAGCCTGCCATCTTCAAGGCCGGTTCAGTCAAAGCGGTCTCCGATCAGTCGCGACCAGGATTCTCCGGCAAACCCGTTGAAAAACGCCCTGCCGGCGACAAAGGGCTCGATCAGGCTCCTGTCGCGCGCGTGCACAATGGAGGAGGAGGCGTGAACGAAGATGAAACGCCGGCCAAGCATCGCCTCCAGAAGCGCGGGCATGGTGCGGCCGCGCAAGGCGACAAGGCCGGTTTCGCCGGCATGGGCGAGCATGCTGTCGAGGACAATGCCGGCCTGGCCGGGCGCGTGCAGGACCTGCACCACCCGCCCGACACGCCCCGGATCGCCGTAATAGAGGAATAGGCCGACCGGGCGGCCGTTGCGCGCCACGACCTTGCGGCGCACCATGGCGCCGTACACCGCCTTGCGGCGGGATTCGGCCAACATCCGGGCGAGGCTTTGCGCGCGCCAGTTTGGCCGCACCTCGTAGGAGCCGGTCAGTTCGACGAACAGCCCCGCCGCCTCGCCATCGTCGACATCGGCGCTGGCCAGCGTGCCGGCGGGCAGCCCGGCCGGCATATGGGTCCAGTACGGACCGCCGCCCCGACGCCGGGCCAGCGCGTCGACGGGACGCGCGAGCGGGCGCAACACACCGCCAAGACCGACCGCGCGACCGGCCATCTCGGCGGCGAAGCCGGCCGGACGGATCACACGCAGCCATTCGAGGCTATGGTCGGGCAGAACGGTGGCCCTGAGCTTGCGCCACATGGTGGTGGAAATGTCGTTGGCGGTCTCGGTCAGCGAAATGTCCTGTGGACCGCCGAGAAAGGCGCGCATCAGCCGCGCACCGGCGAACGGATCGTCGGCATGGTCCTCGACCATCAGCGTGCCGCACAACGCGCCGCGCACCGGTCTGCCGCCGGCGATCAACGGCAGCGGCAAGACGCCGACAAAGCCGTTGACGCGACCGTCGCGGCGCAAATGGACGAAGGAATTGATCTCGGTATCGCGGTCGGGACCGTCCAGAAAGACGCTGGCGAGATAGGTCTCGAGCGCCGGCGTGGCGGGCTCGCGGGTCTTGCGCAGGATCTCCTGGAACAGCCGCGCCACGACAGGAATGTCGGCTTCGTCCAGGGTCCGCGTCGTGTCCGTTTGATGCTGTATCATCCGCCAATCCGTTCCGGCAGGCCGATCCGCGCAACCCTGCGCAAGCCATGCGCGACGGCCGGGGTCATATTAGAGCCCGGGGATTAAGGTTCGGTTGAAGCCGGACGAAGGCGGCAATCCGGCGTTGTTGCTGTGATGGCTCTTGCAATAATCAGTATTATGCGCATAATACTGATTAATATTGCGAAGGACCGGAAAATGCAGCCCGTTATCGTCGCCGGAGGCGGCATTGGCGGCATCGCCGCCGCACTCGCCCTCGCCCGCAACGGCCGTGCCTCCATCGTTTTGGAGCAGGCCTCGAGAATCGGCGAGATCGGCGCCGGCATCCAGCTCGCGCCGAACGCGTTCCACTGTTTCGACGCGCTCGGCGTCGGTGACCAGGCGCGCGCGGAAGCCGTCTTCATCGACAAATTGCGCCTGATGGACGGACTGACCGGCAACGAGATCGTGCATATTCCGCTCGACGCGCCGTTCCGCGAGCGTTTCGGCAATCCCTACGCCGTCGTGCATCGCGCCGACCTGCATATGGCGCTGGTGGAGGCTGCCCGAAACACAGGGCTGGTCGACATCCGCACCTCGCACCGGGTCGAAGGCTACACGCAGGACGGCGCGGCGGTGCGGGTGTCGTGCACCGGCCAGGATCCCGTGGTCGGCAGCGCGCTGATTGGCGCCGACGGGCTGCGCTCGCCGATCCGCGCGCAGATGCTGGGCGACGGCGAACCGATCGTGTCGGGCCACACCACCTACCGATCCGTGATCCCGGTCGAGCGCATGCCGGAGGATCTGCGCTGGAACGCGGCCACGCTATGGGCCGGCCCGAAATGCCACATCGTCCACTACCCGCTGCAGGGCTGGAAGATGTTCAACCTGGTCGTGACCTACCACAACGACGTCGAGGAGGCCGTGACCGGCAAGCCGGTGCCGGTGGAAGAAGTCATGCGCGGTTTCGAGCATATCCACCCGCGCGCGCAACAAATCATCAAGCACGGCACGAACTGGAAATTGTGGGTGCTGTGCGACCGCGAACCGGCCGAGCGCTGGGTCGACGGCCGGGTGGCCCTGCTGGGCGACGCCGCCCATCCGATGCTGCAATATTTCGCCCAGGGCGCGGCGATGGCGATGGAGGACGCGGTCTGCCTGGCGCACATGCTCGACGCCCATGCGGGCAACGTCGAGGCAGCCCTTGCCGCCTACCAGCACAACCGGGTGCCGCGCACGGCCCATGTGCAGATCGATTCGCGCCTGATCGGCGAGTACATCTACCATCCGGCCGGCGCCAAGGCGCTGGTGCGCAACCAGGTGATGACCTCGCTGTCGCCCGAACAGTATTACGACCGCCTCGAATGGCTGTATGGCGGGACCGGGCTTGCACGAGCCTGAGAAACGAGAGCCGCAAGGAGGAGACCCCATGTCGCTGACCGAAAAGCCGGCCGAGACGCCGCAACGCAAGGCCTTTTACGAAAAGATCGACAAGAAGAGCCTGACCCCGCTGTGGGCGGTGATGTCGTCGATCATTACGCCGGAGCCGACAAGCGGCTGCCAGGCCCATTGCTGGAACTACGAGGAGGCGAAGGCCTATCTCCTGGAGGCCGGCGGGCTGATCACCGCCAAGGAGGCGGAACGGCGGGTGCTGATCCTGGAAAATCCCGGCCTGCGCGGCCAGAGCCGGATCACGACATCGCTCTATGCCGGCCTGCAACTTGTCATGCCCGGCGAAGTCGCCCCCGCGCACCGGCATTCGCAATCCGCGCTGCGCTTCGTGCTCGACGGCGACGGCGCCCATACCGCGGTCGACGGCGAACGCACGATCATGCGTTACGGCGATTTCGTCATCACCCCGCCCGGCGCCTGGCACGACCACGGCAACCGCACCGACGAGCCGATGATCTGGCTCGACGGGCTCGACATCCCGATGATCTCGTTCTTCGACGCCTCGTTCGCGGAAGGGTATCCCGACGACGAGCAGCCAATCTCGCGCAAGACCGGCGATTCGCTCGCCCGTTTCGGCGCCAATCTCCTGCCGGTCGACTTCGAGCCACGCAAGAAGACCTCGCCGATCTTCAACTATCCCTACGAGCGCTCGCGCGCGGCACTGGAGCAGATGCGCGCCCAGGAGGAGTGGGACCCCTGCCACGGGCTCAAGCTGCGCTACGTCAACCCGGTCGACGGCGGCTACGCGATGCCGACCATCGCCACGTTTTTGCAGCTTCTGCCGGCCGGGTTCGCCACAGCCGCCTATCGCTCGACGGACGCCACGGTGTTCGTGGCGGTGGAGGGATCGGGGCGCACGACCATAGACGGCCAGGTGTTCGAATGGGGTCCGAAGGACATTTTCGTCGCCCCGTCATGGAAACGCATCGTCCACGAGCCCGCGACCGACGCGGTGCTGTTTTCCTATTCCGATCGCGCCGCACAGGACAAGCTGGGCCTGTGGCGCGAAGATCGCGGCAACCATTGAGAGCGCCCATCATGACCGACTACGTCTTTTCTCCGCCCCCGCAGCCGAGCCTCGCCGTCGCCGGCGAGACCGCGCGCTTTCCGGTCCGCCGCATCTTCTGCGTCGGCCGCAACTATGCCGCGCATGCCCGCGAGATGGGCAAGGATCCCGACCGCGAGGCGCCGTTCTTCTTCACCAAGCCGGCCGACGCGATCGTGGAGGACGGCGAGACCGTTGCCTATCCGCCGCTGACCAAGAACCTGCACCACGAGGCCGAACTGGTGGTTGCGATCGGCCGCGCCGGCTTCAAGATCGCCGAGGCCGCCGCGCTCGGCCATGTTTACGGCTATGCGATCGGCAACGACCTGACCCGCC
>MRWF01007096.1_pt1 | contig 11085 bp, 7 predicted proteins | sample 1013331 | NCBI WGS metagenome assembly MRWF01 (sample SAMN06117577, study PRJNA244670) | biofilm metagenome | biome: Water; feature: Cathode Biofilm; material: Biofilm; isolation source: microbial consortium enriched at the cathode of a solar microbial fuel cell | place: USA: District of Columbia ... | reverse complement strand
TCAGCGTCGCTGCCCTGATGGTCAAACGGCTCAAGACAGTCCGGGTTGGTGTTGGAGTCACAGTCCACAATGAAGTTGGCATTGGTGTCGCGAACTGGCAGGTTTCGCAGAGGCGTGAAAACGCTGTCCAGAGGCTCGGTTCCGGTGAAATAGATCACCATGTCGTCCGGTCCGTTGTTGCCACCTCCGTCATCAAGCCCTTCAAGCAGGTCGGTTTTCAGCGCAAGGCCATCGGAATCGCAAATCGAGGTGTAGCTTCCAGTCGAGCAGCTTCCTGCATCCTCCGATGACTTCAGGGTGTACCGATAGTGTGCGTCGGCTTCCCAGGGCTGGTCCGGGTAGAACCGGATCCGCTGGAGATTCTTTTCAAGCCGTCCAGGTACGTTGCTTTCCACAACCGTGACCGAACCATTGGGTTCCTGCCTCACTTTCTCAACGATGAAGGTGTCTCCCTGAATAATGGAATTCAGGTCCATGGACTTGGAGAACACAACGGTAATGGGACGATCTGACGGCATGGTGCTGACCGGTAGAGTGTCACCCACACCTCCATCGGAATAGCACTGTCCCAGTACGCCGGCGGAGAGATCCAGCAGACTATGATCGGTTTCGCACGGGTAGCCTGGATAGGTGGTCAGGGCCAGGGCAGGGCGCCGGGTTACAGTGGAGCCGCCAATATCATCCAGTGAAAACTGTAACGGTGCCACGGTGGCTGGGTTGCCGGCCAGATCGGTCAAACCATCGATGAGGACTTCGTAGTCAACGCCATGTCGCAGACCGTCGCCCGGATTCAGGATAATGGCAGTTCCGTCCAGTTGTGTCTCAAGTGTCTCAACAGGAACACCATCCGCGAACAGTGAAATTCCGGTATCAATGGAGTCCGCGGCAAGGGGCTCATCAAAGAACAGAATGACCGGATCTCCAGGGCGCTGCATGGACTGGCGCGTATCCGGAATGGCGTTGTCCGGTCCGGGCATCCAGCTGACCAGGCTGGGCGAAGTGCTGTCCAGCTCGCGGAGTAGCTCGGCGTCGAGAACCGAATCGGCATCGGTGGCCGCCTGAAGATGGAACGCGATGGTCGAGTCGGTGTACTCCTGGCCGAGAAGGTTTGGTTCCACCATTCCGATGGCATCGATGGTCAATACGCCATCCTGGACCAGCGCGATGCCGCGCAACTCGACCCCCATCAGATCCTGGGAGAGCGCTGCGTTGGGCTGGGCATTTTCGGTATTCATGGAGACATCCATAAACAGCGTGATATGTCTGGGCGCGTTGATGTTATCGGTGTAGGGGTTGGGGCTCAGGTAGCCGGATGCGTCTGACAACATGGTGACCTTGATGTTGCCGGTGGTCTGAAGTTGGCCGGTAGCGGCGTCCAGCACAGGAACCTCGCCACCCACCAGAACATCCAGACTGGTACTGTTCAGCACGCTGCCCCGGGCGATACGCAACGGGAGCGCCTCATCAGCCTCGAATGCCGGCGCATAAGCCAGCTCTGCAAACAGATCGCCGGTCTGTTGGGAGGGGCCTGCTTCTCCCTGGAGCACCGAGTTGAGCGTGACGCCGTTAATGACCTGGCCATTCAGGACGGATCGGGTGACGTCTTGCTCCGCAATACCTGCGGCCAGCCCGGAATCAACAGCAGACTGCTGAAGTACGACTGTCGGGCCTGTCTCGCGGGGCGTGAATGCGATCTCCTCACTGAACCGGTCCGCTTCGGGCGAAGTCAGGCTGGCCAGGTTTTCCAGACGCAGGGTATAGGTCTGGCTGGTGTCCAGGACATCGTCCTTGCTGCCACAGTCCCTGGGATCCTCGACCAGACAAGGGTCCACCGTTATCCGGTTGCCTTTTACCAGAACCATCGCTGGAACAACCTCTCCGCTGCCATCCAGCAGCTGGATGGAACCGCCCAGGGCCTTCCAGTCCGGATGGATCGGGTGGGTCATGGCCAGGCGGAATGTGGAGAAGTTCATGGCCTCAAACGGGCTGTTGTTTGCCGGAACCTGCCAGGCGATATCAAAATCCGCGGCCGAGTTGGTTATGCTTGCTGGTCCGGAGAAACTTCCCCGAATCTCGAACTGGATGCCGGCATCGCCGACCGCGTTGGGGGTGTCGATCTGGCGACCGCCCTCCGCAGCCAGCGGTTCGCTGAACGTCACCGTGTAGTCGCCGAGCGTGTCGAGTTCCGACGAGGGCGACAGCATGAGGCTTTTACCGCCTTCAATCCGGCTGATAGAAAAGGGCAGTGACTGTTCCTGAGATTGCAGCAGAATCTTGTTTTGGAGATCTGCATCCTCATCGGTCAACGCATGGCTGAAGCGCAGAACAATGTCCGCTTTCGGGCTGACATCTGCCTGTCCATCGGCTGGGTAGGAATACACCACCGAGCCGGGGGAGACTTTCTCATTCATGGTCTGTTCGTCGCCACCACAGGCGGCCAGTAACAGGGCGGGTATCAGTGCCAGTGTGTTGTTGTACTTCATGGCGTGCCCTCCTTAAAACTTCAAGGTGATGGAGCCGCTGACAACGTGAACGTCGCCGTCTGCAGTAACCGGCGTTTCGTTGCCGTCAAAATCCACCAGTGTGAAATCGCGCTCCTGCAGTTGCTGGTATTGGTAACCGATGTCCAGGCGAACGGGATAGGCCAGCAGACGGGTGCGGTCATACGTGGCGCTCAGGCCGAGGCCCACGACAATCTTGTCGGTATCGAGGTAGTTGATCTCGGGGTTGCGGGTAGACTTGAGCGGTGATTCCTCATAGGCAACGCCGCCCCGCACGGAAAAGTTCTTGTTGAGGGCATACTCGGCGCCGATTCGTGGAACGAGCACGTCGTCGAATTTGATCCGGCTGCCCGGTGCAACGGACTGCTGGTCCTTGATCGTATCGGAGGAAAATTCGTTTTCCAGCTCGGACCAGTTTTGCTGCTCCAAGCTGCCACCAATCCGCCAGTTTTCGCCCTTGTATTGAGCGCCAAAGCCGAAGGTTTCCGGCTGGAAGGAATCAATGGTCGATACCGCCAGGCTGAGGCCGGGATCAGGAATGGTCTGGGTAACAATGATGTTGGAGTCCACCGACGTGGAGGCTGCTGATTTGGTGCGATAGGTGAACGCGGTTTCCCAACCATTCAGGAAGCAGTTGCTGTCAGGGCAAAAGGTGCTTCCAAGATCGATGTTGGTGCCAAGAATCGTTTTGAGCGAAGGTTCGGCATTGACTGCAAGGCGCTCGCGGCTGGTTTCACCACCCAGAGTCGACACAGCGTCAAGATTTGCCTGGGCATCCAGTGTGACCCGCACCGACGCCCCGGCCGAGATTCCGCGCCAGAGTGGCGTTGCACCACCAATGTTCAGGAACAGGGGCTCCTTGCCATACTTGAGAAACTGCCCGTTCTCCGAGGTCTGGGAATCGAACGCCAGCATTTCCTTACCGTATTTCTCGACCCCGGCAATGAACCCCAGATAGATCGGATGCTTGAAACGAGTCAACGAACCCAGATTGGTTTTCATGCCGATCAGCACGTGCTGGCTGGGCGAGTTGGCAAGGATGTCGCCGTTTGCATTCGGATTCGCGGAACGCAGCTCCTGCTCGGAGTGCAGAATGCCCGCAGTCAGTTCCCCCCGCTCGTCTTTCGTGAGGTAGGCAGGGTTGTAATAGGTGGCTGACACCTGGTCATTGAACATGGACAGGGACTGGGCAGTAGCAACATCCACGGGCATCACGCCATAAGTGGTGCCGATGTTGCCCATGCTGGCATGAACGGAAACGGAGAAACCGACAGAGGCGGTGGCGATCGCAAGAGAAAGTGCCCTTGACCGGGAACGGGAGGAAAAAGCCATTGATACACTCCATTACTTCGTTGTTTTTATACTCGGGCCGCGAAAGGACGGCTGGTATTTTTGTTCAGGAGCTAGTGTATTCGGCTTGTCTTTGGGGGACGTTGGCTTTTTTGACGAAAATGAAGGGCGGCAGAACCATGTATCGACAAGCGATTGTCACGGCTTGACCATTTATTGGACTGAAAACAAACACAGCGAATGGTGGGCCCAGCTGGACTCGAACCAGCGACCAAGGGATTATGAGTCCCCTGCTCTAACCAACTGAGCTATAGGCCCGTTCAGCGAATGCTGTTTTGAAAGGTGTTTCCTGGGGGGAAACAAAGCGGGCGCCATTATACCGGTGAGGTGTGGCGCCCGCTACTGTTTGGGAAATTATCCCTGATTGCCCTGATCGTCGATGAAGCCACGCAGGTGATCGGAGCGTGAAGGATGGCGCAGTTTGCGCAGGGCCTTGGCTTCGATCTGACGAATCCGCTCACGGGTAACGTCAAACTGTTTGCCGACTTCTTCCAGGGTGTGGTCGGTGTTCATCTCGATACCGAAGCGCATCCGGAGAACCTTGGACTCGCGGGCGGTGAGGCCGGCCAGTACCGAGCGGGTGGCTTCGCGCAGACCCTCGGCGGTGGCGGAATCCACCGGGGAGAGGGCCTGGATATCTTCGATGAAGTCGCCCAGATGGCTGTCTTCGTCGTCGCCAATCGGAGTCTCCATGGAGATCGGCTCTTTGGCGATCTTCAATACCTTGCGGATCTTGTCCTCGGGCATTTCCATGCGCTCGCCCAGTTCTTCCGGCGTGGGTTCGCGACCCATCTCCTGCAACATTTGGCGGGAGATGCGGTTGAGCTTGTTGATGGTCTCGATCATGTGCACCGGAATACGGATGGTGCGGGCTTGGTCCGCGATAGAGCGGGTGATGGCCTGACGAATCCACCAGGTGGCGTAGGTCGAGAACTTGTAGCCCCGACGGTACTCGAACTTGTCGACGGCCTTCATCAGGCCGATATTGCCCTCCTGGATCAGGTCCAGGAACTGCAGGCCGCGATTGGTGTATTTCTTGGCAATGGAAATAACCAGACGCAGGTTGGCCTCGACCATCTCTTTCTTGGCGCGGCGGGCCTTGGCTTCACCGATGGAAACCCGACGGTTGATTTCCTTGATGTCGGCAACGTCCAGATCCACTTCAGTCTGTACGTTCTGGATCCGCTTCTGCAGGCGAACGACTTCGTCGATACGCTCGGCCAAGGGCGCTGCGTAAGGCTTCTTGCTCTTGGCAATTTTGTCGGCCCAATCCAGGTTGGTCTCGTTGCCCGGGAACGACTTGATGAAGTCCTTGCGGGGCATTTTGCACTCGCGAACACAGATCTGCATGATCGCGCGCTCGTTCTCACGAACCAGGTCGTTGGTGGAGCGAACCACGTTCACCAGCTCGTCAAAGGCCTTGTTGGCGAGTTTGAACGGTGCGAAAACCTGACCCAGCTCGTTCAGGGCTTCCTGGGTCTTCTTGTCGGACCGACCGTGCTTGGCCAGGGCCTTGTTGGCGGCCTCCAGCTTTTCGTTGAGCAGTTCGAACCGGAGTCGGGTCTCTTCCGGATCCGGGCCGTTATCGGTTTCTTCTTCCGAGGAATCGTCGTCATCGTCTGAATCCGAGTCGGAATCATCAGAGCTTTCGGGTGTGGTGTCCTCACCCATGAACGGCTCGGCGTCGTCCGGATCCAGGAAGCCGGTTACGATGTCGCTGATACGGCCTTCGTTTTCGAGAATGCGGTCGTAGGCCTGGATAACGGTGCCAGCGGTGCCCGGGAAGTGGGCAACGGCGGCCATCACATCGCGAATGCCTTCTTCGATGCGCTTGGCAATGACGATTTCGCCCTCGCGAGTCAGCAGCTCGACGGTGCCCATTTCGCGCATGTACATGCGAACAGGATCCGTAGTGCGGCCCGCGTCGGTCTCAACAGCGGCCAGAGCGGCAGCGGCTTCAGCGGCGGCGGCTTCGTCAGCGGTGGAGTCGCCCTCGGTCATCAGCAGGGTATCGGCGTCCGGTGTTTCTTCGCACACCTGGATACCCATGTCGTTAATCATGCGAATGATGTCTTCGACCTGATCCGGATCGGCGATGTCTTCCGGGAGGTGGTCGTTTACCTCGGCGTAAGTCAGGTAACCTTGTTCCTTGCCTCGTGCAATGAGGTCTTTCAAACGTGATTTTTGCGAATTGCCTGACATAGACACCCTGTAAACTCGCTTTTAGAAGGAAAAAAGTTAAACAGCCATTATAGCTGTCGCTTAGTTGCTCTGCCACCAAGGAGCCTAGGCTCAAAGGTTAGATGGTGATCAGTGCGTCAAGTTTCAAGTGCTGCTAGTCCCCGGTGCCGCTGCTCAGGGCTCTCAGCTCCTGTCGTTCCTCGCTTGTGAGGTTCGACAGATTTCTCAATAGTGTGGCAAGCCGCTGTTGGCGGGATGCCTCTTCATTCGGGCTCAGAAGCTCACGGGCGGCGGCCAGTGTGCTTTCCCGCGCAGGGATATGTTCGATCCCGTCAAACAGGTGGTAGAAGCGCTCACGAGCGCCCGTGTCCAGTGCCAGCGTGCGCACCAGGGTTTTCCTGTCCCGGATGTCGTTTGCCAGAATCCACTCGGCAAAATTCCGGGCCTGATTGAATTGCCGGGAGCTTCGGGCCAGCTCGGTGACCTCGGTGGCCAGGTCCGGTGCTTCCAGTAGGGCAAGGCACAGAATGCTGTCCTTGCTGAGTTTCACATCAATTCGATCCTCGGACACCCGATCCCGTCGCTCGCCGTTCCAGCGCCCTTTCTGCCCCTGCTGGCGGCTCTGCCACTGGTTCCGGCCACCACAAAGGCGGAGCATTTCGTGCCACATGGCATCCCGGAGGGTGCTTCTGGGCATCTTGTTGAGCAGCGGTTCGACCCTGGCTCGCAATTCGCCCCGATGCTCTGGCAGTTGCAGGTCCAGCCCTTCACTCTGCCGATCAAACAGATAGCGGGACAGAGGCGTTGCCCCTTCAATGCGCTTCTGGAACGCTTCCGGCCCCTCCTTGCGCACGAGGGTGTCCGGGTCCTCGCCCTGGGGCAGCATCAGGAACTGGAGGTGAAGGCCATCGGCCATAAGTTCCAGTGCGTTTTCCATGGCCTTGTCCGCGGCCCGGAAGCCCGCCTGGTCGCCGTCAAAGCAGAACACGATGTGTCTGACCTGCTTCAATAACGCTGTGAGACTGTCCTGGTTCGTTGCTGTGCCCAGCGTCGCAACCGCATAGTGAATGCCGTGCTGGGCGAGGGCGATCACATCCATGTAGCCTTCAACCACCAGCAGCTTGTCCAGCTGCCGGATGGCCTGTTTGGCCTCGAAAAGCCCGTAAATCTCGCGGCTCTTGTGAAACACATCCGACTCCGGGGAGTTGATGTATTTCGCCTTGTCGTCGCCCAGGGTGCGGCCGCCGAATGCCACGGTTCTGCCCCGGCTATTGCGAATCGGGAACATCACCCGGTTGCGGAACAGGTCCCTGGGTTTGCCGTACTTGTCGGAAACCGTGCCGGTTTCAATCAGCGGACCCTGCAGGTCCTTGCTGGCAACATCAAACAGCGCCGTGCCGGTGGAGGGCGCATAGCCCACCTGGTACTGCTCGATGATGGCGTTATCCAGACCCCTTTGTTGCAGGTAGTCCCGTGCGTAGGCACCTTGCTGACCTTTGAGCGCTGATTGATAGAAGCGACTGGCAAAGTCCAGTGCATCGGTCAGCGTTCGCGCCTGCTGGATTTCCTGTTTTGCCGCCCGGTCGTAGGGCACTTCGAGACCAACCCGCTTGGCCAGTTCCTCTACCGCCTCGGTAAAACCCAGGCCTTCAAACTCCCTGACAAAGCTGATGGCATCGCCATGGGCGCCGCACCCGAAGCAATGGTAAAAGCCCTTGTCTGGCCGAACGTTGAACGAGGGTGTTTTCTCGTCGTGGAACGGGCAGCAGGCCTTGTAGTTAGCGCCGGCCTTCTTGAGCGTGATGCGTGAACCGATCAGTTCCGCCAGGTCGATACGATCCAGCAGGTTTTCAACAAACTGTTGAGGGATCAGTCCGCTCATGGGGGCTCCACATCAGGCCTTCATCGGAGTTGGCCAATAGCCAAAAATGCCGCCGAAGCCAGGCCTCGGCGGCATTTTTGAGTCGCTCTGTGCAGCCTGCGGCTGTACAGGCAATCAGTGCTTTGCAGTCAAGCGGCGTCAGATAAAACTTAGTACAGACGCTCGAACTTGCGCTGTTCTCGCTGAAGCTTCTTGAGATGACGCTTAACGGCAGCGGCTGCTTTGCGCTTACGAACAGCGGTCGGCTTCTCGTAGTGCTCACGACGACGTACTTCGGAAAGTACACCCGCTTTTTCGCAGGAACGCTTGAAGCGACGCAGTGCTACGTCAAACGGTTCATTCTCTTTCACTTTAACAGCTGGCATTCGAAAATCACCTACCTGATAGATTCGGTTTCAATTTTGTCCGTCTGGCGAGGCCAGACCGGTTCTCGATCCCTGGTCAGATTGGCTAAAACTCGACCAGTGCATATTTTAGGGCGGCAATGATAGCGCCTGCGTTATGGCAAGGTCAATGTTTGTTCGATGAATCTGCCAGTGGGTTTCGGGTTTCTGCTAAAATGCGCGTCGTTTTCATTTCCGCCAACCAATGTGGCCCGAAATTATGCTGATTCTAGGTATCGAAACCTCTTGCGATGAGACTGGCGTAGCGCTTTACGACACCGAAGCGGGCCTGCTGGGGCACGCCCTGTTCAGCCAGATCGACATGCATGCCGATTACGGGGGTGTCGTCCCTGAACTGGCGTCCCGGGACCACGTTCGCAAGCTCCTGCCCCTGTGCGATCAGGTGCTTTCGGATGCCGGTAAAGGTCGTGCCGATATAGAGGGAATTGCCTACACCGCGGGTCCGGGCCTGGTCGGCGCGCTCATGGTTGGGGGCGCGGTTGCCCATTCGCTGGGGTTTGCCCTTGGAGTGCCGGTGCTCGGTGTGCATCACATGGAGGGCCACCTTCTGGCGCCCATGCTGGAGGATAATCCACCTGCGTTTCCCTTCGTTGCACTGCTTGTTTCGGGTGGCCATACCCAGTTGGTAAGGGTCGATGGCATTGGTGAATACGAAATGCTGGGAGAATCAGTAGACGACGCCGCCGGTGAGGCCTTCGACAAGACCGCCAAGATGCTCGGTCTGGATTACCCGGGTGGCCCGAGGGTGGCAGCGCTGGCGGAAAAAGGCACTGAGGGCCGTTATCGGTTCCCGAGGCCGATGACTGACCGCCCCGGCCTGGATTTCAGCTTCAGCGGCCTGAAAACCTTCACGCTCAATACCGTGAATGCTGCTCGTGAGGCGGAGGGGCTGACGGACCAGACCCGCGCGGATATTGCCCTGGCGTTCGAGGCCGCCGTGGTCGATACGCTCACTATCAAATGCCGCCGGGCCCTGGAACAGACAAGCTGCAAGCGGCTGGTCATAGCCGGAGGGGTGAGCGCCAATAAACGGCTGCGGGCGGGCCTGGAGAAAATGGCCGACAAACTCAAAGCCCACGTTTTCTACGCCCGGCCGGAATTCTGTACGGATAACGGTGCAATGATTGCCTACGCCGGTGCCCAGCGCATGAAGGCCGGCCAGCAGGACGGCGAGCGGATTGTGGCAGTGCCCCGGTGGCCAATGAACACGCTGCCGCCCATTAACGAACCTCGCTCAACCGGTCTGGTGGACTGATCGTTAAAGTCCGGCTTCCCGTCCCTGGGCGAGCCGGATGAGGTTGTTGCGGTGGCGAACCACAATCAAAAGTGCGAGCAGGCCGAACAGTGGCAGGGTTTCCGGTTCAAGGAAGGCGCTGATCAGCGGGCCGCAGACAATGGCTATCAGTGAGGCGAGGGCGGATATTCGCCAGCGCCAGATCACCAGCATCCAGATAGCGGCCATCATCAGCGTTGTGACCGGCGCCAGCGCAAGACCGGCCCCGAGCGCCGTCGCGACCCCTTTCCCGCCCTTGAATCGATAGAAGATCGGGATCATGTGGCCGGTGACGGCGAACAGGGCAACGACAGCCTGAACCATTACGGAAAGACCGGCGGCATGGGCCAGCCAAACGGGTAACCAGCCTTTCGCGGCATCCAGCGCAAGCGTGAGTAGCGCTGGCGGCCACCCGCCGGTTCGGTAGACATTCGTGGCGCCGGGATTGCCCGAACCCTGCGCCCGTGGGTCCGGGAGTTTCCAGAGTTGGCAGACCGGCAGGGCAAACAGCACCGAGCCTGCCAGGTAGGCGGCGGCGCAGAGTAAAACCGTTAAAACCGGGTCACTGGGAAACATGCTGTGGGCTCGGAAGCAAAGACGTATACAACCAATGTGTGCGAAAATGCCCGCCCTGAAAACGCGGGCCATGCTCTTCACAGTATCCCCTGGTTGTGCGTTATTCAATCACCAAAGAGTGGAAGAACTCCGGAGTACCCTTGGCAGACACTGTATTGATCGAAGGCCTCGTTGTGGAAACTGTGGTCGGCGTTTATGACTGGGAGCGGGAAGTCACCCAGAACCTGGTGATCGATCTGGAAATGGCCTGGGATAACCGGGTGCCGGGTCGAACAGACGATGTTGCCGATGCCCTGGATTATGCGGTCGTCAGTGCCCGGGTAGAGACCTGTCTGCAGACGCTGAGGCCGCAACTGCTTGAGCACGGCGCTGAGGTGCTCGCCAAAGCCTTGCAGGATGAATTTGGCATCACGTGGCTTCGGCTGGCGATACGCAAGCCGGGGGCCGTACCTGCGGCACAGGCGGTGGGTGTGCAAATCGAGAGGGGAGTCCGGTGATGGCAGCGGCCGTTCGGGTTTACATCAGTATTGGCAGCAATGTCGACAGGGAACGCTACGTCAGGGCAGCGCTCGATGCGCTCTCGGCATGGTTTGGCGAGCTGATCATCTCCCCGGTCTACGACAGCGAAGCGGTCGGGTTTGATGGCTCTCCCTTCCTGAACCTCGTAGTGGGCGTGGATACGTCCCTGTCGGTTGCCGAGCTTTCGAAGCGTTTCAAACAGTTGGAGGCGGACAACGGCCGGCGTCGGGACGTGCCTAAATTCAGTGCGCGAACGCTGGACCTCGATATTCTCACCTATGGCAGTGCCGTCGGGCGTATCGATGGCGTTGAACTGCCAAGGGGTGAAATCCTGAAAAACGCTTTCGTGCTTCGGCCACTGGCCGACATAGCGCCTGAAGCAGAGCACCCGGTGTGCGG
>MRWF01026162.1_pt1 | contig 11093 bp, 16 predicted proteins | sample 1013331 | NCBI WGS metagenome assembly MRWF01 (sample SAMN06117577, study PRJNA244670) | biofilm metagenome | biome: Water; feature: Cathode Biofilm; material: Biofilm; isolation source: microbial consortium enriched at the cathode of a solar microbial fuel cell | place: USA: District of Columbia ... | reverse complement strand
GTAGCGGTTGTAGAACCGGCTGGTCCAGCTGTTTGAAGTGATCAAGCCGGCACCCGGGCAACTTGCGGAAGGGGCGGCTATTGAGCTTCTCCAACAGCTCACGGATGGTGGCGTTGAGCTGCCCCAGGGAGAAGTGCTGACGGTGGCGCAGGGCCGCCAGGATCCAGCGCTCAACGATCAATACGCCACCTTCCACCTTGGCCTTGTCACGGGGCTTGCGAACCCGTGTGGGGACAACGGCCACGCCATAATGGCTAGCCATATCCTGATAGGTCGGATTGAGATCCGGCTCGTAGCGATGGGCCTTGCTGACCCCGGAACGGAGGTTATCCGGAACCACCAGTTCCGGCACGCCGCCCAAGAACTCGAAAGTCCGGATGTGAGAGCCGATCCAGTCCGGCAGGGTCTGGCTCCAGGTGGCCTCGGCGTAGGTGTAATTGGACGCACCCATCACCGCCACAAAGACTTGCGCCTCATGGATCTCACCGGTGGTGCGATCCATGACGGGCACCGTGTGCCCAGCATAGTCCACGAACAGCTTTTCACCGGCTCGGTGGTCCTGACGCATCACCAGGTCCAGCTTGCCCTGCCAGGCCCGGTAGTGCTCGCAGAACCAGCTGTACTGGTAGCCATCCGGATTGGCTTCCCGGTACTCCTGCCAGAGCAGGAACAGGGTGACGTTCTTGCCCCGGAGCTCATCGTGGATCCGCTGCCAGTCTGGAATGCCTCGGACCTGTGCCGGTAGATCCGGTGGTGGCGGGAACAGCCGTTGCTCCAGCTGGGCTTCACTCAGATCCTCTGGCAGCGGCCAGCCAAGCTCCGCCTCAGCAGCACGCCGCAGATACTCGCTCACAGTGGGGCGACTGATGCCGCAGGCTGCGGCAACCTGTCGGTTGCTAAGCCCTCGCTCCCACTTGAGGCGAAGGACTTCTTTGATTTTACGCATGGATAACCTCTTCGCTGGCATCTGGCCCTCTCCGGATGAAAAGGAGCAGAGTACCGTTAGTTATCCCGCGCCGGACGTTTTGATGGGGGAATCAGGCAGCCTGCCAGGGTGGCAGCTTTGCCGTGGAATCAGTGGCAGCTTTCGCGTGGAATGGGTGGCAGGCTTCGTCTGGAATCAGTGGCAACCTTGGTCTGGAATACGCAGTTCCCGGACTTTGAGTCCAATGCTTAGTTATTTTTCAGATAGCTTTCCTGGCATTAAAACTAGGGAGGCAAAAAATAAGTTCGGTATTAATTTGCGTGTTGCAGTGCATTTAGTTGAGAAGATGCGACACGCAATAGCCCATGATCGGGGCCTGGTGCCTGACGCTGCGGAGTTCACAAGCAAAGTAATTAGGCAGTCTGGAATTGGGAACGATAGGGAACTCCATGAAGAGTTTGTGTTGCAGTTCATTGTTGAAAACAAAGTTTTCATACTGGAAGTGCCTGCGAATAACCACCCGATTCTTAACACTTTTCACGACCAGTATCGAATACTGGTGAGTTATCTTATTTCATACGCATATTTGGTGAAGGACGCGGCATCTCAATCCAGTATGCAAAATGTATAATCAATGCAGGCACGGCGACGCCCTTTTCATTGCGCGCATGCTTCAAGCGTTATGCCCAAGGATTAAGCAATGAATTCGTACGGAACGTTGATATTCTTCTGTGGGAAGATGGGAGCTGGCAAAAGCACTTTGTCTGGCAAAATCGCTCGTGAGCGGGGAGCCGTGCTTATTTCAGAGGATGAATGGCTGGCCGCCCTATTCCCCGGCGAGATCAATGATTTCAATGATTACATTCGTTACTCATCTCGGCTCAAGCCAGTGCTGAGATCACACGTCGAGCAAGTGCTCTTGGCTGGCACCTCCGTGGTCCTGGACTTTCCCGGCAACACTCGAAGGCAAAGAGCCTGGTTCAAAGATATCTACTCGCGACACGGTATTCCTCATGAGCTGTACTATTTGTCGGTACACGATGAAGTTTGTTTAGAACAGCTGAAACAGCGACAGAAAGAACAGCCTGAACGGGCTCACTTCGACACGGAGGAAGTCTTTAGAATGGTGACGGCTTAATTTGAGCCGCCACGCTATTCCCCCCCTCCTCTCAATCAATCAGACCCATTTTGGCCATCTGGAATGGGAGTAACTTCCTCTCGTTAACCAAAGTCACAACATGGAGCTCATTAATGAGGCTGGGATTCAAATACCTGTAAGTCCACCGATAATCGTACCCCTTTTCTGCCGCCTCATATCGATCCAACAATATACGGACATTCGCAATGCCAGCCATACGGATCGCCATGTAACAGAGAGCGCAAGGCTCTCCTGAGGCAATCAACGTCGTCCCTTTTAAAGAGACGCTGTTTTCATTCCGTGAAGCGTCCCTTATCGCCTGTATTTCTGCGTGTGCGGTACAATCCAGATGCTCGCCAACCTGATTTACCCCTTTGCCCACAACGTTTCCATTCTGATTGACGATCACAGCGGAGAACGGCAAACCACCGGCTTTTACATTGCTAATAGCCAGATCAATGGCGCTTTCGCCACAGGTTGCCAGACGCTCTTCATCAATTCGGTCACGCATCGGTGACCTCATTTCTTGACGATAACGCCGGGGCTGAAAGGCTCAGCTCTGAAGCAAGGCTCTCGGCTCGATCTTTGGCGTTGGCGACTGACACTCTGTGCCTCTCGTCGCCAAATTCCTGATATTCAGCGGCGACCTCATAAATGGTGTCCACACCGAGGTATTTGCTCAACGTTCTGAGGTGCGGCACCAGGTGGCCAGACTCTTCTCTTATTCCGCCTTTTTCAAAGCCAAACTCTCCGCTGGAGGTCACGATGATCAATGTCTTACCTGAGAGCAGAGGCTGCAGGGGGAAGTCCCCTCGTTCGAGATCGAAATCAAACGTTTTGCCAATGCGAACGATCTGATCGAACCAGGCTTTTAGCTGAGCCGGCATACCGTAGTTGTACATGGGTGAGGAGATCACGATAACGTCAGCCGCCGACACTTCCGCGATCAGCCTATCGGAGAGTGCCAGTGTCTCCTGCTGCGCCGGGGTCCTATTTTCCTCAGGGGTAAACACCGCGCCAATCCAATCCTGGGTGATGAAAGCAGGTGGGTTCACGCCAACGTCACGATAGATATATTCATCCTCAGGCCGGTTCTGTTTCCAGGTATCAATGAACCGACGGGCAACATTTTTCGATATGGAATCGTGATCCGGGTTCGGGTTTGTCGCGGCTCTGACGCTTGAATCAATGTGTAATAGTGTGCTCATGGTCATTTCCTTGGCTGATTGATGACAGGAGCTAGTTTGTGGCGCTGGATGGACTTGCACAAACGGAAAAATTACACTTGCAGATGAATTAAACTCATCCAAACGTTCATGAACTCGTGATTGACCTGGAGATTCACATTGCAGGTGTCATTACAGGCGCTGAAAGCCTTTGAGTCGGCTGCCCGCCGGGGTAGTTTCAAGTTGGCGGCAGAAGAACTTTCGCTGACGCCGACAGCCATCTCACATCACATTGGCAATCTGGAAAGCCGATTGAATGTGAGCCTGTTTCATCGGCAGGGAAGACGGATATCCTTGACGGGAACGGGTATCCGATTAGCCAAAGCGACCTCGGAAGGGTTTCGGAAAATCGACAGCGCTTTGGAAGAGGTGGTGAAGGCAGGTAATACGGTCAGGGTGACGACGACATCATCCCTGGCAGCGATGGTGCTGATCCCTTCCCAGCACGATTTCGAACAAGCCAACCCCGAGATTTCTGTGGAAATATCGACCGGCGAGTCGGTCGACAGCCAATCCTACATCATTCCGATTCGATTCGGGGATGTCTCAGTTGCTGAGCCTTCTGATGTCATTCGATTTGAGTCATTCAATGTATTTGGTGCCTATGGAATGACGCCTCCTTCTTGGGAGAATGAACCAATCACACTTTTCTCCACGGAGTGGAAAAACAAAGCGTTACCGAGCCCTCCCCTCACCAATTGGTTAGAAAAAAATGGACTTCAGGGGGCAAATATTCAACTCAAACCGTTTGATCAGGAGCTTTTCGGGATCCAACAGGCTATGGCAGGCAACGGGCTGGTGTTCTGCTCCACAACGCTCGTCGAAAGGCTGTTGAAGGCAAACGTTCTGCAGCACTTCGACACGCAATCGGTAACATCAGATTTGTGCTATTACGTTCCAGGTAGGGATAGCTTTGAAACGAGGAGTGCGGCCAAATTCCTGAATTGGATCGAAGATATCCTGAACCAGTAATGCATGCAGTCACTTTTATTTTTCATGGACATCAGCCCCATAAAAACCGGAGAACGCCAATGACCGCCTACGTGATCGGTAACATCACCATAAAAGACCCCGACAAATGGGCAGAATACCGCAGCCTTGTTCCGGACACGCTGGTTCCCTGGGGTGCGGAACTGGTACTTCGGGGTACACAGGCAAAGGTGCTAAGCGGGCAATACCGGCACACCGATACGGTGGTTATCCGCTTTCCCAATGCGGATTCCGTCGTCGATTGGCACGACTCTCCTGCATATCAGGCATTGGTGCCGTTGCGCACCCAGGCAGCGGATGTGGATCTGGTGACGTTCGAGGCCGACTAATAACTACTGCCACCGCTGGCAGCCTGGCGCCTATACTGGACAGCAAAACCAACAGAGAAGCGCCATGGAAAACAATTCAACAAGCCTGAGCATGACCGTTCTGATGACGCCGGACAAAGCCAATTTCTCCGGCAATGTGCACGGCGGCACCCTGCTGAAGTACCTGGATGAGGTTGCCTATGCCTGCGCCAGCCGCTACGCGGGGACCTATGTTGTTACCCTGTCCGTCGATCAGGTGATGTTCCTCCAGCCCATCCAGATTGGCGAGCTGGTGACCTTTCTGGCCAGCGTGAACTACACCGGCCGTACCTCCATGGAGATCGGCATCAAGGTGGTTACCGAGAACATCCGCGACAAGTTGGTTCGCCATAGCAACAGCTGCTTTTTTACCATGGTGGCGGTTGATGACAACGGCAAAGCCGTCGCCGTACCTCAGCTGGTTCCGGGCACCGATGATCAGATACGGCGATTTGCCAATGGTAAGGAGCGCAGGGCCATTCGTGCCGAACTGGAGGAGCGCTACAGGGAACTGCATAAAAAATGAGTCCGGTGCTCTACACGTCACGCGATGGTATGGTTCTGGAACGGATCGATGCCAGTATTGAAGACGAAGGGATCAACAGGAGATGACCCTATGCACCAAACCGGAAGCTGCCTGTGCGGCGGCATCAAGTACGAAATCCATGGCCCCCTCACAGATGTTCTGAACTGCCACTGCACCATGTGCCGAAAGCTGCACGCGTCAGCATTTCGAACCCGCGCCAAGGTAAGGTCAGCGGACTGGCGCACAGTGCAAGGCGAGGAGCTGATCAAGTTCTACGAGTCGTCGCCCGGCGAGCACAAGGCCTTTTGTTCCAACTGCGGCTCCAGCCTTTACACGAGATTTGATGCTCATCCCGAAGTGCTTGGGTTCCCGATGGGCACTCTGGATACTGATCCGGGCGTGAAGCCAGAGCGGCACGTTTATGTCGGTAACAAGGCGCCGTGGTTTGAGATTACGGACGACCTGCCCCAATACACAGAAAATCCCTGAGGCGAGAACCAATGGGTCGTCGGCCATCTTTGAGCACCCGAGCTACAATGCTAACGTTGAGTAGCTTCAGTCAACCAGACTTCGGAGGGCCCCATGGCAGGCGGATGGTCTCGTGATGGTGCGGTTCAGGAACAGATCGACGCAAGCGTTGAGGATGAAATCCAGCGCGCACGCAGCCAGTTGGCCAAAGGCGAGAGTGCCGAGGAATGCGATGAGTGCGGAGCACCAATTCCAGAGGCCCGGCGCAAGGCCATTCCCGGTGTTCGTTTGTGCATTGACTGCCAGTCGGCCCATGAAAAGGAGCACAACCAGTCTGGCGGCATCAATCGCAGGGGCAGCAAGGACAGCCAGCTGCGATAGAGACGGCCCACAAAGTAGCCTGGGCGGCGGTTAAAGAGGAATATCACAAGGAGGGCGACAGGTGGGTCAAAGGCAAATCCCGAGATTGAATCGCCATAGCACACCCTCCCGGACTTGCGTTTGAATATGGACATTTCTATCGAACCGGGGCGGGCTGATCATCTTGATGGCATTCACGCCCTGGTCCTCGAATGGGGTTACACAGCCAGCAGGCTCCGCACGAAAGCATGGCTCGAGGCAATCGCTAACTCTCCCGACCATCAGCTTTTCGTCGCCCTTTCCGGAGGTTCGGTCGTTGGATGGGTAGCGGTGGAAAAGCGCCTGTTCCTCAGCGAGCTGTTTGTCGCGGAAATTACAGGCCTGGTTGTAGGCTCCCGCGCACGAAGGGCTGGTATCGGCCAGTTATTGGTTCAGTCTGCTGAAGACTGGTCCAGCTCTATGGGACTCCCGCGGGTGGTGGTACGCTCTAATGTAACGCGCCTTGAGTCTCATGGCTTTTATCCGGCGGTTGGTTATACGCAATCCAAAACAACGCATGTCTACACCAAAGACCTCAAGCAGCCCGGATCGGAGCCCTGAACGCCCCGGCCTGAAAAACGGCGCGCTCTCAGTAAAGGAAACTGCATGAAAATCTATGGCGATCCCCAATCCGGCAACTGCTACAAGGTTCAGCTCGTTTGCCAACTGCTGAACATCGACCACCAGTGGATTGATGTCGACATTCTGGCGGGCGACACGAAATCCGATGATTTTTTGAAAAAGAACCCGAATGGCAAGATTCCTCTGCTGGAGCTGGATAGTGGCGAGACGCTGTCAGAGTCCAACGCCATCATCAACTACCTCGCGTTCGGCTCTGATCTGTACCCGAATGGCCGCCTCGCCCAGGCCCGCGTTCTGCAATGGCAGTTCTTCGAACAATACAGCCATGAGCCGTTTATCGCCGTTGCGCGCTTTATCAACAAGTACCTGGGACTGCCGGCAGACAAAGCCGAAAAGTATGCCGCCAAGCAAACCGGCGGGCACAAGGCCTTGCACGTGATGGAGCAGCAACTGGCAGAGACGCCATTCCTGGCGGGTGAGAAGGTCACTACTGCAGATATCTCACTCTATGCATACACCCACGTCGCCGATGAGGGTGGTTTTAAGCTTGAAGCCTACCCTGCGATTCGCGCATGGCTGGATCGCGTTGCGGCATTGCCGAATTTCAGGCCTATGGCCTAATCCAGCGCTTGCCTCAATCCCTCACCGATGACTCGGGTAAACTCCCGGATTCTTTTGACCCGTTTCAGGTCAGGATGCGTGAGAATCCAGAGAGGAATACCCAAGTCCGTGATGGGATCAGTCAGACGGCAAAGCTCTGGATCGGCATCCCCCAGGTAGTCTGGTAGCACGGCCACTGCCCTGCCTGATCGAGTGGCGATTTGCATGCCCAGCATTGAGTCAACGCGGTAACTGCAGCATTCAATCAACCCGTTTCGGGCCATCCAGGTTTCGAGAGCCCGGTTGCCCATGTGCGTATCCGGGCCGATCCACTGGTACCCGGTTAGGGTGTCCAGAGATGCCCGCCGGTTCTGCCAATGATGCCGTTGCCCATAGACGCTCTGCCGGATAACTCCAACCTTTCGCCCAACCAGGGTTTCTGGCGGATTCCCGGTGGGGCGAATGGCGACGTCTGCTTCGCGTTTGCTCAAACTGTGCACCTGATTCGAGATGACAACTTCCAGCTTGATATCGGGGAAGTCTCCACGAAACTGTTCGAACGATGTGGCCAGCAAACCCGCAAACAGAGTGTCGGTTGTGGTGACCCGGATGGTTCCTGAGAGCTTGAGGTCTTTTCCTGCAAGCCGGCGCTCAACGCCAGTGATATCGTCTTGCACCCTTTTCGCGACGGTAAAAAGATCCTCTCCGGCGGCGCTTGGGGTGTATCCCGTTCGCGCCCGTTCAAACAGAACTACACCCAGCTGATTTTCCAGATCAGTGAGCCGGCGGAAGACTGTCGCATGGCTTATTCCCAGCTGCCTGCCAGCCCCTGATAGCGTTCCCGTGTCGGCAATAGCCGACACAATCTGCAGATCATCCCATCGAATTTGTTGTTCATTCATGCAAACTAGATTCTCGAATATTGAGAATGTATGTGTATTCAGGAACAGCTTAGGCTATCGCCAGATGAATGCAAAAAGGAGTGATGGGCTATGAACGTGTTGATTATCCTCGCTCACCCCGAGCGCAAATCGTTCAATGGCGGGCTGGTTGATGTAGCAATAGAGTCCCTTCAGGCTGTTGGACACACGGTGGAACTCAATGACCTTTACCGGCAAGAGTTTGATCCGGTTGAGCGTGCCGACCACTATCGCGAGCATGTTGATGACACCTATTTCGCCCCGTTGAGCGAACAGCGGGCTCATTATGAACGAGGCGCGCTGGCTCCTGAGGTCCAGAGGGAAATCAGCCACCTGGAGTGGGCCGACCTTGTGATCTTCCAGTTTCCCCTCTGGTGGCACGCGCAACCGGCAATCCTCAAGGGTTGGTTCGATCGGGTTCTGGTATACGGAGGGCTCTACTCCGGGAGCCGACGTTACAACCGGGGGCACTTCCGAGGCAAAAAAGCCATGTTGTCTGTTACCACCGGGTCTCCGGAGCAGGCTTTCATGCCCTTCGGCCGCGCTGGCAATATGGTGGAATGGCTATGGCCGACGCATTCCTCGCTTTACTACGTGGGGTTTGATGTTCTGCCGCCCCAGGTTAGCTATGGCATTCAGGGAGGGGGATTCGTTACGAGGATGAGTCCACGTTCAGGGAACAGCTGGAACAGAAGAAAACAATGTTGGCGGAGCGGCTGCCGGGACTTTTTGACGAGCCCCCTATTCCTTTTACTGGTTGGGAAGACTGGGACGAGAGCGGCGTCCTGAAACAAACGCACCCAATGCGCTGGCGTCTATAGAAAATAGAGCGGTTGTGACTCTATATTGTTGATGCATTCTGTTGTTTCTTAAGACCCGCAACCCCCGCATAAAGAGTTCGGATAGGACGAAGAAAATGAGCCTGAAAGAACACTTCGAGTTAATGGGCGCCTACAATCAGTGGATGAACACTAAGATCTACGAAGCTGCTGGTATTCTTGATGAAACAGAGCTGTCCAGGGAACGTGGCGCGTTCTTCGGCTCCATTCTCGGAACACTGAACCACATTGTTGTTGGCGACACCATTTGGCTAAAACGGTTTGCCATGCACCCAACGTTTAGCATTGCACTGAAGGAAGTCGCAGAGCTGCCCTCACCCAACAGACTGAACGATATCCTGTTTAAGGACTTCGCCGCACTGGCAGAGCGGAGGGCCTGGCTCGACAACCATATTATCTGTTGGGTTGGCACGTTGTCGGATGACGACCTGAACGTGGTTCTCCGTTACCAAAACACTAAGGGGGTTCCAGCGAACCGTCGGTTCTCCAGTCTTCTTCAACACTTTTTCAATCACCAGACCCATCATCGGGGGCAGGTTTCTACGTTGCTCTCACAGGCCGGGGTGGATATTGGCGTGACGGATCTACTGGCTCTGATTCCAGACGAGGCTTTGAGATAACCCTAAACGAATCTCGAAACCTCATTGAATACGGCATTTCATCATAAAAAGGAAAACCCCTGTGCCTGAGCTGAAAACCGTCGGTCTGTTTCTCGTCACTGCGCTGGCCGAAATCGTTGGCTGCTACCTACCTTATCTCTGGCTTCGCGAGGGAAAGAGCATCTGGCTTCTGGTACCCGGGGCCCTGAGCCTGGCGGCATTTGCCTGGTTACTTTCCCTGCATCCTACTGCCGCCGGTCGGGTTTATGCGGCCTACGGCGGTGTGTATATCTTTATGGCCATTCTCTGGCTTTGGGCTATTGATGGTATCCGGCCAACCGTTTGGGATCTGGTGGGATCCGGCGTAGCACTGCTCGGCATGGCGATCATCATGTTTGCGCCTAGAGGCGCATAAATCTGCATCGCGTACCCGATAATCACCACAGATCTGAATAACCCGTGACCTCCTCTCGGCGCGCTGACGTACAGTAGTCATATGATCGACGTTCCACTTACCAAAACGAAGACGCTAGCGCCTCCTTACACTATGCAACGCTTTTCATATTGGCTTTTCGCACTGCTGCTCCTGGTGAACCCGCCAAGCCACTCAGAGACGGCCAACTGGCAAACAGAGGTGTCCAGAGAGGCTGCAAACCTTGAGCGCCTTCACTCCTTGATTGTTGTCCATGAGGGCCAGGAAGTTCTGGCACTGGATTTGAAGAGTGCCGGACTAGACACGCCAACCAACATCAAATCTCTCTCCAAGACAGTACTCGCCGCACTGGTGGGTATCGGCATCGAAAAAGGTGTGTTCGAGGGAACCAGTCAACCGGTTATTGAAACGCTCGGTGACCGCGTACCCGCCTCCGCCACCGAGGGCGTAGACCGGATAACTCTGGGGCACCTGCTGTCTTTGCAGGCCGGGTTGCAGCGGACATCTGGCCGTTACTATGGCCCCTGGGTGAACAGCGATAACTGGGTGCACCATGTGCTTACCCGGCCGTTCGTGGATGAGCCGGGCGGTCGCATGCTCTACTCTACCGGCAGCAGCCACCTGCTCTCGGCGGCGCTCACTGAAAGCGCCGGGCGCAGCACGCTCGCCCTGGCGCGGGAATGGTTGGGCAAGCCGCTGAATATAACCATTCCTGCCTGGGGCCGGGACCCCCAGGGGATCTATTTTGGTGGCAATAATATGGCTCTTTCGCCAAGGGACCTGGCAAAAATCGGCGAGCTTTATCGCAATGAAGGCCGCCTTGGTGATCGGCGCCTGTTTCCGGAAAACTGGGTGCGGGAGTCCTGGATTGAACGCGGAAGGTCCGCCTACACAGATGATCCCTATGGCTATGGCTGGTTCCAGCAGCCGCTCGCCGGCGAAATGGGGTATTACGGGCGTGGGTACGGAGGCCAGGTACTGTATGTGATGCCCGCTCGCAAACTGACCGTGGTGATGACCTCTGACCCTACCCCTCCCTCGCCGGGTTCAGCCTTTTTGCGCCGCCAGTTCCAGTTAATTGAGGAGCACATAATTCCTGCC
>MRWF01008507.1_pt1 | contig 11093 bp, 12 predicted proteins | sample 1013331 | NCBI WGS metagenome assembly MRWF01 (sample SAMN06117577, study PRJNA244670) | biofilm metagenome | biome: Water; feature: Cathode Biofilm; material: Biofilm; isolation source: microbial consortium enriched at the cathode of a solar microbial fuel cell | place: USA: District of Columbia ... | reverse complement strand
GGCACGAAGTACGGTCGAGGCGTCGGTCATGCCACGCGGCAGCCTTCCCGCCACACCGAGCGGACGACGGGAATATGCTCGTCGACGCGCACGCGCACCAGATCGGCGCGTTTGCCGACGGCGATTTCGCCGCGGTCGGTCAGGCCGGTGGCGTCGGCCGGATTTTTCGACACCATGGCGACGGCGCGCGGCAGCGAGATGCCGTCGACGACCTCGCCGAGGAAGAAGGCCGACTGGATCAGGCTGAACGGGATGTAATCGGACGACAGGATGTCGAGGCAATCGTTCTCGGCCAACTCGCGCGCCGAGACGTTGCCCGAATGCGAACCGCCGCGCACGACGTTGGGGGCGCCCATCAAGACGCCCATTCCGGCTTTTTTCGACGCGGCGGCCGCCGTCATCGTGGTCGGAAACTCGGCAACGCGGATGCCCTGCTCGACGGCTTCGCCGACATGCGCCTCTGTGGCGTCGTCGTGGCTGGCAAGCACGATGCCGCGGTCGCGGCAGGCGGCGGCGATCGCCTCGCGCTGCCGATGCGAATTGCGCTGCGACTGCTCTATGCGTTTTTCGCAGAATTCGCGAAACGCCTCGTCGGACAGGTTGAGCTTGCGCTTGTAATAATTGGCATAGGTCTCCAGGTCGACGAACTGGCGCTGGCCCGGCGCGTGGTCCATCAGCGACACCAGTCGCACGCGGTCGTCGCCGTCGTAAAGGCCGAAACTGTCGACGCAATCGTCGGAGGAGACCTCGCAGCGCAGATGGATGAAATGGTCGGCGCGCAACCGGTCGCCACGCACGCCGTCCTCGATCGCGTCGGCCAGCTTTCGCATGTCCTTGGCGGCGATGTCGGAATCCTCGTCGAGACCGATGCGCAACGCATCGAAGACCGTGGTGATGCCGGAGGTCGCAACCTGGGCGTCATGCGCCAGCACGGCGGCGAGCGGGTTCCAGCGCACCTTCGGCCGCGGCGCGTAGTGGCCCTCGAGATGGTCGGTGTGAAGCTCGACCAGCCCGGGGATGAGATAATCGCCGCCAAAATCCTCGCCATGCGTCGCGCCGCCGGCGCGGATGTCGGCGATCTTGCCGTCGCGGATCGCCACCGCGCCGTGGACGATCTCGTCGGCCAGCACGATACGGGCATTGGAGAAAATGGTTTCGGCACTCATTTCAGGCGGACTTTCTCTGGTCGTGACGGCCCATTGGATGGAAGGCACGCACGGTGAAGGGCGCACCGGGCTCGGGTTCGACAAACAGCGCAATAGAGGCAATTTCGAGGGGCGCGGACAAAAACGGCGCAAAATGGGCGTCGATCGCCGACGCCAGGCGCTCGGCTTCCTGTCCCGAGGCCCGGCCGGTCAGCGTCATGTGAAAGCGGAATTCCTCAAACACATAGGGATATCCCCACTGGTGCAGGTTCCTGACCTCAGCCGGCGTCATGGCGGCCGGATTGCGCCTGGCTATATCCCCGTCGGCCAACGGCGCTCGGAACGGCTCGAAGGCGCGCACCACGGCGTCGGCCAGCGCGTCGAGCGGCGGGTAACGTTCGGCCGGCACGAGGGCGAAGAACCCGTCGAGCTGGCGCGCGACCAGGCGCGGCAACCGTACCGGCGCGCATTGGCCGGCAAAGGCGGCAACGGCATCGACGAGCTCGGCCTCTGCCTTGCCCGACGCGAGCGTGAACGGCGCCTTCAGCGTGGCGTGGAAACCGTAACGGCGCGCGGAGGCGGTGTGAAAGGCCAGTTCGGCCGCCGACAGATCGCCGGCGCGGGCGGGCGCGACCGGCGCGCCGGAAAAGGCGTCACGTCCGAGCCAGGACGACGCCGCGCGGGTCAGCGCCGCGTCCTGCGGCGGCGTGAAATAAACAGCGTAACGCATGCATCAATCCTTGCCAGGCGCGATCCATTAGGTGATTTGCGTGACAGTTTGACGAAGGGCCGGTTTGTCCGCGACTCGGGAACGCGGCCACCGTCGGTCGGAACCCTAGCCCGCCGCGTCGGAGAGGATCAAGTGTCGACGCGCGAACGTATCGGCCGACAACCGGCTGAGCCCCCGGCTTTGCGGCCGTTCTGCATGTCGCCCGATCGCAAACGGCTCTCACATCGTGTTTCGGCACGGTCCCCCTTTGCCGGGAGAGGCTTTAACGGTCGCCGATCAGCTTCGAGCGAAGCCAGCCCGACAGCATGTCGGTTGCCGAAACCATCATAAGGGTGAGCACGATATAATAGGTGACCTCTTCCCAGTCCTTCTGCGTCTGGATCGCCTGGGTCAACAACAGTCCGATGCCGCCGCCGACGATAGCCCCGATCACCGTGGCGCTGCGCATATTGGATTCCAGATAATAGAGCACCTGGCTGACGATCACCGGGGCAAGCTGCGGAATGACGCCAAACCGGTTGCGTTGCACCACGTTGGCGCCCGTCGAGCGCAGGCCGTCGATCTGCTTTCTGTCCACGTTTTCGAGCGCTTCGGAGAAAAGCTTTCCGAACGTCCCGGTATCGGTAAACAGGATCGCCAGCGATCCCGTCAGCGGTCCGGGTCCGAAAGCGCGCGACAGGATGATCGTCCAGATCAACCCGTCGACGCCTCGCAGAAAGTCGAAAACACGCCGCATGCCGAAGCGAACCGGAAAAGCGGGGGCGAAGTTCTTCGCGGCGGCGAAGGCAAGCGGCACCGCCACGATCGCCGCGCCCATCGTGCCCAGAAAAGCCATCAGCACGGTCTCGAAAATCGCCCAGGCGACGTCCTTGTGGCGCCACATCGCATTGTTCCAGACGTCGGACGCCATCGCGGCAAGGTTCGATTCGGCTGCGCGCACCCGTTCGCCGGACACGGCAAGCGCGGCGAGTTGCGCCCAGTCCTTGCCGTGAAACGGGCTGTCCAAGGTGAAGAAGAACAGCTCCCAGCCGCCGAAATAGCGGAACACTTCCGCCCGCGTCTTGGTGACGGTCAGGCGTCCCTCGGGCCGCGTGACCGTCACGCGCGAGGACGAGGCGTTGATCCATTCGGGGGTCGCGCCCGCAGGCATCGTCATCGTGATGCCGGTCCGGTTCTGGACGATTTCCAAAACGCCGTAGTCGGGGATGTCGAAGCGGACCGCGTCCGGGTCGAAACGGACCACATTGCCGGCCTCCAGCGCGACGACGGTCGACGCCCCTTCGCGCACGACCCAGGCCGGCCATTGATCGTCGGCATAGGTTCCCTTGTTCTCGCCCTCGATGGCCACCGTCGTCTTGTCGAAACGATTGTCGCGCGTCACGTGCACCTTGTGGCTGACCATGTCGGCAAGCAGAATTCGGGCATTGTCCATGCGCGCCCGCGCCGCCAGCCCGGCAACGTCGAAGGCAATGGCGACATAGACGAGATAGGCGAGCACTGCCGCGGGAATCCCGAAGGCGAGCATGCGCTTGCGGAAGGCGCGTCGCTCCGCGTCGCGCTTGACGGCAGCCAGATCGAAACCGGCATCCAGCGTGGTCATCAGTGCCCCCCGACGAGACGGTTGCGGACATGGCTTGAGAGCTGGTCGATGGCGACGATGGTCAAAAACAGGAGCAGGAAGATCGCCGCGGCCGCGTCGTAGCGGCCGGTGCCCCATGATATCGCCACCCGCAGCTCGGCGCCGATCCCGCCGGCGCCGACGAAGCCGAGAATGGCGGAAGCGCGCACGTTTATCTCGAAGCGCAACAGCGCATAGGAGAGATAGTTGGGCATGACCTGCGGCAGAACACCGAGCCACATGCGCTGAAACCACGACGCGCCGACAGACGACAGGCCTTCGATCGGCTTGAGGTCGGCGTTCTCGTTGACTTCCGAAAACAGCTTGCCGAGCGCGCCGGCGGTGTGGAAGGCGATGGCGATCATGGCCGGCACCGGGCCGCCGCCCAGAACGAAGATCAGCACCAGGGCAATCACGATTTCGGGAATGGCGCGCATCGTGTCCATCACCCGCCGGAACAGCGGCATGAGCCGCGGCCAGCGCGCCAGGCCGCGTGTCGAAAGCAGCGAAAGAAAAACCGCCAGGACGGCGCCAAGCAGGGTCGAAACCGCGGCGATGTTGATCGTCTCGATCATCGCCGGCAGGTAACGCCACAGATTGCCCGACAGCGCGGCGCCCTTGTCTATCGCCTCCCGCACCAGTTCGACGGGGAAGTCGAAAATCTGCGACAGGCCGCTCCAGAAGCCGCCGGCATTGCGGCTGTCGGCGAGATCGAAGCCGCCGGCAAGAAGCGCAACGAATAAGACGAGCAGAAGAGCGGAATACAAGCGGCGGCGGCGCACCAGCGCCAGATAGTCCACCTTGAGGCCGTCAACGCCGCGGAGCGCGATGTCGGTCATCACTGCGATCTTTCAAAAAAGCGGACGGGCCCTGACAGGGCCCGTCCTAAAACCTTGGACAATCAATTTGTCTTGGCGCGGCGCACGGCGATGATCGATTCGTAGGCGTCATGCCCGATCGGCGCGAAACCGGCGGTTTCGCCCGCAGCCATGTTGTAGGCGCACTGTTCGTCCTTGGCGTGGAGGCCGCTCAGGAACGCCGTCACCTTCTCCTTGACGTCGGCCGGCAGCGCCTTGCGCAGCACGATCGGACCCTCCGGGATCGGCTTCGACTTCCAGATTTCCACGATGTCGTTCATGTCGACGATGCCGGAATCGGCAGCCTTGCGCAAAGCGCCCGAATTGTAGCCGTCTTCCCAGGCGCCCTGGCCGTCGGCCCAGGTCACGCCCGCATCGACGTCGCCGTTGACGACCGCGACGATCGTCTGCTCATGACCGCCGGTGAACACCACCTCGTCGAAATAGACGCCGTCTTCCATCGTCGCGCCGATCTCGTCGGGAATCTCGATCGACGGGATCAGATAGCCGGAAGTCGAGTTCGGATCGCCGAAGCCGAACTTCTTGGCCTTCATGTCGGCGAGCGAGGTGATGCCGGAATCCTTCCGCGCAAAACCCACGGAGTGGTAGGAGAACGAACCGTCGAGATTGGTCTTCACCAGCACCGGCTCGACCGCCTCGGGGTCGGTCAGATAGGTCTTGGCGTAGCCCGACGCGCCGAGCCAGGCCATGTCGATCGTGCCGCCGAGCAGGCCCTGAATGACGCCGTCATAGTCGGCCGGGGTGAACAGCTTGGTCTCGACGCCAAGCAGTTCCTCGACATAGGCGCGGACGCATTCGTTCGACGTCATGCGGTCCTGGGCGTTTTCACCGCCGAGAATGCCGATCCGGAATTCGGTGACCTGGTCCTGGGCCAGCGCAGGCGCTGCAAGCGCGACCGAGGTAAGCAGGGCTGCGATCAGTTTTTTCATGCTCGATACTCCTTGATGTGGGGTGGAAGTCCGCGCGGTCTTTCACGCAGACGAGTCGGATCAGACTGCGTAGGCGGGCTCGCGAATCGGCAGGCGCACCGGCTCGAGGGCTTCGATCGACGTCGAGGTGGACCGCTCCGAAAAACCTTCATCCGCCCCGTAGATCTGGCGGGCGACCGAGGTCGTCAGTTCGTCCGGAGCACCGTCGAAGACCACCGCGCCGTCGCGCATGCCGATGACGCGGTCGCAATAGCGGCGGGCCGTGTCGAGCGTGTGCAGATTGCACACGATCATGCGGCCATCCTCGTCGTGAATCCGACGCAGCGTGTCCATGACGATCTGGGCGTTCATCGGATCGAGCGAGGCGATCGGCTCGTCGGCGAGAATGACCTTCGGGTCCTGCATCAGGGCGCGCGCGATCGCTACGCGCTGCTGCTGGCCGCCGGAGAGCGCCTCGACGCGCTTTGCCGCGTGATCGGCGATGCCGAGCCGGTCGAGAATATCGATCGCGGCATGAATATCCTCGGTCGGGTAGAGACTGAAGACCGTCGACAGCGTCGAGCGGCGATTGAGCACGCCGTGCAGCACGTTGGATACCACGTCGAGCCTGGGCACGAGATTGAACTGCTGGAAGATCATCGCGCAGTCGCGCTGCCAGGTGCGCAGGGCGGCCCCGCGCAGTGCGGAAACCTGACGATCGGCGAATGAGATCGTCCCTTCGGACGGGTCGATCAGGCGGTTGATCATGCGCAGCAAGGTCGACTTCCCCGCCCCGGAGCGACCGATGATGCCGACCATCTGGCCGACCGCGATCTCCACGTCGACAGCGTCGACCGCGGTCTTTTCGCCGAAGCGTCGCGTGACCTTCTGGATTTTCAGCATGCTTGTTTTCCCGCCGGGCGGCGATCGCCTGTCCTGGGAACTGCGCTACCGAAGCCGCGTGAAGGTGGAATGTCAGAAGGATGACAGTTCTGTAACGCCGCACCGCGACATGACGGACCCACCGCGCAAATCGTCAGGCGGCAGGGTGGCCACGCAGAAGCTGGCGGTCCGCCGGCGGGCTGAGAACCGCATTATCGGTCCAACGTCGTCATCGTCATAGACAGCGCGAAGACATGCGCGCGCGATCGACCGCCCTTGCGGTGAGCCGGCCTCGCGTGGCTGGCGGGTGGACGTGGAAGAACGCCGTCTGACCTGCGCGCGCCGTGCGGGGCAAACGGGCGCGGGCAGGCTTCGGATCAGGCCCCGTATTTTTCGAGGAAGGCGGCGGCGTCGAGGGTGCGGAAATCGTCGAGCGCGCCGCGCAGGCGCCGGTGATCCCAGTCCCACCAGGCCAGTTCCTGAAACCGCGCCGCGGTCGCGCGGTCGAAACGCTCGCGGATCTGCCTGGCCGGAACGCCGCCGACGATCGTGTAGGGTGCGACATCCTTGGACACCACGGCGCCGGCCCCGATGACCGCGCCGTCGCCGATGCTGACCCCGGGCAGGACGGTCGAGCCGTGGCCGAACCAGGTGTCGTGACCGATGGTGACCTTGTTCTGGCGGCGCCAGTCGAAAAACGCCTCCTCGTGCTCGGCATCCTCCCAATAGTCGGACGCGCGATAGGTGAAATGGTGCAGCGTCGGCCGCCAGGTCGGATGGTTGGTGGCGTTGATGCGCACGGCCGCCGCGATATTGGCGAACTTGCCGATTTCGGCGCACCACACGCCGCAATCCTGCATCACGTAGGAATAATCGCCCAGAACCGAATCGTGGAAGCGGGTGCGCTCGGCGATTTCAGTATAGCGGCCGAGCGTCGAGCCGCTTGCCTCGGCGGTCGGATGAATGAACGGGTTTTCTGAAAGTTTCGGCATCAGGCGGCCTTTGCGGGAGCGAAATCGGTCACGTCGATGATCTGGTCGGCGACCGCTTCGCGCACGTCCTGATCGTGAAAAATACCGAGCAGGGCGACGCCGGCCGCCTTTTTCTCGGCGATCATGTCGATCACCACGGCGCGGTTGGTGGCGTCGAGCGAGGCGGTCGGCTCGTCGAGCAAGAGGATCGGGTGGCGGGTGATGAAACCGCGCGCGATGTTGACGCGTTGCTGCTCGCCGCCGGAAAAGGTCGCCGGCGGCAGATCCCACAATCGTTCCGGCAAATTAAGCCGGCTCAACAGATCGCGACTGCGCGCCAGCGCCTCGCCCCTGTCACGGCCGCGCGCCAGAAGCGGCTCGGCGACGATGTCGACCGCCGACACGCGTGGCACCACGCGCAGGAACTGGCTGACATAACCGAGCGTGTCGCGGCGGATCGCCAGCACGTCGCGGGGACTGGCGGCGGCCATGTCGGTGAGCGTGCCGTGATGATCGATGATGATCTGGCCGGAATCGACGGCGTAGTTGCCGTAGAGCATCTTCAGGATCGAGCTCTTGCCGGCACCGGACGGCCCGCCGAGCACGGCGCATTCGCCGGCCTGGAGCGCAAAGCGCGCATTGTCGACCACCGGCAGGCGGATGCCGTCGCGCAAATGCATGGTGAAGCTCTTGCAGAGCTCGGAAACGACAAGCGGCGTTGCCATTCGGTTTTCTCCCTTTCGCACGGTCGTGCCCGGATCTTGGCCCGCTCGGTTCGCGTTCATGTCCTCACACCTGCAGGATCGAGGAGACGAGAAGCTGGGTGTAGGGCGCCTGCGGGTCGTCGAGCACCCGGTCGGTCAGGCCGTGCTCGACGACGTGGCCGTCCTTCATCACCATCATGCGATGCGACAGAAGCCGGGCGACGGCGAGGTCGTGCGTGACGACGATCGCAGCCAGGCCGAGTTCGCTGACCAGGCCGCGCACAAGATCGAGCAGGCGCGCCTGCACCGACACGTCGAGCCCGCCGGTCGGCTCGTCCATGAAGATCAGCCGCGGATGGGTGACGAGGTTGCGCGCGATCTGCAGGCGCTGGCGCATGCCGCCGGAAAAGGCGCGGGGCTGGTCGTCGACGCGGTCCTCGGCGATCTCGACGCGGCCCAGCCAGTCCACGGCGGTGGCGCGGATATTGCCGTAGTGACGGTCGCCGACCGCCATCAGGCGTTCCCCGACATTGGCGCCGGCCGAGACGGTCATCCTGAGCCCGTCGGCCGGGTTCTGGTGGACGAACCCCCAATCGGTGCGCATCAGGAAGCGGCGCTCGGCCTCGCCCATGCGGTAGAGCTCGCGCCAGCTGTCGTCGCGCATACGGTAGCTGACCGCGCCGGAAGTCGGCAAAAGCCGGGTCGACACGCAGTTGAGCAGCGTGGTCTTGCCCGAACCCGATTCGCCGACCACCGCCAGAACCTCGCCCGGCCACAAATCGAACGAGACGTCGTCGCAGCCGACGCGCGCGCCATAGGATTTGGACAGGCCCGCAACACGCAACAGGGGCTCGTCGGACATGGTCTGGCCGGTCATGGCGTCATCTTTCGCAACGGAATACGGGAGGGTCATTCGGCGGCCTCCGTCATCTCGCCGACATGGCCGGCATCACGCCGCTTTTCGCAGAAATCGGTGTCGGAGCAGACGAACATATGGCCGCCGCGATCGTCCAGGATCACCTCGTCGAGATAGACGTTTTCGGCCCCGCACAGCGCGCAGGGCTTGTCGAACGCCTGCACCTTGAAGGGATGGTCCTCGAAGTCGAGGCTGACGACGTCGCAATAGGGCGGAATGGCGTAGATGCGCTTCTCGCGCCCGGCGCCGAACAATTGCAGGGCCGGCGAGCGGTGCATCTTCGGATTGTCGAATTTCGGCGTCGGCGAGGGGTCCATCACGTAGCGCCCCTCGACCTTGACCGGATAGGCGTAGGTGGTGGCGATATGGCCGTGCCGGGCGATGTCCTCGTAGAGCTTGACATGCATGAGGCCGTATTCCTCGAGCGCATGCATCTTGCGGGTCTCGGTCTCGCGCGGCTCGAGAAAGCGCAACGGCTCGGGGATCGGTACCTGGTAGACCAGCACCTGGCCCTCGGCCAGCGGATGCTCGGGAATGCGGTGGCGGGTCTGGATGATGGTCGCGCGCGCCGTTTCCGTCGTCACCGCGACGCGCGCCACCTTCTGGAAGAAGGCGCGGATCGACACCGCATTGGTGGTGTCGTCGGCGCCCTGGTCGATGACCTTCAAAACGTCGTCGGGACCGATCACCGACGCCGTCACCTGCACCCCGCCCGTGCCCCAGCCATACGGCATCGGCATCTCGCGGCTGGCGAACGGCACCTGGTAGCCGGGAATGGCGATGCCCTTGAGGATCGCGCGCCGGATCATGCGCTTGGTCTGCTCGTCCAGATAGGCGAAATTGTAGGTCGGCGCTTCGGCAAGCGACGCTGCAACATTATCGGACATGAGGCGTTTCCTTCGAAAGGAGACCGACATGGACCTTCTCATCCTGCCGATCATTCTGGCGCTGGTGCTGACCGCCTATCTGATCTATCGCGGCTACCGGGCGCGCGCCCTGGGCCGCAGGACGCCCGACCAGGACAACTAGCCGGCTCATTCGGCTGCCTTTCCCGTCGCCTCGTCGATGACGGCCATTCGCGCCTCGGCTTCCGCGCGCATCCGCCGAACCAGATCGAGTTCGGCCTGGAAATCGACATAATGCGGCAGCTTCAGGTGCTCGACGAAACCGGTCGCCTGGACATTGTCGGCATGTGCGATCACGAATTCCTCGTCCTGGGCCGGCGCGGTAACGTCCTCGCCGAACTCGCCGGCGCGCAACGCCCGGTCGCACAGCGCCATCGCCATCGCCTTGCGCTCCGACTGGCCGAAGACCAGGCCGTAGCCGCGGGTGAACTGCGGCGGTGCCTTGGCCGAGCCCTGGAACTGATTGACCATCTGGCATTCGGTGACGCGGATACGCCCGAGCGGCACCGGAAACGGAAGCTCGGGCACGTCGAGCTCGATGTCGAGCGCGCCGATCCTGATCTCGCCGACGAAGGGATGCGAGCGGGCATAACCGCGCTGGGTCGAATAGGCGAGCGCCAGCAGGAACCCCTCGTCTCCGCGCGCCAGCGACTGCAGGCGCAGGTCGCGCTCCATCGGAAATTCCGGCGCCTCGCGGGTGATGTCGCCGGGCTCGCGATCGTCGGGCAGCGCGCCGTCGCCCTCGATCAGGCCCTCGCGGGCAAGGATTTCCGACACGCGCGGCATGGCCTCGGTGTCCGCCTCCCGCGTGGCCGGCGCGGCGACCGGCGCGTCGCAGGCCAGTTCGGGATCGAGCAAGCGGTGAGTGTAATCGAAGGTCGGGCCCAGAAGCTGGCCGCCGGGCAGGTCCTTGTAGGTGGCCGACACCCGGCGCTCGATCAGCATCGCGCCGGTATCGGCCGGCCTTGCATGACCGAAGCGCGGCAGGGTGGTGCGGTAGGCGCGCACCAGAAAGATCGCCTCGATCATGTCGCCGCGCGCCTGACGGATGGCGAGCGCGGCGAGTTCCCGGTCGTAAAGCGAGCCTTCGGCCATCACGCGATCGACGGCGAGCGCGAGCTGTTCGACGATCTGGTCGAGGCCGAGCGCCGGTACGTCGCGGTCGCCGCGGCGCCGGTCGGCGAGCAGGCGGTGCGCATTGTCGATGGCGGCCTCGCCGCCCTTCACGGCAACATACATGGCTTCTAGCCCTCCGTTGCGACGATGCGGGTGGTGCGCGGCAGGCAGGCGAGCGCGCCGGGCGCGGTCAGGACGAGGTCGACGCCGCGCGGGAAGCGGGCGTTGTTTTGCCGCCATTGCGTCGCCAGATGACGCGGCAGCGGCGCCGGCGCCAGCCGCGCGCGGGTCTCGATGCCCGGCCCTTCCAGCATCAGCGG
>MRWF01010645.1_pt1 | contig 11204 bp, 11 predicted proteins | sample 1013331 | NCBI WGS metagenome assembly MRWF01 (sample SAMN06117577, study PRJNA244670) | biofilm metagenome | biome: Water; feature: Cathode Biofilm; material: Biofilm; isolation source: microbial consortium enriched at the cathode of a solar microbial fuel cell | place: USA: District of Columbia ... | reverse complement strand
CAGAACGACTTCCGGTTCCAGCAGCCATGAAGCTCGCCTACATGTACGCCACGCCCGACGTGGCGCCCGCCAAAGTGACCGCCGTCCAGGGCCCGGTCGAAGCGACGATGCACACCATCGCCGCGACCGGCTATACCGGCGTCGAGCTTTTGGTGTGCGATCCCGGCCGGATCGACCGGCGCGCGCTCGCCGCCGCGATCCGCGCCGCCGGTCTCGACATGCCGGCCGTGTGCACCGGCGAGGTCTACGGCCAGGACGGTCTTTCCTTCGCCGACCCCGACCCGGCCCGTCGCCGGGAGGCGATCGAGCGCATGAAAGCGTCGATGGATCTTGCCGCCGAATATGGCGCCATGGTCAATGTCGGCCGGCTGCGCGGGCGCTACACGGACGGCGTAGAGCCGGGGCAGACCCTGGAATGGATCGGCAACGCAATCGAACAATGCGCCGGCGCTTTCGCCGACGTGCCGATCGTTCTGGAGCCGGTGAACCGCCACTATGCCAACTGCCTGTTGACCACGCGCGAAACCTGCGACTTCGTGCGCGCGCTTGGCGTGCCGAGCCTCGCCATCATGCTCGACACCGCCCATATCCTGACCGAGCAGGAAACGGTGGCCGACGCGATCCGCGAGGCGGGCACGCTGTTCCGGCATTTCCACATCACCGATTCCGACCGGCTCCCGGTCGGTGACGGGGCCTACGACATCGACACCGCGATGCGGGCCGTGATCGACAGCGGCTTTGACGACTATGTCACGGTCGAGACCTTCCAGGTGCCCGATGCCGCGCACGCGATCGGGGCTAGCTTCGAGGCGATGCGCCCCTATTTTCCCGCTCGCGCCTGACGCGACCCCTAAAGAGGTGACTTTATGAAGATCGTTCGTTTTTCCCACCAGGGCAGCGCGTCCTACGGGCTGCTTGAAGGCGATTCGGTCGCCGTCCTGTCAAAACCGCCCTTCGACGGTATCGACAGGACCGGCCAGGTGCTGCCGCTCGAAGCGGTGCGCCTGCTGGCGCCGGTGACGCCGAGCAAGCTCGTCTGCGTGGGCCTCAACTACACGCTGCACGCCGAGGAGTCGGGCGTGCCGGTTCCCGACGAACCGATGTTGTTCATGTGCGCGCCGTCCGCGATCATCGCCGACGGCGAGGAAATCCGGCTCGACAATGCCGATGACCGGATCGATTTCGAGGCCGAGATCGGCATCGTCGTCGGCACCAAGGCCCGCAACGTCGCGGCCGGCGACGCCGCCAAGCATATCTTGGGCTATACATGCGCCAACGACGTGTCGAACCGCGTCCTGCAGAAGAAGGACGGCCAGTTCACGCGCGCCAAGTCCTTCGACACCTACAAGCCGGTCGGCCCCTGCATTGCCACCGATCTCGACCCGGACAATGTCGACATCAAGCTGTGGCAGAACGGCGAACTGCGCCAGTCGTCCAACACCAACGACATGATTTTCCCGATCGGGCGGATCTTCGAATTCGTGTCGGGCATCATGACCCTGTTCCCGGGCGACCTGATCATCACCGGCACGCCCTCCGGTGTCGGACCGATGGCGTCCGGCGACGAGATCGTCGTGGAGATCGACAAGATCGGCCGGCTGCGCAACACCGTCGCCTGAGCAGACGTCATAAGCGCCAGGGGTGTCGGGCTTCCCGCGCCTCAGGCCTGAAAAACCAATCTCGACGCCCCGCCATCGGCGGGGCTTTTTTGTTCGCGGACGTGAGCCGCGGCCACAGCCTCCGCTCGCCGGGCGCCGGCGCCCGGCCTATCGCAGCAAGGCGGTCGGGTAGAGCGCGAGCGCGGGGATGTAGGTTATCGCCAGAAGCGCGATGATCAACGCGACCAGAAACGGTTTTATCGAGCGCATGAACTGGCCGATGCTGGTTCCCGATATGCCGCAGGTCACATACATCAGCACCCCCAGCGGCGGCGTCAGCTGGCCGATGACCAGGTTGATGATCATCACGATACCGAAATGGACGGGGTCGATGCCCAGCGTCTCGATCAGCGGCAGCAGGATCGGCACCAGGATGATGATCAGCACCAGCGTTTCCATGAACGTACCGAGCACGAGCAGGATGATGTTGATCAGAAGCAGGATGAGCATCGGATTGTCCGAGTAACCGGACAGGAACGACAGGAGTTGCTGCGGCGCCTGGCCAATCGACAGGATCCAGCCGAACGGCGCCGCCGTCGCCGCGATCACCAGGATCGAAGAGGTGTCGCGGGCCGCGCTGGCGAACACGCGCGGCAGTTCCAGCACCTTCAGCGTGCGATAGACGAACACGCCCACCAGAAAGGCGTAGGCGGCGGCGATCGCCGCCACCTCGGTCGCGGTAAAAATGCCCATGCGGAAGCCGACGATGATGAGGACCGGCATCAGCAGCGCCCACGAGGCGTCGAAGAAGGCGTCCCGCAGCTTGCCGGCAGAAAAGGCCGCGCCGCGCCCGAACCCGCGCAGCCGCGTCATCACCGCCACGGTCACGACCAGCGCGGTCGCGATCACCAGCCCCGGCACGATGCCGGCGACGAACAGGTCGCCGATCGACACATTGGCCTGCCAGCCATAGATGACCAGCAGGATCGACGGCGGGATGATCGGCGCGAGCACGGCCGCCGACGCCGTCAGCCCGACGCTGAACCCCTTGTCGTAGCCGTGCTTGATCATCTGCGGCACGAACACCCGAGTGGTGGCGGCGCAGTCGGCGAGCGACGATCCGGATATCCCCGACATGAAGACGTTGGTCAGCACGTTCACATAGGCCATGCCGCCGCGAATATGGCCGACCAGCGCGCCCGTCAGGGCGAACAAGCGCTCCGAAATGCCCGACGCGTTCATCAGCGTTCCGGCGAGGATGAACAGCGGAATGGCAAGCAGCGGGAAGGACTGGACGCCGGCCGTCATGCGCTGCACGGCGATCGTCAGCGGAATGCCTTCCAGCCAGATCACCGCGATCGCCGAGGCGGCGAGCGCATAGGCCGTCGGCACGCCGACCAACAAGAGTAGAAGAAGCAGAAGCAGCAACGTCGCGATCATGCCTCATCCCCCTCGCCGGCCTGGGCCTCGATGGTGCTCATCAAAGCCGTGCGCACCCCGTCGTCCACGCAAGCGCGGATCACGTGCAGTGCCGCGCAAATGCTGGTGACGGGCAGGGCGAGCGTATAGAAACCGAAGGTGACGCCCATCATCGGCGTCAGGTCGCCCCAGGTGGTCCGCGCATATTTGAGACCGTAATGAATGGTCACCCAAAACACGGCCAGGCAGGTGAGAACCGCCACGATCGACGCGGCCAGCTCGTAGCGCGGCGGCAACAGGCGCAGCACGATGTCGATGCGGATATGCTGGTGGGTCGACAGCGCCGAACTGGCCCCGATGAAGACCATCCAGGTAAACAGCATCGTCAGGAATTCTTCCGTCCAGGTGATCGGCGAACCGAGCACGTAGCGGAAGAAGACGGTAGCGGTCAGGATGACGAAGATCGCGGCCAGCAGCAGCCACAGCGCATGGTACTCGATCTCCCTGACCCGGTCGTCGAGCCACAGAACCAGCGTTTTCAACCAGACCTCCGCGGATAGGCGATGAATGCCGGACCGCATATGCGGTCCGGCGCCAAAGGCGGCTTATTGCCCGCGGATCGTCTCGATGGCTTCGCGCACAGCGGCGATCCGGTCTTCGCCCCAGCGTTCGGCGAGCGCGGTAAAGACGGCTTCCGTCGACCTTTCGGCGAAGGCGGCCCTGTCGGGATCGTCAATAATGGTGATCTCGGTCGTGGCGGCGATCTCCTTGAGCATGTTCTCCTCGGCCCGCTGCTGAAGCAGCGTCATCTTCGCCGAGGCCGCGCCGACTTCTTCCAGGATGATACGCTGATGGCGCGGGTCGAGGCGTGCCATGGAGTCCTTGTTCATCAGGATCATATTGTTCTGCAGCATGTGCCGCGACATCACGATGTAACCCTGAACCTCGTAGAACTTGCGGGCATAGATCGTCGGGATCGGATTCTCCTGACCGTCGACCGTGCCCTGCTGCAGAGCCGTATAAACGTCGCTGAACGGGATCGGCGTCGGCGCCGCGCCGATGCCGCGGATCATCTCGACCCAGACCGGCGATTCCGGCACCCGGATCTTCAGGCCCGCCATGTCGTCGGGCGTGCGCACCGGCTTGTCCGACAGCGTGAAATTGCGCCAGCCCCAATACCAGATCTTGGTCAGCGGGATAATGTTGTGCTTTTCCTCCAACTCGTCGAAGGCCGGCTGCATCGCGGCGCCGGAAATCACCGCCTCGGCCTCGAGCCAATTTTGCCACAGGAACGGGGCGCTCGGAATCTCCATCGCCGGAACCAGTGTGCTGGTGGCGGCCATCGAGGCGGCGGTCATGTCGAGCACGCCGTCGCGCAGCTGCTGCACCATCTCGGTTTCCTTGCCGAGCTGCTCGCCCGGGAAGACCTGGATCGTCACCTCGCCATTCGTGCGTTCGGCAATCCGCGCGACGAACTCGTCATAGAGTTTGCTCGACATTTCGCCGACGACATTGGGATGGCCGAACCGCAGCACGGTCTCGGCTTGCGCGCCGGTCGCCAGCAGCAGCGCCGCCGCGGCCACACAGGCGTGGAACGTTTTTTTCAAGATCATCTACCCCTCCCGGATCGAAAAAACTGCTCTCTTGGTCCGCTCGGCCGGACACCTAGTATCCGGCCGGTCTTGGTCGATCCTATGCAAAGGGTCCCCGAAAACTATTGACCACCGGTATGAAATGCCGACGCGGTTGTTGTGTCGGCGATACAAGTGCGACCGGGCGGCCGCGTCAGGCCGGGCTGGGCGCGTCGGCGGCCACCGGCGCATGGTCCGGCCAGCCGAGGATGGCCGAGAGAATGTGCTCGACCAGCGCGCGACCCTCGACCTCCACGGCGACACTGCAGTTCGCCGGCGCGCGCGGCTTGATGTTTTCCAGCTTGCGCGTCGTCAGATTGCGGAAATCGCAGACCGTCATGCCGCGCGCCGGTCCGTGTCCGAGCTCGATCTCCACCGGCGCTTGCCGATAGCTGATCAGGTCTGGAACGATGAACGGCACCAATGCGCAGGGATCGTGCAGCGATGCGGTGTCGAGCCCGTGTATCTCACGCAACTGGCTGCGGAAAAATCCGAACAGTCCGCCGAAGACACGCGCCACGCGCCCACCCTGCGCTAGCCGGACGACATCCTGTTCGCACAGGCCGACCTGCCGGGTCACGTTGAGACCGACCATCCACAGCGGAACATCGCTGCGAAAAACGATGTCGGCCGCCTCGGGGTCGCTCCACACGTTGAACTCGGCCACCGGGGTCGTATTGCCGATCTGCGTCGTGCCGCCCATGACGCTGATGCCGCGCAGCCACCCGGCGAGCCGCGGCTCTTTGCGCAGGGCAAGGGCGATATTGGTGAACGGCCCGATCGGACACAGGACCAGTTCGCCGCGATGGTGCCGGGCCATGTCGATGATGAAGTCGACCGCGTGGGTATCGACGGGACCGCGCGCCGGCGCGGGCAGTTCGGCCCCGTCTATGCCCGTCTTGCCGTGAACGTCGCCGCCATGCCGGAAAATACCGTTGAGCGGGCGGTCACAGCCGCGCGCCACCGGTATGTCGAGTCCCAGTAGGGTTAGAATGGACAAGGCGTTGGCTGTCGTCTTGTCGACCGACTGGTTGCCATAGACCGTGGTCACGCCCACCAGGTCGAGATAGCGCGCCGCATACAGGATCGCCGTCGCATCGTCGTGGCCCGGGTCGCAGTCGATCAGTACCTTGTGCATCATCATGTCCTAGAACGGTTTCGGGGTCTGGTGGAGCCGCGCTCGACCAGGAATGGGGCTATCGTCCGGCATTCGGCGGCCGCGTCCGGCGCGGCGATCATCGCGAACGCCGCCTCGACCGTGCACGACGTCATCGCCTCGAGATTCTGATCCACCGAGGTCAGATCGTAGGAAGGCCAGGCCGCCAGCGCGGAGTTGTCGTAACCGACCACCATAGGCGGCTCCTCCATCGGGGCGTCCGCGGCGCGGGCGGCGTCGAGCAGAGCGAAGGCGAGTGTATCGTTGGCACAGAAGATCGCGTCAGGCGCGGTGCGCAGAATATCGGTCGCCACCACACGCGCCTCGGCATAGCTGTAGCGGCTCGACAGGGTCACCGCGAGATCGAAGCCGTGTGAGGCGAGACGGTCGGCGAAGCCCTGTTCGCGCTCCTTGCTGATGAAGCTGTTGTCCTCGCCGCCGAGAAAGGCGAAGCGCCGCGCGCCGCGCGCGACCAGATGGTCGGCCACCATCGCGCCGGCCGCAAGCCCGTCGCCGGCGACCACGCCGACATTCTCGTCGCCCTCATGACGGTTCATCAAGACGAGCGGCTTTCCGCCCGCCACGCAGCTTTTCACGATCTGGTCGCTGAACGGCGCGGCCAGCCCGACGACCGCGTCGACCTGGTAGCTCATCAGCCGCGCGATGGCGTTTTCGGCCCCCTCGACCGTGTTGCAGGCAAACACGAGAGGCGCCAGCCGCCCGGCGCCGAGCTTTTCGACAAGAAGCTGCAGGGCATGCGCGTGATAGGCGTTTTCCAGATCGGTCACCACCACGCCGACGATGCCGGTGCTCTGGTTCTTGAGGCCGCGCGCGATCAGATTGGGCCGATATCCGAGCTGGCGCGCGGCGGCCAGCACGCGATCGCGGGTCGCCTCGGAAATGCGCGTATCGCCAGCCAGCGCCCGCGACACGGTCGAGCGCGAGATCTGCGCGAGCTCGGCGACCTCGATCGACCGGACTTTCTTGCCATCCCTTTGCAAGGTCGAATCCCTTCCGCTGTCCCTGAGCATCCGATGGGTGCCGCGAAATCTACCTCTTGACTAGCGCTTTCGGTTGCTATGATTTATGCACACGTGTGCACAACCTAGAGCACGGGTTGTCGCGAGGAAGCAAGTCCAAAAGCCCTAGGCTTGGAAGAACAACGGGGATCACGATGCATATTGGAAGACGTCAATTCATGGCCGGCCTTGCCGGCACGGCCTTTATCGGCTCGCTCGGCCGCCTCAACGCCCAGTCGGTATCACTGTCGGTGCCGTGGATGGGCTGGCCCGAGGAACAGGTCCGTCCGCTCATGGCCGCTTTCGAAAGCGAGAGCGGCGTGGCGATCGCGGAAGAACGCCTGCCAATCGTCGAGCTGTTCAAGACCCTTGAGGTCCGGCTCCAGGCCCGCAACGAAACGCCCGACGTCTATCTGGTCGACGGTCCCCTGACCGCCTCCTACGCCGCACGCGGCCATCTTCTGGACCTTGGCGAGCTGATGGCGGGCGAGCGCGACCGCTTCGTGCCGACCACGCTGGTTCAGGGCACATACAACGACGCCCTCTACGCGATGCCGCTCGGCACCTCCTCGCAATTGCTGTTCTACAACAAGAAGCTGTTCGCCGAAGCGGGCCTGCCCGAGCCGTCGGCCGATCCCGCAGCGCGGATGACCTGGGAAGACCTCTTGCCGCTCGCCCGGGACCTGACCAGACCGGACAGCTCGCAGTTCGGCTTCGCCTTCGAAAACATCAACCCCTACCAGTTGCTGGCCGTGCCGCAGAGCTGGGGCGCGGAAGTGATCGGGCCGGATGGATTGACGGCGGCCGGTTATGTCGACGGCGAGGCCATGGTCGAGGCCATGAGCTGGTATCAGGCGCTGTTCCAGACGCACAAAGTTGGACCGGTCGGCACGTTCCAGACCGGCGTCACCCAGGAGATGTTCGGCTCCGGCAAGCTGGCGATGATGGTCGGCGGCACCTGGAATCTCGTCGGACTGAACAAGTTCCAGGACCTGGATTTCGGCGTCGCCCCGCACCCCTATTTCGCCAAGGGCAAGCCGGTAACGCCGACAGGAAGCTGGCATGTCGGCATCAATCCGCGCACCGCGCACATGGACGAGGCGACCGCATTCGTGAAGTGGCTGTCGACCCGCGACGCCATGGATCTGTGGTTCGAGCTGCGCCAGTACCCCCCGGCCCTCAAGCAGATCTGGGAAGAACGCGCCGACACGACCTTCGTCGATCCCGCCTGGGCGATCGTGCGTCACGAGCTCGCCGAGACGGCGACGCCGCGGCCGGCGACGCCGGGTTATCGCGAGTACGAGGAGTTCCTCCGCACCGCGATGCAGGATATCCAGACCGGTGCCGATGTACGCGATACCCTCGCCCGCGCGGCGCAGAATATCGATCGGGAAATGCGTAAGTATCGCTGACCTGTAGACCCTGTCCTCCCCCGACCGCGCGGAGCGGGACGGATCTGTTTTCCGTCCCGCTCCCGTTGTGAGTTGACCCCATGATCTCGTCGCGCTGGACGCCCTATCTCTTTCTCGCGCCGGCTCTCGCCGGTCTGCTCGTCTTCAAGCTGGTGCCGATCGCGGTCGCGGTCGGCGGCAGCCTGACGGGCATGTCGCTGATGGGCGACCTGCGCTTCGCCGGGCTTGAGAACTTCGAATATCTGTTGACCGATCCGGAGTTCTGGTCCTCGCTGAAGATCACCCTGCTCTTCAACCTGATCATCAATCCGTTGCAGCTTGCGGTGGCTTTCGTGCTCGCGCTGCTGGTGTTCCAGCCGCTGCCGGGCCTGTGGTTCTTCCGCACCTTGCTCGTTCTGCCGATGGCGGTTTCCACCGGCATCAGCGCAGTGCTGTTCGGGCTTTTCCTCGACGGCAATCTCGGGCCCCTGAACGGCTTCCTGGAATGGATAGGCATCGGCGCGCAACCCTTCCATCGCAGCCAGGAACAGGCGCTGGCCACCCTGATCGGCATCGCGACATGGAAAGGCGCTGGCTACTGGATGCTGTTCCTGCTGGCGGGCCTTTACTCGATACCGGCTTCCGTGCACGAGGCCGCCCGGATCGACGGCGCCTCGGCATGGCAGCGTTTCCGCTATGTGACCCTGCCGATGATGCGCAAACCGATGGCCTTCGTGCTGGTCGCCGACACCGCCATCAATTTCCTGTTCTTCGCACCGGTCTACATCCTGACCTCGGGCGGCCCGAGCGGCTCGACGTCGGTGCTGATGTTCCAGGCCTACCGCTCCGCCTTCACCTTTTCCGACATCGGCCGTTCGCTGGCGATCTCGACCATTCTTCTCGCGATCCTCGTGGTCATCGTCGTGCTCGAATTCCGCCTGCTGCGCGCGCCCGAGGAAGAACGGTCATGACCGCAAGCCCCCACGCCCTGATGCTGCGCTACGGCCTCCTTTCGGTTCTGGCCTTTGTCGTCGTCTGTCCGCTGGCATGGCTCGCCCTGGCCTCGCTGCGCCCGCAGGCCGAGATCTTCCAGCCGATCTCCGAGTTCGGCTGGAACACGTTCATCCCCTCGGTGCTGACGCTCGACAATTACCGCACGCTGTGGGAGGGCGACTTCCCGCTCGCCGTCAAGAATTCCACCATCGTCGCGCTGACGACTGTGGTCTTCGGCGTGACGGTCAACGCGCTGGCCGGCTTCGCCTTCGCGGCCTTCGACTTCCGCGGCAAGAACCTCTTGTTCCTGCTCGTCGTCGCCAGCTTCATGATGCCGTTCGAGGCGATCGTCCTGCCGCTTTACGTGATGATCCGCGCCTTCGGCTGGACGAACAGCTATCAGGCTCTGATCGTGCCCGAGATCGCCAACGGCATGGTCATATTCCTGTTTCGCCAGTTCTTCGCCTCGATCCCCCGCGATTTCTACGAGGCCGCGCGGGTCGACGGCGCGTCGTGGCTCTACATCTTCTTGCGCATCGCGGCACCGCTGTCGTGGCCGACGGTGGCCACGTCGAGCCTGATGCTGTTCCTCGCCCAGTGGGACTCCTTCTTCTGGCCGATCGTGGCTGCGAGCGCGCCCGACTACGCCGTGATCCAGGTGGCGATCGCCCGCAACATCAATTTCGAGCAGAACGACTGGGGCGGCCTGTTCGCGTCCACCAACCTCGCCATCCTGCTCGGCACCATCCCCTTCCTGCTGATGCAGCGCTTCTATGTCCGCAGCCTGATCTCCAGCGGCATCAAGTGACCCCAGGGACTCTCACGGAAAAGCGCCATGTCGACCATGAACGTTGAAAATCTCCGCAAGGCCTTCGGCGAGACCGAGATCTTGCGCGGCATCAGCCTCGACGTCAGGGACGAGGAATTCGTCGCCCTGGTGGGGCCGTCGGGTTGCGGCAAGTCGACCCTGCTGCGCCTGATCGCAGGCCTGGACGAGGCGACCTCGGGGCGCATCGCCATCGATGGCAAGGACGTCACCCGCTTTCCGCCCAAACAGCGCGACGTGGCGATGGTGTTCCAGAACTACGCGCTCTACCCTCACCTCACGGTCAGGGCCAATATGGGTTTCTCGCTGAAGCTGCGCGGCGCCGCCAAGGCCGAGATCGAGGACAAGGTCACGGGCGCCGCCGCCATTCTCGGCCTGGACGCGCTGCTCGACCGCTATCCGGGCCAGCTTTCCGGCGGCCAGCGCCAGCGAGTCGCCACCGGCCGGGCGATCGTGCGCGACCCCAAGCTGTTCCTGTTCGACGAACCCTTGTCCAATCTCGACGCCAAGCTGCGCGTGCAGATGCGCACCGAGATCAAGGCGCTTCATCAAAGACTGCGCAGCACGATGATCTACGTCACCCACGACCAGATCGAAGCGATGACGCTGGCCGACCGCATCGTGGTGATGCAGGCCGGGCGGATCGAGCAGGAAGGCGCGCCGCTGGACCTTTACGACCGGCCGGCCAACGCCTTCGTCGCGGGTTTCCTCGGCTCTCCGCCGATGAATTTTCTCAAGGGGCGCCTGCAGGACGGCGCGGTCGTGACGCAGGACGGAACCCGCCTGCCCGCGCCTGGCGCGCGTGCCGCCGACAACGGCAAGGCGCTGTTGTGGGGTGCGCGGCCGGAATCGATCGTGCCCGGCGCCGACGGCCTTCGCGGCACGGTTGAGGTGGTGGAACCGACGGGGCCGGACACGCAGTTGCTCGTCCGGCTGGCCGGGGAACCGCTGATCGTTCTCTTGCGGACCCGCGCCGCCGTGCGGCCGGGCGAGGAAATATCCCTGCACGTCGCACCGGGCGATATTCATCTGTTTCACGCAGACGACGGAACCCGGCTCGACACCGACGCATAGAGCCCGCCGCCGACCGGATCAGCCCGCCTGGTCCTTGCGCGCCAGTGCCACCGCCGCGACGATCTCGTCGGCGTCAAGCGCACGACGATAAAGCCGC